>Ga0105248_10009064_pt1 | contig 10945 bp, 10 predicted proteins | sample KBSS34metaG_FD_81524 | JGI IMG/M metagenome (GOLD analysis project Ga0105248, IMG submission 81524) | Switchgrass rhizosphere microbial communities from Kellogg Biological Station, Michigan, USA - KBS S3-4 metaG | ecosystem: Host-associated > Plants > Roots > Rhizosphere > Soil | place...
ATTCATCTTTTGGCACATCGGCTTTTCAGCCGGGCTGCTCGCCTACGCGGTGCTGAGGGAAGAATGGTTGGCTACGCAGGTTTCCCAGGCGCGGGTGCTGCCGGCAATCGCGTGCAGCGCGGCAGCCGTGGTTGGACTGGTCTGCGCCCTGACTTGGCTTGCGACTGCGGGCGGGACGATGCTGCCGCCGATCATTCTCAACGACCAGCGCCACATCAGCCCGATTGTGGTCTATCCCATTTCGTTGGCGATCCTGATTTCGCTGGCCGCACTCCTCCTACTGTTGCGCCGGCGCCGCTCCGTGCTCGAATTGTGGTTGATGGTGGTCGCACTGGTCGCAATCCTTGAACTGGCGTTCAGCGGGTTGCTCGCCTCGATCCGTTTCAGCGCCGGATTCTATGCCGGACGCACGTTCTCGCTGCTAACCGCGAGCATCGTTCTGATCGTGATGCTGGCGGAGACGACGGTCCTTTACACGCGGCTCGCGCGATCAAATGCGATGTTGCGGCGTGAGCAAAACAACAAGCTGATGAACCTCGAGGCCATGGCGTCATCGATCGTGCATGAGGTCAGGCAACCTCTGGCAGCAATGACTTTTAGCGCCGCTGCGGGCAAGCGATTTTTAGATCGAGCGTCGCCCGATATCGCCGAGGCAAAAGATCTCTTTGACAAAATAGAAGATGCCGGATCTCGCGTGAGCGAAGTGTTCGAAAACTTCCTCAGCTTGTTTAGAGGAGGCAAGAAAGAACACCAACCAGTGGACGTGAACGCGTTGGCGCTAGAAGCGATACAGCTTTTGCGCAGAGAACTGGACGACCACAATATCGTAGCCCACACGATGTTGGAATCAGAATTGCCGGCTATCCAGGGCAACCGAGGACAGCTTCGAGAGGTCATCCTGAACCTCGTCCAAAACTCCATCGAGGCAATGGCCGCGACCACAAAACAACGGATCATCCAGGTCGTAACCGAACGTCAGGATGCCAATTCGATTTCCATTTCATTGCACGACACAGGCCCGGGAATTGACCCCACCAAGCTGGCAAGCATTTTTGACCCGTTCGTCACCACGAAGGCAAAAGGAACAGGGTTGGGACTGGCGATCTGCAAAATGATAATTGAACAGCATGGCGGCAAACTGTCGGCGTCATCCGACGTGCAGTATGGCGGAGCGCGATTCGAGATTACGCTGCCAACCAATATGCCAGCCGCTCTTGGGAAGAAAGCTCTCGCGCCAGATGAAGCGCTGAAGCAGGTTTGACTGCCGCTTTCAGTTCTCTGGGCCAGCCCCGTGCAGGCGGGTCGATGTCGGCTGGTGGCACATTGCGGACAAACTGACCGCGCCCAAATTTGTCGGCTATTGGAGCAACAGCGGACAAAAGGCGGCCCGAAACGGACATCGCCTTGCTACCTTCCTGATCATCGTCTGGCCCGTTACGATGCCGGTTCCACCTCGGGGGAGAGCATGAGGCGACGGAACTTCATCGGGCTTGTGGGCAGCGGCGTCGCGGCATGGTCGAGAAGGTCCGCCACCCTCACCAAGGCAGCGGTCGACCCCACGCCCATCTTTTGCATGATGTTGCGACGATGCACTTTGACCGTGCCTTCGGCGAACCCAAGCTTGAAGGCGATCTGTTTGTGCATCAGCCCGCTTGTAACAAGCGCGAATAATTGCCGCTCGCGTGCGGTCAGCGTCTCATAAGCTAATACAAGCTTCGCCAACTCCCGTTCACGATCGCGGCGCGCGCTATCGCGATCAAGTGCCACCCACACCGCATCAAGCAAATCTTGATCGCGAAAGGGCTTCGTCAAAAACTCGACAGCCCCGGCTTTCATGGCGTGGACTGTCATCGGAATGTCGCCGTATCCCGTAATGAAGATAATGGGCAAGCGAATGTTCGCCTTGGCCAGTTCAGCCTGAAACTCTATCCCGCTGACACTCCCCGGAAGGCACACGTCGAGAACAAGGCAACTGGGCGCGTCGGGCTTACGGCTGGATAGAAACTCGGTGGTGGAGCTGAACGCCGCCGCTTGGAGGCTGACCGAGCGAAATAGCGATAAGATTGAACTTCGGACGGCGGAAACCGACGTGATCGAGGCGCTCTGCGATCTGTTCATATCGCGCGGCATTCCCACACACATTCGTTCAGACAATGGCCCTGAGTTCGTCGCCCTTGCTCTCCGAGAATGGATCGCCGCTGTCGGAGCAAAGACCGCCTACATCGAGCCGGGAAGCCCGTGGGAAAATGGCTATTGCGAAAGCTTCAACGGAAAGCTCCGCGACGAGCTGCTGAACGGCGAGATCTTCTACACATTGAAGGAGGCGCAGATCGTGATCGAAATCTGGCGGCAGCATTACAACAAGGTGCGTCCACACTCGTCGCTGGGATACCGACCGCCGGCACCTGAGGCACTTGTCTGGCCGGCAAACCCCGTGGCACAAATGCCGGCTCTAAACTAACATTCCCAACGGACCACTCGGTGGGGGCCGGTCACCTTGCCGAAGACCTGACCTGCGACGCCGTGATCGTCGGCTCGGGCATTGCCGGCCTTTCGGTGGCGTATGAGCTGTCCCAGATAGGCAAGACCGTTGTCGTTCTTGACCGAGGATCGATCGGCGGCGGCATGACGTCCCGCACCACTGCGCATCTTGCGCCGGTGTGCGACGACGGCGTCGCGGTGCTGACGAAGATGCGCGGTGAGGAAATGGCGGCGAAGTTTCAGGCGAGTCAGACCGCGGCCGTTGATCGTATCGAAGCGATCATCACCAGGCACAAGATCAGTTGCGACTTCCGGCGACTCGACGCCTACCTCTTTCCCGCTCCGGGAATGGAATTCAAGGAGGCGCGTAATCAACAGGATGAGGAATACAGGGCTTTGCGCGCGGCCCAGGTCGAAGTCGCCAAGGCCAAAGGCATCAGCCTCAAAGGCTACGAGACCGCTCCCGTTCTGCACTACAAGAATCAGGCGACCTTTCACCCGCTCAAATATCTTGCGGGACTCATCGAGCAGATCGAAGCGCAAGGCGGGCGCCTGTTCGCAGACAGCGCCGTGATGGACATCGAAGAACGTGAGGACGATGTCCGCGTGAAGTTGGAGGGCGGGATGGCCGTCACGGCTCGCCATGTCGTCTTTGCCACTAATTCGCCGACGTGCGACTGGGCCGAGATACACAGTAAGATGGCGCCATACCGCACCTACGCGATGGCGTTTACAATTCCGCGGGGGGTGCTGCCAGATGCGCTGTATTGGGATATGGCCGATCCCTACCACTATGTTCGCATCCAGCCGGGCCGGGGGACGACCGATTATCTCATTGCTGGCGGGGGCGATCACAAAAGCGGCGAAGCCGATGACGGTGCTGTGCGTTTCGAGGCCATTGAAGCCTGGATCCGCGAACTCATCCCGGACCTTGGCCGGGAGGTGGCGCGGTGGTCGGGCCAGGTGCTCGACACCATCGACTATTGCGGGCTCATTGGCCGTGACCCGAGCCGCAAGCGGACCTTCATCGCCACCGGCGATTCTGGACAAGGCATGACGCACTCGCCGGTGTGCTTCTGAAGAACCTGATCATTTACGGCGCAGGCGAGTGGTCCGAGGTTTACGAGCCGTCGCGCAAGCCCGTGTCGGCCGTGGTCAACTTCATCAAGGAGAACGTGACTGCAATCAAGAATTTCGCCGAGTACCTGATGCCCACCGAAATGGATACCGAAGCGGCGCTTAAGCCCGGCGAGGGGGGCATCATGCGCCACGGGTCGGCCAAGATCGCGGTGTGCCGTGACAAGGACGGCGCGTTACACGCGCGCTCGGCGGTGTGCACGCATCTCGGCTGCCATGTTCACTGGAATTCGACCGAGCAGTGCTGGGATTGTCCTTGCCATGGCTCCCAATTCGCACCCAATGGTGAGGTGCTTTCTGGTCCCGCTATTGCGCCACTTCAGCCGGCAGAACTTGCCAAGGTCGAGGATCGCGCCAAGAAAGCAATGAGTTGAGCCCGGGGGAAAGCGCGACATGGCATGACAGGCCCGGGTGTCCGCAAGGGGATGCCGTCGCCGCATAGGCTCGACCACGTTACGTTTGAGAAGCGTTAGCGGTCTGCCTCAAAACGCCCGGCCGTTGCTCCTCTAGCCCGCGGGACGAAGCGTCCTAAAGGCGTTCGGAGGTTCAACGAACTTCGCGTTGGCACAGCGGAAACTCCCTGATTCGCGATGAAAATTCGCTGTTTCGCCCCAGGAAATTCCCTGTTTCGCTGGGTAGGGAATTTAGAGAAAAATCCTTAAAACTACCGGGCTTGGCAGGCCTCCTGATGCGCGAAGTCAGCTCGAAATTGCAAAATTCCCTGTTCTTTTCCCTGTTAGCAGGGAATTAGGATGCGGAGACGGGTTCGATAGTGACTGCGTCCGCCACCACCGCACTTTCATTCCGGAATGACTTGGGTAGGCCTCGAATTGAGCGCCAATTCAAGTGCCAACTACGACTGATAAGGGATTTGGCATTTCCTGTTTGTCGGTCGCGCGTCTTTCGCCCGGTACTCAAACAATCCAAGAATTGAACTACGTCGTCGCAACTGCCGGCACAATCGTACGATCCTCCCGCCGAGTTGGCCCACCTGCCAAGATCTGGACGATGCCCGCGGCAAACCCGATCAGCGTGCCAATCTGCCATGCAGCGTCATAGGAGCCGTACAGGTCGAAGATCAAACCGCCGCCCCAGGCGCCAAGCGACGACCCCGCCTGGTGCACAACAAAGGACAGGCCGAGCAGGGTCGCCAAATAGCGGGTGCCAAAGATCTCGGCGACTAGACCGCCGATCAGCGGCACCAAGCCGGGCCACCAAAGCATGCCCATCGCCGCGGCGAACAGGAGCGTGCTTGTCGGAGTGGGTGGCAGCACGAAATAGGCCGCGATCATGACCGAACGCAGGATGTAGAGGAGCCCCAGGAGGATGTGCTTCGGATACTTCCCGCCGAGCCAGCCAGTCAGCAATGAGCCCAGCGAACTCGCGCCCCCAATCACGGCCAGCGCTTCCGCGCTGAGCATCGGGTCCTGACCACAGAGCGCCAGATAGGCGGGCAAGTGCGTGCTCAGAAATACGAGGTTGAGACCGCAGACGAAATAAGCCCCCGACATCACGAGGAACGGTCGATTCCGCATGGCCTGGCCAAGCACCTCGCGCATGGAGGTCGTGGCTGTGCTGTGCCCGGGGAATCGATCTGCGCCGCCGGCGAGGAAGGCCGCGGGCAGCATGGCGACCGCCAGCAGCACGAAAAACAGCGCACCGATCTGCCACGGCTCGTGCGCGAGCAGGGCCTGGGTGGCGAGCGGCACCACGAGGGTGCCAAGCGATCCGGCCGCGGAGACAATGCCGAGCATCACGCTCCGCCGCTGCTCCGAAACCGCACGCACACATGCAGCCATTGCTAATGACGTCGCCGTGCATGACAAGGCCACGCCGATCAGCCCGCCGGAGATGACCAGCGCGAGCGCGCCTTGGGCCGCGGCCATGATGCCTAGGCCAACAACGTAGATCGCCGCGCCCGCCATCATCGTGATGCGCAGACCGAAGCGGTCAGCGATTCCGCCGACCAGCGCTTGCGAGAGGCCCCAGACAATGTTCTGGACCGCCAGAGCCAGCGTGAAATCGGCCGCCGCGATCGCAAGATCGTGGGTCACTGGCGCGAGAAACAGTCCGAAACTCTGGCGCATCCCCATCCCGAGGGTGAGCAACAGGCCGGTTCCAACCAAGATCAGACGAGCTTGGCTGCCGCTCGGGACGATCGTTCGTGACATTCCGGAAGCTATCCTAAAGGGACGCAGGTGCAACAGTCTCTCCAATTGAAAAGATTGCCGATGAGGCGCGACGAACAGCATGGCAAAAACCGTGCTGGTGACCCAAAGCGGACATTGAAATCCCCAAACAATTATCCCGCCGCCGGCTCGTCTGACACGTGGGCAGCTGCAATACGCCAGCCCTGAGGAGTGCGAATCCAGGTTTGGCTTTGTCGGCTCACGCCGCGCTCTCCAACTTTGACTGTCTCGGTATTCGTTGCAGCGAAATCACGTCCGAACGTGGTGATGACGGTATTCTGGAGGATACGTTCAAAAGTTGATTTCGTTCGACCTCGCCGGAAGGACGCAATCGCCTCATGGCCAATGAGGGTGCCATTTGGGCCAAAGCGAACCGTGTAAGGGCTTTTCCAAAATAACGTGTTCATGGTCTCGACGTCGTTCGTGTCAACCGCGCGCTGATAACGCAGGAAGACGTCCTTCACTTCGGCAATGACGTCCGGAATGTTGAGTTCCATCATGCTGTTCATACTCAGGCTGCCGTTTGACGATGCGCTGTTTTATTTCCCGCTAAATTTGCGTTCGGTAATGGCGCGCAATCTCACTACCGGTTGCAAGTCAGACCCCCTGATGGCGGCAGACATATGCCAGCGCCTGGTCCAACGCGTCGATCCGATAAGGGAGCCCGATAAGATAGGGATGAAGCGCAATGTGCATGACGCGCCCGGACTCTTCGCCCTCCCGATAGAGTACATCAAATTGTCTGCAGATCATTTCCCGAAAATCGGATGCGGAGACGTTTCTGCGCTCGAAGGCTTGTTTGTCGTTGATGTCATAGCTGTACGGCACGGAGACGAGCGTTTTCCCATCATCCAGCGTCATCAGGTAAGGCTGATCGTCGTTGGCGCCCCAATCGGCCACATATTCGCAGCCGGCGGCCGACAAGTTGTCCAGCGTGTTCCATGTTTCCTGCAATCCAGAACCCAGCCAGCCAATCGGACGAACGCCCGATGCGCGTTCAATCGTCGATAGCGTGTCACGAATGATCTGAATTTCTTCTTCGGCACTAACCTCGTTCAGCCGCCGCGTATTGCTTTGATTGTGCCCCATCCATTCCCATCTGCGCGCACATCCCTCCTCGATAATGGCGGGATGGTTGATGCAAATGTCGCTATTGAGCGCCACCGTGGCGCGAATCCGGTAACGATCGAGAACTTGCATGACCCGGACGATGCCGACTCGGTTTCCGTAGTCGCGAACGGCCCAGGTTGGGATGTCGGGTATCTTGCCAGGACCAAGACCGCCCGGGCGTTCGAGGAGCGAAAACGATTCGATGTTGGGAACTACCCAGAGGGCGACCCGCGCACCATTGGGCCACTTGAGACGCGGATGCTGCGAAATCAAGGAATAAGGGAAAGGTCCGTAACTACGAGGTTTCATTTCGGGGCACGCTCTTTGTGATTTGTCTGCCGGCAAATCATTCAGCCTTCGCACCGGCAAATTTGACGACCTTGGCCCACTTCTCAGTCTCATCGATGATGAGCCGTGCGGCGGCCTCCGGGGTGCCGCCCGTGATCATTCCTCCAAGGTCAGCAAGGCGCGCTGTGATTGCGGGATCATTCAGCCACGCATTGGTCTCGTGGTTCAGCTTCGCGATAATTTCAGGCGGCGTATCCTTCGGGGCGGCGAGCCCATAGAAATCGCTGGCTTCGTATCCGGGGACAAACTCTCCAACTGTCGACAAGTCCGGCAACACGTCGGAGCGAGCCCGCGTGGTGACCCCAAGCGGGCGCAACGTCCCCGCCCTGACATACTGAATCATCGACGGCATACTACCGAACATCACTTGAACCTGCCCGGCCACCAGATCGATAAGCGCGGGCCCACCGCCACGATACGGCACATGCACCATCTGTACGCCGGTATGCATCTTGAACAGTTCGCCGGCGACATGATTGCCCGTGCCGATCCCGGCCGACGCCATATTGACCTTTCCAGGATTGGCGCTCACGTGTGCGATGAACTCCGGGATCGTCTTGGCCGGAACGGACGGGTGCACCGACATCATGAACGGAGGACGACTGACGACCACGACTGCCGCAGCGTCGCGCGGAAAATTGAAGCTCAGATTGTTGTATAGCGACGTGTTGATGACGTTCCCGGCCTGGATCAGCAGCAGGGTGTAGCCATCCGGAGCAGCGCGCAGTGCCATCTCGGTACCAATGTTGCCACCGGCACCTGGGCGGTTTTCGACGACGAACGGTTGACCCATGCGATCCGAGAGCCATTGAGCCAGCAAGCGCCCGAGAATATCGGTCGCGCCGCCGGCAGCGACCGGAACGATGATACGAACCGGCCGCGCAGGATAAGCCTGGGCGTTAGCCAACCGGTTTCCGATCGGAAGAGCACCTGCAGATGCGGCTAGACGCAAAAACTGCCGACGGGCGAATTTCATGAAACCCCCTCGGATGGCTCGCCAATGGCTTCGCGTCGCGACGAAACAACAGGGGAGCTTGAATGAACCGAGCAATCCGAAGTGTATAGTGGATTATCAGTCAGGTGGAAGTGCCGCACATGCACTCATCAATGCAGCGGCTGAACGCTCTGGCACGGCATTTTTTATGCTGACATTCAAAATCACGTCGGCGTAGGGCCCTTGAGCCGCGGCGATAAACGCGGCAACGTCCTCGGCTTGCTGCGTGTCCGCGAGGGAGAAGCGCATGATTGAACTTACGGGCGTCGCTCACTTCAGTATTCCGGTTAGCGATGTCGACAAAAGCACGAAATTTTACACCGAGGTTGTCGGTTGCAAGTTCCTCTCGCAGTTGCCGAACCAGAAAATCACTTTCTTGGATGCAGGCGGCGTCTGCTTGCTCCTGATCAAGCGGCCGGCGCCGATTCAAAAAGGCCCGCCTGAGATGTCTGACGGCGTCCATCACGCGTTCATGGTCGACGCGAGCCAATACCAGGCGGCGAAGGACGCGCTGCGAAGCAAGGGTGTCGACATCTTTTTCGAGGAAGATCGGCGCAACGGGACGATCGATGGTCCGCGTTTCTATTTCAGGGATCCCGATGGAACGCCGCTGGAAATAATCAATCGCACGCACTATTCCGGACAGACGAAATAGGTAGTCGGATCAGCCTCTCGGTCTTCTGACCTCCGGCGGAGTCGCAGCGTGGGCGGCGGGTGTCAGTCCAGCTTTCCGATTTTTTGCACGGCCGCGATGAGTCGTTTGCTGTCCGTTTCGATGTATGCGGTGAACTCGGGGGCATCCAAGTAGGCCGGCGGGCTGCCCGCATTCTTGAATATCCCGATGGTTTGGGGATCGTCCATGACCGCGCCCACGGCTTGCCGCAGCCGCATCACCACGCCGGCGGGCACCGCTCGTGGCACGAAGAGGCCGGCCCACACGTAAAAGACCACGTCGTTGTATCCCGCCTCGAGAAACGTGGGCGCATCTGGAAATGCAGGATGGCGCTCGGTCCCGAAGGTAGCCAGCACTCGCAACTTGCCTTCGTCGGAATATCCTTTGAGGGGACCTGCTCCCTGTGCGGTGGCTACAACCTGCCCTCCCAGCAGGCCCGCCAAAGCAGGGCCGCCACCGCGATATGGAACGTGCAAAAGCTTGATATCAGCCGCACTGCAGAACATTTCCATACAAAGGTGCGAGGCCCCGAAATTGCCGGCGCTTGCATATGCGATTTGCCCGGGCCGCTGCTTTGCATCATCGACAAGATCCTTCACGGTCTTGTACGGCGATGCGGCCGACACAATGAGGAGGTTTGGGTCGCCGAGCACGCGGGCTATCGGCGTGAACTGCGACATCTCGTAGGTCGGCTTGCGTCCTGACACTCGCTCGGCTTCGGGCAGCACTGCGATGGCGGACAGCGCCATCAGCATGGTATGCCCGTCGGCATCGGCCTTGAGCACAGCTGCCGCTCCAATAGCGCCGCCAGCCCCGGCGCGATTGTCGACGACGACCGATTGTCCAAGAATTTTGGTGAGCCCCAACGCCAGAGGGCGCGCCGCCAAGTCGGCTTGCCCGCCCGGCGCGAACGGTACGACGATCGTGATGCTCTGCGATGGCCACGCCATCTGGGCCCGGGCGGAGAACTCCCCAGACACGGGGCCAAGCGAGAGACCCGCGGCGACGCGTAGGAATGTGCGGCGATCCATCGGAATATCCCCCTGCGCGGAGCCGAAATGAGTGTGTCGCACGCAAGACCCATACCAAAAATCGGAAATTAGGAAAAGCAGATTGGCTTTCGGCTTTCGCGAGCTCGCGTGCCCGAATAGGTAATGCGTGGGTCTGCTCTGGAGTGGCAGGCTGCTGCATGTCATGCTTGCACCGTCTCACTCGACATCCTGCGGTAGGAGTTTCATTTTGAGAGTCTCTACATTCACGATGCTGCTGGCCGGACTGAGCATCGCGGCTATCGTGCCTGGATATTCTCAGTCATATCCATCAAGTCCGGTAAAAATCATTTCAGATTCCGCACCGGGCAGCGCACCTGATGTAATTCTTCGGATCGTTGCCGATCAGCTCGGCCAACACTGGGGACAGCAGATCGTCGTGTTGAACCAGCCAGGAGCCGGTGGCTCTCTGGCCGCGCGCGCGGCGGCCGGCACGGCGCCCGACGGTTACACGTTCTTCATGGCGGTCTCTTCGACCTTCGTGACGATGAAAGGCGCAGCGCCTAACATCCCGGTGCAGGTCCCAAAAGATTTTGAGCCGGTCAGCTTGGTGAGCGAACAGCCCATGTTCATCACGGTCTCGCCGCAAACAAACATCCAGTCGCTCGCTGATCTTATCGCGATGGCGAAGCAGAAGCCCAACGAAGTCTCCTACGCCGTTTCTGGCCGTGGTCGCCAAAGTCATCTGACCGGCGAGTTGCTCGAACGTCGATCGAACATCAAACTCTTGATGATCCCGTATTCCGGCGGTCCCGCACAGGCTATGAGCGATCTGACCACCGGCCGTGTGCAAGTGCTGATCGAGGGAGGAACGGCACTCATTGGCGCTATGCAGGGTGGGCGGTTGCGCGGTATCGCCGTCGGATCGGAGAACCGGCTCGCTGAGTTTCCAGACCTGCCCGCCGCGGCTGAGACCGTGCCCGGCTTTCGTACTGCGGGATGGCTTGCCCTGGTGGCACCCCTC
>Ga0105248_10009065_pt1 | contig 10943 bp, 8 predicted proteins | sample KBSS34metaG_FD_81524 | JGI IMG/M metagenome (GOLD analysis project Ga0105248, IMG submission 81524) | Switchgrass rhizosphere microbial communities from Kellogg Biological Station, Michigan, USA - KBS S3-4 metaG | ecosystem: Host-associated > Plants > Roots > Rhizosphere > Soil | place...
GAGATGCCATCCTTCGCCGCGGCCTCGAAGACAGAGAGCCAGATCTGTTCACGCAGCGTGACGAAGGATGGTGTGCCGAACGGAAAGACAGCCAGAAGCGTGTCCACAACGAGGTGGTTGTGGAAGAGGCGAAACCCTGTGAGGTCTTGCAGGGCTCTGCCTACGGTCAGCTTTCCTGCGGCTGCCGGGCCGTGGATAAAGACAAGCTTCATGCTCTATGCAGGCGGCGGAAGCTGTGCGCTCGGTGTGGATTTCGAGATAGCGATCTCCTCTTCGTTCATGTCGACGCCTACATCGGCGAAGAGCGGCGTGCTGAGGTAGCGCTCGCCCGTGTCGGGCAGCATGCAGAGGATGGTCGAGCCTTTGGGGGCTTTCGCGGCGACCTTCAGGGCTCCGGCGAAGGTGGCGCCTGAGGTGATGCCGACGAAGATGCCCTCCTGGCGGGCGAGGTCCTTGCTGCACTTCATGGCTTCGGCGTTTTCGACGGTGACGACCTGGTCGATCTTGTTTTCGGCTAGCGCGTCGCCGGCGAGCTTGGGGATGAAGTCCGGGCTCCAGCCCTGCTGGGGGTGGGGTTTCCATGCGGGGTGGCCGCTCAGCGGGTCGCCGTTCTCGTCGCGCGGCTGTGGCTGGCCGCTGGTGACCATGGGGGCGTCGGCGGGCTCGCAGACGACGATCTTAGTCTTGGGCGACTCTTTGGCGAGCACACGGGCGACGCCCTTGAGTGTGCCTCCGGTGCCGAAGCCGGAGACGAAGTAGTCGAGGGGCTGGTCGCCAAAGTCGTCGAGGATCTCGACGGCGGTGGTCTTGGAGTGGAAGTCGGCGTTGGCCTCGTTGGTGAACTGGCGGGTGAGGAACCAGCCGTGCTTCTCGGCCAGTTCGACGGCCTTGACGGCGGCGCCCGTGGCGCGGCTGGGGCCGGGGGTCAGGATGACTTTGGCGCCCAGGAAGCGCATCAGGCGGCGGCGCTCGATGGAGAAGGTCTCGGGCATGATGAGGACGAGCGGGTAGCCCTTTTGCGCGCAGACCATGGCGAGGCCGATGCCGGTGTTGCCGCTGGTGAACTCGATGACGGTCTGGCCGGGCTTGAGCTTGCCGGTGCGTTCAGCGTCTTCGATGACGCCGAGGGCGAGGCGGTCCTTGACGGAGCCGAGCGGGTTGAAGGCTTCCACTTTGACGTAGAGGTTGACGCCCTCGGGCGCGAGCTTGTTGATCTTGACTGCAGGCGTGTGGCCGACGGTCTCAAGGATGTTGTTATAACGCTTACCCACGTGTGACTCCTTCAAAACAGAGGATGTGGCCCGCAGGCAAACTCGCCTGTGCGAAATTCTAGATGCGCGAGCGGGGTTTCGGCATCCATCAATCATGTAAATGAGGTCATTTTCTGCGATGGCTCAGTTTCGGGATCTGGCGAATCTGGCGGAGATGCTCGCGGGCGAGTCGAGCCGGCTGAAGAAGCGCGCAGCAATCGCGGAGGCGATTCGCCAAGTGCACGATGCAGAGCCTGAGGGTGAGGACGCTGGAAGGTTCGCGCTGTACGTTGCAGGTACGCCGTTTGCCGAGGCGGACCAGCGCAAGCTGAACGCCGGTGGTGCGCTGCTGACGAAGGCGCTGCTGGCCGTTAGCGGAGCGACGCAGATTGCGCTGACCGCTGCTTATCGCAAGCACGGAGACCTGGGCGCGGCGGGGTTCGATCTGATGGCGGCCTCTGGGGTTCATGCGAAGAGGCCGTCAGATCCGGCGCTGACGCTGGCGGAAATCGCCGATGCGTTTGACGCGATGGCTGCTGCGCGAACGACTGCGGTGCGTGCATCGCTGGTGGAGGGTCTGCTGGAGCGCGCGACTCCGCTGGAGGCGAAATACCTGCTGAAGCTGATGATCGGAGACATGCGCATCGGCGTGAAACAGAGCCTGGTGGAGGATGCGATTGCGGTGGCTGCAGATGCTCCGGTTGCTGAGGTGCGCAAGGCGGTGATGCTGGAGGCAGACCTTGCCTTCGCGGCGCAGCGTGCATTTGCAGGCACGCTGACGGATGCGCGGATGCGGCTTTTTCATCCGCTGGGCTTCATGCTGGCCTCGCCAGTGGATTCGCCCGAGGAGGCTGTCGAGCGGTTTGAGGAGAAACCGGAAGTGGCGAAACCGGCGAAGAAGCCTCGCAGAAAGAAATCCATGGTGGTAGAGGAGCCGGAGGATAATGTTGCCACTGCTGGTGTCAAGGCCAGTGTTGAGGCTCTTGCGGAGGCCCGCACGATCGCTGCGTTTCTCGAAGATAAGTACGACGGCATGCGCGCACAGGTGCACTGCGGCGATCCTTCACAGCCGGGGCGCGTGGCCATCTACTCGCGCAATCGCGAGAACATCACGGAGAGCTATCCCGATCTCGAAGAGGCGTTTGCGCGAGTGGGACAAGCCGCGACCGGGCCGTTGATTTTTGACGGCGAAATTCTTGGCTGGGACCTGAAGGAAGGCCGCGCACTGCCGTTTGCCGTGCTGGGCCAGCGTATCGGGCGCAAGCGTGTGTCGAATGCATGGAGGGAGCAGGTTCCGGTGATCTTCATGGCCTTCGACCTGATGTACGCGGGTGAACTTCTGCTCAACCTTCCTCTGCGCGAGCGGCGCAACCGCCTGGAAGCAGTGGCAGAGGAGCTGGTGGAGATCGTTCGGTCGCCGCTTGCAGTCGACGAGCGAAAGAAAGAGGCGCAGAGCCTGATGTTTGCAGAGCCCGACGGCGAAGGCGTCGAGCGCCTGCTGCTCTCGCCTTCGCGGCTGGTCGAGAGCGCGGACGATATCGATCGCGCCTACGCCGATGCTCGCGCGCGTGCCAACGAGGGCGTGATGCTGAAGGCGGCGGAGTCTCAGTATCTTCCGGGACGGCGCGGACTGGCGTGGCTGAAGCTCAAACGCGAGCTCGCGACGCTGGATGTGGTGGTCACCGGTGCGGAGTTCGGCCACGGCAAGCGCGCGGGCATCCTGAGCGACTACACCTTCGCGGTGCGTGGGCCGGACTACGAGAAGACCGGTGACCTGCTGAACGTCGGCAAGGCATACTCCGGCCTTACCGACGTAGAGATCGCCGAGCTGAGCGCGTGGATGATGGAGCACACGCTCGAAGACCAGGGCTACTTCCGCACCGTGGAGCCGATACGCGTGCTTGAGGTTGCCTTCAACAACGTCATGCGGAGCGATCGCCATGCCAGTGGCTTCGCGTTGCGCTTCCCGCGTATCGTACGCATCCGCGACGACAAGCCTGTCAGCGAGATCGACACCGTCGAGCGTGTCGAAGACGTGTATCAGTCGCAGGTGGATAAGCCGCTCGAGTCCGAGGTTTAGGCACACATTCTCTGGAATTAAGAAGTTCGTGCTCTTCGGTCGCGATGCAGCTATCCTCATACCGTCCGTTGGATTCACAACGAGGAGGCGCCCGTGATCTCTCATCGATTTGCAACAAGCGTCCTTGCACTCACATTGTGCTGCTCGCAAGTTGCCCTCTGCGGCCAGATACCTCCTGCCGACGAGGCGGCCATCCGGGCTTCATTCGACGAGCAGGCCGCCAACTGGAACCGCGGCGATCTGGATACTTTCGCAAAGGCTTACAAAAATTCACCGGACATCTTGTTCATCGGTTCGAAGATCAGCCGCGGCTATGCAGGCATGCTGGAGCGGTATCGCACTACATTTTCGACGCGAGAGAAAATGGGCACGCTGACCTTCAGCGAGGTTGAAGTGCAGCCACTCGATGAACGCTTTGCGACGGCGACGGGCAAATTCCATCTTGCACGGACCGCCGCGGGCGGAGGTGATTCGAGCGGTTCGTACATGCTGGTCTACGAAAAGACACCTCAGGGATGGAAGATTGTGCGCGACGTAACGTTACCCACTCCTAAGCAATAAACCCACCTTAACGTTACCCACTCCTATGCAATACCCCCTTACCTTTTGGAACCGCACTTCTCTAATGGCTGCAATGTGCTGCACAATCCCAGCGGGTGGCTTGAGGAAAATGTTCGGCCCTTTATTTTGTTTTTTGCAAGTTTGGGCGGGGGTGCAACTCAACGCTCGCTGCCAGTTCCCTAAAGAATGGCTTTTTTGGCGAAGGTGGAACTTTACTTCGGGACTGTCTTGGCCCTTCCAGTGCTTATTCCTGAGACAGGAACCTCCCCTCCTGTACGTGCACCCAGGCCAGTTACTTCCATCCCAGGAGAACTAAATGTTCAAGAAAATAGTCGGTTTGGCAGTACTTCTCGTTGCTGGGGGGACTGTCTCGTATGCAAGCACCATAACCTTGGTTGGGCCAGATCCCAATAAAACCTATCAACAGACCACAAACAGCCCCTGCGTCATGGGAAATCCCTCGTGCTCCAACCCGGCAGGGTTTGACTTCACGACGCTCGCGGCAAACCCCAACTCGTATGACATGATCACATCGCCCACGTATACGGTCAGCCAGATCGTAACTCTCTTGGGTACCAATGCATTCTTTGTCGGAGTAGATATCAACCAGACCAGCGTCGCACAATCATTGAGCTACTTTGCGATGAAGGTAAACGGCAACGTGGTGGACTTGTTTAACCCGGCATCCCCAGCCTCGGTTCCATCCAGCAACAACGGCAATGGCTATGCCGATTACCTGCTGGAGACATTCAGTCTGGCGGGCTTCGCCGGTACCGATACTGTGCAGTTCGTGATGGATATGCCTTTGGCGAACGATGGTGCAGAGCAGTTCTTCCTCATCGGTACTACGTCAAACAACCCGGTTCCTGAGCCTGGTACGCTTCTGCTTCTGGGCAGCGGACTGGCCAGCGCGGCTGGGCTCATTCGGAGGAGATCAGCCAGGTAATCCTGCGAAATCACCTACTCAACAGTTAATTCTAATGATCTACTCATAGTCAATCCTCCAGGACAAGTGATTGCTGAGATGCCGCGCCCGGTTAAGACCCGGCGCGGCGACTTTTTGTAACGCTCGTCTATCGCCAATTGGCGCCTGTAACGGGAGGGTTGATGAAACAATCCTCTCTTTAGGGCATCTTAAGCACATGGAATTCAGACAGCTTGGACGATCAGGACTGAAGGTGCCGGAGCTTTGCTTCGGTGCGGGAACGTTTGGCGCTAACAACGAGTTCTTCAAGGCGTGGTCCGAGACCTCGCAGGAAGAGGCTGACCGCATCGTCGGCATCTGCATGGATGCTGGGCTGAACTTCTTCGACACGGCGGATGTCTATTCGAACGGATCGAGCGAAGAGGCGCTGGGCAAGGCACTCTCACATCACAAGCGCGAGGACGTGCTCATCTCGACCAAGACGACCTTCCGCTTTGGCGAAGGGCCGAACAACACAGGCTCCAGCCGCTATCACATGATTCAGCAGCTGAACGGGAGCCTGAAGCGCCTGGGAACGGACTACATCGACGTCTACCATATGCACGCCTTCGACGCGCTTACGCCGGTGGACGAGGTGCTGTACACACTGGATGACTTCGTGCGTCAGGGTAAGGTTCGATACATCGCGTGCTCGAACTTTTCCGGCTGGCACCTGATGAAGGCGCTGAGCGTCAGCGAGCGTTATGGATGGGCGAAGTATGTCGGCCACCAGGTGTATTACTCGCTGATAGGCCGCGACTACGAGTGGGAGCTGATGCCGCTGGCGCTCGATCAAGGTGTGGGCGCTCTGGTGTGGTCCCCGCTGGGATGGGGAAGGCTCACGGGCAAGATTCGTCGCGGCCATCCGCTGCCGAAGGACAGTCGCCTGCAGACGCAGGTGGTTATGGACAGCGGGCCGAAGCCAGACGACGAGTACGTCTATCGAGTCGTAGATGTGCTGGACGAGGTTGCCAAGGAGACCGGCAAAACCGTTCCACAGATCGCGTTGAACTGGCTGCTGGGAAGGCCAACCGTGTCGACGCTCGTGATCGGCGCGCGCAACGAGGAGCAGCTGAAGGCCAACCTTGCGGCGGTTGGTTGGAAGCTCTCGCCGGAGCACGTAAAGAAGCTCGACGCGGCAAGCGAAGTTCCGCGCGCCTATCCTTATTGGCACCAGGTGCAGTTCACGGAGCGTAATCCGCCGCCGGTGTAACGTACGCTCACGCCCAGCGAAATTGGCCTCGGATGAGATATGCCGAGGCCGTTTTCTATGTCTGGTTAACCGAGCTTGCGGAAGGCGTAGTAGATGTAGGGCGAGATGTAGCGATTCAGCGTCGGGTTCGTGATTTTGCGAACCCCCATCTGTTCCAGATATTTGAAACCGACTTTTTCGGTTTGGTCGATGACGTAGGCTGGCGAGGCGAAGTAAGTAGTGCAGGTGTCGCTACGCACGTAGGCCTGATCGCGGAAGGCAGCAGCGGTGTTGCGCAGCTTGGTCATGAAGCCTTCACGATTCAGGTAGACCGGCGATGCGTGAAACGACTTGATGTTGTGCGAAGAGAAGATGAGCGTGCCGCCGGGCTTCAACACGCGGTGGCACTCACGCAGGGCGTCGATGCGACGCTGCTCCGGCCATGCGTAGTCCAGGCTGTTGAAGGAGACCAGGACATGATCGTAGGACTCGTCGGGCTCCTGGATCTCGCAGTAGCTTCCAACCTCAAAGGTGATGTAAGGGAAGCGCCTCTGCGCAACGTTGATGAGGTTTTCTGAGGTGTCGATACCTTTGACGCGGTAGCCGAGCTCATGCAGCCGCAGCGTGGTGCGGCCGGCTCCGCAGGCGTGATCGAGTACGGACTCGCCGGGCTTGTAGTACTTGCTGAAGAAGACGCGTTCGGCCGGATAAAGCCGATAAAGCGAGTACTGGTCGATCATCGCGTCGGTGCGGTAGGAATCGATGTTCTGCTGCTGCAGATTCTCTTGCGTCACGGTCATCCCACGGTCCCTCGTAGATTAGATGCTGTCAGCATACCCGAGAGCTCTCCGCTCGTCAGCGTACGAGCACTTCTAGCTAACTCAAAGGAGTAGCGCGCAAACTCCTCGATGTCGTATTGCGACGGCCCTGCGGCGCAAAGGAGACTTAAGAGTAGGAGGGCCATATGTATATGCCTTCTTTACCTCGTCCTTATAGCTTTCGCTTTAGCTGCTTCCATCCATATGGACTTTTAGCGCTTTCCTTACGGTTCCTTTACGCGGGGCTGCCTATCCTCAGACATGCCGCATTGTGGCCGGCAATGAGATCTCCACGACGAGCTCATTGCAAACAAGACGCCGCCGGCAGGAGTGATATGAGATCGAGCAACAAAACTGACTCAGCACGAACCTTGTGCCTGGGTCTTTTTCTTATGTGTAGCTTGGGCAGTGCACTTGCGCAGGGCGGGCCTTCTTCCGAGAGTCAACCGATTGCTTCTATTGAGGGCAACGACGCAGGAACCTTATACAAAGTGCCGGGAATTTCAGCCGTGGCGAACGATGCAGCGCAGTCCTCCAGCGCGAGCGGTCCCACACTCTCGGGCAATTTCTTCCAGCGGCTTGGTGGCTTCTATAAGGCCGACTGGACGGGCAAGCTGCCCAGCTCGTCGTCACCGCGGCGGATGCTGGATGCTCCTCTCGATTCGCCTCCGTTTCCCAGCTCAGACTGGGGATACGGCGGCTCACCGGCTATCGGTGTGCCGGACGGCAATGTGTATCCGCTGATGAACGCGCTGGGCAAGCAGAACAGCCGCACGAAGGTCTATGGCTGGATCGCCGCAAGCGTCAATGGGAGCACATCGTCGAAGAACAACTTCCCCCTCTCCTACGACATCTTTCCCAACTCCGTAGTACTGAACCAGGCGGTGATATATCTCGAGCGCCTGCCCAATACCGTGCAGAGCGAGCGCCACTTCGATTGGGGCTATCACCTGACGGCGTTCTTCGGCAACGATTATCGTTTCACAACGGCGAAGGACTACTTCAGCCAGCAGTTGCTTCAGAAGAATCGCCGCTACGGCTTCGACCCGGTCCTTGAGTATGTAGACCTCTACTTCCCGGTGAAGGAAGGGCTCAACATTCGTATCGGTCGCTTCCTCTCGGTGCCTGGCATCGAGGCGCAGCTCGCACCGAACAACTACAACATGTCGCACTCGCTGCTCTACACGATCGACCCCTTTACCGACACCGGTGCGATTGCCAGCCTGAAGCTGACGAAACAGTGGATGGTGCAGCTTGGCATCTCTGCCGGCCACGACGTTGCGCCGTGGTCCGAGGATGCCAAGCCGTCAGCCATCGCGTGCCTCAACTACTCGACAAAGTCGAACCACGATAACTTTTACGCCTGCGCGAACGGGCTCAACGACGGCAAGTATGCGTACAACAATCTGCAGCACTACGACGCCACCTGGTATCACCGCTTCAATGCGAAGTGGCACATGGCCACCGAGGCCTGGTACATGTACGAGCGCCAGGTTCCGAACGTCGCCGGCAATGTCGAGAACCCGATTCCCACCGAGACTGGGGCCAACGGAGCGTTCTGCGCCCCCGGCCAGCTCACCTGCACGGCGCCGGAGTATGCGTTCGTCAACTATGTAAACCGCGAGTTAAACCCGCATCTTTTCGTTGGTTTCCGCTCGGACCTGCTCAACGACAAGAAGGGTCAGCGCACAGGTATCCCCGGCAAGTACACGGAGAACACGTTGTATGCGACGAAGTACTTCGGGTCGACGATCCTGGTACGGCCTGAGATCCGCTTCGATCACTCGTGGGACCGTCCGGGTTACAACAACGGCACGGCGAGGAACCAGTTCTTCTTCGGTGTCGACATGATCTACAAGTTCTGAAGGCAGATGGTTCTGAGGATGAAGGGAAGGCTCATTCCTTCTTCTCTTCGTCCTTTGAACCTTTGCGCATCTTTTTGAAGAATCCCCATACCGCCGTAAACAACCCCGCCGCGCTTCCGCCAAGAAACCATTGCCAGTTGTCTTTGAAGAACCCTGCGATCTCGTCCGCACGGTCTACCGTCACCGTCACCTCGCGATCCGCAGCCGTAAGATCACGCTTCAATGACTCAATCTCAACGACCGCGGCAAGATGAAGGCGTAGCACGCCGGCGTGCAAGGGGCGAACCTCCCACCTCCACGTTGTGGGGGTGTTGCCTGCAACAATCTGCTCCTCGCTGCTGAGCGCTTTGATATCGAAGTCGGCGCTCGTAAGCTCCATCTTCATAACGGGAGTAACCAATAACGGTTGGGTAACAATCTGCCCACCGTTGTTTGTTACTGAATTCGTTACATTTTCGGGAGTCACTTTCGTTGAGCCGATCGAAGCGACTACGATCTTCGACTCCGTGCTCTTCATTTTGTCGGGGACCGAAAATGCGAGCGTGCCGGCCTTGAGCTCCGAAAATGCCTGGTCAAGCTTCTGTTCCAGGGATTCAGTCGCCGACGGCGATTCGGTCGGTCGCGCCATAGTTTGAGTCGGCGTCGAAGCTGGAGACCTGTCCTTTCCCGGCCTTGGCCTCGGCGGCACAGGCCTTGGCACAGGGGAAGCCGTTGCACCCTGTGTCGGAGGAGGCGGTTGTTCCTGTGCGCTCGTGTTCACGCCCTGTGGGGGAGGAGCGGATTTGCAACCCAGGAACAGAATTGGTACCAGAAGGCTGCCCAACAAAGTGAAACTACGAAGCGTCAAGCGCATAGCGTAGACATCCTCTAACTTTTCCGGAAAGTTGCCGACGATAATATCCCAGCTATCTCAGTGCTGCCAGCGCTAAGGTAGCATCGTTAACGCTGATCGCTGCGCTGTACACAGCAAGTTGAAGTGCTCAGGAGAACAGGTTTGAAATTACAGCTTTATGCTGCGTTACTTTTACTTGGTTTATCTGTAGGTGCGCACGCACAGCGTCCGGCCTCTCATTCGTTCGCCGTGGCCGACGGCAAATTTGTGCTCGATGGCAAGCCCTTCCAAGTCATCTCCGGCGAGATGCACTACCCGCGCATTCCGCGGGCGTATTGGCGCGATCGTTTTCGCATGGCGAAGGCGATGGGGCTGAACACCATTACCACGTACGTCTTCTGGAACCTGCATGAGCCGCAGCCCGGCGTCTATGACTTCACCGGCAACAATGACGTGGCGGAGTTCATCCGCGAGGCCCAGCAGGAGGGGCTTTACGTCATCCTGCGTCCCGGTCCCTACGTCTGCGCCGAGTGGGAGTGGGGCGGTTATCCGTCGTGGCTGCTCAAGGACCACGACATCGTTGTCAGGACAAACGACGCGAAGTTCATGGAGGCCTCCGCTCTCTGGCTCGCGCGTCTGGGCCATGAGCTTGCGCCGCTGCAGATCGGCAACGGCGGACCGATCATCCTGACGCAGGTGGAGAACGAGTACGGCTCCTTCGGCCATGACCACGAGTACATGCAGCAGGTTCACCGGCAGCTTGTGGATGCAGGCTTCACAAAGTCGCAACTCTACACGGCTGATGGGCCAGAGCAGGTGCCCGACGGCTCGCTGTCCGATCTTCCTGTCGGCATCAACTTCGGCGGCGAGAAGGAAGGCGATGCGCAAAAGGACTTCGCGACTCTGAAGAAGTACCGCCCCAATGGACCCTTCATCAACAGCGAGTACTGGGCCGGCTGGTTCGATCACTGGGGCGGCAAGCACGCGCACACCAACACCGAAGCGCAGCTCGCAAACTACAAGTGGATGCTCGAGCAGGGCTACTCGGTGAGCATCTACATGTTTCACGGCGGAACCAGCTTTGGCTGGATGAACGGCGCGAACTCCAACGGCAAGAACTACGAGCCCGACGTCACTAGCTACGACTACGACTCCGCGCTCGACGAGAGCGGCAGGCCTACGCCAAAGTACTTCGCGATGCGCGACATCATTGCGAAGGCGACTGGCAAAACGCCTCCGTCGGTCCCGCAGGTGGCCCCCGCGATAGCCGTTCCGGAAACCGTGTTGCCTGAGACGGCGTCCTTGTGGGACAACCTGCCACTCGCCATCAGCTCTGAGAATGTGCAGACCATGGAGGACATCGGTCAAGCATATGGCTGGA
>Ga0105248_10009067_pt1 | contig 10940 bp, 10 predicted proteins | sample KBSS34metaG_FD_81524 | JGI IMG/M metagenome (GOLD analysis project Ga0105248, IMG submission 81524) | Switchgrass rhizosphere microbial communities from Kellogg Biological Station, Michigan, USA - KBS S3-4 metaG | ecosystem: Host-associated > Plants > Roots > Rhizosphere > Soil | place...
CGGCGAGCAGACGCCACAGGTGCCGCGCAACCGCGACCGACGGGGCTGCGGCGAATGCGTTCGCGAGCCCGGCCGCGTCCTCGCTCATCCACGTTGCGATCGTCCGCACGGCTTCTGCGTTCAGCAGCGCTTCGTCCCGCGACGTCGTGGATTCGAGTGCGCTCGCGACGACGCGGTGCAATTCCGCGGCGCGCGAAGATGCGTTGCCGGCTGTCGGTCCGGCGGTAACGCTCGGGTTCGCCGGCCATGTGCGCGGATCGGGAAGGTCGGCGACGGACATGCGCTTCGATTCTCGCACGGCAGGAAGCGCACGCTAGAATCCGGCCCTTGTTCTCCGGCACGGCCCCCTGAGATGCGCGTTTCGAAGTTCTACTTGAGCACCCTGAAGGAAGCGCCCGCCGAAGCGGAGGTGACGAGCCAGAAACTGATGCTTCGCGCGGGGCTGATCAAGAAAGTCTCCTCGGGGATCTACAGCTGGATGCCCCTCGGATTGATCACGCTGCGCAAGGTCGAGCAGGTCGTGCGCGAGGAGATGAACCGTGCCGGCGCGCTCGAATCGTATCTGCCGCACGTGCTTCCGGCCGAGTTGTGGGAGGAGACCGGACGGTGGGACAAGTTCGGCCCGCTGCTCCTGAAGATCAAGGATCGGCAGCAGCGCGATTTCCTGTTCGGCCCCACGCACGAGGAGGTGGTTACCGACATCGTGCGCAAGGACATCCGCAGCTATCGGCAACTGCCGGTCAACCTCTACCAGATCCAGGTGAAATTTCGCGACGAGATCCGACCCCGGTTCGGCGTCATGCGCGGCCGCGAATTCCTGATGAAGGACGCGTATTCGTTCGACGTCGATCGCGACGCGCTGATGACGTCGTATCGCGCGATGTACGACGCGTACGCACGGATCTTCACGCGCCTCGGACTGCGGTTCCGCGCAGTCGAGGCCGACACCGGCGCCATCGGCGGATTCGCATCGCACGAGTTCCAGGTACTCGCGGAAGCGGGCGAAGACGCCATCGCCTACAGCAACGAATCGAGCTACGCGGCGAACGTGGAGCAAGCGGAGGCCGTGGCCGCCCCAGGCATAGCGCGACCGCCACCCGCCGAGTCGATGCAAAAGGTCCCCACGCCGGGCCGCTCGACGTGCGAGGAAGTCGCCGAACTGCTCGGCCTGCCGCTCTCACGCACCGTCAAGTGCCTGCTCATTCACGCACAGGATCGCGTGCAGATGCTGCTCGTCCGCGGCGATCACATGGGCAACGAAGTCAAGATCGGCAAGCTGCCGAATCTCGGCGCGTGGCGGTGGGCGAGCGAAGCCGAAATCGTTGCCGCGACCGGTTGCCGACCCGGATATCTCGGGCCAGTCGGCATTCCCGCCGACATGCCGCTCGTCGCCGATCGACAGGTGGCCGCGATGGCCGATTTCGTGTGCGGCGCGAACGAGGCCGGGTATCACCTTCGCGGCGTGAATTTCGGCCGCGACTGCCGTGAACCGGACGTTGTCGCCGACATCCGTAACGTGGTCGACGGCGATCCCTCTCCCGATGGCCACGGCACACTGTCGATCGTGCGCGGCATCGAAGTAGGACACGTGTTCGCGCTCGGTGACGTGTACTCTACAGCGATGGGTGCGACGTATCTCGACGCCGGCGGTCAGTCGCACGTCATCCAGATGGGGTGCTACGGGATCGGCGTCACGCGCGTCGTCGCCGCGGCGATCGAGCAGAACCACGATGAACGCGGTATCGTGTGGCCCCCGGCGATGTCACCGTTTGCGGTGGCGATCGCGCCGATAGGCTACGAGCGGAACGCGGTTGTGCGCGAGCACGCCGACCGTCTGCACGACGAACTCGCCGATGCAGGCGTCGAGGTGCTGCTGGACGACCGGGGCGAGCGGCCTGGCGTAATGTTTGCTGATCTGGAGCTGATCGGCATTCCGCATCGCATCACGATCGGGGAGCGCGGCTTGAAGGAAGGCACCGTCGAGTATCAGGCTCGGCGCCACGGCGACAGCAGCAAGGTGCCGATCGCCGACATGATGTCCTTCGTGATGGAGCGCATCGAGGGCCCGTAGTCCGAGACGACGGTGCAGGCTCGCCCGGCATTGGACGCGGAAGAGGGAGAAGCATGACGAAGCAGTACTGCAAGAGCCGCTCGCCCAAAAAGATCGTCGCGCAAGCGATTGTTGCGATCATCTTCGTTGCGTTGCCGCTTGCCGCGACGGCCGGCGCACAAGTCGAGGAACGGCTCGCAGCGTCCGTGGTCAGCGGGATGCAGCGCGCCATCGGCGACAATCCGGTGCCGCGTGATTACGCGGATCGTCCCGGCGTTCGCGCGTGGCTCACCGACATGTCGCGGAAGCTCGCGACCCGCTTCCCGGATTACATGGCGCGCGACGAGTTTCTCGCCACCGTGCACTACGAAGCGGTACGAGCGGGACTCGATCCGCAACTCGTGCTCGGCGTGATCCATCATGAAAGCAATTTCCGCAAGTACGCGGTGTCGGTCGCCGATGCGCGCGGCTTCATGCAGGTGATGCCGTTCTGGGTGCGGCTGATCGGCACGCCCGACCAGAACCTGTTTCAGTTGCGCGTGAACCTGCGCTACGGTTGCACGATCCTGCGGCACTATCTCGATGTCGAAAACGGCGACGTGTACCGCGCGCTCGGCCGCTACAACGGAAGCCTGGGACGGCCCGAGTACCCGAGCGCTGTCATGGCTGCCGCCGAACGCTACCGGGCGGATCCCGCGCCGGTCGCACCCGTCCGCACGGCTACCGCCGTCTCCCCGCGCTGAATCATCCGACGTGATCGAGTCCGGCGCGGGACGCTCCGCGCGTGCTCGTTATCGAGGGCGATTCGCGCCTTCTCCGACCGGCCCGCTGCATTTCGGATCGCTCGTCGCCGCAGTGGCGAGCTATGCCGATGCGCTCGCCGCCGCAGGAGAATGGCTGCTGCGCATCGAGGACGTCGACGTGCCGCGTGCTCGGCCCGGCGCAGCCGATGCGATCGTCGCCGCCCTTGACCGCCTCGGCTTCGAATGGACCGGCAACGTCTGCCGGCAAGCGGACCGCACGACGCATTATGAGCAAGCGCTCGAGTATCTGCGCGCGCAGGATGCCATCTATCCGTGCGTGTGCACCCGCAGCGAACGCGCGCGCGACACCATCGGCCGCATCGGCGAGCGCGTGTATCCGGGCGTATGCGCAGCGGACTTCGATGCTTTCCGCGCGAAGCGCAGACGCTCCGCGATACGCGTGCGCGTGCCGGCGTCGATCATCGGCTTCACCGATCGATTGCAAGGTCGCGTCGAGCAGCAGCTTGCGGCGGACGTCGGCGATTTCATCGTACGACGAAGCGATGGCCTGTTCGCCTACCAGCTTGCCGTCGTGGTCGACGATGCGGCGCAGGGCATAACCGATGTCGTGCGCGGCGCCGACCTCCTCGCATCGACGCCTCGACAGATCTTCCTGCAACGCGCGCTCGGCTTTTCCACGCCGCGTTATCTGCACGTTCCCGTGGCGGTCGACCCCCGCGGCAGGAAGCTGTCGAAACACCTGGGCGCGCGGGCGCTGCCGGATGCGCCGCTCGACGCGCTGCTCTCAGCGTGGCGATTTCTCGATCAGCCTGCGCCTTCCGAGACGCCGTCCACCGTCTCCGGATTCTGGGCGTGGGTGCGCGCGCATTGGACGGTCGCGCGATTGCCGCCGGTTTCGATGCTGCCCGCGCCTGCCGCGTATAATTAGCGCCGAGAACTCGCTGCGCATCGCGAGGCAGCGAATGCACGAAGAACGATGCCTCTCGAAGCCCGGGATACCGTTGCGGTTCCCGCGCGCGGTCGCAATCCAACCATCCGTTCCGGCATGACCACCCTCGTTGTCGTCCGCAAGGGCGATTCCGTCGCCATCGCTGCCGATTCGCTGACGACGTTCGGCGACACGAAGCTCGCCGCGCTGCACGATCGCACGTTCGACAAGATCGTTCGTCACCGCGAAACGTACATCGGCCTCTGCGGCTCGGCCGCTCATCAGCTCGTGTTCCAGAGCCTGCTCGCGAAGCATCCGGACCTGGACTTCTCGGACAAGGCCGCGATCTTCGAGACATTCCGCACGCTGCATCCGATCCTCAAGGAGCAGCATTATCTGAATCCGAAGGAGGAAGAGGACGACCCGTACGAATCGACGCAGATCACGGCGCTGATCGCCAACGCCAACGGAATCTTCGGCGTGTTCTCGATGCGCGAGGTATTCGAGTACACGCAATTCTGGGCGGCGGGCTCGGGGCGCGAATTCGCGCTAGGCGCCATGCAGGCACGGTATGGCCAGCTGCGAAGCGCGGAGGCCGTTGCGCGTGTCGGCGTCGAGATCGGTGCGACGTTCGACAAGAACTCGGCGTTGCCGATGACCGTATATACGATGCCGCTGTTGCGTGCGTGACCGACGATGGGGGCGCAAGATGATTTCGATGCGCTGCTGCCGTTCGTGTTCGAGCACGCGAGCGTCCGCGCCGCGCTGATCCGGCTGTCGAGGACGAGCCGGGAAATCCTCGCTTGTCACCCCTATCCCGCGCCGCTCGCGCGTGCGCTTGCCGAGACGGTCGCGGCGTCCGCGCTGCTCGCGTCGACGCTCAAGCTGAACGGCAGCCTGGTGGTTCAGCTGTCCGGCGACGGTCCCGTCAGCCTCATCGTCGTCGAATGCGACGATGCATTGCATGTGCGGGCCACGGCGCGATGGAACGAGACGCTCGTCGCAGCGCTCGGCGCCGACGCCTCGCTGTGTGCGCTCGCGGGCGGTCCGTCGCACGGACGACTGACGCTGACGCTCGACCCGCGCACCACCGGCGGACTCTACCAGGGCATCGTCAGCCTCGACACGACGTCGATCGCAGCATCGATCGAGCACTATCTGCAAACGTCCGAACAACTGCCGAGCCGGCTCTGGCTGCGGGCCGACGAGAGCTCGGTCTTCGGCTTGTTGATGCAACGCCTGCCAGAGTCGGGCGCGAGCGATGACGCTACGTGGTTTCGCATTGCCGACGAGGCCGATGCGGCCTGGAACCGTGCGCTCGCGGCCTCCACGTTCACCGCGGTGCTCCGCACGCTGTTTCCGCACGACGATCTGCGGATGTTCGGTTCGCGCCCCGTGACGTTTCAGTGCAAATGCTCGCTCGCGCGCGTCGCGCGAGCGTTGCGGATCGCGGGACGCGACGAGGTGGACGCCGCCGTCGCCGAGCGTGGCATGGTCGAGGTCACGTGCGAATTCTGCAACCGCCGCTACACGTTCGCTCCCGACGAAGCGCGCGCGCTCATCGCGAGCCCGCCCCCGTCGTCCCCGGCCGCGCGGCCGTGAGCGCGCGACGCCCGTTCGGATGGATGCGCGAATACCTGCCGGTTCCCGCGAACGGATGAAACGAAAAGGCAGCGAACGAAGCCCCGAGAGCGAGGAACGAGGCAGCGCCTCCGTTCGACTCGACAAGTGGTTGTGGGCCGCGCGGTTCTATCGGACGCGCGCCCTCGCGGTCGCCGCCATCGAAGCGGGTCACGTGCGCGTGAACGGCGAGCGCGTCAAGCCGTCGCATGCGATTCGTGCGATGTCGCGCGTTCGCGTTCGCAAGGAAGCGCTGACGTTCGAGGTCGACGTCGTCGATGTATCGGACCGGCGCGGATCGGCGGCGGTGGCCGCGACTCGGTACAGGGAGCTACCCGAGAGCGTCGCTGAGCGCGAGGCCATCCTCGGCGAGCTCCGTGCGACACGCGCCGTTCATCCGTCTTCACGACCGACGAAACGAGAGCGCCGCAAGCTCGAGGATTTTCTGAACGAGCCTTGAGCGTGCCGGCTCGGTGTTGTTGCGGCAGTTCGCGGGTCAACAGAGCCGCATTGCGGCAAGATCGAGAATCAGGTCGGGCTGTCTGTATGCGGCGAAGACGAGCCATGCGAGCACCGCCGCGCCTATCAGCGCCACCGCATGCCATGCCATGCGCCGGCGATTGACGCCGCCTGCACCGGCGCGTTCGAGGGCCACTCCGCTTGCGTATTCACGGGAATCCATCCCGCGAATTTACGCCGTTTGAGTTGCTCCCGGCAAGTCAGGAACGCGCGTAACCGGCGCGGCAGGCAACACGCCGCGTGCGCGGAGCGTCGCCATCACCGAGTTGAAATCGGCGGCAGCTTGAACATTGTCGATGGGCTTGGCGAGCAGATTGACTGCACGGCCGCTGACGATCAGGGGCACGTTCGCCGGCAACGAGCGGCGGAGGGAACGAATTTCCTGGCCTGCGATCTTGCCCGATATGCCGCGATCGAACAGCAGCACGACGAGTGCGGCGTTATAGGCCTCGGCGGCGCCTGCGATTTCCTGTGCGGGCACGCCAGTGCCGAGCGTCAGACAGTTGATGCCTTCGGTGAAGAGCAGCAGCTCGAGAATGGCGAGGCCGAGCTGGTTCGGATCATTGGGCGGCGTTGCAAGCAGTATCTGGCGCGCGTCGCGCGTCGGACGCACGAGGCGGGTCACATCCCGCAGCAGGCGCTGTGCAAGATCGCTGAAGCGCAGCTCCTGATAGGTCTGCATTTCGCCGCGCACGACGCGCTCGTGCACCGCTTCGTTCAACGGAATCAGCGTTTGCTCGAGAAATTTGCGCAGGCCCTGTCCGACGAGGAGCTTCGACAGGTGATTCTGCATTTCACCGACGCGATGCTCGGCCAGAAGCCGCACCGCGCTCGAGATCTCGACCGGCAACGGCGCCGGCTCCGCGACGGCAAGTCCGACCATCGACTGCAACGCCGAGTCCGCGAGCGGTACGACCGCGCCTGCTCGCCAGCCCTCGGAGAGCAGCTGCTTGATGAGCTTGAGCCGTGCGACCTGATCGGCGGGATACACGCGGTCCCCGAACGTATCGCGCAGCGGCGCAGGGAAGCCATATCGGCGTTGCCACATGTAGAGTTGCTCGCGGCGGAGCCCGGTGATGCGCACGACCTCGCGAATGTGCAGCGCGCCTGCCGGCTCGCCAGCGGGAACAGCCGCAGGCGAATTCGCCGGCATTCCGGTTGCATCCTGGCGCCGCGACGGCGCCTCGATGAGGATTCCCATTGCCTTCTTCCCTTAACGTTCTCGTTTTGAGCGACGCAAACTGTCCAGAACAAGTATTGACACGCGTTTCGACGTGTTTTGCTGCTGCCGCGGATCACCGCGATTCGCGCTATTGTGTTGCACGCGACACGGTTATGCAGGATGCGTGCCATGCTTCGGCGCCTTCGGACGCGCGTATCTGTTTGACCTGACGAGCGTGGGTGCGAAACTTGCACGCCGTGAACCTCGCAATTTCCGAGGGCGGTCGGCACCGCGGTTTTCACTCTCACCGCGCAATAGGGCCGGTTTCCCACATTCGCCGTTTCTGCGCGGCTCTGTGACGCTCTGCGACGCACGATGTTCGGTTTCGGCAAGTCGAACAAGGATCCACTGTCCGACGTCCGGGCGGCCGACCGCTGGTTGTCGACCCTCCCCGGCGGGGACACGCTCGCCGTACATTCGGACGTCATTGCTCAACTCGAGCGCGTCGCGGGCCAAACGACCGAACGGACGCCGCACCGGCTTCGTGCGGTGTTCCACGTGGACGCGCAAACGGGCACGCAGCGCCGAGCGCTGATCGCACAGTACATCGAGCACGCGAGCCGCAGCTCGAAGATCGAGAACCAGCTCTGGACGGCGCTCTTCGGACTGACGCAGAGCTTTCTGCACACCTACCAGTCGTTCGCGCGCGAGATCGCCGATCGTCCGCAAAACCGCCGGTGGCACGACCTGTTGCCCGAGCTTCTGTGTCGGCAGATCGTGCATCTCGCCCTCGACGCGCGCGTGCGATTGTTCCGTTACGAGCAGTGGATTCCGGCGAAGTGGGCCGAGCTGCATGCGCTGATGGCGCTTGCGTGCGGAGAGCAGATCGAGCGGCGGCTCGTCACGCTGAACGAATCGACGACGACGACGATCGAGCACGAGTTCTTGCGGGCCCTCGTCCTGCAACTCATGAATGCCGGCAGTCTCACCGCCCGCCAGGTCGAGTTCATCTGGGGAGAACTGGACGACTGGTGCGCCCCGCTTCGATTGACGCTCGAGCCGGACGCCGCCAATGCGTTCTTCGTGGACCTTGCCGGGCGTGAAGGACTTCGTCGTCGCAAATCGGGACCGCTCGAAGGCCGCGTGCTGTTCCTCGACACACGGCCGCTGCACGCGGTCATGGTCCAGCACCTGGTCACACTCGAGCAGAAGATCAAGAACGAGCCGCTGTCGAACCGCACGGCCCGGCGCAGCGAGCAGCTCACGTTGTTCACGAAGCTCGCCGCCCAAGTCGACCCCGAGTTCAAGCCCTTTGCGCGTCGAGGCGAGCGCATCGTGACGACCGGCAATGTCGATGCGATCGTCGGTTTTCAGAAGATCGCCAGTTATTTCAAGGAGGAGGCGCACCAGCCGATCCCCTTTGCCGACACCATAGGCGAAAGCTTCGACAGCACGATGGACATCGCCGTCTTCGGCCGTATCAGGGACGAGCCGACGCGTCGCAACGAGCTCGCGCGGCGACGGATCGGCGCGCATGCCGCACCCGGCGGTCCATGGGAAGCGAAGGATGTGTCGCAGACGGGCTTCAAGCTCGTTGCGCCGATCCAGGTTGCAAACGCGGTGACGCTAGGCACGCTCGTCGCGATCCATCCGCACGGTCAACCGCGATGGACGCTCGGCATCATTCGCCGCATGAAGCGCACCGCCGCCGATCGTGCCGAGATCGGCCTGCAGATCATTGCCGATACCATCTCGGCGGTCGAGCTTGCGGAACAGCGCAAGCGCACCGCTGATGAATATTCGATCGAAGGCGAGGGCACGACGATCAACGGCCGTCGCTTCGGTGCGTTGCTGCTCGCGCTTCGGGCGCGCGACGGCGAGCCGATGGTGCAGTCGCTGATCGTGCCCGCCGTCGAATATCAATCCGCGAAGCGCTACCGTCTGACCTCGGCGAAGACCGACTACTCGATTCGCTTCGGCCGGTTGATCGAGCAGCAGCCCGACTGGATCTGGACCGCCATCGAGCCGCTGCAATCCGGCACGCGCAGCGATCCTCTGGCCTCGGCGGGAACCGTCAGCCCGTCGTAGCGGCGACGCCGCCGCGGACTTCGCGGCTGCGCCAGTACGTCGTTTTATACTGACGCATGAGCGCCGTCGACCGCTACGCGGAGATTCACGCCGCCTACCGGTGGGATGTCCCGAGCGACTTCAACATCGCGGAGGCTTGCTGCGGGCGCTGGGCATCGGACCGCGCGCGCTTCGCGCTCTATTGGGAGGACGAAGACGGCTCCCGAGCCGCGCTGACCTTCTGGGATCTGCAGCAGAAGGCGAACCGTCTTTCCAACACGCTGGCGAGCGCCGGGATCGGGCGCGGGGACCGCGTCGCGATCCTCCTCCCGCAGCGCCCCGAGACGATCGTTGCGCATCTCGCCGTGTACCAAATCGGCGCGGTTGCCGTGCCGCTGTCGTTCCTGTTCGGACCGGAAGCGCTCCAGTACCGCTTGCAGAACAGCGCCGCGAAGGCGGCCTTCGTCGACCCGCAGTCGCTGCCGAATCTTGCGCCCATTCGCGACAGTTGCATTGCGCTCGAACTCGTCGTCGGGGTCGCCGGCGCGGCCGGTGATCGAATCGAATCGTGGGAAGCGCTGCAGTCCGCGTCGCGGCACTTCACTCGGGTGCAAACGCGTGCGACCGACGCCGCCGTGCTCATTTACACGAGTGGGACGACGGGGCCGCCCAAGGGCGCGTTGATGCCGCAGCAATGCCTGCTCGGCAACCTGCCGGGCTTCACGCATTCGCACGACGGCTATCCGCAACCGGGCGATCTCTTCTGGTCTCCGGCGGACTGGGCGTGGACGGGCGGACTGATGGACGCACTGCTGCCCACGCTGTATTTCGGACAGCCGATCGTCGGCTACCGCGGACGCTTCGATGCCGAGCGCGCATTGCGCCTGATCGAGCGCTATCAGATCCGCAACACGTTCCTGTTTCCCACCGCGCTCAAGCTGATGATGAAAGCGTATCCGCGGCCGCGCGATCAGTTCGACATCAACCTGCGGAGTCTGATGAGCGCCGGAGAAGCGGTCGGCACGACGGTGTTCGAATGGGCGCGCGACGCGCTCGGCGTGACGATCAACGAGATGTTCGGGCAGACCGAGATGAATTACATCGTCGGCAACTCGCACACGTTGTGGCCGGCGCGGCCGGGCTCGATGGGCCGTCCGTATCCCGGACACCGTATCGCCGTCGTCGACGATGCAGGGAATCCTTTGCCCGCGGGCGAAGCGGGCGAAATTGCCGTGCATCGGCGTGCACCGGACGGCACGCTCGATCCCGTGTTCTTCCTCGAGTATTTCGGCAACCGCGAAGGGACCGAGCGCAAGTTCATTGGCGACTGGTGCCGCACCGGCGATATCGCAGTTGCGGATGCCGACGGCTATCTGTGGTACCAGGGACGCGCGGACGACATGTTCAAGTCCGCGGGCTACCGGATAGGTCCCTCCGAGATCGAGAACTGCCTCGTCAAGCACCCGGCGGTCGCGAACGCGGCGGTCGTTCCTTCGCCCGACGAGGTGCGGGGCAACGTCGTCAAGGCGTTCATCGTGCTTGCGCCGGGATTCGCGCCCTCCTCCGCGCTCGAAACCGATATCGCAGCGCATGTGCGGGCGCATCTCGCCCCCTACGAATATCCGAAAGAGATCGAGTTCATCGACGCGCTCCCGATGACGACGACCGGCAAGGTGCAGCGGAAGGTCCTTCGCGAGCGCGAAGCGCAGCGCAAGCGCGGCTGATTGGAGTGGCGACCTGAGGTCAGGGGCGAGTCAGGCGCGCGCGAGACGCGGACTGCTCGCGAAATAGCGCCGGATGCCGGCGGCGATCGACTCGGCGAACTGTTGC
>Ga0105248_10009069_pt1 | contig 10939 bp, 8 predicted proteins | sample KBSS34metaG_FD_81524 | JGI IMG/M metagenome (GOLD analysis project Ga0105248, IMG submission 81524) | Switchgrass rhizosphere microbial communities from Kellogg Biological Station, Michigan, USA - KBS S3-4 metaG | ecosystem: Host-associated > Plants > Roots > Rhizosphere > Soil | place...
GCCGAACTTGCGCTCGGCGAGCGTCGGATCGGCGTAGTACTCGGCGATGTCCCCGGCTCGCCGCGGCGCGGACTCACGCGGGATTCGCAGCCGGTTCACGCGCTCGAAGGTCTCCACGAGCTCGCGCACACTGCAGGGGCGGCCGGTGCCGAGGTTCACGTTCAGCACGGTGCCCTTCGGCATTCCTTGGAGCGCTTCGAGCGCCGCGATGTGGCCCGCAGCGAGGTCCATCACGTGGATGTAGTCGCGCACGCCGGTGCCGTCGGGCGTGTCGTAGTCGTTGCCGAAGACCGACAGGCGCGCGCGGCGCCCGCCGGCCACCTGCGCCACGTAGGGCATGAGGTTGTTCGGCACGCCGCGCGGGTCCTCGCCGATGAGTCCGCTCTCGTGCGCGCCCACCGGGTTGAAGTAGCGCAGGTAGGCGATGCGCCAGCGCGGGTCGCAGCGCTCGAGCTCGCGCAGCAGCTGCTCGCCCACGAGCTTGGTCGTGCCGTAAGGGTTGGTGGTGGAGAGCTCGCTCGATTCGGACAGCGGCAGCGACTTCGGCGTGCCGTAGACCGTGGCCGAGGAGCTGAAGACGAAGCGGTGCACGTCGTGCTCGCGCATGGCCTCGCACACGGTGACGAGCCCGCCGATGTTGTTGCGGAAGTAGGCGAGCGGCTGCTCCACCGACTCGCCCACCGCCTTGAACGCGGCGAAGTGCACCGTGGCGTCGATGGCGTGCTGCGAGAACACGCGCGACATCGCGGCGGCATCGCACACGTCGGCCTCCACGAAGACCGGCTCGCGTCCCGTCAGACGCGCCAGCCGCGGCAGCACGGCGGGCGAGCTGTTGGCGAAGTTGTCCACGCCCACCACCTCGTGGCCGGCCGCGTGCAGGGCAAGCCAGGTGTGGGACGCGATGTAGCCGGCGGCGCCGGTCAGGAGGATTCGAGGCATGAGGACGGGCCGCCGGTCGCGCGCGGCTTACTGCAAGGTCAGCTGGGCAAGGCAGCCGTAGGTGGTGGCGGTGTAGCCGTAGGGGATGCCGTCGATGAAGCGCGAGGTGTCGCGCTTGCGATGGCTGGCAGCGCATTCGAACGCGACCGCGCGGTTGAGTTCGTAGCGTGCGCCGAGGCCATAGAAGGTCGAGTTGCCGTCGTCGCCGCCGGTGACGCTGCTCGGCTGCCCGGCGGTGCTCACGACCGTCGGGTACTGGTCATGCGAATAGCCCAGGCGCCCGATCACCGTGATCTTGGCGGTGGCCTCCCACTTGGCGCCGAAGCCGATGCGCGTGCTCACGCGCGCGTCGCTGATGTAGCCGCCCACGCCGCCGATGTCGAAGATGGTGGCTGCGCCCGTCTCGCGCGCGATCTGGGTGGTGAAGGTGGTCTTGCCGGTGATGCGGTATTCCCACGTCGCATCGCCCGTGAGGCCGGAGTAGTCGCGCGTGGGGTCGCCGTCGTGCTTCTCGTCGGTGAAGCTCAGCCGCGCGGAGATGGTGTTGATGCCCGAGAGGTCCAGCCGCGTGGTGAGGTCGATGTCGTCGCGGTGGTACTCGTCCTTGCCGATGGTTCCGCTCGCGGGCAGGAAGGTGTGCTTGTATTCGCCCTTGGTGCGCCGGTAGCCGGCGCCGAACTGCGTGGTCTCGCGCGGGCGGTAGAGCACGCCGAGGTTCACCGCGCCGCTGTCGCGGTCGCGGTCCTGGAACTCGGGCTGCGAGTAGCGCACGGTGTAGGCGTCCACCCCGCCCTCGATGGCCCACAGCGAGACCAGGCCGTAGCGTGCCTTGAAGAGACCCGAGTTGACCTTCTCGAGGTTGGCGTCCTGCGAGCGCACCACGCCGCTCTCGTCGAAGTTGGCGAGCGCGCGGCTCGAGCCCAGGCGAGCCTCGCCGCTCCAGCGGTCGCCGGCTTCCCAGAGCCAGTCGCCGAAGACGTTGTAGCCGTTGTTGTCGAGCCGGCTGGTGTCGCGGTAGGCGTTGTGCGTGCCGCCGATCTCGGCCTTGAACTTCTGGCGCCCGTAGGCCTGGTCGATGCCGGCGGCGAGGTTGGTCGCCGAGAGCCAGTCGCTGATCGCGCGCGCGTCGTTCACGCGCTCGATGTTGTCGTCGTGGGTGATGGTTTCCGTGGCCCGGAAATAGAAGGGATTCGGTTCGGCGGCAGCGATGCCGGTGCCCAATGCGGTGACGGCGGCCAGGGCGGATGCGCGCAAGGGTGAGGGGATGCGACGCAGGCGGGTGGTCCGTACGGTCATGGGTTCTCCTCTTGTTGATGCGTCATCAGTACGCGTTGCGGTCGAAGAACACGAGCTTGATCGTCTTCATGATGATCCGCAGATCCAGCCCGAGCGACCAGTTGCGAAGATATTCGAGGTCGTATTCCACGCGCGCCTGCATCTTCTCCACCGTGTCGGTCTCGCCACGATGGCCGTTCACCTGGGCCCAGCCGGTGATGCCCGGCTTGACCTTGTGGCGCACCATGTACGCGCGGATCAGCTCGCGGTACTGCTCGTTGTGCGCCACCGCATGCGGGCGCGGCCCCACGATGCTCATGCGGCCCTGCAGCACGTTCACGAACTGCGGCAGCTCGTCCAGCGAGCTGCGCCGCAGGAATGCGCCCAGCGGGGTGATGCGCAGGTCGCCGCGCGTGGCCTGCGGGACCTGCTGGCCGTCGTCCAGCGTGGTCATCGAGCGGAACTTGTAGACGGTGATCTCCTCGCCATCGAGCCCGTTGCGCCGCTGCTTGAAGATGATCGGCCCGGGCGATGTCGAGCGGATGGCAATCGCGATGCCCAGCAGCACCGGCGAGATCAGCACGAGGATGATGCTGGCCAGCACGATGTCCGACAGCCGCTTCACCAGCTCGTTGGTGCCGGTGAAGGGGGTCTCGCAGATGCCCACCACCGGCACGCCGTTCATGTCTTGCAGCCGGCCCTGGATGATGCTGATGCCGAAGACGTCGGGCACGAAGAAGATCGACGCCGTGGTGCCCTGCAGCGAGGCGAGGAACTCCTGGATGCGCGGCTGCGAGCCCAGCGGCAGCGTGATGTAGACCTCGCGCACGCCGTGGCCGAGGATGTAGCGCGCCGCATCGCGAAGCCCGCCCAGCCGCGCGCTGATGGCCAGGTGGTCCAGCCGCTCGTCGCCGCGGTCGTCGAAGTAGCCCACGAAGTCGATGCCCTGGTCGTGGCGCCGCTGCAGTGCGCGCGCCACCTTCACGCCCAGCGTCCCGCCGCCCACCACCACGGCGGGGCGGCGCGCCGCCGAGGCCGCGTGGCGGCGCACGATCACGCTGCCGGCCATCGACACCGCCCATTGCAGCACCGGCGTGGCCACGCTCCACATCAGCAGCACGCGCGGGTCGAAGTAGCGCAGGCTGTTCGTGGCGTAGCCGCACAGGCCGAGGATCAGCAGCAGCGCAAGCCAGGACAGCAGGACATCCAGTGCCGCGCCCAGGGGCTCGTCCTTGAAGCGGTTGCGCCCGGGAAAGGCGAGCGCGAAGGCGATCAGGCACAGCGCGAGCGAGGCGCGCGAGAGGGGCTCTTCGTACCAGGCCGAGGCCGCCACGTAGGTGGCCACGGCCAGCGATGGCTCGATGAACGCCGCGACCAGCGACGTCACCGACTGCGGCGCCGAGATGAAAGTGCGCTGGTAGGTCCGGTGTTCGAACATGGTCGGGCCGCTCTCGGTACTGCTGCGCAACAGACGCTGCTTCGTGGGGAGAAGAGCACCGGGAACGCATCCGGCTCCGCACACGTCGCCACTGCAAGATGTCCCTGTTGAAGGGTCCGAAGAATTGTGGCAAAGCGCCTTCGGTTCGCGCCCCCCCTGTCACGGGGGTCCGTTGCAGGGCCGCACCTACAATCCGCGCCATGTTTTCGAGCCGCGTGCCACCCTTCGCACAGTCCCTCGTGCAACCTTTCATCGGGCCCCTTTCGGGCCCGATTCGCGAGCGGCTGACGCTGTTCGTGAATCACGTGCTCGCGAGCGAGCCTGCTGCGGTTGATCACCTCAAGCCGCATGTCGGTTCCACCGTGCTGATAGAGCCTCAGGGTCTTTCCCTGCCGGTGGAAGGCATGGCGCCGCTGTGCTGGCGCATCACGCCCGCGGGCCTGCTCGAGGAAGCCGACGACGCAGGCGAGGCGGGGCAGACGCTGCACCTGCGCATCGATCTCTCGCAGCCGCTGAGCGCGGCAGCGCTTTGGCTCGCGGGCACGCGCCCGCCGGTGGCGATCGAGGGCGACGCGCAGTTCGCCGCGGACATCGCCTGGCTCATGGACAACCTTCGCTGGGACGCCGAAGGCGATCTCGCGCGCTTCGTGGGGCCGCTGGCCGCGGGGCCCATCGCCGCGTTCGCGCGCCAGGCCTCGCAAGGGGTGCGCATGCTGGCGGGGCGCGTGCTCGCCGGCTTCGCTCACGCCGACGGCACGGCCGAGCCACGCGGCCCCGGCGGCGCACTCTGATGCGCTACCTGCTGCGTCTTTGCTACATCGCGATCACCGTCCTGCGCTTCGGGCTCGACGAGCTCGCGCTGTCGAGCTTCCGCCATCGCTGGCTGCGCGCGCTCGCGCGAGCGATGAGCTTCGGGCGCCGGCTGGACGCGCCGCGCGGCGAGCGGCTGCGCGTCGCGCTGGAGCACCTCGGCCCCATCTTCGTGAAGTTCGGGCAGGTGCTTTCCACCCGCAGCGACCTGCTGCCTCCCGACGTGGCGCAGGAGCTCGCCAAGCTGCAGGACCGCGTGCCGCCGTTCCCCGGCCAGCAGGCCGCGGCGCAGGTCTCGCGCGCCTTCGGGGCGCGGCTCGACGAGCTCTTCGCAAGCTTCGACATGGAGCCGGTGGCGAGCGCGTCGATCGCGCAGGTGCACTTCGCCACGCTGCGCGACGGCCGCGAGGTCGCGGTCAAGGTGCTGCGCCCGGGCATGCTGCAGGTGATCGAGGATGACCTCGCGCTGCTGCGCAAGGCGGCCAACTGGATCGAGCGCTTTTCCGAGGACGGCCGGCGCCTGAAGCCGCGCGAAGTGGTGGCCGAGTTCGACAAGTACCTGCACGACGAGCTCGACCTGGTGCGCGAGGCGGCGAACGCGGCGCAGCTGCGCCGCAACATGCACGGCCTGGACCTCGTCATGGTCCCGGAGATGCTGTGGGACTACTGCCGCTCCGACGTGATCGTGATGGAGCGCATGCACGGCATCCCGATCAGCCACATGGGCCGCCTGCGCGATGCGGGCGTGGACATCCCCCAGCTCGCGCGTGACGGCGTCACCATCTTCTTCACCCAGGTCTTTCGCGACGGCTTCTTCCACGCCGACATGCACCCGGGGAACATCCAGGTGAGCGTCGCGCCGCAGACCTTCGGGCGCTACATCGCGCTGGACTTCGGAATCATCGGAACGCTGACCGAGTTCGACAAGGAATACCTTGCGCAGAACTTCATCGCCTTCTTCCGGCGCGACTACAAGCGCGTGGCCGCGCTGCACCTGGAGAGCGGCTGGGTGCCGCCGGGCACGCGCGTGGACGAGCTGGAGGGCGCCATCCGCGCCTGCTGCGAGCCCTACTTCGACCGGCCGCTGAAGGAGATCTCGCTCGGCCAGGTGCTGCTGCGGCTGTTCCAGACCTCGCGGCGCTTCAATGTCGAGATCCAGCCGCAGCTCGTGCTCCTGCAAAAGACACTGCTGAACATCGAGGGCCTCGGACGCCAGCTCGACCCCGACCTGGACCTGTGGAGCACCGCCAAACCTTTCCTGGAGCGCTGGATGCACGAACAGATCGGCTGGCAGGCCTTCGTCGAGCGGCTGAAGGCGGAGGCGCCGCGCTACGCCAAGCTGCTGCCGGAGCTGCCACGGCTCGTTCACGACGCGCTGCAGGCGCAGGTGAGCCGCGGCAAGGACGACGAGCGGCGCGAGCTGCGTGCCCTCATCGAGGAACAGCGGCGCACGAACCGGCTCCTGCGCATTGCCCTGTGGCTGGCCGCCGGCGTCGCGGTGGGCGTGGCGGCGTGGCTGCGCTGGCACGGCTAGAGGCCGCCGCGGGGCTGAAGATCCGCTGACAGATGCGTGCAGCCGTCACGACCAGTGACGTCTGCCCGGGTGCCGGGCCTTCTGCCGCCCCTCGATGCCGCGATAATTTCGGCCGCGGTTTTTGCCTCGCAGCGAGGGTCCCGACCCCGGCGCAGGCGCGAAAGCTGCTTCCTCTTCCAAGCCACCCGCATCCGCTCGTCGCCGAGCGCCACCCCATGCTGCTGACCCTGGTCATCGTCTATCTGCTGGGCACCATCGCCATCGGCCTGTGGGCCGCCAAGCGCGTGAAGAACACGGCCGACTTCGCCATCGCCGGCCGCCACCTGCCGCTGGTGATGATCGTCACCACCACCTTCGCCACCTGGTTCGGCTCCGAAACGGTGCTCGGCATCCCCGCCAAGTTCGTCAACGGCGGCCTCAACGGTGTGGTCGAAGACCCGTTCGGCGCGGGCTCCTGCCTCATCCTCGTGGGCCTGTTCTTCGCGGCGAAGCTCTACCGCATGACGCTGCTGACCATCAGCGACTACTACCGCGAGCGTTATGGCCGCGTGGTGGAGGTGGTGTGCTCGCTCATCATCATGCTGAGCTACCTCGGCTGGGTCTCGGCGCAGGTGACGGCACTGGGCCTCGTGTTCAACCTGCTCTCGAACGGCGTCATCAGCATCCCGGCGGGCATGGTCATCGGCACGGTCTCGATCCTGGCCTACACGCTCTTCGGCGGCATGTGGTCGGTGGCGGTCACCGACTTCGTGCAGATGATCGTGCTGGTGTCGGGCCTGGCGATCATCGCGGTCTTCGCCGGCAACATGGCCGGCGGCGCCGACAAGGTCGTCTCGCTGGCGACCAGCCACGACCTCTTCAAGTTCCTGCCCGAGCCGAGCTTCAAGGACGTCGTGTTCTTCTTCGCCTCGGCCATCACCATGATGCTGGGCTCGATTCCGCAGCAGGACGTCTTCCAGCGCGTCATGTCGGCCAAGGACATGAAGGCCGCCACCCGCGGTCCGGTGATCGGCGGCGTCTGCTACATCCTCTTCGCCTTCGTGCCGATGTTCCTCGTCACGAGCGCGCTGATCATCATGCCGGAGCAGGCCGCGGTGCTGCTCAAGGAGGATCCGCAGAAGGTGCTGCCCACGCTGGTGCTCGACAAGATGCCCTTCGTGATGCAGGTGCTCTTCTTCGGTGCGCTGCTCTCGGCCATCAAGTCCACCGCCTCGGCCACGCTGCTGGCGCCTTCGGTCACCTTCGTCGAGAACATCTGGCGCCAGTTCCAGCCGCATCGCGGCGACCGCAAGGAGCTGATGACGATGCGCATCACCGTGCTCGTCTTCGCCACCCTCGTCTGCACCTACGCCGTTCTGGCTCAGGGCAAGCCGATCTACGAGATGGTGTCCGGCGCCTATCAGGTCACGCTCGTGGGCGCGTTCGTGCCGCTCGCGGCGGGCCTCTACTGGAAGCGCGCCACGACGCAGGGCGCCATCTTCTCGATCGTGCTGGGCATCGTCGGTTGGCTGCTCTTCCTCTACACCCCCGCCGGCGATCAGTTCCCGGCGCAGTTGGCCGGCGTGCTGCTGGGCATCGTCGGCATGGTGGCCGGCTCCTACGGGCCGCAGGCACTGAAGAACCGCCAGGGTTCGCACCATCGCGTGGTGGGTGTCGGCAGCCACGCCTGAAGGGCCTTGGCGCACGAGTCCCTCTGAATCGGTGGACCGGGGGTCGGCCTGTGGGCTTGAGGGGTCCGCAGCCAGCCCCCACTTATAATTTCCGGTTGCTTATCCAGGGGGTTCCATGCCGATCTACGCCTATCGCTGCGAAGCCTGCGGTCACGCGAAGGACGTGCTGCAGAAGCTCTCCGACCCGCAGCTCGAAACCTGCCCCGCCTGCGGCGCCGGCGCGTTTCGCAAGCAGATCACCGCGGCCGGCTTCCAGCTCAAGGGCTCGGGCTGGTACGTGACCGACTTCCGCAACGGCGCCAGCGCCGGCGCCAAGAGCTCCAGCGCCTCGTCGCCGGACTCCGCGTCCCCGTCCACCGAGTCCGCCGCGGCCCCCGCTTCCTCCTCCTCCTCGTCCGAGACGGCCAGCACGGCCTCCGGCGGCTGCGGCGCATCCTGCGCCTGCCACTGACGCGCCCCCGCCTGGGCTGGCCCGAAGGACGCACGTGAAGAAATTCCTGATCGCCGGCATCCTGGTCTGGCTGCCGCTTGCCATCACCGTCTGGGTGCTGCTGTGGGCCGCGGGCATTGCCAACGGCGTGTTCGGCACCCTGGTCGGCGCGCTCGGCTCCGTGTTGCCCACCCCCGCCGAGGACTGGCTGCTGCGCCTGCGCAGCGTGCCGGGGCTGGGCGTGCTCATCATCGTCGTGGCCGTGTTCCTCACCGGCGTGTTCGTGCGGAACATGGTGGGGCAGTGGTGGCTCAAGCGCTGGGATGCGCTGCTCTCGCACATCCCCATCGTCAAGTCGATCTACAGCTCGGTGAAGCAGGTCTCCGACACGCTCTTCTCGAGCAGCGGCCAGGCCTTCCGCCAGGCCGTGCTGGTGCAGTACCCGCGCGAGGGCTCCTGGACCATCGCCTTCGTCACCGGTCGCCCCGGCGGTGAAGTGCCGCAGCACCTCACCGGCGAGTACCTCAGCCTGTACGTGCCCACCACGCCGAACCCGACCTCGGGCTTCTTCCTCATGGTGCCGCGCGCCGACGTGATCGAGCTCGCCATGAGCGTGGACGAAGCCCTCAAATACATCATCTCGATGGGCGTCGTCGCGCCCCCGATGCCGGTGCCGGAGCACGCGGTCGCGACCTCCGCGCCGCAGGAAATGGCGCAAGCTCCCGGTGCGGTGGCGCGCGAACGCGAAGCAGCCGTACGAAATTGACGGGGTTGGGTGCGCGGCACGCGCCCAGCCCTGAGGCCCCCACGCGGCCCGCCAGCGCCTGATCCCTTCCATCCGACCGCGTCCGGGCGCTGTCCCGCCGGCCCCCTGATCGAACCGAATCCGAAAGCACCTGATGCGTATGACGCCTCGAACCACCTATTGCGGCCTCGTCAGCGAAGCGCTGATGGGCCAGACCGTGACCCTGATGGGCTGGGCCCACCGCCGCCGCGACCACGGCGGGGTCATCTTCATCGACCTGCGCGACCGCGAAGGCCTGGTGCAGATCGTGTGCGACCCCGATCGCGCCGAGACCTTTGCCGCCGCCGAGGGCGTGCGCAACGAGTTCTGCCTGCGCGTGACCGGCAAGGTGCGCCCGCGCCCCGCCGGCACCGAGAACGCCGGGCTCACCAGCGGCAAGGTGGAAGTGCTCGCGCACGAGCTCGAGGTGCTCAACCCGAGCGTCACGCCGCCCTTCCAGCTCGACGACGAGAACCTCTCCGAGACCACGCGCCTCACTCACCGCGTGCTCGACCTGCGCCGCCCGACCATGCAGCGCAACCTCATGCTGCGCTATCGCGTGGCGATGGAAGTGCGCAAGTTCCTCGATGCCAACGGCTTCATCGACATCGAGACGCCGATGCTCACCAAGAGCACGCCCGAGGGCGCGCGCGACTACCTCGTGCCCAGCCGCGTGCACGACGGCCATTTCTTCGCGCTGCCGCAGTCGCCGCAGCTGTTCAAGCAGCTCCTGATGGTGGCCGGCTTCGACCGCTACTACCAGATCACCAAGTGCTTCCGCGACGAGGACCTGCGCGCCGACCGCCAGCCCGAGTTCACCCAGATCGACATCGAGACCTCCTTCCTCGGCGAGGAGGAGATCCGCTCGATGTTCGAAGGGATGATCCGCACGGTCTTCCGCAACGCCCTGCAGGTGGAGCTGCCCGAGTACCCGGTCATGCCCTATAGCGAGGCCATGCACCGCTTCGGCTCCGACAAGCCCGACCTGCGCGTGAAGCTCGAGTTCACCGAGCTCACCGACGTCATGGCCGACGTCGACTTCAAGGTCTTCTCCACGCCTGCCACCACCAAGGGTGGCCGCGTGGTCGCGTTGCGCGTGCCGCAGGGCGGCGAGATGAGCCGCGGCGAGATCGACGGCTACACCGAGTTCGTGAAGATCTATGGCGCCAAGGGCCTGGCCTGGATCAAGGTCAACGACCTGTCCAAGGGTCGTGACGGTCTGCAGAGCCCCATCGTCAAGAACCTGCACGATGCGGCCCTCGCCGAGATCATGAAGCGCACCGGCGCGCAGACCGGAGACCTCATCTTCTTCGGCGCCGACAAGGCCAAGGTCGTCAACGACGCCGTGGGCGCGCTGCGCATCAAGATCGGCCACAGCGAGTTCGGCCGCACGCATGGCCTGTTCGAGGACCGCTGGGCGCCGCTGTGGGTCGTCGACTTCCCGATGTTCGAGTACGACGAGGACGCGCAGCGCTGGAACGCGGTGCACCACCCCTTCACCGCACCGAAGGACGGCCACGAGGACTACATGGACACCGATCCCGAGAAGTGCGTGTCCAAGGCCTACGACATGGTCCTCAACGGCTGGGAGCTGGGCGGCGGCTCGGTGCGTATCCACCGTGCCGACGTGCAGAGCAAGGTGTTCAACGCGCTGAAGATCGGCCCGGAGGAAGCGCAGGAGAAGTTCGGCTTCCTGCTCGACGCGCTGCAGTACGGCGCGCCGCCGCACGGCGGCCTCGCCTTCGGCCTGGACCGCCTCGTCACGCTCATGACGCGTGCCGAGAGCATTCGCGACGTCATCGCCTTCCCGAAGACGCAGCGCGCCCAGGACCTGCTCACGCATGCGCCGAGCCTGGTCGACGAGAAGCAGCTGCGCGAGCTGCACATCCGCCTGCGCAATCCCGCCGTGGGATGACGGCCCCTCGTCTCAGGAGTGACATGACGACCCCTCGTCTCACGAGTACGTGAGCCGATCCCCCGAGGGACATGACGACCCCTCGTCTTGCGAGTACGCAAGCCGATCCCCCGAGGGGATGGCGCGCGGGCCTTGGGGCGGCCC
>Ga0105248_10009070_pt1 | contig 10938 bp, 11 predicted proteins | sample KBSS34metaG_FD_81524 | JGI IMG/M metagenome (GOLD analysis project Ga0105248, IMG submission 81524) | Switchgrass rhizosphere microbial communities from Kellogg Biological Station, Michigan, USA - KBS S3-4 metaG | ecosystem: Host-associated > Plants > Roots > Rhizosphere > Soil | place...
GCCACGCCTCCGGCTGCCGGGTCATGGGCGCGCGCGCGCAAGGTGGCCGCTGGCGCGCTCGGTGGAGCGGTCGAGCGCGGCGTTGGCGAGGCGACGCATTATCACGCCGATTGGGTCGTGCCTTATTGGGCCGGAAGCTTGACGCGCGCGACGACGATCGGCGCGCACATCTTCTATCGCTGGAACGGTTTTTGGGGAACTCCAGCCGCGTTCAATCGCCGCTATGCCGCGAACGAACCCGCTGTCGCGGACCTGCTCGGCCAAGCCGTTGCCGCCACGTCGGCGGGTGCGGGGGCGCCAGAGACCAGTGCATCGCAACAGCCATTGCTCCAGCGGGTGGCGGTCGCACCACTTGACGGGAAGGGCGCGACCACGTCCGCGCCGCTCCACCCGCTCAGAGCCGATCTCGAGGCCGGGCACCTCATTCCCGCGCTCGATCGTCGCCTGCCATTGCAGGCCGACCTCAACAAACCGCGACTGCTTGCCGACGATCGCTTGCCGGTCGGAGGTTAGGGCACCAGCCAGAGAAAGAAGCGCCACAGCTTGGCGAGCGTGTTCCCGTTGCTCGAATAGACGTGCAGCGCACGCACCGCAAATTGCTCGAGCACGAAGTCGTGGCCGATCTCGGGGTAGCTCGCGACGCGCCTGCCGTCCGGCGTCGTGCCGCCCGCCGGCGCCATGCCGAGCTTTTCGTAGAGCTGGCCCTCGGACGTGCCGATGTCGATCGCGAGCGTCGACAGGCAGGAACTCTCCTGGATCTTGTCGTTGTTGCGACAGTGAACATCGGTCACGAAATGATCGGGCGAAAAACGCACCACCATCAGCGGCTGGCGATACATCCACTGCGAATATTGCTGCGGATCGCCTTCGATCGGACGCCACTGCTCGCCGTCGCCGTTGCGGCCGAACGCCGGCTTGCCAGCCGCATAGATCGTATCCCGCGGCGGGGTTCCGATGATCACGTCGTGGTATGAAATCGTTTCGTACGAGAAGGTTCGCCAGCCATAGGCCACGTAGCCGATCGTGAGCACGCCCACGGCGACGGGAATCAGCCATTTGGGCGGTTCGAACTTGCCGCTTGGCCGACGCGTGCCGCTCGCCATGCTCGAGGAGCGACGACGGCGGCGTTGGCTTGGTGCCGCGAAGCGCTTTCCCAGCAGCCAGTCGATCCCCAGCCAAAGGACTTGCGCGGGAAAATAGGGCAGCGGCGCGTTGATGTCCTTTGCGCCCTCCAGAAAAACGAACGACGCCAGCAGTGCGAACGAGATCGCATGGGCCGCGATCAGGCGCGGCAAGCCGACGAGTTTGGTGAAGGCCAGCGCTCGAAGGGAGGCTCGACTAACCCAATAGGTTAATATCAGCGCACCCATAGCGACCAAAATGTGCGACATCTACCCCCGGCTGGTCCTATGGATCCGATACTTGCCGGGGGTCATAGCGACGGCAAATTGGCAGCGCAACACGCTGCGCACAGCCGGCCGACCGCGCGGTGCGTCGTCGGCCGGCGCATTACTCAGGCAGCGAACAGTTTTGCCCAACGGCGCTCGGTCCGCGCCTTCCACAACCCGCGATGATAGGCGTCGCTCGCAAGCAGCGGCATCACGCTGCCGGCTTCGGCAAATACCATCTGCTCGATGCCGGTGTTGACCTTGCCCCAGCTCGCCGCCTCCTGCAGCGTCGACGACGAGCAGGCGCCGTCGCGGACATCGGCGACGGTGATCTGCACGGCATATTTGTGCACTTCGACGTCCTCATGGCCGAGGATCTCGGCGCAGACGACCGTGTCCTGGATGAAGTTCTTCGGCACGCCGCCACCGATCATCAGCAGACCGGTGGTGCCGGCGGCGATCTTGATGTCCGTCAGTTCGCGGAAGTCGGCGACCGAATCGAGCGTCATATACGGCTTGCCCGCCTTCATCCGATCGACCTGGTGCTTGACGAGCCCGAAGCCGGCCGAACTGTCCGAGAATGCCGGGCAGAAGATCGGGACGTCATGCTCATAGGCGAGCTTGACCAGGCTGTTGTCCTTCTTGCCATGTTCCACGAGGTACTTGCCCATCTCGCGAATGAACGCGCGTGACGAATAGGGGCGCGGCTCGAGCGTCTCGGCGATCTCGAAGATCGTATGATCGACGTTCTGGAGGTCTTCCTCATCGATATAGGTGTCGTAGATGCGGTCGATGTAGAGCGAGCGCAGCGTGTCGTCGTCGGGGATCTCGAGCGCCTGATAATGTTTGTGGCCAAGGCCCTCGAAGAAATCCATGTCGACTATCGTCGCGCCTGTCGCGACCACGCCGTCGATCATGTTGTTGCGAAGCAACTCGGCATAGAGGTCCATGCAGCCGCCTGCCGAAGTCGACCCGGCGATCACCAGGAAGATCGAGCAGTCGGGATCGGCGAGCATCTGATTGTAGATCTCGGTCGCGCGCGCGAGGTCGCGGCTGGTGAAGCTCATGCCCGCCATCGCCTCGACGATCGGCCGGGCGTCAAACTTGGTGATGTCGACGTGCTTCACTTCTTTCGACAGCAGTTCGGCCTTGCGCGTATCGTTGATCGGCGCGTTCGCCGCGGCGGTCTTGGTGAGGGTATCGGTCATGGGAACTCCCAAACTTGCCATTCCCGCCGTCATTCAAGGGGACGCGGAAACCCGTTGGGAAACGCAGGCGCTTCCTAGAATTGACATCATCCCTGCGAAAAGCAGGGATCTCGAGCCACGAGCCGCTCGCTCTTGGAAAGAGACCCCGGCTTGCGCCGGGGTGACGAATTTTGATTACAACTTGAAGACGTTCGCCGGAAGCGCCTCGGGAGTTTCGCTCGAATAGAGCGACACCATTGGCTCGTCATCGACGACCGCCGTCATGCCCGATCCGAAGCCATTGAACGCGGTCCGCATCGCCGAGCCATAGGCGCCGAGCATCCCGATCTCGATATAGTCGCCGGCGCGCATGTCCGCGGGCAGCAGGAACGGGCCGGCCATGCGATCGAGATCGTCGCAGGTCGGGCCGTAGAAGCTGAACTCCACGTCCTTGGCGCGGCTGTCGGGCTCGCGCAGCAGCCGTACCGGGAAGCGCCAGCCGATATGCGCCGCATCGAACAGCGCGCCATAGGCACCGTCGTTGATGTACAGCTCGGCGCCGCGGCGCCGCTCGACGCGCACGATCAGCGAACTGTACTCGGCGCACAACGCGCGGCCCGGCTCGGCCCAGAGCTCGGCCGAATAGGAGATCGGCAGGCTCTCGAACGCGCGGTGGATCGTCGCGAAATAGCGCTCGAGTGGCGGCGGTTCCATGCCCGGATAGGACGAGGGAAAACCGCCGCCGACATCGATCACGTCGACGGTGACGCCGGCCTCGACGATCGCCATGCGCACGCGTTCCATCGCCTGGGAATAGGCGTCGGGCGACATCGCCTGCGAACCGACATGGAAGCAGATGCCCAGCGCGTCGGCCGCCTGGCGAGCGGCGATCAGCAGTTGCTTGGTCTCGCCCGGTCCCGCTCCGAACTTCGACGCGAGGCTGAGCTTCGAATGATCGGACGACACGCGCAGCCGCACGCACAGGGTCAGGTCCTGCGCGGCCTCGGTCGCGGCGACGATCTTTTCCAGCTCCTCGATCGAATCGAGGCTGAACACGCGGACACCATGGTCGAAATAAGCCTCGCGAATCGCTTCGGGCGCCTTGACCGGGTGCATGAAGCACAAAGTCGCGCCCGGAACCGTTTCCGACACCAGCCGAACCTCCGCGATCGAGGCGACATCGAAATGCGTGATTCCGCTCTCCCACAGGACCTTGAGCAGGTCGGGCGAGGGATTCGCCTTTACGGCATACATCGAGCGGCCCGGAAACTTCTCGACGAAGAAGCGGGCGGCACGCGATGCGGCGTGCGGACGAATGAGCGTGACCGGTTGATCCGGCCGAAGGGCGGCAGCTAGCCCCAGCGCGCTATGATGCTTGTGCAATTCAAGGGACCTCCAAGTGCCTTACGGCTATCGTTGACGAAAAGCTGCCTTGCGGTTGGAAGTCCCATGGGGCAGCGGAGGTGGGCACATAAGGATGACGCGTAAACGTGTAAAGTGATTCGAGACCCGTTTTTTCGCGTAGGGGATGCGATGTGACGATTGTGCGACAGCCGACTCGGGCCGGGGTTCGCGATGCAGCCGCGAAAATCGCGGCAATATTGCCGCAAACGCCTGTTCTGACGGCGGAAATTCGTGGCGCGACGATTGCGTTCAAGGCCGAGTGCCTGCAGCCGATCGGCTCGTTTAAATTGCGCGGCGCGTGGCATCGGCTGACCGCGCTCGACGAGGGACAGCGCCAGCGTGGCGTGGTCGCCTTCTCCTCGGGCAATCACGCCCAGGGAATCGCCTGGGCGGCGCGCCGATTGCACATGCCCGCCGTCATCGTGATGCCGGACGACGCGCCCAAGGTGAAACGCGATGCGACGCTCGCGCTCGGCGCCGAAGTCGTGGCCTATGATCGCCGCCGCGAGAGCCGCGAGAAGATCGCCGCACATCTCGCGCACGCGCGCGGCGCGACACTCGTGCCGAGCTTCGACGATCCCTGGGTGATCGAGGGCCAGGGGAGTGCGGGGATCGAATTGCAGACGCAGATGATCGAGATGGGTCTCAACGAGCCGACGCGCGTGCTCGTACCGTGCGGCGGCGGTGGGCTCTCGTCGGGCATCGCGCTCGCGCTCCCCGACTCGGAAATCGTGCCGGTCGAGCCCGAACATTGGGACGACATGCGGCGCGGGCTCGAAGCGGGCTGGATCGAAAGCGTCCCGAAAGACGCCCCGCCGACCGCGTGCGACGCGCTGATGACGCGTGAGGTCTCGCCGCTCACCTTCGAAGTGCTGGCGCGGCGCGGCATCCGCGGGCTTGCCGTCAGCGAGGAAGAGATTCGCGCCGCGCAGCGCTGGGCGGCGCGGCACTTACGCGTGGTAGTCGAGCCCGGCGGTGCGGTCGCGCTCGCGGCGCTGCTGGCCGGAAAGGCCGAGGCTACGGCCGGCACTGCAGTGATTCTTTCGGGGGGCAACGTCGACCCCGCGGCCTATGCCGAAGTCCTGGCCGGCGAGGCCGCTGCGGTGCCCGAGGAGGCGTGACGCAGGATCCGTTCGTTTCGGGCCTGCTCGCGCTCGCGATGCTCGGCGTACCGCTACTGGGCTGGGGAGCCTGGCGACTGTGGCGGCAGGGCAACCGGCCCAAGGCCGGGCTGATGGTTGCGGTGGCGGTGATCTTGTTGGCGAACATCCTGATTCAGACGCTCTGACGAAGCAATTTCCCTGACGCCAACTGTGCGGCGCCTATGGAATTCGACCCGCGACCGCTGATCGAAGGCCTCGCGGCGGGTGGGGGCGAATGTCCCCTTGATGGGAGAGGTTCTCCCATAGCTCCCCCAATCGACGCGTTGACCGAATTAGGGTGGGTCTGAAGACCCACCTCCCAATCACCGGATCGGCGAGTTCGGGTCCAGCCGCATGTCGAGATACCGGTCCACGCTGTTCATCAGCTGCGGCATCTCTTCCTGGAAGAAGTGATTGGCGCCGGGGATCGTGTCGTGGTGGATGGTGATGTGCTTCTGCGTGCGCAGCTTGTCGACCAGCTTCTGCGTCGCACTCGGCGTCACCACTTCATCGGCCTCGCCCTGGATGATGATGCCCGACGAGGGGCAGGGCGCGAGAAAGGTGAAGTCGTACATGTTCGCCGGCGGCGCGATTGAAATGAAGCCGCGGATCTCGGGGCGGCGCATCAGCAGCTGCATGCCGATCCACGCGCCGAAGCTGTAGCCGGCGATCCACGTCGTCGACGCCTCGGCGTGGAAGCTCTGCACCCAATCGAGCGCGGAGGCCGCGTCGGATAGCTCACCGATGCCGTTGTCGAACACGCCCTGGCTCTTGCCGACGCCGCGGAAGTTGAACCGCAACGTCGCGAAGCCGCGGCGCTGGAATGTCTTGTACAGCTCTTGCACGATGCGGTTGTTCATCGTGCCGCCGCTGTGCGGGTGCGGATGGAGGATCATCGCGACCGGCGCACGCGGGCGCGGAGCGGGTGAGAAGCGGCCTTCGAGGCGGCCTTCGGGACCGGGAAAAATGACTTCGGGCAATTTCAGACCTGTCGAAACGGTGGCGCGGTGTAGCGCAAGAAGTTGCGCGCTATATAGGAGCCCGGCCCCTTCGCGCAATTGGAACCCATGTCCGACCGAATCTATCTCGATCACGCCGCCACCACGCCGATGCTGCCGGCGGTCCGCGCGGCCATGGGCGAGGCGATGGAGCGCTGGGCCAACGCCTCGTCGCCGCATGCCGAGGGCCGTGCCGCGCGCGCTGCGCTCGAAGCGGCGCGGGCCCGCGTCGCCGCGGCCTATGGCTGGGCGCACGAGCTGATCTTCACGTCGGGGGCAAGCGAATCGCTGGCGATCGCGCTCGACCGATCGATGGCCGAGCGGCGACTGATTACGGCAGTCGAGCATGATTCGGTGCTTCGCCATTCCGAAGGCGCAGAGACACTGCGCGTGCATGCGGACGGTCTGATCGATCTGGACTCGCTCACTTCGGCGCTTGCGCAACCCGGGCGCGCGCTGGTTGCGATCCAATGGGCGAACAGCGAGACCGGCGTGCGCCAGCCGGTCGCCGCCATCGCCGAGGCAGTCAATGCCGCCGGCGCGATCCTGCTGGTCGACGCGGCGCAGATGCCGGCGAAAGCCGATAGCGATGTCACGCGCCATGCCGATCTTGTCGCAGTATCGGCGCACAAGCGCGGCGGACCGCCGGGGATCGGCGCGCTGCTGGTGCGAGACTTCGCCGCGTTGCGCCCGACAGGCGGGCAGGAAAAGGGCTATCGCCCGGGGACCGAGAATCTTCCCGGCGCGATCGGCTATGCCGTTGCCGCCGAAGCGGAGGAGGATATCCGGTACATGGCCGCGCTGCGCGCGCGGCTCGATACGGCGTTGACTGCGGCGGGCGGCGAAGTGGTCGCTGCCCTGAGCCCGCGGACGCCGGCAATTGGCGGTTATCGTATGCCCGGCGTTTCGGCGGCGGCACAGTTGATCCGCTTCGATCTCGGGGGCTTTGCGGTTTCGGCGGGCAGCGCCTGTTCGTCGGGCAGCATGCGGCCAAGCCACGTGCTGCTCGCGATGGGCTGGAGCGAGCCGGCGCTGCGCGAAGTCGTGCGCGTGAGCTTCGGCCGCACCACCCGCGAAGAAGATGTCGACGCGTTCGCGGCGGCGTGGCACGCGATCTTCGCCGAAGCGCGCGCCCGCGCGGCATGATCTATCTCGACTATCAGGCGACCACGCCGCTCGCGCCCGAGGCGTTCGAGGCGATGCTGCCGTGGCTGCGCGACGATTTCGCCAATCCGCATTCCGCGCATGCTCCCGGCCGCAAGGCCAAGGCCGCGGTCGAAGCGGCACGCGACGATGTCGCGTCGCTGCTGCCGCCGGGCGGCGAGCTCGCCTTTACCGGCAGCGCGACCGAGGCGCTCAATTGGGCGATACAGGGCAGCAGCGGTCCGATCGTGACGATCGCCACCGAACATGCGGCGGTGCTCGACACCGTCGAAAGCGAAGCGCGCAGGGGCAGGATGGCGACGGTATTGCCGGTAGCCCGTGACGGGCTGGTCGATCTCGACGCGGCGCGCGCCGCGATCGTGCCGGGCACCGGATTGGTGGCGGCGATGCTGGTCAATAACGAGATCGGCACGATCCAGCCGATTGCTGCACTTGCCGATATTGCGCATTCGGCCGGCGCTCTGCTGCTCTGCGATGCTGTGCAGGGCTTCGGCCGAGTCGCGATTCCAGAAGGCTGCGACATGGTCGCGATCTCGGCGCACAAGATCCATGGACCGAAGGGCATCGGCGCGCTGTGGATGCGCAAGGGAGTATCGCTCGCGCCCTTGCTTCATGGTGGCGGTCAGGAACCCGGCGGCCGTTCGGGGACGCTGTCGCCGGCGTTGTGTGCCGGCTTTGGCACAGCGGCGCGGCTAGCGAACGCTCGGGCCGATGCCGATCATGCGCATGTCGAGCAGCTGTTCCGCGCGGCACGCGCACGCCTCGGGTCCGAATGGACCGTCAACGGCAGCATCGACGCGCGCTACCACGGCAATCTCAACCTGCGCCGCATCGGGCTCGACGTCGCGCGATTGATCTCCGAGCTGCGCGATATTGCCTTCTCCGCGGGATCGGCATGTGCGAGCGGATCCCGCCGGCCGAGCCATGTACTGCGCGCGCTGGGGCTCAGCGATGCCGAAGCGCGCTGCTCAATCCGGCTCGGCTTCGGCCGCTACTCGAACCAAGACGAGTTGCTCGAGGCGCTGGAGCGGATTGACGCCGCCGCGCGCACGCAGAAAGTGATGGCATGATCAGGGTCCGCTTCATTAGCGCCGATGGCGCGGAAACGCGCGAAGTAGCGGCCGCGGAAGGCGCGCGGCTGCTCGAAGTCGCCCAGGCCGACGGACAACCGCTCGAGGGTACGTGCGAGGGCCAGATGGCGTGCTCGACGTGCCACGTCCTCGTCGCGGCCGAGGATTTCGCGCGGCTGCCGGGCGCGAGTGAGGAAGAAGAGGACATGCTCGACCTCGCGGCGGGGGCGACGCGCACCAGCCGGCTCGCATGCCAGATCGTGCTTACCGCCGCGCTCGATGGGCTCACCGTGCGCATGCCGCCCGAACATCGCGACATGCAGGGGCGCTGAGCGGCTGTTTGGAAACGCGCCCTCCGGGCGCATGCACCGCCTCGAAATGCGCTCTTCCGCGCATTTCCAAACCGACACTCAGCGGAACCATCGCGCGGCGTCGTCGATTCTGCCTCGAATAAGCCAGAGGAGAGAGCCGAAATGAAGCTTGCCGCAATAGGTGTATCGATCGCGCTTGCGTGCGCAATTCCCGCAGCGACCGTGTCCGCCGCCGCCCAGACCCGCGTCGTCGAGAAGACGACAGTGGTGCAACATGAGAGCCACAAGGGCTGGAACCGCCACGGCTGGCGCAAGGTCTGCCGCACGAAGTGGCGCCACGGCGAACGCATGCGAGTCTGCAAGCGCGCCCGCTGGCATTGATGCAGTCGGGCCGGGAGATCGCGCCCGGCCCGGAACTCTAATGATTCCCGCCAGTTGTGGCGTCGTGTCGAAAAACCTCCGCTTGCGCCTCTATGAGTTCGGCTGCCGCGTCTCAGACAATGTCGCCAATCTCGCGGCGCATCCGCTCGCGCAGATTCTGGTCATCGTTTTCTGTGCTTCCTGGTTTCTGTTGCTTGGATCGGCGGCCACTGCCGCGCTGACGCTGGTGCTTTCGGTGGCGGCGATCACGCTCACCCAGATGGTGCTCAATCAGCAGAAACGGCACGACGTCGCGCTGCATCTCAAGATTGACGAGCTGATCCACGCCATGAAAGGCGCGCGTGACGAGATCATGGGGATCGAGGGGAAGAGCGAAGCTGAACTCGAGGAATTGCGCCTGAGCGGCGACGAAGCAGAGCAGGAACTCGTGCGGCGACGCGCCAAGCCTTTGGCACAGGCTGCGGAATAGCCCGGCTTGCCATCACTCGATCGCGACGCCATATGCGCCGCGGGAGTCGGGCGGACGGTACCGTCGCCAACCCGGTCAGATCCGGAAGGAAGCAGCCGTAACGATTTCGTCCCGGGTCGTTCCGGCTCCCACCAAGCCCAATCCGCCCGGCTGATTCTCGCGATCTCGCGGCGCGGAGTGGCCGTCCATCGCCCCGAAGCGCATATGTCGCAGGTGCAGCCCGAGCTGCCTGGGACACTGAATTATGGGGATCGAGCGCGGACACTGGCCGGCGTTGATTCGGTCGATCGCCAACCGTTGCCCGGAAAGCGTTTGACCCCTACGGCTGTTCTCGCAATGTCCGACTCTCTTCTTGGCCTCGACGAACCGCCACAGCCGCAGCGCAGCGAGGCTTATCGTGTGCTCGCGCGCAAATATCGGCCGCAGACCTTTGCCGAGCTGATCGGTCAGGACGCGATGGTCCAGACGCTGGCGAATGCCATCAAGCGTGACCGGCTCGCGCATGCGTTCCTGTTCACCGGCGTGCGCGGAACCGGCAAGACTTCGACCGCCCGACTGCTGGCCAAAGCGCTCAACTGCATCGGTCCGGACGGCAAGGGCGGACCGACGATCGATCCATGCGGCGTGTGCGAGCCGTGCCGCGCGATCGCCGAGGGCCGGCATATCGATGTGATCGAGATGGACGCGGCGAGCCATACCGGCGTCGACGACGTACGCGAGATCATCGAGGCGTCGCGCTATGCGGCGGTCAGCGCGCGATTCAAGATCTACATCATCGACGAAGTGCACATGTTGTCGAAGAACGCGTTCAACGCGCTCTTGAAGACGCTCGAGGAACCGCCGGCGCATGTGAAATTCCTGTTCGCCACGACTGAGGTCAACAAGGTGCCGGTGACGGTGCTGTCGCGATGCCAGCGGTTCGATTTGCGGCGGATTCCAGCAGAGAAGCTCGCGCAGCATTTCGCGATGGTATGCGCGACCGAGGGCGTCGAAGCCGAAACGGACGCGCTCGCGCTGATTGCGCGCGCCGCCGAAGGAAGCGCGCGCGACGGGCTGTCGATCCTCGACCAGGCGATTGCGCATGCCGGGCAGCAGGGCGAGGGCGTCCGTGCCGAGATGGTGCGCGCGATGCTCGGACTGTCCGACCGCAGCGCGATCCGCGACCTGTTCGATTTGCTGCTGAACGGCGACGCGCCGGGCACATTGGCCGCGCTTCGCGCGCAATATGCGCTGGGGGTCGATCCCCAGGCGGTCGTGCGCACGCTGCTCGAAACGGTTCACGGCACCACGCTCGTCAAACTCGGCGGCGCTTCCGGCACCGGCCAGTCCGCCGAGGAACGTCGCGCGTTCGAGCAATGGGCATCGGCGCTCTCCTTCCCCGTCCTCCACCGGCTATGGCAATTGCTGCTCAAGGGCCATGACGA
>Ga0105248_10009071_pt1 | contig 10938 bp, 6 predicted proteins | sample KBSS34metaG_FD_81524 | JGI IMG/M metagenome (GOLD analysis project Ga0105248, IMG submission 81524) | Switchgrass rhizosphere microbial communities from Kellogg Biological Station, Michigan, USA - KBS S3-4 metaG | ecosystem: Host-associated > Plants > Roots > Rhizosphere > Soil | place...
CCGATGGAGACTGCTGGCTGGAATCGACGCGGTCCGCGATCCGCTCGATACTTCGAGCGTGAAATCCTGATCACGATTGGCGGCGTTTTTGGCCTCGGTGGATTGGCCCACGCGCAGCGCGAGAGTCTTGTAACGCTCCGCCGGTACGGTTCCCGGATCCAGTTTCAGCAGCAGCCGCGACCCCGACGCGCTCCATTCCAGCCGCAGTGTGATCGTCGTGACCGGCGCGCCGGCGTTGACGAGGTCTTTCATCTGACGCGCGGTCATCAACGCGTCAGCCGCGACCGTTCCCTGAACCGGCAGCGAGATCTGCGGCGCGGCGATCGATTCCTGGTTGTGCTCGATGAACACGCGCTCGGGATCCTGGTATTGCGACACAAGGTCCACGTTGACCGGCATCCAGGTGGCCGCGAGCCGGTGATCGCGCAGGACCTCGAGAAAGTCGGATCGATCGAGAAGCATCGCCTGCGCGATCGTGCCCATGAACACCTTCGCGACGAGTTCCTGGTCGGGCCGGGGCATCGTCGTGGCCGGCGGCGTCTCGGAAGGCCACGCGCTGTTGAACTGGTTGTGGTTCGCGCCGTACACCCACAGCAAGGCCTTGAGCTCGCCGTCCGACACCGTCGGATTGGCCGCGTTCACCGCATGGGCGCGGTTGTAGGTGTTGTAGCCCTCGAACGTCGAGACATCGCCGTCGCGGCTGCCGTGAATCAGGAGATAGGAGTCGGGCACGACCGTCGGCCCGGTGAGCGGCTGATACTGCCGATCGGTTGGCGAGATCGCCACGGCCGCGGTGAGGTTGAAGCCGTACGGCCCCAGCCCGGCGGAGCCGTCGAGCGGCACGACGGGCGTCATGATGTCCGGCTTAATCGACGTCAGGCGATTGAAGAACGACGCATGGCCCACGCCCTCGCCGCCGCGCGAGTGGCCGACGATCGCGATCCGATTCAGATCCACTCTGCCGTGCAGCTGATGGCCGGCGGTGTTGTTCCAGGTGCGGAATTGCTTGAGGTGCTCGAGGTGCACGATGCCGCGCGCGTCGTTTTCACCGAAATTGCCGCCGTTCAGGAAGTTGACGTCGATGGTCGCGCCAATCACCCCGTGCGACGCCAGCAGCTGGCACAGATAGAGATAGCCCGGCGTCGAGTTCTCGAGCGGGCCGTGGTTGCCGTGCGCGAACATCATCAACGGGAACGGGCCGCGTCCGCGAGGGATGCAGATGTGGCCGTTGAGCGGCACGCTGGTGTTGGGAAACGGCCACGGCGCGGTCCCGAGGTTCGCAAACGGCGAGATGTTGATCCGCGGCGTGACGAACGCGGGGTCGGGCGTGTCGTAGATCTTGTATTGGATAAGCGCGGGCACGCCGCCGTAGTTGCTCCCGGCTGACGCGTAGATGACCGTGTCGAACAATACAGTGCCGGCGAGGGCGGGGTTCTTCAGCTCTGCCATGGTGTCCTCTGCAGGAGCGGTGATTCGTTCTCTATAACGCGTCGGGGCGTCGAACCGAACGCTGTTCCCAGCCCCGAGCCCCGAGTCCCCAGCCCGAGCCCCCGATCTTTTCCCGTCATGATCGGAATGATTGGATCCGCTTCGTCCCGCTGTCCGCTTCGTCCCTAACGCATCACTATTCGAATTGTGGCGTCTTGTGGCGGTGGTATTCTCCACCGCCGTTTGAGCCCGTTACGCGCTTTACACGTTGAATCGCGATTCGGCCCGTGTGTTGTGCGTCCCTTGAAGGAGCCTTCCCATGCGATTCCTGCACAGGTTGCTCGTCGCCGCCCTGTTGACACTCCTGGCGGTCCTCGATCCCTCGATCGCATTCGCCCAGAGCGAAGGCGCGAGCATCGTCGGCCAGGTGCAAGACACGTCGGGCGCCGTGATGCCCGGTGTGACCGTCGAAGCGTCGAGTCCGGCGCTGATTGAAAAAGTGCGATCGGCGATCACCGATGCGTCGGGCCGCTACGCGATCGTCAACCTGCGCCCGGGGACGTACGTGGTGACGTTCACGCTGCCGGGATTCACGGTGGTGAGGCGCGACGGCATTGTTCTCGAGGGCGCGTTTGCCGCGCAGGTCAATGTGCAGTTGACGGTCGGCGCGATCGAGGAGTCGGTCACCGTGTCCGGCGCGTCGCCGATTCTCGACGTGCAGAACACGCGCTCGCAGTTCGTTGCGACGCGGCGGATTCTCGACGCGTTGCCTTCGCGCGCGATCGAAGATCAGGCCGCGCTGGTGCCGGGCGTGATCTCCTACAACGTCACACCCGGCCAGGTGATGCCCGATCTCTACACGCAGCGCATGGGCGTCCACGGTTCGGACACCGGCGACAAGCACGTGCTGTCCGAAGGCATGAACATTCATCAGATGCTGCTGGGATCCGGCGGCCAGTCGAGCGCCAACGGCGCCAACGAGCTGGCGCAGACCGAGCTGGTGTACGACGTCGGATCGCAGTCGGCCGAGTCGCCCGAAGGGGGCATCCAGATGAACGTCGTACCGAAGGAAGGCGGCAATACGCTGAGCGGCGTGTGGCGGGCATTCGGATCGTGGGGCGCACTTCAGAGCAACAACCTGACCGATGAACTGCGCGCGCAGGGGCTGAAGACGGCGAATGCCCTCGATTTCAACTGGGAAAACAACGTCGCCGTCGGCGGTCCGTTCAAGCAGGACAAGCTGTGGTGGTTTACCTCGCTGAAGCTGTCGCAGAACAACGTGCTCTTCGCGAACACGTATTTCCCCGACGGCACGCAGGCGGACTCGGGCGGCCATGTGTCGCCCAACGGTACCGCGCGGCTCACCTATCAGATCTCGCCGCGCAACAAGATGTCGGTCAACTACTACAACGCGTCGACGTTGAATGAGCGGTTCGACCTTGGCGGCGGCGGCAGCGGCGGTCTCTTTCTCACGCCCGAGGCGGCGTACGTGCTCGGCGCGCCGCTCAACTATTCAGGGGTCGTGAAATGGACCAGCCCGGTGACGAGCCGCCTGCTGATCGACGTGGGCGAGGCGCTCGCCGAGACCACCTACAACTTTCGCTATCAGCCGGACATCAGCCCGTTCGCCGTACAGAAATTCAACTCGGCGACCGGCGTGCGCACCGGCGCGACGATGAACCCGATCGAGTATTTCAGCCGGTTGTTCCAGACCGTCGCCAACGCCTCGTACGTGACCGGGTCGCACTCGTTCAAGACCGGCGTCAACCTGCAGAGCGGCTACGATCGCCGGATCATCAATCAGAACGGCGACATGCAAGTCCTGACGTTCATCAACAACGCGGCTGGTGTGCCGACGTCGAGCTCCGTCGCCGTGCGCAGTACTCCTGATGTGAGCTTCGACAATCTCAACGCCTCACTCGGGATCTTTGCGCAGGACAAGTGGGCGATCGATCGCCTGACGCTGACCTTCGGCGGCCGCTATGACTATCACAACGCATCGGTGCCGGCGCAGACCGGCGTGGCCGGCCGATTCGTGCCGGCGCGGTCCTTCGACGAGTCGAGCTGCGTGCCCTGCTGGAACGATTGGTCCGTGCGCGTTGGATCGGCGTACGACCTGTTTGGCAACGGCCGGACCGCGCTGAAATTCTCGGTCGGCAAGTACATCGCCTCGCAAGGGCTCGGCCTCGCCGGAACGGTCAATCCGATGGCGCTGCAGACCGACAGCCGCAGCTGGACCGACCTCGACGGCAACGGCACCGCCCTCGATGCGCTCGGCAACGCGCAGTACAACGAAATCGGACCGTCGCGCGTCACGAATTTCGGGTTGACCGCCGCCGCCACGCGGCTCGATCCGAATCTCCCGCGCGGCACGAACTGGCAGGAGAGCGTAGCGGTTGAACATGAACTTGTGAAGAACGTGTCGGTGACCGGCACCTACTATCACCGCTCGTTTCAGAACATCCAGGTGACGGTGAACACGCTGGTGAATCCGCTCACGGACTTCACGCCCTTTACGATCACTGCGCCGAAGGATCCGCGACTGCCGAATGGCGGTGGCGAAGTCATCACGGAATACAACCTGAACCCGAACAAGCTGGGTGCGAGCGACCTGTTGCTGACCTCGTCGAACGGCAACAGCCGCATTTACGACGGTATCGAGTTCACCGTCAACGCGAGACTTCCGGGCGGCGGCTTCGTGTTCGGCGGGGTGACGACCGAACGCACGAAGCAGAACAGCTGCGTCGACCTGGCGAATTCCAATCCGAACAACCTTCGATTCTGCAACCAGGCGCCGCCGTTCCAGGGGATCTACAAGGCGTCTGCCTCATACGTGCTGCCGTACGCGATTCAGGCGAGCGCGTCGTTCCAGGCGAGGCCCGGGCTCATCTATCAAGCGAACTACACGTTCAACAGCGCCATCGCCGGCGTGCCGTTGACGGGCGGCGGCAACCTGACGGTCAACCTCGTGGATCCGAGCGACTCGTTTTACGACACGATCACGCAGCTCGACGCCCGCCTGGGGCGCACGTTTTCGCTGGGTCCCAAGCGCCGGGTCAACGTGTTCATGGATATCTTCAATCTTCCGAACTCGTCGACGGTGCTTTCGGCGAATCACACCTACGGGGCGAACTGGCTCCTCCCGCAGTCAATCGCGAACGGCCGCCGCATCCAGCTGGGCGCACGGTTGGATTTCTAAAGAAAACGCCGTAAGTAAATGCGGCGGCACCGGCTCAGCTGGTGTCGCCGCTTGCGCCCGCCCCACAGCCTTCACCACCCCCGATAAATCCAACTCGCCCCCGACCGCGTAGTGAGAGCGACGCCCGCGGATCTCACGCGCGGCGCGGCGATTGGTCGACGTGTGCCTCACAAGAGAGCAAGGAGCGTTGGACATGAAGAAGTTCGTGCGTTACACACTCGGAGCAGGCCTGGTGTTCGGCACCGCATTCCTCGCGGTCGCGTCGAGCCATCGCGAAGCGCCGCTCATCTCGGCGGATCCGCTCGCGGACAATACGGATGTCTATGCGTTCGTCAGCCCGGATGCGACGAACACGGTCACGCTGATCGCGAACTGGATCCCGCTCGAAGCGCCCAACGGCGGGCCGAACTTCTACAAGTTCGGCGACGATGTCCTCTATCGAATCAATATCGACAACGACGGCGACGCCAACGACGACATCGTCTACGAGTTCCGGTTTACGACGCGGCTGCAGAACGACAAGACGTTTCTCTACAACACCGGACCGATCACGTCGCTGAACGATCCGGACTTCAACATCAGGCAGATCTACTCGGTCACGCGGTACGACCGTACGGGCCGCCATGTGCTGGCGCGCGATCTCGCCACGCCGCCGGTGAATGTCGGGCCGCGTTCGACGCCCAACTACGATGCGCTCGCGGCCGCGGCGGTGTATTCGCTGCCGGACGGGACCAAGGTGTTCGCCGGTCAGCGCGACGACCCGTTCTTCGTCGATCTGGGATCGGTGTTCGACCTGCTCGGCCTGCGTCCGTTCAATCCCGCGCATGTCATTCCGCTGCCCGCCACGCCGGGCGTTGACGGCCTGAAGGGCGTCAACACGCATGCCGTGGCGTTGCAGGTGCCCAAGTCGCTCTTGAGCCACGACGGCAGCAACGGGACGAGCGCCTCGAACCCGAACTCGATCATCGGCGTGTATTCCACGACGCTCCGCCGCAAAGTCAGCGTCGACGGAACGAACAGCAGCCCGAATGATCTCGACAGCCCCGACTGGGTCCAGGTGTCGCGGCTCGGGATGCCGCTCGTGAACGAGGTCATCATTCCGCTGGGGCAGAAGGATCGCTTCAACGCGTCCGATCCGATTGGCGACGCGCAGTTCGGATCGCTCGTGCTCAATCCGGAACCGGCCCGTCTCATTCCGGTGCTCTATCCCGTGATCAAGGTGCCGGCGGTGCCGCGCAACGACCTCGCGACGATCTTCCTGACCGGCGTGCCGGGACTCAATCAGCCGGCGCACGTCCGCGCCTCGGAGATGATTCGCCTCAACATGGCGATCACTCCGTCGATTGTCCCCGACCGTCTCGGCCTGCTCGCCGGTCAGACCGACGGCTTCCCGAACGGCCGCCGTCTGGCTGACGACGTGGTGGACATCGAGCTGCGGGCGCTGGCCGGCGGGACGCCGTTCACGCCGGCATTCAACGTCGTGCCGAATAACCAGCTCGGCGACGGTGTGGACAGCAACGACAAGGCGTTCCTGCCGTCGTTCCCGTATCTCGCGTCGCCGTTCGCGGGGTACGAACCGTAGCATCGCGTTGAGGTTGCGCATCTCGCAACGAAAGAAACGGGGAACGCAGAGATCGCTGAAATCGCAGGCAACTCCGGCAAGACACTGCGAGCTCGGCGCTCTGCGTTGGCCGTCCCTGACATGAGACGTTTCACCATCAGACAGCGAGATCGTCATATATGCAATTCCGACGTTCCGACCTGCCCCATGTTCTGACCGTGGTCATCCTGGCGAGCGTCGCGGCGGTCATCGCTGGTGCGAATCACATCGCCGCCCGGCTGAAGTCGGGCAACGTGGATCGCACCGTGGATACCAGGCCGATCGCGCCGATGACGTCGCGCGACGGCCTGCAGCAGACGATCGACACGATGGAAGCGCGGCTCCGCGCTCGCCCTGCCGACGCGCGGTCCGCTGCGCTTCTGGCTGACGCGCTGATGCGGCAGGTCAGGATCACCGGGCACGCTGGACTGGTGTTGCGTGCCGAGCACGCGCTCTTGCGCGTGTTGCACGACGAGCCGGCCGACTACGAGGCGCGCCGGATGCTCGCGACCGTATATCTCTCCGAGCGCCGCGCTCGCGAGGCGATACGGGGGGAGGAGCGCGCGCGGGATGAGCGCCCGCGCGACGACTGGAATTACGGCGTGATGGGCGACGGCCATCTCGAGCTTGGTGAATACGACGAGGCCTTCTCGTCGTTCAAGCGAATGATGGATCTCCGGCCGACGGCTGCGGCCTACGCCCGAGTGTCCTATGCGCTGGAACTTCAGGGAAAACTGGACGCGGCCATCGAAGCCATGACGCTCTCGACGGATGCCACGTCCCCGACCGATCTCGAATCGATCGCCTGGCATCACGCGCAGCTCGGCGACCTGCATCGTGAAGCCGGCCGGTTCGATCGAGCGGCGATCGAGTACGCGTGGGCGGAGCACGCGTTTCCCGGTCATCCGTTTGCGGATCTCGGAAACGCCCGCCTCGCCGAAGCGAAAGGTGATCTCGTGAGCGCGCTCGCCGCGTACGAAAAGGTCAGCGCTACGGCGCCGACTCCTGACGTGCACGCCAGGCTTGGCGAGCTGTATGACCGTCTCGGCCGGACCGATGACGCCGCACGGGAATACGCGCTGGCCGAAGCCAGCTGGCGGACCGATGCGCCGCAGCCTGCGGCGCTGGCGCGCTTTCTCGCGGAGCGCGGTCAGAAAGTGGACGAGGCGGTGCGTCTTGCCGAAAGCGCGGCCGCGGAACGGCGCGACATCTTCACCGAAGATGCGCTGGCGTGGTGCTACTTCAAGGCCGGCCGTCTGAGCGATGCCGCGTCGGCCATGGCCAGGGCGCAGCGAACCGGCACCCGCGACCAGTCGATCCGAGCGCACGCGGCGGCAATTTCCCGCGCGCTGCATGCTGACGCGGGAAATTGAGAATTAGGAATTAGGAATTGGGAATTAGGAATTGGGAATGGAGGGCGGAGAATTCGCCGTCGAGGCGGGAAATCTGCTCAATTCGCAATTCCTAATTCTCAATTCCTAATTCTTCAGTTACGCGCTCTGTCTGCCTGGCCGCCCTATCCCAGCCCGTCCAGCCCAGCCAACCAGGCGGCTCCGCGCGACCTAAAAAATGCGTATACTCTCGCGTCTATTCTCGATCCGGTAATCAGACCACGAGGAGAGCGAGCCATGAAAATGCGCATGATCGTCGCGGTGGCACTGGCGGCCGGTATGGCGGCGTGCAGTGAGCCTGCGGCGCAGAACAGAGAAGGCGGACCCGCGCCCGCGGCGCAGGCACCGGCCGCGCCACCCGCCGGCGGCGGTCTGGCCGGCACGCCCGAGCAACAGGCCAAGCAGGCCGCGCTCGAGAAAGCCACACCGCAGCTGAAGGTCACCGAGGAAGTGCTCCGCTTGACCGTGCCGGGTGAAACGATCGGCGAGGCGGTCGGCGTCGCGAAGAACTCCAAGGGGCACCTGTTCGTGTTCAGCCGCACCGGTCACACGGCGACGGTGAAGGGCAGCGCGGCCGCGATGCTGTTCGAGTTCGATCCGAACCTGAAGTTCGTCAAGCAGTGGGGCCCGAACAACTACGCGGCGGGCTTCGCCCACACGGTTCGCATCGACAAGGACGACAACGTCTGGATGACCGACGAAGGCGCGAACATGATCGTCAAGTTCCGTCCCGACGGCAGCGTCGCGATGACGCTCGGCCGCAAGGAGGAACCGCTCGACTGGCTCGAGCGCTTCGTCGAGGAAGGCCGTAAACTCGAAAGCACGCCGCCCGCCCGGCCGTGGGTCTTCAATCGTCCGACCGACGTCACCTGGGACAAGGATGGCAACATCTTCGTGTCCGACGGCTACAACAACTCGCGCGTCGCGAAGTTCGACAAGAACGGCAACTGGGTGAAGGCGCTCGGCGAACGCGGGAGCGCGCCGAACCAGTTCAACACCCCGCACGGCATCACCGCCGACGCCAGCGGCAACATCTACGTCGCCGACCGTGGCAACCGCCGCGTGCAGGTCTTCGATCCGGATCTGAAGCCGCTCCGCATCATCGAGGGCATGGGTGCTCCGTGGTCGCTGTGTACCAACCCCGGCGCCAAGCAGTACCTGTTCAGCGGCGACGGCAACGGCAAGATCTACAAGATGGATCTCGACGGCAAAATGCTCGGATGGGCGCAGACCAGCCAGAACCACGGGCAGAACGGCTGCCTCGTGCACGAGCTGCACTGCGAATCCGACACCGTGCTTTACAAGGGCGACTGCTCGACCTGGCAGGTTGAGAAGCTGACGATCGCGAACTAGAACGCGATCGCGAGTCTTTCACCACGAAGGCGCGAGGGGCACGAAGTTTCTTGATGACGAAACGATTCTTCGTGTGCTTCGTGTCTTCGTGGTGATGTCTTTGTGAGCTAGTAGCAGTCGTTCATGTCTGGCGGCCGCTGAATCTCCACACCGCAAACACCACCACAACCCCGAACGCCAGGAGCAGCTGCCGCTCGGTTGACGGGTTGAACGGATCGGTCGCCACCTTCAACTGCAATCGCGTCCGCGTCCACCCGCCGCTGTTGTACATCGCGTCGTAGCGGCGGACCTGCGCGTCGTGCGCTTCGACCGCCAGGTAGTCGTCGCTCACACCGAATCCGAGTTGCGGCGGCAGGACCGGCAGGCGATCGAATGGATCGACGGCCCAGTTCACCAGTTTCAGCGCGAGGCTCGAGTCGCGTTCGGGCGGCCACGCGCCGACGATGATGAGAGCGACGGCGAGGAGAACCCACCACCCCGTCCTGCCTGGTTGCCACACGAAGGTCTCCCCGCCGCGCTGCTACTGAAGAAGCGCCGTGGCGTTTCTCTTCGGAACGAAGCCGACCGGCACGCGCGTCACTTCCTTCATCGACGCCACGTCCACGACGGAGACGTCGTTGGTGACCGGGTTGGCGACGTACGCCGTCTTGCCGTCGGGCGTCAGCGTCACCCATCCTGCGCCCTTGCCGCCGAGTTCCGCGCTTCCGAGGAGCTTCAGGTCCGGCAGCGAGTACGAATACAGGTAGTTGTTCAACCGGCTGCACACGACCAGCGTCCGGCCATCCGCCGTCACCGCCATACCGTGCGAAGGATCGGAACCTTCGGGCACGGTCATCTTGCCGGGAGGAAGATCGGGATTCTTCACTCGCCGGATTTCCTTGCGCGTGGCAAAGTCGACGACCGCGAAGCCGTTGAAGCCGCTCAGCTGCGCGAAGATCCATTTCGTCGATCCGTCCGGGTTCGAGAAGAACGCCATCGGCCGAATGCCGAGGTCCATCTCCAATGTCCACGCCGGTTCCTCGGATGCCGCGTCGATCACGTTGATGGTCTGACCGGCGATCGAGCCGGCCACGACGAATTTGCCGTCGGGCGTCACGTAGGCGTTGTGAATCGTGCCTTTGGTGGGCACCGTTTTCACGCGCTGCATCGACGCCGTGTCGATCACGTCGACGCCGCCCGGCTCCTGGATGATGCCCACGTAGACGCGGCGTCCGTCCTTGCCGACCGCCATGTTGTTCGGGTGGCCGCTCAGCGGAATCTTTTTCATGACGGTGAGGGATTTCGCGTCGACCACATCGAGCGTGCTCTCGGCCTCGTCGCTGATGTACACGCGGCTGCCGTCCGGCGACGCGCCGGCGCCGTGACCGGCCTCGATCCCGCCGATGACGCCGACGACCGTATTGGTCGCCGGATCGATGATGTGGACGTTGTCGCCGGCGCTGTTCGTCTGGATGATGCGGACCTGGCGCGCGGCGGGCGCCGTCGCGCCCATCACCCAGGCTTTCACCGTCTGCCACTCGGGGTCGTTCTGCGAGGTCCAGTGCTTGCCGCCGTTGTGATAGAAGTCCCCGCCGGCCTGTTCCGCGAGCGGATGCATCAGCAGCCGGCTCTTCGCGCTGCCGGGCACGACCATTCGCCGCACCACGTCGAAGTTCTTGCGCGACTCCTCCTCGGTCCAGGCGTTGCGGCCTCCGGCCAGCGCCTGGAGCCGCATCGGCGTGCCCGACCCGTGGCAGGCGATGCAGCGCGCATGGCCGGGCCGTTCGGCGAGGAAGATCGGCTGGACTCTGGTCTTGAAGAACTCGTAGTCAAGCGCCGCCGCGGCGGGACGGGGTGGGGGCGGCGCCTGCGCCGCGGCGCGTGTCGAAAACGGCGACATCGCCGTCGCCAGGGAGACCGCGGCCAGCAGGATCAGCGCACGGGCGATATTCATAGGAACCTCACTTGCGTGGAATGCGGCGGGCCAG
>Ga0105248_10009072_pt1 | contig 10937 bp, 9 predicted proteins | sample KBSS34metaG_FD_81524 | JGI IMG/M metagenome (GOLD analysis project Ga0105248, IMG submission 81524) | Switchgrass rhizosphere microbial communities from Kellogg Biological Station, Michigan, USA - KBS S3-4 metaG | ecosystem: Host-associated > Plants > Roots > Rhizosphere > Soil | place...
AGAGGCGGCACCGTTGGCAGCGATGATGGGAGGCGCATCGTGCGCTTGCGCGATGGCCGCCGCTCCCATTGCCGACGCAACGCCGATCTCGGCCTGGCAACCGCCCTCGGCGGCCGCAAGTGTCGCGTTATGCTTGCAGAGATAACCGACGATCGCCCCCGCAAGCAGCGCTTCACGCAGCTTTTGGTCCGGCATTTTAGCGCCTTCGGCATCGAGCGAATAGATCACCGCCGGCATGACGCCCGCCGATCCGCCGGTGGGCGCAGTGATCACCAGGTGACCACGTGCATTCTCTTCCGATCCGGCAAGCGCCGCCGCTGAAACCATCCCGATTGCCCTTCGAGCCGGTTCCTGGAGGGACTTGGAATTGCGATAAACATCGCCGGCCATCGTCTTGAGCTTGATTGGGCCGGGCAGTGTTCCGACAGGAGCGTTGAGACCGGTCTTGACCGTCGCGCGCATCGCCCCGAGGATCTTGTCCAGGAAAGCGTCGATCTCCGCCTTGTTGCGGCCGGAAATGGAAAGCTCGTTGGCGTAAGCGAGCTCAGCGAGCGTGATCTTGTCTCGATCAAGGTGCTCCAGGATCTGCGACATGTTCGAATAGGGGTATTTGGGCGGATTCTTCTTGGGCGGCTGGTAGCCCTTCCATTCGATGAAGCCGCCGCCGACGGAATAATATTCCTGCTCGAGCAGGACCTTGTCGCCCGCCAGAAGGGACACCTTCATCGTGTTTGCGTGCGGGAAATCGCCCTTGGGAGAGTCGTAGATGATGTCTTTCAGCGACGCGTTGATCGTTTTCGCGCCAAGCTTGACCGGGTAAACCTTGTCCGGCTCGGCCGCCATCTTGTCTAGGACGGCCACCGGGTCGATCGTCGCCGGTTCGTAGCCGATGAGTCCAGCCAGCGCGGCTCGCTCGGTTCCGTGACCCTTGCCGGTTGCGCTGAGACTTCCATAGAGGTTGACGCGAAGAGCGGTGGCCTGCGCCAGCTGGTCTGCCGGCAGCTTGATCGCTCGCTGATAGAAGTCATAGGTGATCCGCATCGGACCGATCGTGTGCGACGAGGATGGGCCGGGGCCGACTTTGTAGAATTCGTCCACCAAGGTCATCACGGGACCCTTGGTCTCTTTCATCACCTGGAGGTTCGGGTCGACCGGCGCCGAGCCGATGGGAGATCCGGCAGGCGTCTGCGCCCAAAGAGGATTGACCTTGCCGCCAAGCGCGACAACGGCTGCCGCCATCGCGCTTCGCATCATGAATGAGCGGCGGTCGGACCCGGCCGGTGGTTCGGAGTAATCGAGTTCGGGGATCGCGAAATCCTCGCGGTCGAATGTTTCGCTGTCCATCTCTGCAGCCTTCCGCCCGAGGCTGAGCGCGGCTCACGACCAATTCGGACCCGCCCCAAGCCTCCCTTGTAGCGGGACGTGAGAATAGGGTCGGCGCAGTAGCGAGCTATCAGGGCCAACCCCAAACAGAGGGTCAGCTAATTGCTGATAGCGCCAGCGGGCTGAAAAAATTGTGCAGCGCGTCAGGAGATATGCCGATGGGCCTGTTCGGCTCTCGGCTTATGTTCGCCGCCTCTTCCCCAGGCGCTTTTGCATGGCTGATCAGCAAAATTTCGGACCCGCTCACGAATATCTCCAGGACGCGTGGCAACGGTCGATCCTGTTCCTCGATGTCCTGAGGCAACGCGGCAATGTCTTCAGGCGGCAGCAGGCCAAGGAGGCGCCGAACGTCCTCGACTTCGACGCCGAGCTGATTCTGGATGGCAGAAAGTTCGAACGGCCAGTCAATTACCTGCTGGTCCGGATCAAGCCGCTCGACGGACAGTCGATCGATCCAGCCAAACGGCCCTTCGTTGTGGTCGATCCGCGCGCCGGCCACGGCCCCGGCATTGGCGGGATGAAGGAGGACAGCGAGATCGGCGTCGCGATGGCGAATGGTCATCCATGCTATTTCATCGGCTTCCTGCCCGATTCCATGCCGGACCAGACGATCGAGGATGTCTGGAACGCCGAAGCCGAGTTCGTTCGGGAAGTCGCGCGACGTCACCCTGATGGCGGCAAGCCGGCGGTGATCGCCAACTGCCAGGCGGGCTGGCAAACGGCGATCATGGCTGCGACACACCCGGAGGTTCCGGGTCCGCTCCTGCTTGCGGGGGCGCCCCTGTCTTACTGGGCCGGCGTCCGGGGCAAGAACCCGATGCGCTACCTCGGCGGAATGCTGGGTGGTACATGGCTGACCAGCCTCGCGGGTGACCTTGGAGGCGGCAAGTTCGACGGCGCAAACCTTGTCGCGAACTTTGAATCCCTCGACCCGGCGAACACCTATTTCGAGAAACCCTATAACGTCTATTCCAAGGTCGATACCGAGGCCGAGCGCTTCTTGGACTTCGAGACCTGGTGGGGCAGCCCCGTGCTGATGAACGCCCACGAAATGCAGTGGATTGCCGACAATCTGTTCGTCGGAAACAAGCTGACCAGCGGCGAACTTCGCACTTCTGACGGTTTGCAGATTGACCTCAGGAACATCCAGTCGCCGATCGTCGTTTTCTGCTCCTGGGGCGACAACATCACGCCGCCCCAGCAAGCGCTCGGCTGGATCACCGATATCTACCCCTCCGACGAGGATCTGATCGCGAGCGGCCAAACCATTGTCTATTCCGTCCACGATACCGTCGGCCATCTCGGAATTTTCGTTTCAGGGAAGATCGCCACCCGTGAGCATGACGAGTTCACGAGCGCCATGGACATGATCGATCTGATGCCGCCAGGCTTATACGAAGCAGTCATCGACGAGCTCGATGAAAACACCTCCAACCGCGATCTGATCAAAGGCAGCTATCTCTTTCGGCTGGAGCCGCGATCGCTCGAAAATATCCGCGCGCTGGGCGGAAATAGTCCCGAGGATGAGTTGAAGTTTCAGGCGGTTGAACGTCTCTCGACGATCAATCGTCGCCTCTACGAGACATACATGCGTCCATGGGTCAAATCACTGACCCCGCCCGCATTCGGCGAATGGGCCCGCAAGATGCACCCCAATCGGCTTCGCTTTGCTGTCTTCTCCGAAGAGAATTCGGCGATGCGGCCGATCGCAGATGCAGCCGAGCAGGTTCGGAAGGAGCGGAGTTCAGCATCAAAGGACAATCTGTTCGTGGCCAGTGAGGAGGCCTTCGCGAAATCGATCAGCGCGAGCCTTTCCGCCTTCGGTGCAGCTCGCGACACCATGACCGAGCAGTTCTTCCACATGACGTACGGCTCGCCTTGGCTTCAGGCGGTGCTCGGCGTCGATCCGAACGAAACCGAAGCTCACAGCCTCGGCCGCGAGGCGCTTCGCGAACAGGCCAAGACGAAGAAGCGCGAAGAACTAGAAACTCGCTTTGAACAGGGCGGGGCACTTGAAGCTGCGCTGCGCTCGATCGTCCACGTCCGAAGAGGCGAAGGCGGGTCTGATGAGCGCGCATTCGCGGCGGTGAGGCAGCTTCACGATGCCCAGCCGCCTGGCCGCCCGAGAAGCATGGCGGAGATCAAGTCCGCCTTGCGCGAGCAATCCTTGCTCCTCCGCCTCGACGAAGAACGCGGGGTCCTCGCAATTCCGAAGCTGCTGCCGCGCGATCCCGATGATCGCCTGCGCACGTGGCGGGCCGTGAACCGTGTGGTCTTGGCCCAGGGCGAGCTGTCGCCAGAGGGCAAGCGCCGCCTGACGCGGCTGGAAAAGATGTTTGCGGTGAAAGCCGCGCCCGCCACCAGCAAGGAGCCAAGTGATGCCAGTGCTTGAGGCACCAGCAAGGGTCGACACCAACACCCATGACAAGTTCCACAAGCTTGTTGCCGCCGCGCAGAAGCACCCGCCGGTCAAGGTCGCCGTCGCGCATCCCTGCGACCGGGTTTCGCTGGAGAGTGTGGTCGAAGCCGCGAAGCTGAAGCTGATCGAACCAATCCTCGTAGGGCCCGAGCAGCGCATTCGCGACGTCGCCTCGAAGAACGGCATCGACATCAGCCAATTCGAAATCGTCGATGCCGAGCATAGTGTTGCATCGGCGGAGAAGGCCGTCGAACTGGTTCGCGAAGGCCGCGCCGAAGCATTGATGAAAGGGAGCCTCCACACCGATGAGTTGATGGCGGCCGTGGTCAAGCGTGACACGGGTTTGAGGACTGCCCGGCGCATCAGCCACTGCTTCGTCATGGACGTGCCGGGTCATGACCAGCCGCTCATCATCACCGATGCGGCTGTTAACATCGCGCCCGACCTCAAAGCCAAAGTCGACATCGTCCAAAACGCCATCGACCTCGCCCACGCATTGACCCCGAACGAAGTCCGCGTCGCCATCCTCAGCGCGATGGAAAGCGTCAATCCCGACGTTCCCTCGACGCTCGAGGCCGCGGCGTTGTGCAAAATGGCGGATCGCGGGCAAATAACCGGCGCGGTGCTCGACGGCCCTCTCGCGCTCGACAATGCGATCAGTCCGGAAGCCGCTGCGATCAAGAAGATCTCGTCACCCGTCGCCGGCCGCGCGAACGTTCTGGTCGTGCCGGATCTTGAGGCCGGAAACATGTTGGCGAAAAGCCTTTCGTTCCTCGCGGATGCAGACGCGGCGGGGATCGTGCTTGGCGCAAAAGTGCCGATAATCCTGACTAGTCGGGCAGACGAAGAAACGGCGCGGCTAGCTTCCTGCGCGGTTGCCCAGCTCATGGTTGCTGCGCGGCGGGCAAACGCCGGCGCGGCCATCCAGTAAGTTCTCGACGATGGCGAAGGTCCGGCCAATCCTGACCGGGCATAAGTCGCTGATTGTGGGAATCGCGAACGACCAGTCGATTGCGTACGGCTGCGCAGAAGCCTTTCGAACGGCGGGCGCCGACCTCGCAATCACCTGGCTGAACGAAAAAGCGCAGCCTCATGTCGAGCCGCTCGGTGTCGCACTGGGGGCCGAAATCATGGAGCCGCTCAATGTGGAGAATCCCGGGGAGCTGGAGGCGCTCTTCGAAACGATTGGGACACGCTGGGGACGGCTCGACAGTCTCGTTCACTCTATCGCGTTTGCACCGAAGGAAGACTTGCAGGGTGGGTTGATCGACTGCTCGGCTGCCGGCTTCGCACGCGCGATGGACGTTTCGTGCCATTCGTTCGTTCGGATGGCGAAGCTCGCCGCCCCGCTGATGAAAGATGGCGGAACGATGTTCGCCATGAGCTATCTCGGCGCGAACCGGGTGGTCACGAACTACAACGTCATGGGACCGGTGAAGGCTGCGCTCGAGGCCGCCTGCCGCTACCTCGCGTTTGAACTGGGGCAACAGGACATCCGCGTCCATGCGATTTCGCCTGGACCGCTAAAGACCAGGGCCGCTTCGGGACTCAAGGACTTCCAGACAATGCTTACTGATGCAGTGGAGCGAGCGCCGCTCCACGAGCTGGTCGACATCGAGGATGTCGGCTCCGCCTGCGCGTATCTCGCAAGCGATTATGCCCGGCGTATCACGGGAGGAACAATCTACATCGACGGTGGCGCCAACATCGTCGCGTAAGATCGGGAGAGCCGGACATGGCCGAACGAATTGCCGTCATCAATGCCGGCTCATCGAGCATCAAATTTGCGCTCTTCGAAGGCGAAGATGAGCAGCTGCTTTTCCGCGGGCAGATCGAAAATATCGGCGTCGCGCCAAAGCTCACGGCCGAAGACCCCGAAGGCAAGACGGTCGTCGAGAACGAATGGCAAGCGAGCGATCTTGATCACGCCAAGGCAACCAAAGTCATTCTTGAAACGGCAATCAGCCTTCTAGGGGGAGTGCCCGTCGCTGGAGTCGGCCATCGCGTCGTTCACGGCGGTACCGAGTTCACCGAGCCGATCGTTGTGACGCGGAATGTCGTTGCATCCCTGAAGGCGCTTTGTCCGCTCGCGCCGCTTCATCAGCCGCATAATCTCGCGGCGATCGAGACAATACAGGCCGCAGCGCCGCACATTCCGCAGGTGGCCTGTTTCGACACCGCTTTCCACCAGACCCAGGCTCCGATTGCCCAGACCTTTGCCTTACCTCGCGAACTGACCGACAGCGGAATTCGTAGGTATGGATTTCACGGACTTTCCTATGAGTTCGTGAGCGGTCGCCTGAGGACGGTTGCGCCGGAATATGCCGACAAGAAGATCATCATCGCGCATCTCGGCAACGGCGCCAGCCTGTGCGCGATCGATAAGGGCCGAAGTGTCGCCACCACCATGGGTTTCACAGCGGTAGAAGGGCTGGTCATGGGAACACGCTGCGGAACAATCGATCCCGGCGTGCTTATTTACCTGATGGACGAACGCGGCCTCGACGCGCGGGGGTTAGAAGGCCTGGTCTACAAGAAATCCGGCTTGTTAGGTGTCTCGGGAATCTCGTCGGACATGCGAACATTGCGCAAGTCGGACGATCCCCATGCTCGCGAAGCGATCGACCTTTTCGTCTACCGAATCGTGCGCGAGATCGGCTCGCTTATCGCCGCGCTCGGCGGCCTCGATGGACTGGTCTTCACCGGCGGGATCGGGCAGCGCGACGTGATGACCCGTCGCGAGGTCATTGCTGGCTGCGCATGGCTCGGCGCGAGCCTCGACGAGGATGCGAACAGCGGCGGCGAATCCCGGATCGAGGATCATTATTCCAAGATCCCCATCTGGGTACTCCCCACAGATGAGGAGCGCGTCATTGCACGGCACACGGCCGCCCTGCTCGAGCGCGGTCCTGCCCTAGTGGAGCCGCGCCTGGCGTGATCGCCTCGTGCTTGCGCCTGGCTTTCCTCCGGAAACGAGCTTCACGCTTGGTAGAATTCCGGCACCATATTGACCTTGGTGACATCGATGTCGTCGCGGTAGCGATGCTTGTGCCCTCGCTTCGGAAGGTCCGGCTTGTCGTGCTTGATCTTCTTGTAGGGGATCAGCGACAATATGTGCCGGATCCCGTTGAGACGTGCTCGCTTCTTGTCGTCGCTGTGCAGCACGTGCCAGGGCGCGGCCTCGTGACTGGTCTTGGCGAACATTGCGTCTCGAGCACGCGAATAATCGTACCAGCGTGAGAAGGACTTGAGGTCCATCGGGCTCAGCTTCCATTGCCGCAGCGGATCTTCGATCCGGGCCTTGAAACGACGTTCCTGCTCCTTCTTGCCGACCTCCAGCCAAAGCTTGATGAGAATGACCCCTGCGTCGGCCAACCACTGCTCGAAGCGTGGAACGGTATCGAGAAACTTTTCGACCTCCCTTTCGGGAGTATAGCCCATTACCCGCTCGACGCCGGCGCGGTTGTACCAGCTGCGGTCGAAAATCACGATCTCGCCCTGCGCCGGGAAATGCTCGACGTAGCGCTGCATAAACAGCTTTCTCGGCTCGTTCTCGCTCGGCGCGCTCAAGGCGACGACCCGGAACGTCCGTGGGCTGACGCGTTCGGTCAACCTGCGAATGAGACCGCCTTTACCCGCCGTGTCCCGGCCCTCACAAACGATGATGACGCGGGCGCCTGACTCGCGGACCCAGTCCTGCAGGTGGCATAGCTCGACCTGCAGCTCTTCGAGTTCCTTTTCATAATCCTTTCGCGACATCTTTTCTTTGATGTCGGGCGCCTTGCTTTTCGCGTCACTGGATGCTCGGCTCTTCTTGCCGTTCGATTTGCCGGGCGTCTTGAGGTCGTGAAAGGCTGCGTGCTTCTGGACGTTCATCGGATTGGCTCCAAGCTGTAGCAAATGGGCCAAGCATTGTGCGGAGCCCTGCGGTATCGGGTGATGCACTGAATTTGCCGGGGTAGGGGTCTGACCTCAGGCAGTTCTGAGGGAAAACCTTATTGCGGGCCTTGCCCGGCAGGGTCTCTCCATACGATTGTGCAGACGGACAGCATCGACGGGCCCGCGTTGGCGGCACAGCGATCTGCAACTGGCGGGGTATGGGCCAGATGGATCCCGGGCCTCCAGATCCTGCGCGAATACCAGCTGTCGTGGCTTCGCAACGACATAATGGCCGGAATCGTCCTTTCGACCATGCTGGTTCCGGTGGGCATTGCCTACGCGGTCGCTTCGGGAGTTCCCGCCATCTACGGACTCTACGCGACGATCGTACCGCTGATCGTTTATGCGCTCTTCGGTCCCAGCCGTATCCTCGTCCTCGGACCCGATTCTTCGCTTGCCCCGATCATTCTCGGCGTGGTCCTCCCACTTTCAGCTGGCGATCCCGCGCGTGCGGTCGTGCTGGCGAGCGCGATGGCCATCGTCGCGGGTACAGCCTGCATCATCGCGGGATTTGCCAAGCTCGGTTTCATCACCGAGCTTCTCTCGAAGCCCATCCGCTACGGCTACATGAACGGGATCGCGATCGCCGTTCTTATCAGCCAGCTTCCGAAGCTCTTCGGCTTCAAGATCGAGGGCGCCGGGCCCCTTCGCGACCTGTGGTCGATCGGAAGCGCAATTTTCGAGGGAAAGGCGAATTGGCCGGGGGCGGCTCTTGGCGCCGGGACGCTGATCGCGATCCTGGTTTTGAAGGCGCACAAGCGTATGGGTGCGATCCTGATTGCCGTGATTGCGGCAACCGCGATCGCAGGCTGGTTCCATTTGTCGGATCGCTACGGAGTGAAGGTGCTCGGGCCCGTGCCTCAGGGCCTGCCGACGTTCGCGCTTCCGCTGGTGAGCTTCAATGACCTGGTGCCGGTGATCACGGGTGGCTTGGCCGTAGCGATGGTGGCGTTCGCGGATACCAGCGTGCTCTCCCGCACTTTTGCGGCCCGGAGCGGCACTCAGGTCGATCCCAATCAGGAAATGGTCGGCCTTGGGGCCGCAAACCTCGCGGCCGGTTTCTTCCAGGGCTTTGCAATCAGTAGCAGCTCCTCCCGTACGCCCGTGGCCGAAGCGGCCGGTGCAAAGACCCAGGTAACAGGTGTTGTAGGGGCGCTGATCGTCGCGCTGGTCATCGTCGCCGCTCCGACCCTGTTCCAGAACCTTTCCTATGCGGCTCTTGCCGCGGTCGTGATTGCCGCCGCGATCGGCCTGTTCGAGTTCGGTGACCTCGGGCGGATCTACCGCATCCAGAGGTGGGAGTTCTGGCTGTCCATCTCCTGCACAGCGGGCGTGGCAGTATTCGGGGCAATCACGGGTATCGGCATTGCCGTCGCCCTCGCCATCATCGAATTCCTCTGGGACGGCTGGCGTCCGACTTGGGCGGTGCTCGGGAAGCCTCGCGACGTCGAGGGTTATCACGATATTGCCCGCTATCCGAAGGCGAAACGCATTCCCGGCCTCGTTCTTTTTCGCTGGGAAGCGCCTTTGTTCTTCGCCAACGCCGAGCTGTTCAATCAGACCATCAAGGATGCGATTGCCGCCTCGCCGACGAAAGTCAGGCGAATCGTCGTGACCGCGGCACCGATCACCAGCGTCGACGTGACCTCAGCAGATGCGCTGGATGAATTGCTCCAAGCTCTGCACGCGGAGGGGGTCGAGTTCTGCTTCGCCGAGTTAAGGGACCGGGTGAAGGACAAGATCCGAAGGTTCGAGTTGCTTGACCGGATCGGGGAAAATAGGTTTTTCCCGACCATCGATGCCGCAGTCGCCGACTTTTCTCGCAAATCTTAACACTGCTGCGCCGAGCCGCGCCGAACATGCGGCGGCTCGAACTTCCTGCCCGTTACACGAAGCGTATTCTTACGAGCAGAAAGCGGGAGACAGCGTAATGGCATGGTTTATCGGGCGCACCGAGGCGATGACCGATCCGGTGGCGGCACGCCGGAAGGCGCTCGCGAAACTACGCGCCCTGGAGCAAATCGACGATCCGGAAAGCCTGGTCGTGCCAATCCTGATCGACGCAATCCTGATGGCCGAAAGCTATCGCGGCGCCCGACACGAGATCACCTTTCTCAATGAACTGACCCGAAGCGTCGACGCATTGATTCGCGAGCTCAATGCAGCCGAAAAGGCGAAGGAGTGGGCCGAGCCGGTCGCTGGAGGCTGATCCTGCACCGTTGATTTCTCGACCCTTTTTCGGTCGAAGAATCCGTTTCGGATAGTAAACGAATTCGCAACCACCTTCCTTCAGACAGTCATCAACCCTGTGCGTCATTGTAGCGTAAGTGGAACAGGTGCGTGCGGAGTGGACGCTGCGCGCACGACCAGAGGTGGGCGGCATATGAAGCATGAAGCGATTCTGGCGGGGCAGGACTGGCTCCCCAGGGACCCGCGCGTCGATTCGGAATTCGGCGTTCGCGTATATTGTGAAGCCGGGGAGATCGAAGCCCAGATCTTGAACCTGTCGAGCGACGGTTTCCGGCTCCATTCCGCAAATCCGCTCGAAGTTGGATGGGAAGTCACGCTCGAAGCAGCGAAGCATTTTCCGGTCAAAGCGCTGATTTGCTGGGCTTGCGGCAACGACGCAGGCGGCGTGTTCGAAGAGCCGGTCGCTCTCTAGCGAACTGCAAGGTAAATCGCGGAAACCAGCAAGCCGAGGTTGAGGTAGGCCGTCCCGGCAAAGCCGAACGCACGGTAGACGGGCCTGATCCGATAGCCGATCCAGAATGCCAGGCGGACGATCGTGAAGGTGATCGCAGCAGCGCCGATAACCGTCAGTTGCTCTGCCGGTAGGCTGGCCGAAAGGGCGAGCGCGGAAATTACGAAGATCAGAAGTTGCTGGGTCGTGTTGTCGGCGACTCTTCCGTCGACGATCATCCGCTGGCTTTCCTTTCCCAGCGTCGGGTCGATTGCCTCGCTGAAGAAGCGCGCATTCCCAACAGCCACGATCATCATGAAGAACAGCAAGCCAGGAAGCGTGCACCATTTCGCTGCATAGCCAAGGCGCTCGCCCACGATCGCGGCGGCCGGCACCGGCAGGACCTTCTGGAGCAGCCAGACCGACATGCCGATGAACAGCACTCCGCTGACGGCGCCGATGGCGACCCGCCTCTGGTCCCCGGTCATTCGCTACACCCTCATTGCTGCGGCCGCC
>Ga0105248_10009075_pt1 | contig 10935 bp, 6 predicted proteins | sample KBSS34metaG_FD_81524 | JGI IMG/M metagenome (GOLD analysis project Ga0105248, IMG submission 81524) | Switchgrass rhizosphere microbial communities from Kellogg Biological Station, Michigan, USA - KBS S3-4 metaG | ecosystem: Host-associated > Plants > Roots > Rhizosphere > Soil | place...
GGGTGGCACGCGAGCGATGTTTGATATCAACAACAACCTGAACTTCACGCGCGCTTTGCTTCCGCTGATAAATGGAAGTGCACCGGATTTCATGTATCAACGGTACGCGCGTTTTAGTTGGGCCGGCGTCGTTGCCGCTTTGAAAACACGCAGACCGCTTTTTTTGGAATACAACGGGTCGGAAGTTTGGGCCGGACGTCATTGGGACCGCGTTGGCAAGTTGGATCTCCTGGAGCGCTACGAACGATTGAATCTACAGGCAGCGACCCGGATCTTCGTTGTTTCTGAGGTCGAGCGTTGCAATCTCGAGAACAGGGGAATAGCCTCAAACAAGATCGTTATTAATCCAAACGGTGTCGATACAGATGTCTTTCATCCTAATGTTGGCGGCGCCAATGTGCGACATACCCTGGGCCTGACGAACGGCGATGTAGTAGTGGGATTTGTTGGCACTTTTGGGCCATGGCATGGTGTGTTGGTACTTGCTGATGCGATCAAGTCCATTCCATGTGACTCTCCGCTTCGGTTTGTTTTTGTTGGCAATGGCAGCTTGCATAGCGACGTCCAGCAGATCTTGCAGTGTGAAGTGGAAAAGAGACGGGTGATTTTCACAGGCCCTGTGGATCACAAAGATGTACCGGCTCTACTCGACGCTTGTGACGTACTCGCTTCGCCTCACGTGCCATTGACAGATGGCAGCGAATTCTTTGGGTCGCCGACAAAGTTGTTTGAATACATGGCGATGAGTAAAGGAATCGTCGCCAGTCGCCTGGGCCAAATTGGCGATGTTCTCGTTGATGGAGAAACGGCGATCCTGGTTGAGCCCGGAGATGCAAAAGCATTGGCGTTGGCAATTCAACACCTGGCGGAATCCAAGTCGCTTCGGAGTTGTCTGGGTGAAAAAGCTCGAGAGACCGCGGTTCGTAACTACACATGGAAGCACAACGCTCAGCGAGTGCTTGATGCCTATGGTTCGTTGGCGAATTAGGCAGAAACGATATCCGCAGATTACGCCGATTCACTTAGAACCCGTGTAACCCCGCCATGGGAAAAAAATCTGCGTAATCTGCGCAATCTGCGGATAGTGATGTCTCTCGACAAACGAACAACAGTTCCTTTTCTTTTGCTTGTCTTGTTTGTGTCTCTTGCCGTTCGCGGACTGACGGCATATTTCGTTTACACACATCTTTCCGATCCTTCCTGGTTTCAGTCCGGCACTTACAAGCTCTTCGACCGGCAAGCGCAAGACATTCTCGATCACAAGGCGTCGGCGTTTTGGATTGACGATCCCACCCGCACTGACATTGCTATCTATCCTCCCGGTTACTCGCTGTGGATTTCTCTGATTTACAAGCTGACCGGCGACAGATCCGCTGCGAGTGTGTTGAAGGTCCAATGGTTACTCGACTCGTTATCCGTGTTGCTCATCGCCGGCATCGGTATCACGGCTTTCGGTTATCGCGCCGGTATCATCGCTGGTTTACTTGCCTCGCTCTCTCCACTCCTCGCGCTATCCGGTGCTACGCCTCTTGCGGATGCTCCAACGTCCTGGTTTGTCCTGGGTGCCATTTGGCTGTTGCTGAGTGCGGTGAAGCGGCAATATCTTTTGGCCGCTTTGGGTGCCGGTCTTCTGTTGGGACTCTCGTGTTGGTTACGAGCGAATGCGCTGTTGCTGCCGCTGTTTTGGGTTGCAGCACTTTTGTATTGGAATAGCAGCTGGCGCAGTCGCCTCGCGGTAAGTGCGGCACTGTTAGTTGGTATGGCGATCATGGTGACTCCTCTTCTGGTTCGCAACGCTGTTGCATTTCGCGCTTTTACTCCGACCGGACTCGGTGCGGGCACGAACTTGTGGGAAGGAATCGGAGAGACTGAACGAGCAGAGGAGTTTGGTGCTGTCTTTGGTGATGCGAAGTTGATCGAGCAGGAGCGTAAACAAATGGGTATCGTCGCTGATGCTCATTTCGATCTTTACTATCCGGATGGTGTCGCAAGGGATCGTGATCGCGCGCGCAAGGCATTTGCAGTAATCAGCGCACATCCAGTTTGGTACATGGGTGTGATGTTGCGACGGATGATAGGCGTGCTCAAGTTTGCGGGAACTCCAACCGGTTACTACGGGAGCTCGGGAATTAACGTTACCAGTCAAAAGTGTTTGCCGATGAGATTGCAGGGTGGGGTGCTGAGTTTATTGGTGACAATGGCGGGGGCATTACAGAGTGTCGTGCGTTATTTGGCTTTACCGTTAATGATTCTCGGCGTCGTTGTGGCCATACGAAAGAACTTGCGGCTGACATTGTTGCTGTTGAGTACCATTCTTTATTACCTCGTTGTGGGTTCGGCGTTGCACACAGAATATCGATATGGACTGCCAATGCAGTCGTTGCTGTTTGTGTTTGCGGGAGTGGCGGTGAGTGAAGGGCTAACGCTCGCGCTCAAACAAGTGTGGTCGGACCGGTGAAAGCGTTCTCGATTTGCTTCGACGCGTAGCGTCGGATGAATTTAGCCCGGCGTTTCAACGCCGGGAACAGCCGTAAGTGAGATGCGTCGCGTAGCGACGCTTGAGAGAAAGTCACATTCAGTCGTCGCTACGCGACTCGGTAGATTGGCCCGCGCTCCCGGCGTTGAAACGCCGGGCTAAATTCACCCGACGCGACGCTACGCGTCAGCGTTATTCCTTCTATTTCGAATTACGAAACCTCTCACAGTTTTCAAAATCCAACACAGCGCGATACTGACAAAGATCAGAAAAAAGAAGTGAATCACGTACACATACCGTCTCTCTGTGTGTAGGGCTGACTGCACGAACAAGTAATACCCCGGCACTGCAAGTAGGATTGCGAGCTCCTGCCAACGGCGCTTACAAATAAGTACCCCGATTCCAATCAAAACAAATGGCAGAATCCACGCAGTTGTGAAAATGCGCTGCAAAGCTCGCAAAGGTTTGCGCACATAACCAAGCCACGTAAGCGAACTGGGTCCAAGTTGAATCAGTTGCGCTGTTCCAACCAACAACGTCGAGTGTCCCGGCGTGTTATTTACGATGGCAAGTCGCACCAAAGAATTCCTAGCACTCACGAACGGAATCATTAGTTGATTCGTTGGCTGGTCGTTTGGATCCACTTCCTCGGTTGCATCATCCGCCAGCGAACCAAGTACGACCCGCCCATCTCCTGACGTAACTCTGACGCTGACCCGTCCCTGCTTCAGTTTGAGTGGCATCGTCAAAACGTAGTCATTGAACGGTTCGACGCGAATCAATTCTGACGTTAATTGGTTGCCGGTTGCGTGGTCATCCGAGCTAATTCTCAACCACGTATAGTCAACCAGGCTGAAGTTTGCTTTTGCTGAACGTTCTCCACGCATCAATTCGACGGGTGTGTTCTGCCACACCGGTGGCTTTGACGTGTTGAGTGGATGCGACACCGGCGACTCAGGAAGCAACCTCGGCACGGGATCAAGACGAGTTGAAGAGAGCGCTCTTTTGAATACAACAGTCATGAACCAGAATGGATGCGATCTAATAATTTGAAAGCCGCGAGCGACGCGCATTCGATCTCGTTCAATCCCATCTTCATTGAACAACCCGTCAGCGTACGACGGTTTTCCAAGCCAGTTGGCTTCCTGTCGTTGAAGACCGAGATCCGTTTTAGGAACACTGAAGCGATTTTGCTCATCATAGTCAGCGATCCCCTCGAGCAGCGTCTGTCCCGTTCCAAGTGAAAGTGGAATGAAGCGATGGAATACAACGGCATTTTTGATTGTGACGGGTGCGATGACGAGAACTGCGCTCGCGACGATGGTTAGCGCCGCTGATAGTCGCCTGCCGGTTGGTACGATCAGGACGGCGAGGGCGGCCAGGAAGAGTGGCAGCAACAGAGCGTTCGCTCGCAACCAGCATGACAAACCAACGAGCGCGCCCGATATAAGAAACGAGCTGAGTCGATAATGTTTTCGCGAACGGACGATGATGTAAACAGACAGCAAGATTGGGAGAACGACCAAAGAGTCGGGCAAGAGCAATACGGAAAAATAGGCAAACTGCGGAGAGAGAGCAGCAAGTACTCCTGAAAAGATTGCGATTGGAAGCTGAAACATTTCCAGTGCGATCAGAAAAAGAACGAGTACAGATGCAGAATCAATGAAGATTTGGATGAATTGGACGATCGAGTCTGACTCACCGGCGAGTGAGTAGATCGCCGCGATGAGTATTGGATAGCCAGGGGGATGGCCCAGTCGCTGCACGTCACTCACAAATCCTTTGAAGTCTCCAGCGACCAACTGCCGTGCAGATTCTTTGTATCGGGCAGAGACGGAAGTCTGAACCTTCCACGCATCGTTATGGTTGTCTTGCCAGGTTAGGGTGCGAACAGCGAACGCTAAGAGAAAGATCGACAAGCAGAGCAGTGCGATGTGTTTGCGAGGAAGGTCGACAGATTCTGTGGCGGTGTTTGCCATGTGGTTTTATGTCGAAAACCAGGTCAATAGTGCCCAAGTTTGAACTTCTCTGTGCGTACTCTGTGTCCTCCGTGTCTCTGTGGTTTGGTATTGCACGAAGTATCACCACAAAGGCACAGAGAACACAGAGACGCACAGAGAAGAATTGATCTCTGACACACTGACCAAAGACCAAGTTCCAAGCTCAAAGCCCAAGTAATGTATCATGCAACTTTTATTGCGTACGCGATGCTAACCAATCGATCGATAATCTGTTTTGGCGGTGAAGATTGGTGGTATCACCATCCGCATTCCAAAGCCCATCTGATGCGCAAGTTTGCCGGCGCTGGAAACAAGGTCATCTTCGTCAATTCGATTTCGATGGGCCTACCCAACCTCGCACACAAAGATCTGTTGCCGCGCATCAAACGCAAGTTAGGCAGCTATTCAAAACTGGCTCGAGAAACGGAAGAAGGAATCACAGTAGTTTCTCCTGTCAGTCTTCCCTTCTTCGGGAGCGCGGCTGCACGCAAGCTGAATAGACAAATGCTTGGTGCCCAGATTAGGAAGCTGGCAAAAAGTCGCGGACTCTCGAAACCGATTTTGTGGATTGCTATTCCGACTGCTGCTGAAATGATCGGAGCGTTTGACGAATCAGCGATCGTTTATCATGTGTCTGACAAGTACGATGCGAACACAATGGATCACGCGACCGACCCGGCCTTGATACGTAGGCTCCACCATCACGCCATCGGAGCTGCTGATCTTATTTTTTACTCAGGTCGAAAACTTTTTGAAGAAGCAACCGAAGGACGCGAGCGTTCTTATTTACTTGAGCAAGGCGTGGACTATCAGCATTGGAGTAAGGTAAAGGCAACACCGGTTGCGCCTGAGATCGAACGTATTTCCCATCCACGTTTGGGTTACTTCGGAGCGATTGAACCATGGCTGATAGACCAGGAGTTGATCAAGAGAGCGGCCCGTGAACGTCCTGACTGGCAGTGGATTTTCATTGGAAATCGCTCTCGAGGGGTAGAGATTGAGTCGTTGCCGAATACACACTTCCTATCGCCGGTTTCGTATGATGTTCTTCCTTCGTTTGCTGCAGGGTTCGACGTTTGTGTGTTGCCATGGGAAACTGAGCAGGCCTTTACGAGCTACGGTTCGGCCATCAAAGTAAGAGAATATCTCGCGACAGGGAAGCCGGTAGTTATCTCACCATTGCCTGAGTACGAACCGATGAAAGATGTGTTGCGCATCGCGCGTAGCAGGGATGAATTCTTGAGGTTGATTGAAGATGCGTTGACTGAAACCGATCCGGAGTTAGGTGTAAGGCGACAGGCTTCGGTTTCATCAGGGACGTGGGATGCTCGTGCTGAATGGGTTAGTGATTTGATTGAGCAAACGCTGACCAAGAAAGGTCAATGAGGTGGGGAGAAACAAAACCACAAAGACACGAAGGCACTAAGGCGCAAAAGAAGACGGCATCTATTGAGTAAGAGTTCTGCCTTCGTGCCTTTGTGGTTAAGTCCTGACACGAATTAGATGAAGCAGGTCCTCCAAAACAGAAAAACCGGCCGACCCTTTGTCGGTGAAGTGCCCGTGCCTGCACTGCAGCGTGGACGGGTTCTTGTTCGCACAGTAGCTTCGTTGATTAGCGCAGGCACTGAACGAATGGCGGTAGAAGCAGTCAGCAAAGGTTTGGTAAACGAGGCTCGTCAACGTCCCGATCTGGTAAAGGCCGTCGTTGCAAAAGTGAAGAGCGAAGGTTTACTCAACACTTTTGCCTCCGTGCGAAACAAGATGGAAGCTTCGACAACGCTTGGTTACAGCGCAGCTGGAATCGTCGTTGGAGTTGGAGAAGACGTTTCCGAGTTTCAAGTCGGGGATCGGGTAGCCTGCGCCGGCGTCGGGTTTGCTTCGCATGCCGAAGTATTGTCCGTGCCTAAGAATCTTTGTGTGCATTTACCTGAGAGGGTCAGTTTTGACTGCGGTGCATTCGGCACACTCGGCGCGATCGCTTTGCAGGGAGTTCGCCTGGCAGAACCGACGTTAGGCGAATCTATAGTCGTAATCGGTCTCGGATTGGTTGGCCAGTTGACGGTCCAACTGTTGAAGGCAAATGGTTGCCGTGTGTTTGGACTTGATCTGGATCCTGAGCGAGTGTCGCTTGCAATCGAGTTGGGCGCAGATGATGCTGCAATTTCTAACGACGAATCCGCAAAGATGATTGACAGTTGGACCCGCGGCCGCGGCGCAGATGCAGTGCTCATTACGGCGGCGACTGACTCCAATCAACCAGTTGAGTTCGCGGCAAAAATTTCGCGGTTGAAAGGACGTGTTGTTATCGTCGGTATGACGGGATTGAATATTCCACGTCAGCCTTTCTTCTCGCGTGAACTCAAGCTCACGATTTCAATGTCGTACGGCCCAGGGAGATACGATCCGGACTACGAAGAACGCGGTCACGATTATCCTTTGCCTTACGTACGTTGGACTGAAAAACGAAACATCGAAGCATTTGTCGAATTGATTGGGTCCGGCAAGCTCAATGTGGAGCGACTCATAACGCATCGATTTCCAATCGAAGATGCTGAACGCGCTTACCAGTTGATCTCGGGCAACCTGGGCGAGTCGTACCTGGGAGTGGTCCTTAACTACGATCCAGAAAGACAAGTCACCCGGCGCGTCGCTCTTAACCAAGCTTCAACGACTCGCACTGACAAGGCAATAACGTTGGGTGTCATCGGTGCCGGTGGCTATGTGCCGGCGATGTTGTTGCCACATTTCAAAACAGCCGGCGTCAATTTTAGATCGATCGCAACTGCCTCGGGAGTTTCTGCTCACGATGTTGGAAAGCGATTCGGTTTTGAGTTCGCGGTATCGAGCGCCGAAGAGGTACTCGAAGACAACGACATCAATCTTGTTGTCGTTGGTACACGACACGATTTGCATGCGGAATTAGCAACGAAAGCTTTGCAAATTAACAAGCATGTGTTTGTAGAAAAACCGCTGGCTTTGACGGACGAACAACTCGATGAAATTGCGAGCGCGGCAGCTACTTCGTCTGGTCACCTGATGGTGGGTTTCAATCGCAGGTTTTCACCGCTCGCACGTCAGGCGAAAGAGTTGTTTGCCGCCCGAGAGGCCCCGCTTTCGATTATCTATCGTGTTAATGCCGGTCGAATTCCAAAGGACCACTGGACGCAGAACGAGAAAGAGGGCGGCGGCAGAATAGTTGGCGAGGTCTGTCACTTTATCGACTTGATGACTTTTCTGACTGACGCAAAGCCTGTCTCTGTGTTTGCCCAGTCCGTGAGTGCGAGATCAAGTGGAGTTATTGATTGCGACTCGGTGTTCATAACGCTGAAGTTTTCGGACGGGTCAAACGGAACAATTGCTTATCTTGCTGAAGGAGACAAGGCTCTTGCGAAAGAACGAGTCGAGATTTTTGGCGCGGGCAAGGTCTTCGTGCTTGACGATTTTCGAAGCGGCTCGACTTACAAGGACAACCGCGAGAGTGTCGTAACGCTAAAGGCACAGGACAAAGGTCAGGCAGACCAAGTGCGCGCTGTTTGTTCGAGTGTCTTGAGTAATGCTCCGGCCCCGATAAGTTTAGAGGATCTGATTACAACGACCCGGACAACGTTTCGCATTTTGGATTCCTTGCGTGAGGGATCACCGGTCGATGTCCGATAAGCTTTAGCTTGTCGAAAGGTCAACAGATCAAGAATCTACCGACAAGCTAAAGCTTATCGGACATAGAACATCTTCCCATGTGTGGCATTGCCGGTATTGTAGGTCTCAATCCTGCTGAACAAATTGGCCCCATGCTTGAAAGTATCGAGCATCGGGGCCGTGATGATCATGGCCAGTGGCTTTCCGAGCCGATGGACGAAACCGGCAGGCAAGTGTGTTTTGGCCATCGACGTCTTTCGATTATCGACACTACCTCCGGTGGCCACGAGCCCATGTTCTCTCACGACGACCGCTTCGTCTTAACCTTCAATGGCGAAATCTATAACTATCGAGAACTCCGCGAACAACTAACCGGACTCGGTTCCAGCTTTCACACTGACAGCGATGCTGAAGTTTTGTTGGAGGCGTTTGCCCGTTGGGGTCTGGACTCTCTTCCGCGTCTCAATGGAATGTTTGCGTTTGCGATCTGGGACAAACACGAGCGAACTTTGACGCTTGCGCGCGACCACGTCGGAATCAAACCACTCTACTACGCTCACATTCCGAAATCTGCTGCACTTCTGTTCGCCTCCGAGATCAAAGCCATCCTGGCGAGCAAACTCGTAAAGCCCGAGATCGATCCGGCAGCGCTGAACCAGTTCCTGACGTTTCTATGGTCGCCGGATCCACTAACACTTTTCGCCGGAATCAAAACTGTTCCACCCGGCCACGTACTACAGTTTCATACCAACGAAATCAAACTCACGAAATGGTGGGACGTCTCGTTTGATGAGATCGAAGAGGGCAAGAGTGAGCAGTGGTGGCGCGAGCGTGTGCTTGAAACACTTGATCGGGTCGTAAAGATGGAAATGGTTTCGGATGTGCCGCTGGGTTCGTTCTTGTCTGGTGGCATCGATTCATCCGGCATTGTTGCCATGATGCAGAACCACAGCGGTGGCCGATCAATTAGCACCTATACAGTTGGCATCTCGAGCGCGGATCTTCGATACGACATTATTCCGGATGATGTTCGCTGGGCGCGTCGTGTTAATGAACAGCTACGCACGGACTATCACGAGATCATGCTCCAGCCCTCGGTCGCGGATCTCTTGCCCAAGCTGGTCTATCACATGGAAGAGCCGCCAATCGATATGGCGATTCCGAGTTACCTGATTGCGAAAGCTGCACGCGAAACGTTAACGGTGATGTTATCAGGGATGGGTGGCGATGAAGTGTTTGCAGGATACCCGCGGCAGATGGCGATGAGAATTGCCTCGGCGTTTGATCCGGTTCCTAATCTCCTCCGACGACCGTTGATGACGACGATCGCAAAGGCTTTGCCTGGTGGCTTGCCGGGCAGGTTTACCGCGCCGCTACGCAACGCAAAGAAGTTTGCGCGCAGTGCTGCTTTGGATTTTGAGGATCGCTACCTGGGTTATGGAACCTACTTCACCAACGAAGCGAAGCGAAGAATGTATTCGGAGGAGTGGCGTTCCTTAACGCACGACTTAGATCCATATGCGACTCATCGAGGTTACTTCGATCGCGTAGCGGGAGCCGATCCATTGAATCGATTACTCTACGTCGACCTCAAAACTTTTCTGCCATGCCTGAATCTGATGACGACAGACAAAACGTCCATGGCCGCAAATCTGGAGGTACGGGTTCCCTTTCTCAATCGCGAGATGATCGAGATGTCAGCACGCATGCCGCCGCGACTAAAATTGAAAGGTCTCAAGCGTAAATACATCTTGAAGCGCGCGCTTGAAGAAGTGCTGCCCGTTGACGTGGTCTGGCGCAAGAAAGCGGGCTTTGGTGCACCCATTCGTTCGTGGCTACGCGGGCCGTTGCGACCGCTTGTGAATGACCTGCTCTCCGAAGAGACAATTAAACGACGTGGAATGTTCCGTCCAAAGGAAGTGAAGCGCGTAATCGATGCGAACTTTTCAGGTCGCGAGGACAACAATCTTCAGGTATTTCAACTGCTCGGCCTGGAGCTCTGGCACAGGACGTTTGTGGATTGATACGAAATTCCACTGCCACACCGAATAATTTTCAGGTTGGGAAGGGGACCCTGTCCCCGCTGGGTGTGAATGAAGTTTCAGGTTCCACCTAGGCAGCGGGGACAGGGTCCCCTTCCCAACCTGAAATTTAGGGTTTGAAGCACCTGTCATCTCAGCCCGATTTCACCAAGACAGCCGATTGACAACCTTGGCCAACGCCGTTTAATCTGCTAGTTACCGCGGTAGCTACTGCGGCTCGCCTACCAAGCACTCACGCCTCGAAAACCAGCTGTTTTCCACATGGCTACACAGAATTTAGACAATCGGATAACCTCAGATATTGTTCCGCATGCGACGCCGGACGAAGGCTATTCTGTACTTCTGGCCGAGGACGACCCTGCCCTCAGACGCTACCTGCAGATCGTCCTTCTGCGTGCCGGTTACAACGTGTTCGCTGCCTCCGATGGATTGGAAGCAATGAAGCTGTTACTGAGTCACTCATTTGATGTAGTTGTGACTGATGCGGTAATGCCAAATCTGAGTGGTCACGAATTGTGTCGTTTCGTGAGAAGCAGTGAGCGCTTATCACACTTGCCGTTGGTTCTGCTGAGCGCACTCGATCCTAAGAACGCTGAGACCGAACAGGCGGATGTGTTTCTGACAAAGCCAATTTCGCCGGAGAGATTGTTGGAGTGTTTGGAGAGACTGGTGTCCGATAAGCTTTAGAGACTCTTGCAAAATTCAATGAAGACACTGAAGTCGACCAATTTTCAGGTAAGGAAGGGGACCCTGCCCCCGCCAAATAAGAGTCTGTGCTGCA
>Ga0105248_10009077_pt1 | contig 10935 bp, 12 predicted proteins | sample KBSS34metaG_FD_81524 | JGI IMG/M metagenome (GOLD analysis project Ga0105248, IMG submission 81524) | Switchgrass rhizosphere microbial communities from Kellogg Biological Station, Michigan, USA - KBS S3-4 metaG | ecosystem: Host-associated > Plants > Roots > Rhizosphere > Soil | place...
AAACCTCGAAGAGTGGCAACAATCGTTGAATCAGCAAATAACAAGGCAGAACGCGAGCAAGAGTCAATGGGCGAAGCGCAAACAGGAGAGCGATGCGCGGGTCGCGTTGAATCGGAGTGACCTGAAAGAATGGTTGACTCGCGTCAACGCGTTTTTCGCATCCGACGCTTTCAAAGGATTCGCGAAGCAAGCGAAGAATCCCACCGAGTGCGGGGCCGAGAGGATCGACGACCTTCCCACATTGCCGCAGGTGACGGCGCTCCGGCGAGCGCAGACATGCATGAAGACGGTGAAGGCACGCAGCTAGCGAACGCTGTTATCTATCGGACTCCGTGCTTGGCCCGGTAGTGTTTAGTCAGTAGCTTGCGCGTCTGCGTGTTGAGTTGAGGGTTCGGCGCGGGAGTCTTCGCACCCTTGGGCTTATTCGGAATACCCGGCTGTTTCGGTGCTTTCGTCACGCCGAGTGGCTTGCCCGTTACTTCGTCAATTGCGGACTTTCTTGAGTACGTGCCGTCGATTGCTCACATACGGACGTACCTCGATCGGCCATCTGCCTTGATCGACCGCTTTTGCCCAGGCGTCGCTCACCAGCACGTCCGCACTCTCCAGCTCATAAATCGCGCTGTAGCGCGGCTCACCCTGCGCGACCAGTGTTTTCCTCTCGCCGGCGACGAACATGCTCAATGGCTCCGTCGTGACGCGGATGGCCGAAAGCACGCCGGGGACCTTGAGAAGCAGCGGCACATGCTCGGTATCGTAGAGTTCGTTGAACAAGGCCTCCTTCTCGGGGGTCACGTCCATGCTGGCGATGAAGATGTATTTGGTCTTTGGGTGCATTGCTGTGTCCCTATTGAATTATTTGCGGAGCAGAGTATGTGCATTATCGTACATCTCTGTGCCGCTCGCGCTAATACCAGGTCCGCAGAGCATTCCCCCAGGGCGAGGGAGGGGATGGGGTAGTGCTGCGTGGCCAGTGTCTTCCGTTCAGGATTTTCCACTGCTTTGCAAACTACGCCAACGCAGGCAGCTCCAACGTCACAGCCGCCCCACCGAGATCGCTTCGCGCGATCAGGATGTGACCGCCGTACGCTTCGACGATATCGCGTGTCACGGCCAAACCGATGCCGTGCCCGGGGACGGACTCGTCGGCGCGCGCGCCTCGCTGCAGGACACGTTGTGCATCAGCCTCGGGGATGCCCGGGCCGTCGTCTTCCACGGTCAAGTTGAGTCGGCTATCACGCAACGATGCAGTTATGCGTATACGGCCGTTCGCCCATTTGAACGCATTGTCCAGCACGTTGCCGAGCAGTTCCATCAGATCGCCCTCATCGCCTCGGAAGCGGATAGTCGGATCGACCTTGACCTCGGTTTCTATGCGTTTGTCCGCATAGACTTTTCCCATCGCTACGAGCATGCGCTCCACTGCGGGTAGCACCGGCTGGGCGACGACCATGCCGCTACGACCCGATGTGCCCGCCCGCTGCAAATGGTAGCCAACGATGCGATCCATGCGATCGACCTGCTCGTCGAGATTTCGGGTCAGTTCAGTGTCCGGCTTTGTCTCGCTCATGGCGGCGCGTACCACTGCAAGCGGCGTCTTCAGGCTGTGCGCGAGATCCGCGAGCGCGTCGCGGTAACGCTTTTGCTGAGCCCGCTCATGCGTGAGTAACGTGTTGAGGTTCTCAGTCAGTCGCATGAGTTCGGTCGGATATTTACCTGCGATCTGGTCCTGCTGTCCTCTCTCCAGCCGAGTGAGTTCGTCCGCAACTTTGCGCAGGGGTCGCAAACCCCAACGCAGAATCGCCCACTGGGCTGCCAGCAGTAACACGGCCATCGCGCTGAGCCAACCCCATAAGCTGCGGCGGTAGATGCTCAACTGCTGACGGTACGGCTCGAAGACTTCCGCGACGCTGAACGTAAAGGGGTAGCTGCCGCCCGCTGTGCTCCAGCTCACACCGTAGCTTTCCAGAAAGAACTCTCCGTCCTTCTGGCTGATGGCTTCGTCGAATCGCTGCATACCGGCGGACAGACCCGAGCCATTGGGTGCGTCCACTGCCACAGCAGAGCGCGAACGCCACACCACGTGGCCTTCGCCGTCGGTGATCGCGGCGTACAGACCCGAACCAGGCAGCTCGAGCTTTGGTTCGGACGGACTGTTTCCCATGGTCAGATGACCCTGAGCATCGACTTCCGCGGCGGACATGAGCAAATAGACTTGCGCCAACAAACGCTCCTGCAACGCGCTACGAGCGCTGTCGCGAAAAGCACGTTCGAGCGCGACGGCGGACAGCGCGATGAAGACGGCGAGCACCAGTCCGGCGCCCAGCGTTACGCGCGCGTTGAGGGATCGCATGGTTAGGAAGTGCCGGCGGTAAAACGATAGCCCCTGCCTCGAACTGTCTCTAGCGGCTGCAGCGAACCCTCTGGGTCCAACTTGCGACGCAGACGTCCGATGAGTACTTCGATGACGTTGCTGTCGCGCTCCTCGTTGTGCGGGTAGAGATGCGAAGCCAGTTCGTCTTTGGACAGCACCCGGGTGCGATTGCGCGCCAGATGTTCGAGGAGCTTGTACTCGTAGGAGGTGAGCTCGACCTCGGTCCCGGCGACCACCACCTTCTGTGCGCTCAGGTTCATGCTGATCGCGCCGAGCTCGAGGACATCCTGTGCGACGCCGGCCGCGCGCCGCAGGATCGCCTTGAGCCGCGCAAGCAGCTCTTCCATTTGGAAGGGCTTGGTCAGGTAATCGTCACCCCCGGCCTCCAGTCCTTTCACCTTATCCTGCCAGCGATCACGCGCGGTGAGGATCAGGATCGGCAAGTGACTGCCGCTCTTACGCAAACGGGCGATGATGTCCAATCCAGACAGACCCGGTAGACCGAGGTCTACCACCGCCGCGTCGTAGGAGTATTCCGTCGCGAGGTACAGCGCCTCCTTCCCGTCTCCAGTCGCGTCCACCGTGTAGCCTTGTGCCTCGATGCCTGCACGCACCTGCTGCTGAAGGGCTGGCTCGTCCTCGACGATCAGAATGCGCATGTTGTGGGAGCGCGTGACAGGAGATTCGTGACAGAAAGGGCGTGACAGAAAGGATGTGACGAGCTAGCGCATCTCACCCGTTTGGGCGTCGACGTAGACGACGCGCACCTCGCCGTTGCGAGTCAGCACCTTGATGCGGTACTGGCCGTTGCCTTCCTTAGCGTCCAGCACACGACCGCCGGTCGCGCGTTGCACGATGTCGATGGCTTGTTGCAGTGTGATGCGCTGTTGCGCCACCCGGTGGGCCGAGAAAGCACGCGGCTCGTGCGCATCCTGATTCCAACGGTCGATACCGGCGTGCGCGGATGCCATCGCGCCGCCGCAGAGTGCAAGGGCGAGGGCTAGGCGCGCCCATTTCGTACTCACAACGTTCATCTTGTCGATGATCGCCGATGAGACGAGGATTCGCAACCTGGCACTCACGTCTCGCGCGCATGGTTCAATGTCTCGGTCTTAGTAACCGGGACCGCCAGCGGCTGGCTCCACGCTCACCCGGACCGGCAACCGTGCGCCCGGGTCATAAGGCAGCATAGTGCTGTAGGTGCGCCCCTGATACTCGTACGCCACGCGGTAGCCGGATAGACGACTCTCGAAGTGGTCCACCGTGCGGCAACGACGTACCTCCCGCTCTTCGTACTCGCCGCCCCGATCGCGGTTCCCCAACTGGTCTCCCACAATTGCCCCGACCACTGCGCCGGCTGCCGCCGACGCCACGCGTCCATTGCCTTGTCCGAAACGCGAGCCAAGCAAGCCGCCAGCGACGCCGCCAATGACCGGGCCAGCGAGAGACCCGCCGCGATCGCTCGCTCTTCCCGGCACGTATTCCGAGTAACACTCCTTGCGTGGCACATTGACCTGATCGTACTGTGGAGTGACCTCACGTACCCGTGCGTAGTCCTCGAAGGTCGGTCCAGCGACGGCGGTAGTCGCGCCGACCGCAAGCGCGACAGCGACAGTCAGTGCAGTGGTCTTCATGATCATTGCTCCTTGGTCTTTGTGCTCAGATCAGTTCAAGTGGCCGCGAAATATGACTGTTACACCGTCGCGGTCGTACGCACGCCCTTGGCCCCAGTGACTCGGGTAGTAGGGGCGCGGCTGCGGCACCCAATGGGCGCGCGGCAGGGGTGGGCACCAGCGCTGGGCAGGCGCGTAGATCGGATGACCGTGCTCACGCCAATATGGCCGTGCATCGCGGAATCCTTCCTGACGGAATCCGTCGCGGTGATCCGAGGCGTGAAAAGCTGGAGCACCATTGGGGTGTCCGCCTCGATGTTCATCCGCAAGCGCCGCGACGCTGCTGCTAAGCAGCAACACACCCACTACAGGAATCAGTTTCTTGGTGTTCATCTCTCAATCTCCTTTGTGTAAACCCAGGCGAGTCCTGGTTGTAGGCAGATTAACCAAGGTGTGCTGAACGAATCCTGAACGGGAAAGGTCGCTGTGCAACTCGCGTTCAAAGGGAGTGCATGGCCGCAGCGCAGGACCCCTTCGCACTTTCGTTGGCACTCCGACCGCCCTGCTGCCAACTTAAATGTGCACACGCCGCATCGATCGAAAGATGGTGAGAAGCAGCAACTACGCTGTTATTAGCAGTGCTTGGGGATCGTTGACACTCCTCTGTACCGGGAGTACCGTGAACCCGCTTTGGATGAAGTGATTTTGGTTGGCAGTCGGCGTTTCGCAGAGAGCGACTCACGCGACGAAGCTCTCAGGGAATGCGGCAATGCGTCGCGGAGAACCAGACCACAAAAACCTAGAGGGGGAGAGTAGCGATGGAGTTCAATATCCTGCAGCACTTCAAGGGCCTTGAACACATGCCTATGGATCCGTTCAATGCGAACGAGATAGGCACCTCGTTGTTCATGACCGGCAACATGGGCCCGAAGATATCCGAGAAGATGGACGGTTACGCGGCGAAGGCCGGCATGGGGCGCCGGAACTTCCTGAAGTCCGCGCTAGCCTTCCCAGCCGCGATGTTGGCCGCCAACGAGGTTACCGGGATGAAGTTCTTCGAGGTCGGCGAGGCGGAAGCGGCAGACGCCGGTGCACACAACGAGGCGATCCAGGTTGCACGCGCCAGCAGCGATTTCATTGTCGATGCACACACGCACGTGTGCACGCGTCCAGGCCACTACGTCGAGGGCGTGAACACAACCGCGCGTGGTATGTGGTTCGTGCAACTGCTCGACGATCTCGGCAAAGCGTTCGGTCTGCCCAACGGCACCCGTGACATGAACGTCGAGAACTACGGCAAGCTCATCCTCAAGGAGAGCGACACGACCGTCGGGGTATTCAATCCGTTCGGCTTCCGCGAGGATTACGGCGGCCAAGATATGATTCCGATGGACTATCAGGTCAAGGTCCGCGAAGCCTGGCCGAAGTCGACCGTCATGCTTGCGGGCGGTCTCACGCCGAACCAAGGGCTGAGTGAGACGCTCGATCGCCTGGATATGTATGTGTCGAAGTACAAGATCTCGGGCCTCAAGCTGTATACCTTCGACTCGACGAAGAAGAAGGGCTGGTGGTTCGACGACGAGAAGCTCGCTTATCCGATCTGGGAAGCATGTCGCAAGCACGGCATCAAGAACATCGGCTGCCATAAGGGAATTCCATTCGGCCAGTTCTACGCCCGCTATGCACACGCGGAGGATTTCGACGCGACGGCGGACGACTTCCTGGACCTGAACTTCATCGCCTATCACTCGGCATGGCCATATCATGCTGAGTTGGCCGCGTTGAAGGGTTTCAAGCCGCAGCGCAAGAACCTCTACTGCGAAGTTGGTTCTACGTTCGCGGCGACGGTCACCAGCCGTCCGACAGAGTGCGCGCATGTACTGGGCACCCTCTTGCGCGACCTGGGCCCGGACTATGTGATGTGGGGCACCGATTCGTTGCTGTGGGGCAATCCACAGTGGCAGATCGACGCATTCCGGAAGTTCCAGATTCCCGACCAGCTGGTCGAGGGATACGGCTATCCGAAAATCACCCCTGAGATCCGTCGCAAGGTGTTCGGCGAGAATGCAGCGCGCATCTGGAACATCGACAAGCAGGCCGCGATGCAGGCCAAGGCCGAGATCGTGGGCACAGCGCTGGCCTAATCCGTCCGGTCTCTCCCTCCCAGGGTCGATTCCAATTGGAGTCGACCCTTTTTTGACTCAGACGCAACACAAGCAGGAGAGTCGAAGTGCCGTTCTACGAATATGCATGTGATCCGTGTCTAACCATCTACAAGGCGAGGCACGGAATGAACGAGTCGGGGCCGGTGGCTTGCCCCACGTGCCGCGGCGGCTTGAGAAAGGTATTGTCGGCACCCAATTTGAACACCGGCAACTATTCCAGCCCCACTGAGGCCAAGTACGCGAAGTTGTCCGAGACCGACGAGATCAACAGAGAGAAGGAGATGCAGAAGATTTACCAGACTGTCTGGATTCCACCGGAAGTGAAGCACAGCCCGTGGGATCACGATCATTAGGGTTTCGAATGCGAGGGCCTAATTTGTAGGTTTTTGCATTGCATCCGATGAGCACATCGCGCGAGGATTCCTCAGTGGCGTACGCAGCGAGGACCGGCGCGATGGCTGCACTCATCACTGTCTGTGGGCTCGCTTCACTCGCAATCGGCAATTCCGACACACTCGACCCAGAGTCATTGACGGCCGGCGCATTCAGCGTCGCCGATGACACTGCCAACGCCTTCTCCGTCCCCGTTGCGATGCTCGACAAAGAGCAGGCAGAGGCATTCATCAAGGGCAAGGAACAGTTCAACGAGGCTTGGGTCGTGGCGCCCGAGCCCAACGGCGTGTGGGGGCTGGGCCCGACGTTCAATGAGGATCGTTGCGCACATTGCCATGTGAACAACGGTCGAGCCAAGGCGCCAGAGAACGGGCAAGAGGCGCAACTCGGGTTGCTCGTGCGATTGAGCATTCCGGGTCAAGGCGCAGAAGGTGGGCCCAATCCCCACGCGGCCTACGGGGACCAACTCCAGAATCGCGGGATCCCCGGACGCGTGCCGGAGGAGGGCCACGCGATCGTTACGTACCAGGCGCGAGAAGTCAGTCTTGCCGGGGGCGAGAAGATCAACCTGCGCGTCCCGACCATCCAGTTCAAGGATCTCCATTTCGGCGAATTGGGCAAGGACACGATGATCTCGCCGCGAATCGCCCCGGCGATGGTCGGGATGGGCCTGCTCGAAGCGGTGCCGGAAGAGATGATCGTGGCCATCGCCAAGCAGCAGGAAAAGCTAGGTGTGGGCGGCAAGCCCAATTACGTGTGGGACTACGAGGCCGACCGGGTTGCACTGGGGCGATTCGGTTGGAAAGCCAATCAGCCCACGCTGCGGCAACAGACTGCGGCCGCATTTCTAGGGGATATCGGCGCGACGACCTACATGTTCCCGGAAGAGAACTGCCCAGCGGTGCAGACGGAGTGCCTGAACGTGCCTTCAGCCAGCAAATGCGGTGGGCAGGGCGGGTGCACAGGAAACGCTTTTCGTCCAGAGGTGATCCCAAGTCGCTTGAGCAACATCACGCTATACCTGCAAGCGCTGGGGGTGCCCGCACGGCGCGCCGCTGGCGAGCCTGAGGTGAAGCGTGGTGAAGGTCTATTTGCGCAAGCAAGCTGCGGCGCCTGCCACGTCGGGGAACTCAAGACGGGACCCAAACCCGCTCTGCGCTCAGCCGGCGATATCGTGATCCATCCCTACACGGACTTGCTCTTGCACGACATGGGCGAGGAACTTGCGGACGGACGGCCCGACTTCAAGGCCGGCGGCCGCGAATGGCGCACGCCGCCGTTATGGGGGATCGGCCTGCTGCCGAAAGTCAGCGGACACAGCGACCTCCTCCATGACGGCCGTGCCCGCAACATTACCGAAGCGATCCTCTGGCACGGCGGTCAGGCCGAGAAGTCGCGCGAGGCGTTCCGCAACATGCCGAAGGGCGATCGCGAGGCACTGGTGAAGTTCGTGGAGTCGTTGTAAGGAAATCGCTTCTTACCGCGATCCAGAAATACAGCAAAGAACAACCGAGCCAATGGCTGGAATGCGGATCGCATCATTGATTGCGGCCGACTGCCTCAAACTGGCGCAAGCTTGGCAGCTCTCGGCATCGATTGGACTTGCTGCAGCGTTACGCCCTACTGCCTCACCTGTGCGAACACATGCGGACCTGGTCGCTTGACGGCTGCATCGACCCGCTTCTCGATCTCTTCCAGACTGGGATCGCCTTGCTGCAGCCAATCGACGACCGGTGCTAGTTCGCTCAAGGTCACATCGGGCTGCCAACTAAGCAGCGCGGCGCCGGCATGGCAGCTCTTGTAACAGCTGGAGCCGCGCGGTTCCCAGCGCCATCCACCCGCGTAGACGGCCATGTACAGGAGCCTGGCCTCTCCTGCGCTCAGGCCTTCGGTCAAGATCGCGGCGTAGAACATCCGGTCCACTTCCCTCCAGGGTTCCGTCTTCCGCCGGGAGAAAGCGTCGTGGACAACGGATGCCTTGCGATACTCGGCCACTGACGGTGAGGCGATCAGCGGTTGGAGCTGCGGAGGTATCGAGTACCCATCGATGATCTCTCCCTTGGGGACGAGCCAAAGCTTGCCTTGGGCGTCCTGGTATCCAAAGTCCGAGACCAGCATCAGCTTGTGATCGAACTCGATACTGTCGATCAGCTCCAGTACGACCTTGCCGGCAAATCTCGACGAATCCGCCGATAATGTGAACGTGGCGAAGCAGATGCCTGCGAAAAAAATCGCCAGCCTTCTCATCAGCATTCAGTCCAAGGAGTCGTCATGTTTGCCAAATCCGCATCCTCTTTCGAATGGATACCGGCCGGCTATGAAGGGGCGGAGCGAGCCATGTTGCGGCTGAGTCCCACGAAGGGTCGCACGTCGATCGTGCGGATCAAGGCTGGAGCACAAGGCCCGCGCCATCGCCACGAGGCGGGCGAAGACGTACTGGTGATCTCCGGGAAGATCCTCATCGGTGGTTCTACATTGACCGCAGGCGACTACTTCTATACCGAACCGGGTGAGGTGCACGACGTGCTCGCGATAGAGGACTCGGTCATTTATGTGGCTTCGGAAAAGCCGGTAACCGTACTGGATAAGTAACCTGTTGCACCGTCCGCGGTGCGATTCCGCCGCGGAGGGTTATCCAGATGTTCAGCCGTTGAATTCCTTGACGATGCGATTGAATTTCTCCGGGTTCTCCATAAACATGAAGTGGTTGCCGCCTTCGTTCTCTTCGAAGATCTCCGTGCGCGATCCCGGGATCTGACTGCCGATCCAGACTTGCGATCTCCAGCCCACCAGGCTTGCTTTTCCGCCGACCACCAGCGTCGGGATGTTGATGCGCGGGATGACGTCGCGCCAGTCGTTGGTCGCATGGTCGTAGAGCAGGCGAGCGGCGTACTCGCGGGGCATCTTGAGGTTTTGCTTGATGACCCATGCCAACTCGTCGCGGGAGTAGTCCTTGTTGAACATTCCGGTGATGAAACCCTCGGTGGTTTTGACGCCGTCCGGGCCCGCTAGAGAGTTGGTGACCGAGTAGAGCGAATCCTTGTCGAGGATTGCGCCTGCGTCAATTTTCTCCTGCTCGCCCCAGAGCGGATTGGCTGTGATCATCGGCATCTGATCGATGAGGACGAGCTTGGCCAACCGGTCCTTGCCGTACAACTCCCAGTAGGCCCAGATCACGGAGCATCCCATGGAATGTCCTGCCAGGGTGACGTTGGTCAAACCATTCGCGACCAGGAACTCGTGTACATCCGCGGAGAGCCGCTGAATGCGATAGCCATGGTCGGGTTTGTCCGATTCGCCGTGGCCGCGCATGTCGATGGCAATGACACGGTAGCGATCGCTCAACCCAGCGAGTTGCGCGCGGAACTGTGCTGCTGTTTGCGACCATCCTGGAATCATCACCAGCGGTTTGCCCGAGCCCGATTCGATGTAATGGAGCCGGACGCCGTCGTTGGTGGTGAAAAACCCTTCTTTAGTATCGGCGGCGATAGCGCTGCTTGCCAGGAAGCCAACTGCCAGCAAGAGCGTAGTCATGAACCAGGACAAGCTTCGTTGCGAAGACATGATGCATTCCTCCCATATGTGTGGTGGCGGCCGCACTGTGCAGCGCCACTCTGTTGGAACTCGTTCGGGCCGACTTTGTAACCAGTTTCCCAGGTCCGCGAGCCTCTCCTAGACTACCGGCAGCGGGGCGGGTGTACAACCGTCTTGAGCGTGCGCCAGAACCCGCCTTCCCGCATAATTGCGCCCTTCCCACACTAAGCTGGCCCTCGGGCCGTGAATCGCCAATGGCTCAGTACGTCTACACCATGAACCGGGTGGGCAAGGTCGTGCCCCCCAAGCGTGTCATCCTCAAGAATATTTCCTTGTCGTTCTTCCCAGGGGCCAAGATCGGCGTACTTGGACTGAATGGCTCGGGTAAGTCCAGCCTGCTCAAGATCATGGCTGGCGTAGACAAGGACATCGAGGGTGAAGCGACCCCGATGCCCAACTTGCGCATCGGCTTCCTGCCGCAGGAACCGCAACTCGAGCCCGAACAGACCGTGCGTCACGCGGTCGAGCAGGGGCTGGGCGACGTATTCGAGGCCAAGAAGAAACTCGACGAGATCTACGCGGCCTACGCGGAGCCCGATGCGGACTTCGACAAGCTGGCCACTGAGCAGGCTAAGTACGAAGCGATTCTTGCCACCAGCGGCACCGATGTGGAGCACCAGCTCGAGATCGCGGCCGATTCGTTGCGGCTGCCGCCCTGGGATGCAACGATCGGAAACCTGTCCGGCGGTGAGAAGCGCCGGGTCGCGCTCTGCCGCCTCCTCCTCAGCACGCCCGACCTGCTCCTCCTCGACGAGCCGACGAACCACCTCGACGCCGAGTCGGTGGCCTGGCTGGA
>Ga0105248_10009080_pt1 | contig 10932 bp, 8 predicted proteins | sample KBSS34metaG_FD_81524 | JGI IMG/M metagenome (GOLD analysis project Ga0105248, IMG submission 81524) | Switchgrass rhizosphere microbial communities from Kellogg Biological Station, Michigan, USA - KBS S3-4 metaG | ecosystem: Host-associated > Plants > Roots > Rhizosphere > Soil | place...
CCGACGTCGACGGCAACCTGCTGCCGCCCGGGCCGGACGGCGCACCCGCCGCCAGCTGGGTCAACGATCCCGACTATCCGCGGGTCAACCACATCGACGGCGACGCCCAGTCGACGGTGAACAACGTCTTCTACAACGCAGGCTATGACCTCGGCGCCGTCCAGCTCTACAGCTTCGGCAGCTTCGGCTATCGCCGGGCCGAGGCCTACGAGAACTACCGGGTGCCGAGCAAGGTCATCGCCTCGCCGGTTCTGGGCGTCGCGGGCAGCTATAACGATCCGGGCGAGCTGATCTTCGCGCCGCTCGGCTTCAACCCCAAGGAGGCCCTGCGCGAGACCGACTACGCCGCGACCGGCGGCGCCAAGGGCACGGTCGCAGGCTGGAGCTGGGATCTCAGCACCACCTACGGCCGCGACAAGGACGACATCTACACCCGCAATTCCGCCAACCGCGCCCTGTTCATCGACACCCATACGACGCCGACGCAATTCTACGACGGCACCTTCGAGTCCACCCAGTGGACGAACAACCTGGACTTCAGCCGCGAATTCGACGTGGGCCTGGCCGGGCCGTTGAACGTGGCGTTCGGCGGCGAGTACCGCTGGGAGAAGTACGCGATCACCCAGGGCGACCCAGCCTCGATCTATAAGGAAGGCGGCCAGTCCTATCCGGGCTTCCAGCCGACCGACGCCGGCGGCCACACCCGCAAGAACTACGCCGCCTATATCGACCTGGCGACCACCCCGATCACCAACCTGAAGCTCGACGCCGCCGGCCGCTACGAGCACTTCAGCGACTTCGGCAGCACCAAGGTCGGCAAGCTGACCGCGCGCTACGACTTCACCCCGGCCATCGCCCTGCGCGGCACGGTGTCGACCGGCTTCCGCGCGCCGACCCTGGCGGAGGAATTTTATTCGGCGACGAACGTCGGCCCGACCACGGCCTTCGTGCAGATGCCGCCGAACTCCGACGCCGCCCACCTGCTCGGATTCTCCAACCTCAAGCCGGAGAAATCCACCAACTATAGCGTCGGCTTCGTCGCCCATCCGGTCGACAACCTGACCGTCACCCTCGACGCCTACCAGATCAAGGTCGACAAGCGGATCATCGGCACCGGCTCGATCCTCGGTCAGGACGGCTCGACCGTGGTCTCCCAGGCGGTGCTCGACGCGATCACCGCCCACGGCAATATCATCGACCCGACCGTCACCTTCGTCGGCACCACCCTGTTCACCAACGGGGCCGACACGCGCACCCGAGGCGCGGAGCTGACGGCCACCTACCACAGCGACTTCGGCGACATGGGCGTGGTCGACTGGAGCCTGGCCGGCAACTACAACAAGACCGTCATCACCTCGGTCGGCGCGGTGCCGACCCCGCTGGTCGGAGCCCTCGACTCCCTGCTCTCGCCGACCGCCATCAGTGACCTGACCACCGCGGCGCCCAAGTACAAGGTCTCGCTGGGCGCCTTCTACGCGATGGGCAAGCTGACCGTGAACCTCCGCGAGACCATCTACGGCCCGGTCACCGAGGTCGTCAGTCCCGACGGCACCGGCGGCGGGCCCGACGCCTACAGCTCCCACATCAAGACCACCGGCATCACCGACCTCGATGTCGCCTACAAGATCACCGACAGCATCAAGCTCGCCGTCGGCGCCAACAACCTCTTCAACAAGAAGCCGCCGCCGATGGGGCTGACCGACGGGGCTCCCGCGGACGGGAGCAACGTCTACAAGGCGCCGCTGATCATCAGCCCCTGGGGCATCAACGGCGGCTATTACTACACCAAGCTGACCTACTCGTTCTGAGCGCTCGCCGGCGCGCCGGTGACGGCGCGCCGGCTTTGTCTCGTCTTTTCAGATGCTTAAGGGTATTATCGGGATGGAAAGCCAGGAAGGGGTCGGCGCCGCTGCGCTGACCCGTCGTCGTTTCTTCGAACAGTTGGCCGCCGTCGGCGGCATGTCCCTGGCCGTCGCCGGCCTCGAGGCGCTGGGCTTCGGCTTCGCCTCCGCGCAGGCTGCGCCGCCGACGCTGAGCGGCGGGGCCAAGGGCAAGAAGGTGGTGATCCTGGGCGCCGGCCTGGCCGGGATGACCGCCGCCTACGAACTCGACAAGGCCGGCTACCAGGTCCAGGTGGTCGAGGCCCGCGCCTTCGCCGGCGGGCGCTGCCAGAGCGCGCGGAAGGGCTTCAAGCACACCGACCTGGCGGGCAACACCCAGGTCTGCGACTTCGACGAGGGGCTCTACATCAACCACGGGCCCTGGCGGATCCCATACCATCACCGCTCGACCCTGCATTACACCAAGCTCTTCAACGTGCCGCTGGAGAGCTTCGTCAACGACAACGACGCGGCCTATGTCTATTTCGAGAAGGGCTCCGGGCCGTTGGCCGGCAAGCCGGTGCGCAAGGGCGAGATCGCCGCCGACGTCCGCGGCTACGCCGCCGAACTGTTGGCCAAGTGCGCCAGCAAGGGCAATCTCGACGCCCCGCTCTCGGCCGACGACCGCGAGAAGTTCCTCGCCTATGTGGTCAACGAAGGCCGCCTCGACCCCAAGGACCTGAGCTACAAGGGGACCCCCGGCCGCGGCTTCGCCGTCCACCCGGGCGCCGGCGTGGATCCCGGCCCCGGCAAGCCGTCCGTCCCCTACGCCCTCGCCGACGTGCTGGATTCCAAGGCCTGGCAGGTGCTGAGCTCGGTCACCGAATACGAGCAGCAGCGGACCATGCTGCAGCCGGTCGGCGGGATGGACCAGATCGCCAAGGGCTTCGAGCGCCAGGTCGGCCGGCTGATCAAATATTCGACCAAGGTCGAGAAGATCTCGCAAGGCCCCTCCGGCGTCAGCGTCGCGGTGCGTGACGAGGCGGGCCACGCCTCGGTGATCACCGCCGACTACTGCATCTGCACCATTCCGCTGTCGGTGCTGCGCAACATCGACATGCAGGTCTCGGCCCCGTTCAAGGAGGCCATGGCCGACGTCGCCTATGCGCCGGTCAACAAGATCGGCCTGCAGATGAAGCGGCGGTTCTGGGAAGAGGACCACTTCATCTACGGCGGCCACGTCTACATGGACAATCCGGCGATCAACTCCATCTCGCTGCCGTCCACCGGCTGGCAGGGGCAGAAGGGCGTGCTGCTCGGCTATTACGCCTTCGGCTCGGAGGCGGCCCGCATCAGCGCGCTGCCGCCGAAGGAGCGGGCGGCGTTCGCGGTCGCGGCGGGGCAGAAGGTCTTCCCGCAGTACGAAGAGAGCTTCGAGACCGCCTTTTCCTTCTCCTGGCACCTCGCCGAGCACAACCTCGGGGGCTGGGCCGAGTGGTCGCCGGAAGGCCGCGCCTCGGCCTATCCGGTGCTTTGCCAGCCGGACGGGCGCATCTATCTCGCCGGCGAGCACCTCAGCTATCTCGGCGGCTGGCAGGCCGGCGCGATCGAGTCCGCCTGGCAGCAGGTCGAGCGCCTGCACGCCCGCGTCCAGAAGGCCTGACCCGTGGCGAAGCACACCATCCTTGGCTTAGTCGCGGCGCTGTCCGCCACGGCCGCCGGGCCGGCCCTGGCCGGCGACCTTCCGGGCAAGGCGATGTTTCTCGCCAACTGCTCGGCCTGCCACCGGGTCGACGGCATGGGCGTCAAGGGCGCCTTCCCGGCGCTAGCGGGCGATCCCTTCGTGGTCGGCCCGAAGGTCAATCCGGTCACCCGGGTGCTGAACGGCCGCGGCGGCATGCCGAGCTTCAAGGCCGATCTCTCCGACGACCAGATCGCCGCCATCCTCACCTATGTCCGCTCGAGCTGGGGCAACAAGGCCGACGCCGTGAAGCCGGCGGACGTGGCCGCGGTCCGCCTGGGCGGCGCGCCCGCCCAGGCCCGCGGCCTGCAAGCCCATTGAAATAGCCGGAGAACTCGATGAAACACGCTGTTTGCGCCGCGGCCGCCCTGTTCGCCGGCGCCTTCCTCGCCCAGACCGCCTCCGCCCAGGTGGTGCACCAGGGCCCTCCGGAGGCGGCGATCGCCAGCCTGACCGCCGTGCCGCCGGGCTACGGCATGGTCTACGTCAGCGGCATGACCCCGCCGGTCATCGACCCGAAGGCCCCGGCGGGCTCAACCGCGACCTACGGCGACACCAAGACCCAGACCCTGGGCGTCTTGAAGCGCCTGTCCGACGCGCTGCAGAGCCGTGGCCTGACCTTTTCCGACGTGGTGATGATGCGGGTCTACCTGGTCGGCGATCCGGCCAAGGAGGGCAAGATGGACTTCGCCGGCATGATGGAGGCCTACAAGCAGTTCTTCGGCACCGCCGAGCAGCCCAACAAGCCCGCGCGCATCACCGTCCAGGTGGCCTCGCTGGTCGGGCCCGGCATGTTGGTCGAGATCGAGGTGCAGGCCGCGGTCAAGCCCTGAGCCTCGCGAAGGGAGAGGCCGCTCGCCGCGTGGCTGCATAGGGGCGGGGCGGACCGAGGGCGCGAGCTTGCCTGGTTCGGCTTTACGGCATCTTCTTGCGGCAGCAACGGAGGAAGGCCCTGATGTCGAAGTTGAAGGTGATCCTCGGCCTCGGCGCCGCAAGCCTGCTGGCGGTTGCAGGGCCGGCGGCGGCCGACGAGGGCATGTGGACCTTCGACCACTTCCCGGCCGCCAAGGTCGAGCAGGCCTATGGCGTCAAGATCGACCAGAAATGGTTGGATCGGGTGCAGGCCGCCTCGGTGCGCCTGACCAGCGGATGCTCGGCTTCGCTGGTCTCCAAGGACGGCCTGGTCTTCTCCAACCACCACTGCGTCGTCGATTGCGCCCAGCAGCTGTCCACCGGCCAGGTCGATTATGTGAAGCAGGGCTTCATGGCCGCGACGCGCGCCGAGGAGCGCAAGTGCGCCGGCATGCAGGCCGAGGTGCTTGAAACGATCACCGACGTCACGCCGAAGATCAACGCGGCCAGCGCCGGCAAGAGCGGCCAGGCCTTCGTGAGCGCCCGCGACGCCGCCATCACCGCCGCGGAGTCCGCCGGCTGCGGCCAGGACGAACGGCGCCGCTGCCAGGTGGTGACCCTCTACCGCGGCGGCCAGTACAAGCTCTACAAATACCGCAAATATTCCGACGTGCGGCTGGTGTTCGCCCCGGAGTTCGCCACCGCTTTCTTCGGCGGCGATCCGGACAACTTCAATTTCCCGCGCTACAACCTCGACATCAGTTTCGTGCGCCTCTACGAGGGCGGCAAGCCGGTCGCGACCCCCCAGCACCTGACGTGGCAGACCCGGGCGCCCAGAGAGGGCGAGCCGGTGTTCGTCTCCGGCAATCCCGGCGGCACCGACCGGCAGATGACGCTCGCCCAGCTCGAGACCCAGCGCGACCTCGCCTTGCCGGTCGGCCTGCTGCAGCGCTCCGAACTTCGCGGGCGGTTGATCCGCTTCTCCGAGGAAGGACCGGAGCAGAAGCGCATCTCCACCGATCCGCTGTTCAGCCAGGAAAACAGCTTCAAGGTCTTCTTCGGCCGCCAGTTCGCCCTCAACGACAGGGCCTTCATGGAGGCCAAACGCGCGGGCGAGGCCGAGCTTAGGGCCAAGGTCGCGGCCGACCCGAAGCTGGCCGCCGACATCGGCGACCCCTGGGGCGAGATCGCCAGGGCGCAGACGGCCTATGCCGACCAATATGTCCGCTACCGCCAGCTGGAAGGTGCGGCGGGATCGCTTTCGGATCTGTTCGGCTATGCGCGCGACATCGTGCGCGCGGCCCAGGAGCGGGCCAAGCCCTCGAGCGGGCGCCTGCCGGAATACGCCGACACCCGTCTGCCGCTGCTGGAGAAGGAGCTGCTGGACGTTAAGCCGGTCGATGTCCCGCTCGAGCAGCTCTACCTCGAATACTGGCTCTCGAAGACCCGCGAGTACCTGACGGTGGACGATCCGGCCAGCAAGCTGCTGCTTGGCAAGGAGAGCCCGGAAGCGCTGTCGCAGCGGCTCGTGAGCGGGACCCGGCTGGCCGATCCCGCGGTCCGCAAGGCGCTGTGGGAGGGGGGGCTTGCCGCGGTGCAGGCCTCCGACGATCCGCTGATCCAGTTCGTGCTGAAGACGGATCCCGCCGCCCGGGCGGCCCGCCAGCGGTGGGAGGCCGAGGTCTCCGGACCCACCGACCGCGCCGCCGAGCGGCTGGCCCGCGCGCGGTTCGCCGCCTATGGCGAGGCGGTCTATCCTGACGCCACCTTCACCCTGCGGCTCTCGTACGGCAAGGTCGCAGGCTGGACCTATCGCGGGGTGACCGTGCCGTGGTTCACCACCTTCTCCGGCCTCTACGAGCGCGCCACCGGCGCGGAGCCCTTCGAGCTCGCGCCGCGCTGGATCGCCGCCCGCGACAAGCTGGATCCGAACACCGTCTTCGACTTCGTCACGACCAACGACATCATCGGCGGCAACTCCGGCTCTCCGGTCGTGAACGCCCAGGGTGAGGTGCTGGGCGCGGCCTTCGACGGCAACATCCATTCGCTGGGCGGCGACTACGGCTACGACGGCGCGATCAATCGCACCGTGGTGGTCTCGACCGCCGCCGCCACCGAGGCGCTCAACAAGGTCTATGGCCAGTCGGCGCTGCTGAAGGAGCTTACCGCTCGCTGATGGCCCTGGACCCTGTCCCGCTTGGCTTGAATCAAGCCTCTAGGGCAGGGTCGCGAAGAAGGTGGTGATGGCCTTGAGGGCGGCGGCCAGCCGGAACGCGGAGGCGTGGCCGGGGCTCTCGCCGGCCCGCTCGCGGCGAACTGTGACGTCACCCAGGCGCCGCCCGTGCAACGCCGGAAGCGGAAGGGCGTCGTCGGCGCGCAGATATCCCAAGTCGCTTGCGGTCGGGGTTGGGACGTCGGGCTTGCGCCACCAATAGCTGGGGAGCGCCTCGCGGGCGACGAAGCCGGCATTGCGGAGCGCCCTGATCTTCTGCGGGCTGGAGGCCAGACAGCGGATCATCCCGACGCCGCGCGCCGCGAGACGCCAGGCCGTCTCGGCCAGCACCCAGTCGGCCGCTGCCTGCGCCGGATGATCGATCTGCAGATGGACGATGCAGCCGTCGAAGCCGGTGATGGTGGGCTCGATCTGGGAAAGCGAAAAGGCGACCGGCGTATCATCGAGGAAGAAGACGAGGCCGAGCGCCTCGGCGACGCCGGGCGGCATCCGCGCGAACCAGTCCTGGTCGGCCTGCTCGAGGATCTGGACGAGACCTGGGCTTGCCGGGATCGGCAGGGCTGCGGGCGTCCCTGGCCGCCATTCGGCGACGCGGCCGCGGCCCAGCGGCGGGGCGGGCGCGGGGCGCGGTGAACTTAGCGGAATGAAGTCCGGGATGGCTGTCGCATAGCGCTCGCCCTCCGGCCATCGGCCGCGTAGCAAGGCGCCCGCCAGACAGCGCGCCTTGATCGGCAGGACGTATCTCTGCACGTCGGGCAGTCGCGTGAAGTGCAGGCGCGGCAGGATCTCGCGCGTCGCCGCCGAGCCGCCGATCGAGATCAGCGGCTCGGGGCAGGCCATCATCTCGCGCATCAGCCTGATGCCGACGCCGAGCGGACGATACTTCGGCAGGCAGTACCAGTCGCAGCCCTCGCGCACGAGAATGCGCCGCCCGTCGAGCAGGTAGGGCCGCAGGAAGGAATCGAACATGGCGACGCATTGGCCGTCGTTGCAGGCCAGCCAGGTGCCGCCGCCCGACGGCCGGTCATAATAGCGCCAGCGGATCAGGGCGCGCGCCAGGTCGGGGTCCCAGTTCTGCCGCCACGCTTGCACGAGCAGCGCCTCGAAAGCTGGCCGGTTCGCCTCGTCAAGCCGGGTCAGGCGCAGCGCCATGCATCTTGCTCCTCATGCCGTGCTTCCGGCGTCCACGGTGAGGACCGAGCCGCTGACGTTTCGGCCGGACTCGCCCAGCAGGTAGAGAACGCCTTCGGCGACGTCGTCGGGGGTGACCAGCCGCTGCAGCGCGCTGCGCCGCGCCACGCGCGCGTGGACCTCCGGGTCCGACGCGCTGGTCATTTCCGTGTCCATGAATCCTGGCGCGATGGCGTTCACCGTGATCCCCATCGGCCCGAGCTCGCGGGCGAGAGATCTGGTGAAGCCCACGAGCGACGCCTTGGTGGCGCCATAGACCGACAGGCCGTTGTAGCCGGTGGCGGCGATGATCGAGGAGATGTTGACGATGCGGCCACGCCGGGCGGTCATCATCGCGCGGGACACATATTTGGTCAGCACGATCGGCGAGACGGTGTTGAGGCGGACAAGCGCTTCGATCTCGCGGACGTGCATGTTGGCGAGCAGCCCGACCGTGCCCAGGGCGGCGTTGTTGATCAAGCCGAAGGGCGGGCCGAACTCGCGCCTGAGCTCGCGCACCCAGCCGCCGATCTCGTCGATCTGAAGCAGGTCGAATGGACGGAAGAGGATTTCGCCGTCGCCGCCGGGCGCGGCAAGCGGCTGTCGGGCGGCGTTCAGCTCCGGGCTCTCCGTGCGGGCCACGGCGATGACGCGAAACCCGGCCCCGGCGAGGCTTCGGACCGCGGCCAGGCCGACGCCGCGGCTGCCGCCGGTGACGATCACCGTCGGGGGCTGGGCTGCGGGCTCAGACATTGTAGCGGTCCAGCTTGCCGCCCGCCGTCACCGCGATGTCCGGCACGAAGCGGATGGTCGCGGGCGCCTTGTGCGCGGGCAGGGCGGTGCGACACATGGCGAGGATGCTGGCGCGCAGCGCGGACTTCAGCTCCAGCGAGTCCGCCGCCTGCGGATCGGCGAGCGCCACCTCGGCCGTCACCACCGCGCCGGTGATCGGGTTCGCCCGGGCGCGCACCCTCGACATCCGCACCGCCGGATGGCGGTTGATGACGCCTTCGACCTCCTCCGGGTGCACCTTCAGGCCGCCGACGTTGATGACGCCGTTGCGACGGCCGACGAAGCGCCAGCGGCCGTCCTTCAGCTCGACCATGTCTCCAGTGTCGACGAAGCCCTCGGCGTCGGCCAGCGACGGCGCGTCCGGCCCGACGTAGCCCGAGGCCATCCGCGGCGAACGGATGCGCAGGCTGCCGTCGACCACCTTCATCTCGACCGGCCCCGGCCGACCGACGAAGCGCTCCGGAAAGCCCGGCAGCCCGTCCTCGACCTCGAAGGCGACGCCGGCCTCGGTGGAGGCGTAGGCGTGGACGATGCGGGCGTGGGGGAAGGCGGCACTCAAGCCGTCCAGCACCGCCTGGTCGGCGATCTCTCCCGAGAGCCGCAGATAGGCCGGCGTGATGGTCGCCGCGTGCGGGCTCATCAGCACGCCCCGCCAGTGCGACGGCGTCCCGGAGACATGTGTCGCGCCAAGCCGTGCGAGGCGCGCCAGGTGATCGGGAAGGCCTTCCGTCGGCTCCGAAAGCGCCAGGCTGCATCCCCCGACCAGGGCGCGCAGCAGGATCTGCAGCCCGCCGTACCTGCGGATATCATAGAAGGTCCCCCAGACGGCGCGGTCGGGATCCTGCCGCGGCGGCTGTATCGCGCCGGTCAGCCCGGCGAGGCTGTGCGCCACCAACTTCGGAACGCCGGTGGTCCCGGAGGTGAAGAGCAGCCACTCGGTGCGAGCCTCGCCGACACCGTCGGCCGGCAAGATGGTGGTCGGCGGCTGCAGGGTTCGGACCGGGACGCACAGGCCGGTCAGCGGCTCATCCGGCGCGTCGGTGACGACGGCGTCGACCTCGGCCGCGGCGATCACATAAGGTAGGTGCTCTGCGCCCAGATCCGGCGGACAGAGGACGAGACGCCGGACGAGACCGTCCAGTTCGACGAGCGCCTGGGCCATGCCGATCTGTCCGGCGGTCCGCACCATGACGCAGCGCCCGGCCAGCTCGGCTCGCGCCGGACCGATGCCGGTCGAGGTCGCGAGATCGCGCAGCGACAGCCCGGCCTCGGGGGTTTCGAGCCGCGCGCCCGGAGCCGGCCGAGCTTCCGCCAGCAGCTCGCGCAGGTTGGCCATCTAGCCCGCCGAGCCCCGGGCCGCGGTTTCGTAAAGCTGCACGAACTCGCCGAACGTCACCGGGAAGAAGGCGTCCTCCAGCTCCGAGAACGGGTCGAGCCCGAGCTCGTCCTCCAGCTGCGCGACGATGATCGCGAAGCAGAGGGAGTCCAGGCCGCTGCCGAGCAGGGCGAGCCGGTCGGCGAGGGGCTGGAGCGCGCGGTGCTGATCGGCGGCGGTCGCTTCGAAACATCTCGCCACCACCGACCGTATCTCGTCGGAATCCGACATGGCGCCCGCCCCCCCGGTCGCATGACCTTGGGCTCGAACGAATTCCCGTTCCATCGTCGGCTCTCCAGTTTCGCCCAGGGTAGGGTCGATCGCACGCCGCGCCGTCCCCAAGATCAGGGTCTCGCAAACCTGGGCGGCATGGCCTGCTTCAATGGTTCGCGCCCACAAGCCAACGCCGCCACGGCGCTGGTTCGGCCTTCGCCAGGCGGGCGGCGAATCCCGCCGAGGCGCAGACATGGTTGAGGACCGGACCGTTCGCACAGCGGCGCAGGCGCTCGTCGACCAGCTGGTGCTGCACGGCGTCGAACACGTCTTCTGCGTGCCGGGCGAGAGCTTCCTGGGCGTGCTCGACGCGCTGCGCGAGGCGCCGATCGCCGTCACGGTCTGTCGCCAGGAGGGCGGCTGCGCCATGATGGCCGAAGCCGTCGGCAAGGCGACCGGCCGGCCGGGTGTCTGTTTCGTGACCCGCGGGCCGGGCGCCGCCAACGCCGCGGCGGGCATCCATGTCGCCCGGCAGGACTCCACGCCGATGATCATGTTCGTCGGGCAGGTCGAACGGCGGTTCCTCGACCGCGAAGCCTTCCAGGAGCTCGACTATCGCGCGGTGTTCGGCTCGATGACCAAGTGGGCGACCGAGGTGGAGGTCGCCGAGCGGATCCCGGAGGTCGTCTCGCGCGCCTTCTTCACCGCCTGCGCCGGGCGGCCGGGGCCGGTGGTC
>Ga0105248_10009082_pt1 | contig 10932 bp, 9 predicted proteins | sample KBSS34metaG_FD_81524 | JGI IMG/M metagenome (GOLD analysis project Ga0105248, IMG submission 81524) | Switchgrass rhizosphere microbial communities from Kellogg Biological Station, Michigan, USA - KBS S3-4 metaG | ecosystem: Host-associated > Plants > Roots > Rhizosphere > Soil | place...
CGGCGGACGAGCCACGCGCCACCACAACACCAGCCACAAAACGCCCAGGAAGCCCGTGAGCAGGAACGCAAATCTCCAGCCGTATCGTTGGGCGATGGGAATGATGATGGGCGGAGTGATCAGGGCACCCAGGGAAGCGCCGCTATAGCCGAGTGCCATGCCGCGCGATTGCTTGTTGAGCGGAAGCGCCTCGGCGGCGGTGCGTAGAGCGCCGGGAAACGCCGCGCCTTCGCCGAAACCAAGCAGGGCGCGAGCCAGCGCGAAGCCGATCAAGCCGTTCAATCCGGCATGGGACACACTGGCCACAGTCCAGATGAGCACCGCGATCGCCATGCCGCGCCGCAAACCGATGTAATCCAAGAACGACCCGAAGACCGGGTTCATGATCATGTAGGTGACCGAAAACGCGGAAACGGCCCAGCCATAGTCGCCGGCGGTCATCCCGGTGTCGGCCAAAATAGTAGGCGAGAGGGCAGCCAGAACCTGCCGGTCGATGTACCCTAGCAGGGTGCACAACATCATCGTGGTGGGCGCGACCCACATACGCCAACCCGGAGCAGGGCGATTCATCACGGTCCCGGCCAGTCTAGCATGAGCCTTACGGATTGGATTGGGAAAACCGAAACGCGGTTGGATACGGTTGCTCCAGGGCCGGTGGCGGCTTTGTCGGCGACGCTAGACCGTGAGGATCCGGAGCCGCAGCCGGGTGATCCGCTGCCGCCCTTGTGGCATTGGCTATTTTTCTTGGATCGGCATCGAGCATCGGATCTGGGTCCTGATGGTCACGCTCGGCGGGGCGGATTGCTGCCGCCTGTGCCTCTGCCCAGGCGCATGTGGGCCGGGAGCCGGTTCGAATTCCATCATCCTCTCCGCGTGGGAGACCAGATGACCCGGGAAACGCGTGTCATCGACATCAAAGAGAAACAGGGGCGCAGCGGACCGCTGGTGTTCGTGGTCGTGCGGCACGAGATCTCGAATGCCTCAGGCGTGGCGGTGGCCGAGGAGCACGATATCGTGTATCGCGATCACCCTCGGGATAAAAGCTCGGCGGCGCCTGCTCAGGCCGCGCCGGCCGATGCCGCATGGGAGCGGAGGATCGTCGCGGATGACGTGCTGCTGTTCCGATATTCGGCGCTGACCTTCAACGGGCACCGGATCCACTACGATCGCCGCTATGCGACTGAGGTCGAAGGATATCCGGGTTTAGTGGTCCACGGTCCTTTGATTGCGACGCTTTTGATGGATCTGCTGCGACGACGTTTGCCCGATGCGAACGTCGCGAAATTCAGCTTTCGCGCGGTAAGTCCGCTCTTCGATACGGCTCCGTTTGTAGTTTGCGGGAAGCCCGACGGCACCAAGATTCAGTTGTGGGCGAAAGACGCGGCCGGTAACCTGGCGATGTCAGCGGAGGCGTTAATCGTTTAACAGATTTCGCTGCCGGTTGATTCGCTGATCGCGCTCTGCGGCGAACCGTTGAATCCCGTTGAAGATCGACGTCGGATCCAAATGCGCCTCGGCGATCACGTCGGCCTCAAGACCACCGGTCAGCCACTGATTGTCCCAGTCGGATGTCAGCGAATATTCGTCCGTCAATGGTCCGACGTCGCGCAGCGGCCACACCCGACGGGTTCCCGTGCTGACGACCATCAGATCGTAGTACGCCTCAGGCGGCAGGACACTTTTCCGATATGACTCAGGTTGGCGATCGAACAGCTCCTCGCTGATGGCGGCGACCACTTTCACGTTGATCCCGGCTTCTTCGAGCTTCGGCAGCGTGCTCACCAGGTTCACCGTGGAGCTCGAGCCTTGCGTGACGACGTAGCCGTGTCGCGGTTTATCGGGTGCGAAATCGCGGATCACGTAGAAGCCTTTGGCAGCAGCCCGCAAATCGGTATCCGCGAACTTGCTGCGGTCGGCGACCGGGAAATCGGGGCGCGCGACTTCCAGCGTGATAATCCCGACTTTCGCTTCGCGCGCTGCAATCTCGGCTGCCGCGAAATACGCGGGAGCCACGTCGTTGTAATCCCAGAAATTCAGGTGGATGGTCTGACCGCGCGGGAAGAGCTTCCATACCTGCGGCGCGAAGATGCCGAAATGCGTACGCCCGTCGGCGGCCGTCTCGGGACCGGAATGCGCCACCAGAATATGCAGCACACCCATCCGAAACTTGCTGTCCTGATTCTGCTGGCTCCACACGCGCGCCGGCGTATACATGAGCGGCGTAAATGCGCCGTAGGTGCCGCTGATAGCCCACACGCCTGCGAACTTATCGGGATCGAGCGACGCATTCTGCCCAGTCAAGCCGATGGCGGTCGAAACGTTGCCAGCTTCCTGGATCGCGGCTTTTAAACGGGTTCCGAGAGGGTTTGTTTCCGGATCGTAGTGCCCCCACATGCTGCCGTGCTCCAGATTGATCGATTCGGAAAGATCGGCCGCGATAGTCAGGAACCGGTTCCCGGTGACGTAGTTCATCCACTTGACGATTTCGGAGATGCAGCGCCGTGTGCCGGCCACTTCGCCCGGCTTGCGGAACAGCGTGATATTAACCTGTTTTTCCGCGCCCGAAACCTCGTTCTTGACAGAGACTTTCTGCGGCTCCTCGGGAAGATTCGCTACGTGCAGGCGCTCGTCGAGAAACGGGTCGTGCTTGACCTCGATCCGTAGCGGCACATCGTCCTTGAGCGTGTCGCCGATTTCGACCAATTGGTCTGCCAGCCAGTCTCCCAACCCATTTTTGTCGAGCACGGACATCGCGATGTCCATATTGGTCTTGTACTGGATCAGCCGCTCGCGCGTGTCCTTGGTCGCGCCGTCGCGGATGCCTTGGAACGTGACGCCGTAGCGTTTTTCGAAAGTCTGGGCCAGCGCGATGAAGTACTCGGAGTTCATCTTGAAGGCGTAGGGATGGCTGGGGAAGCCCAGCAGTTGCTGCCCCGCTTCGGGGATCTGGCCATTCATGGCCGCAGGCCAGTAACCCTTGGCGGTCTTGCCGACGACCACGATAGGACGGCGATCTTTCCCGTCCCAATCTTCCATGGTCTTGAGCGCAGCGACGACCTGATCATAGTCATTGCCGTTTTCGACGGCGAAGACATTCCAACCGTAGGAAGTCCACTGGTCGATCAGGTCATACGCTTTGTACTTCGAGTCGATCACGCCGCCGAGGAGCGAATCGTCAATGCCCGCGTTGTTATCGGAGATCATCACGCGAAGACGCTTGCCGACTTTCAACGCCAGTGCCTGAGTCTTAAGTTCTTGGGCGTGACCTTCGGTCATGGCGAACTCGCCTTCGAACGCGATCACTTTCGGGGCTTCAATCGAAGCGCCTACGACATCCCAGAACGCGGCTTTTCCGGCGGCCGTGGCGATTCCGATGCCGGACGGTCCGCCATTGACGTCGTTGGTGACGTCCGTAGTTTCCGCATGGCCGGCCAGCGCCTTAATGCCGCGGGCCTTGGCTTGCGCGAACAGCGGATGATCCGCCAGGCCATTGTCCTGAAGCAGCGTTTTCATGGCACCCGCGCCGCGGCGGAATCCGAGCGCGTCGATCGGCAAAATCGCCACATGCGGATCGGCGAAGTACCTCTGATTGCCGGTCGCTTCGTACTTGCGAGCGAGAGCCTGGCCCATGATCATCCACAGCGCGTAACAAGTGGGGATGCAGTGCCCGCCGGCCAGCATGAACTTGTCGCAATAGGGATGCTTGGGGCGGCGATAATCGTAGCGGAGCCCGCCTAGATCCGGTCCCGCCAAGTGGATCGCGACGTTGTAGGGCGTATACGCCAGCGGTCCGCCGAAGTGCCCGGTCTGAGAATAATTCCCCAGCAGCACCAGCGTCATGCAGGTCATAAACCCGACGTCTTCCAGACGTTCGCGGTCGTAAGGCGAGGTGAGCCGGTCGAGTCGTGAAAGTGATGTCGTGGCCATGGAATTCGCCATTATCCCACGGAATGCAGGCTTGGCCGATTTGCAGGTCGACGCTATTTTGCGACTGCTGAGATTTCGAACTGAAGCTCGAGCGTCGCCCCCGGCTCAACGGCGGACCACTGCTGGAACAGCTCGCTGCGCTTCTTCTTGACGCGCACGATTTCGTCGAAGGTCAGTTTGCGGGTCCCCACCATGGCGGCGGACTCGTGAAACTCGTCAACAGTCCAGATAACACCGCTTGCTCGCTCGGCGGAGAAGAGCCCGACGATCATCTCGGCTTCGCCCGCTTCCGGCGGCAGAGGCCCACGAGCGCCTTTGCCGGTGGTGTCCTCAATGTCCCAACCTTCAGCAATGAGCCCGAAGAATCCGCGGCGCAGCCCGAGCGCGATCTCCACGGCGAAATGGGTCAAGTCGTGCAACGAAAAGTACGCGGCGTGGCGATCGGTCTGTTTCTGCCAGGTGACCGAACCGTCGGAACGCACACAGCACAGCACACCCGATCCGTCTGCCTTCTTGGTGAACTGAACGCGCACACGCTCAGTGTCTCAGATTTTCCGCAGTTTCACGCCCCCGTTCTTGGTACTTACGTGAATCAGCGGCCCGCCGGATCCGACGCTAAAATCCAGGTTCTGCGGCCGGATGCGGCCCTGCAGTGTTACGGAAACCGGGAAATCTGAATCGATCACGCCGTTCATCGTCTCGGTCCGCACGTGTGCCGAGTAATTGTCCGGCATGGCGATGGTGACACCGCCGTTGGTAGTGCGCGCGTCGAGCTGCCCGCCCTCCCAGGTCCTTCCGGTGAGCTCGACTTGGATCCCGCCGTTGAGAGTCTGGCCGCTGACGTCGCCGGCGACACGGGTCAGCCGCACGCCACCATTTTTCGTGTCGAACTCGATTCGCCCGCGAACATCGGAAAGGTTGATTCCCCCGTTGGTGCTGGTCATGCTGAGATCGGTCGACTGCGGGACAAAGACTTCATAGCTGACCGACCACGAGGAATCGCGTTGCGAATCGGGCCCTGACGCGCTGATCTTCCCGGCTGATGCGTCCACGCGAACCAGCCCGGCCAGCGCGCGAGCTTCGTCGACCGAACCGGCCCATGTTTCGACGCGGGTCCGAATCGAAATGTCGTTCCGAAGCCACCCTTTTACCGTTACTCCCCCGTTTTTGCCGGGATCCACGATCAGCCGGCCTACGCCGGCGGCCGTTTGCTCACGAACTTCACAGAAACGTTGCCGATCGCCACTGTAGCCGCCGCTGTCGCAGCTCATTTGAGGAGTTCGGTTATCCCGTAGCTGTGCGTGCGCCCCTGCCGCGAGGATCAACGCGGTGAATACAAGTTTCATGACAACCTCCGCTGCGTAATACCGGCGAGCGCGGCGAGGGTTACAACCTAGTCGATTAATCTGTGGGATTGGTGGCGAAGACGGTTAGTTCGGTGACGAATCCGCGGTCTTCCATTTCGAGCACCGACTTCACCGCCTGCGCGATGTCTTCCGCCCGCAGCTTACTGGGGTTGTCTTTCTGCTCGAACCCAGCGGCCGCGCCGAAACTGGTGATCACCTCACTGGGGTTCACCAGAAACACGCGAATGTTGTTCTTGCGCAGCTCCTGACGCCAGCATTCGGTCATCCCCCGCAGCGCGAATTTGCTCGCGTAGTAGGCCGTGCCGTTGGGTGCGCCGCGATGCGACGCAGTGGACCCGATGTTCACGATGTTCCCGCGATTCTTGGAGATGAAATGCTTGGCTGCCTCCCGCGCCATCAGCATCGCGCCGGTGACGTTGGTGGCGAAGGTGCGCTCGAAGCTCGCGAGATCGAAATCCACCAGCTTCTTGAATGCGCCCAGACCTGCATTGTTGACCAGGATGTGGAGATCGCCGAACTTTTCCAGAGTCTCGCGCATGGTGCGCTGGACGTCGGCTTCTTTCGACACGTCGGCGTGGATGGGGTGCGCGCCCAACTCCTTGGCCGCTTTGTCGAGCTTGGCCTTATCGCGCCCGGTGATGGCGACCTTCGCGCCGCTGTCGATCAGGCTCTTGGCGATGCCGTGACCGATGCCGGAGCTTCCTCCGGTGACGAGGGCTACTGCGTTTTTCAGATTCATTCTCAAATCAGTCTATCGCAGGCTTTTGAGCACCTGCGCCATACTTGTGCATTGAAGACCCAATTAAAGAAGGCGCGAAAATCCAAGACCAGTCTCCGCCGGAAGCGCCCATTTTGGAAGCGATTAATCCTCTGGGCGATACTTCTCGTGGTTGGGTTGCACGCCCTCTGGGGCGCGGCCCTGCTGGCGCTGCGTTATATCGATCCCCCGACCACCGGCGTCCAGATCCAGCGCCGCGTCGAATCCCTCTTCGCATCCGGATCCTACAAGAAACGCCAGACCTTCGTGCCGCTTCATCGCATCTCGCCGCAGCTCCAGCATGCGGTGATCGCGGCTGAAGACGGCAACTTCTATCGACACTACGGCATCGATTGGGGCCAGGTGCGGCAGGTGATCGAGGACAGCGCCGATGCCGGCGAAGTGACCCGCGGTGCGTCCACCATCCCGCAGCAGTTGGTCAAGAACCTGTTCTTCACCACGCACGCCAACCCCGTCAGGAAAGCCCTCGAATTCACGCTAGCGCCCATGGCGGTGATGATTCTGGGGCGAAACCGTCTGCTAGAGCTGTATCTCAACGTGATCGAGTGGGGACCGGGCGTCTTCGGCGCCCAAGCCGCCGCTGAGTTTCACTATCGCACCTCGGCAGCTGCGCTCAGCCGGGAGCAATCGTCGCGGCTCGCCGCCATCCTGCCTTCGCCGCGCCGGCGCAAGCCGGAACGGATGACTCAGTACAGCGCCATTATTCAAGAGCGGATGCGGCTTTTGGGATGGTAATTATGATATGCTGAGCCCCGGCCAGGGAGGAATGCAGTTTTGAAAAAGATGATGTGGAAAATGGCATATCTACGGTATGCTGCGGCTCTAATGGTGGGCTTGGGAGTAGGCTGGTTCGGGCTTCCGAGCCTGGCCCAAAGCGGTGACACCTATAAGACACGGCTCTCCGCGCTGCCTGCCGACGCCAAGACGCGTCCCGATCTGGCCGGTACAGGTACGGTAACCGCCACCCTCTCCGGCACGAAACTTACCGTGAATGGAACTTTCGAAGGGCTGAAGACCAACGCGGTCTCGGCGAAGCTGCAAAACGGCGTCGTGGCGGGCGTACGCGGGCCGGTGTTTGCCGACCTCACGATTACCAAAGCCATGAGCGGCACGATCACCGGATCGGCTGATCTAAATCCCCAACAATTGCAGAATCTAAAGAAGGGTGGGATCTACGTCCAGATCTACACCGAAAAGCCCACGGACGGAACGCTGTGGGGCTGGTTGCAACATTAGGAGACGGGTCTCATGAAGAAATCTCTCATTCTGGTAGCGCTGTTCGCCGCTCTCTACGGTGTGCTGCAGCTTTTGGGTCAACAAGGGGCTCAACAAGGTACAGCCGCACCATTTACCGCCCAGCAGGCAGAGGCCGGACGCGTGGCATATCAAGCGAATTGCTCCGGCTGCCACGCCGCGGATCTTTCGGGAATCGGGAACGCGCTGCCGCTCTCGGGTTTGCCATTTACCGGCAGTTGGGGAAATCGGAACGTGGGCGATCTGGTCGGTTTCATGGAAGGCGCGATGCCTCCCAACAATCCGGGCGGGCTGGGCGAGCAGAATTATCTGAACATTACGGCGTTCATCTTGCAATCGAACGGCGCGCGCGCCGGGAACCAGGCGCTGGCCGGGAACTCGACCGTCGCCATTCGTAGCGTGACGGGGCAAGTAGCCGTCCAGAATCTGGTCCTGCAAGGCAAACAGGGTAAGCAGGGCAAGGCTGCACCTGCCGCGGGTGGTCGTGGAGCCGCACCGGCCGCGCCTCGCGGGCTGACGATTCCCGGCAACGTGAAGAACTACACGCCCGTGACCGACGCGATGATGCGCAATCCGGATCCCAGCGATTGGCTGATGATCCGGCACGACTATCACGCCAACAACTTCAGCACGCTGAATCAGATCACCAACAACAACGTGCAGGATCTGCGCCTGGTGTGGACCTGGGCGATGAATGAGGGCACCAATCAGCCGGCTCCCGTGGTGCACAACGGGACCATGTTCATCAACAATCCCGGCAATATCGTGCAGGCTCTTGATGCGAAGACTGGTGAATTGATTTGGGAGAACCGCATCGGCGAGGGCGCCAATGGAAATTCGCAGCGCGGCCTGTCGATTTACGACGACAAGGTTTACGTGACCACCGGTTCGGCGGAAATCTTCGCGCTGGATGCGCGCACCGGCAAGGAAGTGTGGCATACGGTCATCGGCGACCGCACTAACGGCACCTACAGCACCAGTAGCGGACCCATCATCGCGAAAGGCAAAGTCATCCAGGGTCTGGGCGGCGGCCTGTGCGATCAGTATCGCGAAGAGAAATGCTTCATCAGCGCCTACGACGCGCAGACCGGAAAGCTGATCTGGAAGTTCTATACCATCGCCAAGACTGCCGATCCCGGCGGCGACTCCTGGGGCAAGCTGACGGACCTGTTTCGCGCGGGCGGCGACACCTGGATCACCGGCAGCATCGATCTCGACTTGAACCTGACCTACTGGGGCGTTGCGCAGGCCAAGCCCTGGATGCGGGCGACCCGCGGATCGGGCAACGGCGCGACGAATTATGCCAACTCCACCGTGGCCCTGGACATTGACACGGGCAAGCTGAAATGGTGGTTTAACCACGCTCCGGGCGAGACGCTCGATCTGGACGAAGTGTTCGAGCGGGTCCTGGTGGACGACGGCGGCCAGAAGTACGTCTTCAGCGCGGGCAAGGACGGCGTGCTCTGGAAACTGGACCGCACCAATGGGAAGTACATCGGCCACAAGGAAACCGTCTTCCAGAACGTCTACGATTCCTTCGATCCGAAGACCGGGGAACCGCACTTCCGCAACGACATTGTCGAGAACCAGATCGGCGAATGGGTGCAGGACTGCCCGACTTCCGAGGGCGGCCACAACTGGCACGCCATGAGCTATCACCAGCCGACCAACCAGATCCTGATTCCGCTGGCGCAGAGCTGCCAGGAAATGAATCCGCAGAAAGTCGACTTCGTCGAGGGCGGCGGCAGCGGCGGCGGTGCGGCGCGGCGCTTCTTCGAGAGCCCGGGCAGTGGCGGCAATGTCGGAAAGTTCGCGGCGTACGATGTCCGCACACTCAAGGAGAATTGGAAGCTCGAACAGCGCTCGCCGTTCATGACCGCGATTCTCTCGACAGCCGGCGGCATCGCGTTTGTCGGCGACATGGATCGCTACTTCCGCGCGGTGGACGTGAAGACCGGCAAAGTTCTGTGGGAGACGCGCTTGGGCACATCCGTCCAAGGCTTCCCGCTGACGTTCAGCGTGGGCGGCAAACAGTACATCGCCGTCTCGACGGGACTGGGCGGCGGCAGCCCGCGCATGGTTCCGGGCGTGCTGGCGCCTGAGGTGCACTATCCGTCCAACGGGAACGCGATGTACGTGTTTGCTCTACCCGATAGACGGTAGGCGCTTCCGGGTTTACACAATCAGAGGTTGGCCGAAAACCACCAGGTGGCGAATTTCGACCGCCTCAGGGTTGCGACAACACTCCATCTTTCAACCACTTAGTGCGTGGCATCAAACATGCAATAAGTGGCCGTGGAAGGTGAGTTATGTATCGACGTATCGCAGTCATATTTTCAGTTGCGAGCTTGGCCACGGCAGCATTTGCTCAAGACTCCGGGGGGTGGCGGAAATTCGGAACCTCTTCCGGTGATCAGAGCTACGCAGTGAACCAGGCTGGTCCACCGCAGAATGGACCGCAGCAAAACAACGCTCCGCCTCCGAATTATTCGCAGGCGGCTCCGGTGCCATCCCAGATCACGCTTCCCGCGGGAACGTTCGTGAGGGTGCGCATCAATGAGAAACTTTCGAGCGACAAGAATCAGCCGGGCGACCTCTTCACGGCCACTCTGGTGCAGCCGCTGATCGCCAACGGCGTGGTTATCGCACAACCCGGTCAGAATATCGCCGGTCGAGTCACGGAAGCCGTGAGAGCAAAAGACGGCAACGGCAGGTCGCGCCTGGGCCTGGAGTTGACGGATCTTAGCTTGGTCGATGGGCAGCAGGCACCCATCCGCACCCAACTTATCGAATACCATCGCGCGACTAATGACGGCCGCGACGCTGGCGTGGTAGTGGGCACTACCGCTGCCGGAGCAGCCATCGGAGCGGTGGCCGGCGGGGGCGTAGGAGCTGGGATCGGCGCGGCCAGCGGAGCCTTGTTGGGCGCGATCGGTGTGGTCGCGACACGCGCACATGCTACCGAGATTCATCCGGAAGCGATGCTGACGTTCCGCACCCTGGGCCCGGTCTCCATCGCGACCGATCAGTCTGGCGGCGCGTTTCAGCCGTTGCCCCAGCGGAACTACCAGTCCTATCAGGATCAGGTTCAACCGCGGCAGAGTGCCGTTGCACCGCCAGCGCCTTATTACGGTTATGGCTACGGCTACGGCGGTTACTATGATCCTTACTACTATCCGTATTATGGGGGTTTCTACCCTGGATTCGGATTCGGTTTCTATTCACCGGGGATCGTGATTCGCGGCGGCGGCTTCCGTGGCGGTGGTTTCCGCGGCGGCTTCCGTGGCGGGCGTCGTTAATCTAGCCCGTAGAACTTGGTTCGCAAGACCTCCACCGCACGAGTACAATGTGCAGTGGAGGTCTTTTCTTTTGCGCAACTCTGCACTGCTCGCTGTTCTGGCCGTTTCATTGGTGACCGCTCCCGCCGTCTTCGGGGCCGAAGGACTCGCTAAAGTTTACGATGACCAGGTGTCCACCGTAGAACGGGAGGTCCTGGGCCTCGCGCAGAAAATGCCCGCCGATAAGTACGACTTCGCGCCCACCAGCCCCGGGACCTTCACGGGCGTCCGCACCTATGCTCTACAGGTGCGTCACATCGCGACCTAC
>Ga0105248_10009083_pt1 | contig 10932 bp, 8 predicted proteins | sample KBSS34metaG_FD_81524 | JGI IMG/M metagenome (GOLD analysis project Ga0105248, IMG submission 81524) | Switchgrass rhizosphere microbial communities from Kellogg Biological Station, Michigan, USA - KBS S3-4 metaG | ecosystem: Host-associated > Plants > Roots > Rhizosphere > Soil | place...
CCGCCTCCTAGGAACTCCCGAAGCACCCGTCGTGGTCGACGTCCGCGTCCCGGATCACCGGGCCGAGGACCCTCGCTTCATTCCCTGTGCCGTTCAGCGCGATTTCGCCGCCGTCGCTGAGTGGGGTCCGCGCTTCGCCGGCCGCCCGGTGGTCGTGCTCTGCGAGCGCGGCGGCAAGCTGAGCCACGGCGTGGCGGCGTGGCTTCGCACCGCCGGCATCGAGGCCGAAACGCTCGAAGGCGGATACGTCGCGTGGCGTGACGCCGGCCAGATCCTCGTCAAGCCGGACCGACTCCCAGCCCGGGACGTCGACGGACGGACGCGCTGGACCACGCGCGCGCGGCCCAAGGTGGACCGGATCGCCTGCCCCTGGCTGATCCGCCGCTTCGTCGACGCGAACGCGCTCTTCCTCTTCGTGCCGGCGTCCGAGGTGCACGACGTCGGGGAGCGATTCCAGGCGACTCCGTTCGACGTCGAAGGCGAGTTCTTCAGCCATCGCGGCGATCACTGCACGTTCGACACCATGCTCGACGAGTTCGGCCTCGAGTCCGAGCCGCTCCGAAGGCTCGCCCTCATCGTGCGCGGCGCCGACACGGCCCGCATGGATCTCGCGCCCGAGTGCGCGGGACTCCTCGCGGCGTCGCTCGGCTACTCGCGAATGTATCGCGAGGATTTGCCCCAGCTCGAGCACGCGATGGAGCTCTACGACGCGCTCTATCGCTGGTGCCGCGACGCGACCGAAGAGACGCACAACTGGCCCGCGGCCAAGGTCGCGGCCCAGCGCGCGTGACAGGGCCGGCCACCCCGGCAGCCCCTATCGTGGTTCCTCCGCCCGCGTCGGTATCGCGGGCGGAGGCCAACCGCGTCTGGGCGGGCATCGGGCTTCAATCGTTTGGCGGTCCCGCGGCGCAGATCGCGCTCATGCATCGCGTGCTCGTCGAGGAGCGCGGGTGGATCGACGAGCGGCTCTTCCTGCGTGCGCTCGGCTTCTGCATGCTCCTGCCGGGTCCCGAGGCGACGCAGCTCGCGACGTACATCGGGTGGCGTCTCCACGGTGTGCGCGGCGGCCTCGTCGCGGGTTTGTGGTTCGTACTTCCGGGAGCCGTGCTCCTCGCCGCGCTCGCGACGCTCTACGTGTTGTTCGGTCAGATCCCCTGGGTGAGCGCCGCGTTCCTCGGCATCAAGGCAGCGGTCCTGGTGCTCGTCTTCGAGGCGGTGGCGCGGCTCTCCAAGCGCGCGGTGAAGCGAGGCGTGCACTGGGTGATCGCCCTGGCCGCATTCCTCGCGCTCTTCTTCCTCGCGATTCCGTTTCCGTTCGTGGTGCTCGCCGCCGGCGCTACGGGAGCCGCGCTCATCGCTCCTGGCGCCAGGCCGGACTCGAGCGCGAGGGCGAACACACCCTGGTCGAAGACGGCGGCGACCGCGGCCACGTGGCTCGCGATCTGGCTCGGTCCGCTCGCGGCGCTCGCCCTCCTGCTCGGGCCCGGGCACATCCTCGCGCAAGTGGCCGTCTTCTTCGCGAAGCTCGCGGTGGTGACGTTCGGTGGCGCGTACGCCGTTCTCGCGTACATGGCGCAGGACGTCGTCGTGAAGCACGGCTGGCTCACCGCGAGGCAGATGGTCGACGCGCTCGGCCTCGCGGAGACGACGCCCGGCCCGCTCATCCTGGTCAACCTGTTCGTGGGCTTCCTCGCCGCCGCGCACGCTCACCCAAACGCCGCCATCGCGCTCGGGCTGGCGGGCGCGGCCGTCGCGCTCTGGGCCACGTTCGCCCCCTGCTATCTCTGGATCTTCACCGCGGGTCCCTACGTGGAGCGGATCTCAGCCGACCCGAGACTTCGCGGCGCGCTCGAGGGCATCACCGCGGCGGTCCTGGGTGTGATCGCTAGCCTGGGCCTCTGGTTCGGGATTCACGTGCTCTTCAGCGAGGTGCTCACGGGGAGCTGGGGGATCGTGCGCTGGACCGTGCCGGTGCTTTCGAGCTTCGACCCGCGCGTGATCCTGCTCACCGCGGTCTGCGCGGTGCTGTTCCTCCGCTTCCGGTGGAGCGTCCACCGCGTGCTCGCCCTCTCGGCCCTCCTCGCACTGGGCATCTGGGCCCTCCGGTAGTCGCCGGAACCCATCGACTTTCGGGGCATTCTGGTGCATCTTTCCCGAGAGGATGATCACCCCCCGTACCCCAGCCCGAAGGAGACCCGGACACCGCATGCGGTGACCGCGGAACCGCCATGCCCACCCGCCTCGGAGTTGCCCTAGCAGGGACGCTGCTCGCTGTAGCCATCACTCACGCCGCGCTCGCGCAGTCGGCCGATTCGACCGCGGCCGCTCCACCGCCGGCCGCCACGGTCGCGCCCACGACGGAGCCGCCCGCGACTACCCCGGACGCTCAGGCAGCGCCTGCCGCGCAAGCACCCGCGGCGACGCCGACCGCCGCGGTCGCGACGCCTGGGGTCACAGCCGCGGTCGCACCGCCGCCTGGCGCCGCGGATACCTCGGACGACGACGCCTCGACCGGCGACGGCGGCTGGCCGCGTGCGATCGAGGCGCCGAGCGGCGCCCTGATCGTTCTCCACCAACCACAAGTGTTGAGCTGGGAGAAGCAGCAGCGGCTGGTTGCAATGGCCGCGGTCGAATACACGCCGAAGGGGGGCGGCCAGCCCAGCCTCGGGACCGTGCGGCTGGAAACCCCCACCTCGACATCCGTCGAGGATCGAATGATCAACTGCCAGAAGGTCGAGGTCACCTCGATGAGCTTTTCCTCGCTCGACAAGACCCAGAGCCGGGAAGTGCTCGAGGAGATCCGGAAATCGCTCCCTCGTGAAAACATGCTGGTGAGCCTGGACCGCATCCTCGCCGCGGTGGACCGCTCCACGATCACGGTGAAGGGGGTCGACGTCAACACGGAGGCGCCTCCGATCTTCTGGAGCCAGAAGCCAGCAATCCTGGTCCAGTTCGACACGGATCCGATCTGGATTCCGATCTCGGGGACGTCGCTCTCATACGCGGTCAACACCAACTGGGACGTGTTCGTCGACAACGACACCAAGATCACGTACGTCCGGAACGACACCTACTGGCTCAGCTCGAAGGACATGAAGAAGTGGCAGGAAGCGAAGAAGCTTCCCCCGAGCTTCGACAAGATCCCGAACGACGGAAACTGGGCCGAGGTGAAGGGCCACATCCCGCCCGGCAAGCGGAAAGGCCCGATGCCGGTCGTGTTCGTGAGCTACAAGCCGTCGGAGCTGATCCTTCTCGACGGAGGGCCCGACTTCGAGGAAGTCGAGGGGACGAATCTCCTCTGGGTCCAGAACACCGAGACGGACCTGTTCCGGATGAAGAAGGACGACAAGGAATTCTATGTCCTCCTCTCGGGGCGCTGGTTCAAGAGCAAGAAGCCGGAGAAGGGAGGCTGGTCGTTCGCCACGACGAGCCTGCCGCCCGATTTCGCGAACATTCCGAAGGGGCATCCTCGGTCGCGTGTCCTTTCGTCCGTGCCGGGCACGCCCGAGGCCTCGACCGCGATCCTGCTCGCTCAGGTCCCGCGGACGGCGCGGGTGGACGCCAAGAACCTCAAGCCGCCGGACGTCGTGTATGACGGGGAGCCCAAGTTCAAGAAGATCGAAGGGACGTCGGTTTCCTACGCGGAGAACACGGCCAGCGACGTCCTCCAGGTGGGGAATCAGTACTACCTCTGCTCCCAGGGCGTGTGGTTCACGTCGCCGAAGCCGGGAGGTCCGTGGGTGGTGACCACCAACGTGCCGGCGGAGATCTACAAGATCCCGTCGAACTCGCCAATGTCGCACGTGACCTACGTGACAGTGGTCGACGATGACGACGACTATCCCGTGTACGGCTACACCGCGGGCTACATGGGCATGACGATCGCGTTCGGGTGCGCGATGTGGGGCGGCGGCTGGTACTACCCCCCTTATTACCACGGCGGCATCTACTACCCGCGTCCCGTCGCTTACGGCGGCGGCGTTGCCTACAACCCGTGGACGGGCGCGTATGGCGGCTATCAGGCCGCCTATGGACCGTACGGCGGCGTCGCGCGCGGCGCGAGCTACAACCCATCGACCGGCACGTACAAGCGCGGAGCGGTGGCGTGGGGCCCGACGGGAGCGAACGGCTACATGCAGGCCTACAACCCGCGCACCGGGACCTACGCCGGCACGCGTCAGGGCTCGAACGTCTACGGAAGCTGGGGGTCGTCGCACGTCCAGCGCGGCGACGACTGGGTGAAGACGCAGCGCACCACCGACAGGAACGGCAACACGAAGTGGCAGGCGCAGGGATCGGGAGGCGGCAGCTACAAGGGCTGGAAAACCGACAATCGCCAAGGCTTCGTCGGGACGAAGGGTGACGACGTCTACGCGGGACGCGACGGCAATGTGTACAAGAAGGGCGATAACGGCTGGCAGCAGTGGGACAAGGGGAATGGCTGGTCCGACGTTCAAGGCGGCGGCAACCGTCCCAGCCAGCAGCCTTCGGGCGGCCGCGGCGATCGTCCCAGCGCGGGCACCCAGCCGTCGACCGGCGATCGCAGCCGGCCCAGCGCGGGGACGCAGCCCTCGACGGGGCAGCTCGATCGGGATGCGCAGGCGCGGCAGCAGGGCTCGCGTCAAACGCGCGATTACGGGAACTATCAGCGGGGCGGGGGCCAGTCCTCGTACGGCGGCGGATCGCGCGGTGGCGGCGGATCGCGCGGTGGTGGCGGCGGCCGGCGGCGCTAGCGCTCTGGAATACGGGAAGGATCGCGCGGTGGTGGACGACCATCACCGCGCGATTTCATTTCATGGTCGCGAGAACGTGAGCGAGGCCCAGGTGCTCTCCCAGTCGGCCTCGCTCGGCTCGGCGCTCGGCACCATGTCCACGAGGCTCACGAGCCACTCGCCGGATTCGCGCACGGGGACGGTGATGCAGCCATCCGCCCCCGTGCGCCCCTCCCACGCCATGGCCGACGAGTCGCGTACGGCGGCGTCGAGCGCGGCCCCGGACGCGCCGAGCGGCGCCCGCCACGCTCTCACGAGCGCACCGCGCAGCGGCTGACCGCCGCGAAGCACCGCCACGGGAAGCGTGCTGTCCCGCCCCGGAATGGACGCCGGGATGATCTCGAGCGGTAATCCCATCGGCTTCGTCGCGCGCCTCACATCATCACCGCTCAGCCACGCTTTGGCGCAGCGCCGGTAACGCTCGCGGCCTGGCTCCTCCGAGGCGCCGCGAGCCGAGAGTGGCTCCGTCAATCCTTCCTCGGCGAGGTAGGCGTTGAACTTCGCCGCCGGCAGCTGGATCGGCGTGAACGTCGACTCGAATCCCAGCATGGCCCCGCCCCGGTCCGTGGGGGCGAACCGCACCCACGGTCCGTCTCCAGCGAACGCGACATCGGTGAGGTTGATCAGGCGGGACGTGCGGACGAGGAATCGAACGCTGCGCTCCCGAGCCCACGTTTTGGATGGGCCGCGAAATCCCTCGCCGGTTCGGGCGGTGACCGCGGTGGCTTGCCCGGGCGCGGTCGCGTACGTCGTGGGTGAGAGCCAGAACTCGTGGGCCCGCGCGAGTGCGGGCGTGATCGTCAGTGCGATTGCGAGTGCGATTCGGATGGGTGTTTTCATGCCCCTACTACGGGCGCCAATCCGGATCGGATGAGGCTCTAGCCGCGAAGTTTTCCGAGCATGACCACGGGGCCGGCCGGCGAGGTCGGCGTGGGAGCGCCGCCCTGGTTCTCGAGGGAGACCGCGAAGCCAGCGAGGCCTCCTGGGGAGCCGGCGTCGGGCAGGCGGACCACCGAGCGTCCGCCCGTGTCGGCGTGGATCACGCCGAGGCTCGCGGGACCGGTGTCGCGGATGGCCCAGAGCTCGTAGTCGTGCCCGGAGGGAGGCGTGAAGTTGGTGCACACCACCACCGCGCGCCGCGAGACCGGGTCGTACGTGATGCGCGCCGCGATCTTTCCGGGCGCGTCCGGTGTGGGGGAGAGATCCAGGGCCACCGCGAGCGGCGCCATCGGAACCTCGGCCCAGCTCCGCTCCTCCTCGGAGCTCTTCCTCAGCTGATCGAGGGACGCCTGGGTGTTGGCCAGCTGCTTCTTCAATTCCTGGTTGGCGCGCCACTCGATGACGCCCACGACCGCGATCAACGCGGCGGCGATCGCGAGCCCCCACGTGGCGTACGAGGGCCGGCGCTTGGCGAGCGGCGGCTCGAGGCGAAGCGGCGGCTCCACGCGCTCGGGACGGAACGCCTTCGCGTCCGCCTCGACCGCGGCCATCACCTTCGCCTTGAGCGCCGCGGGAGCCTTGCTTGCGGGGGACTGCACCGCGAGGAGCGTGGCGGCCCCGCTCAGGTGCCGGATCTCGCCCTCGCAGATGGCGCACCCTTCCGCCAGATGAGCCTCGAGCGCTTCCCGGTCCGCGCGGTCGAGCGATCCGACCACGTAGCCGGCGCAGAGCTCGAGATATTCGGTGCGGTGCTCCCTCACAGCCATTCCTCCCGGGGGACGAGCTTCTCCAGGCGCGACAGCGCCTGGCGCGTCCAGGACTTCACGGTGCCGAGCGGCGCGCCCAGCCGCTCGGAGATCTCACTCTGGGACAGTCCGGCGAAATAGGCGAGCTCGAGCACTTCGCGATGCTGCGGGTCGAGCTGCGACATGGCCAGGTCCACGTGTTCGCGGCGCTGCCGGTCCACCGCGGACTCGGCCGGGCTCTCCGGTGGATCGGGCGCGTCCACACCCGATGCGTCGGTCGCGCGCTTGCGTGATCCTTCGCTTCGAAGGCGATCGATCGCTCGGCTCCGCGCCATCGAGACGAGCCATCCGCACACGGTGCCGCGCCTGGGATCGTATGTGCGTGCGCCGCGCCAGGCCTGGAGCCAGATTTCCTGGATCACGTCTTCCGCATCTTCCGCGCGGCTCAGGATCCGGCGCACGAGCGAATAGAGAAGGTCGCCGTGCCGGTCGTAGATCTCTTCCAGCGCGCGCGTATCCCCGGCGACCATCCGCTCCAGCGCGGAGCGGTCGCGATCGGGTTGATTCATGCGCTCGATGCCGCCAAGAAGGGCGTCCACTCACCCATCACTACGAAGCCCGGGCAAGTTTGGACGAGGGAAGGTGGGCTCATCCGATCGGCGCCGTGGGCCGTAGTGCGTGATGTCGGGGGAAACCCCATGCCACGCACCTGCCTCGGCACGAGGCCCATCTGGAAAGGAAGGCTCGAGCATGTCACGCCGTCACGCATCGATCTGGTTCGCCACCATCCTGCTCTTCGCGCTCGGGAGCCCGCCCGCGCTCGCATCGAGTCACAGCGAGGCGCCGGGCACGAGCAAGGACCGTCTGGCCGATGACACCGATCTCTACGCCTGGATCGCCTCGGACGCGCCGGAGGCGGTCACCATCGTCGGCAACTGGGTGCCGCTCATCGAGCCGAACAGCGGGCCCAACTTCGCCGGCTTCGACGACGAGGCGTCGTACTACATCAACGTGGACAACGTGGGCGACGCGAAGAAGCACGTGCGCTTCGAGTTCACGTTCCACACGACGCGGCAGAACGATAACACATTCCTCTACAACACCGGCCCGGTGGGGAGCCTGAGCGACCCCAATCTGAACGTCCGGCAATTCTGGACCCTGACCCGGATCGACGTCGACAGCGGGCAGGAGACCGTGCTCGGCACGGGGCAGGTGGCGCCCTACTTCGTCGGGCCCACGTCCATGCCCAATTACGACACGCTGGCCCAGTCGGCCATCACCACGCTCCCCGGCGGCTACAAGGTGTTCGTGGGGCCGCGAGATGATCCGTTCTTCGTCGATCTCGCGGCGGTGTTCGATCTGCTCAGCATTCGGAAGCTCCCCGGCAACGCGGGCAAGGGCGTCGACGGCGTGGGCGGCTACAACGTCATGAGCGTCGTTCTCCAGGTTCCCAAAGACAGGATCACCAAGGACGGAATGACGCCCGACGCGAGCCGAAACAATCACATTATCGGACTCTGGGACACGGCCGAGCGCCGGCAGACGCGCACCATCCAGGGCGACGGAACGGTCGCGCTCTCCGGGCCCGAAGTCCAGGTGTCACGCCTGGGCATGCCGCTCGTGAACGAGATCGTGATCCCGGTCGGGAAGAAGGACCTCTTCAACGCGAGCGAGCCGGCGCAGGACGTGGCGAACTTCGGCGCCTACGTCGTCGACCCTGAGCCCGCGCGGCTTCTCAACGCGCTCTTCGGCATCAAGGTCCCCGCCGTGCCGCGGAACGACCTCGTGCAGGTGTTCGCGACGGGCGTCCCGGGATTGAATCAGCCGGCCGGCGTGTCGCCGGGCGAGATGCTCCGGCTCAACCTCACGATCCCGCCCGCCGCGAAGCCGAATCGCTTCGGCGTGCTCGCGGGCGATGTGGCGGGATTCCCGAACGGGCGTCGCCTGGCGGACGACGTCGTCGACATCGAGCTCCGCGTGGTGGCGGGCGTGCTGGTGGATGGTTTCAACATCGCCCCCAACAATCAGCTCGGCGACGGAATCGACGCGAACGACGTTCCGTACCTCCCGTATTTCCCGTACGTGGCGCCTCCGCACAATCCGCGGAACCACGAGCACCACGATCTCCAGCACGGGCCCAGCCCGAGCTCCGTGGCGGGTTCGGTGGCCGCGACCAAAGGCTCCCTCGCGATGGCGTCGCCGAACCCGAGCCGCCAGCCGATCCTGAGCTACTCGCTGGCCAAGCACGGGCGCGTGACGCTCAAGGTCTACGACGTGCAGGGGCGCTTGATCCGGACGCTCATCGATCAGGACGCCGCGGCGGGCGACTTCCGTGCGACGTGGGACGGACGGAGCGATTCGGGCGAGCCGGTGGGGAACGGCGTCTACATGGCGCGGCTGACGTCGGACGGGGCGACGGTCGATTCGAGGAAGGTCGTGATCCGGTAGAAACGCGCGACGAACGAGCGGGGTCCGCCGATGGTGGCGGGCCCCGACTACTTTCCGGCCTTCACGCCCCGCACCATGAGGATGGGAATCTCCGTGAGGTGCCGGAGCGCGTTCGCGGTCGTGCCGTGGATGATGTCGCCAATCCCCTTGTGACCGTGGGTGGCCATCGCGATGAGATCGCAATGCTCCCTCTCGGCGGCGGCCGCGATCTCCTGGGCGGGATCGCCGGCGGCGAGGAGCGCCTCCACCTTGAAGCCGTCGCTTTCGAGGTCCTCCCGCGCCGACGTCAGGTAGGCGCGATCCTCGCGCATCTCCTCCGATTCGCGCAGATTGAGGCCCTTGATGTTCCGCGCCGCCCATCCGTCGGCCACGTGGACGAGAATGAGCGCCGATCCGCAGAGCTTCGCGAGCGTGCGCACGTGAGCGAGGATGGCCTCGTCGTACGAGGAGTGCTCGAGCGGAACCAGGATTCGCTTGTACATCAGCCGGCCCCGCCGCGGAACGTCTGCACGAGCAACCACGCGTTGAGCGAGGCGATCACGATCGCCACCGCATAGGACAGGGCCTTCACCCAGGTTGGATTCACGAACTCGCCCATCTTCATCTTGTCCGACGTGAACTGGACGAGCGGGAAGACCGCGAACGAGAGCTGAAGGCTGAGGATCACCTGGCTCAGGATGAGGAGCCGCGCCGTGCCGCTCTCACCGAACCAGATCGCGGTGATGGCGGCGGGCACGATCGCGATGAGGCGCGTGATGAGCCGCCGTAGCCAGGGGCGGATCCGGATGTTGAGGAAGCCCTCCATCACGATCTGTCCGGCGAGCGTCCCCGTGAGCGTGGAGTTCTGGCCGGACGCCAGGAGAGCGAACGCGAAGACCGCGCTCGCGCCGCCGACCCCGAGGAGCGGCGTCAGGAGCCGGTACGCGTCCTGGATCTCCGCAACCTGCGTCTGCCCGCGGGTGTGGAACGTGGCGGCCGCCACGATCAGAATCGCCGCGTTGATGAAGAGCGCGAAGCTCAGTGCGATGGTGGAGTCGATGAACGCGTACTTCACAGCCATCCGCTTGCCCGCCGGCGTCTCCTCGTACCGCCGCGTCTGCACGATGGAGGAGTGGAGGTACAGATTGTGGGGCATCACGGTGGCGCCGAGGATGCCGATCGCGATGTAGAGCTTCTGGTGGTCCGTCAGGATCGAGCCGCTCGGGATGAACCCGAGCGCGATGCCCGAGAGGGACGGCTTCGCGATCAGGATCTCGAAGAGGAAGCAGGCCGCGATCGTTCCGATGAGCGCGATGACGAGCGCCTCGACCAGCCGGAACCCCTTGTTCTGGAGATACAAGATCAAGAGCACGTCGAGCGCGGTGATCGCGATCCCCCAGGGAAGCGGGATGTGGAAGAGCAGATTGAGAGCGATCGCGGACCCGATCACCTCCGCGAGATCGCACGCCGCGATGGCGAGCTCGCAGATGATCCAGAGGAAGATGGACGTGGGGCGCGAGTAGTGGTCGCGGCAGGCTTGCGCGAGATCGCGTCCGGTCACGATTCCGAGCTTGCTCGACAGACCCTGGAGCAGGATTGCCATGAGATTGGAGAGCAGGATCACGCTCAGGAGCGCGTAGCCGAACGCGGAGCCGCCGGCCAGGTCGGTGGCCCAGTTGCCCGGGTCCATGTATCCCACCGCGACGAGGTAGCCCGGGCCGGCGAAGGCGAGCGCGCGCCGCCACCACGTTCCGGTGGAAACCGGTACGGAGCGGTAGACCTCGGCGAGGCTCGGCGTGACGCGCGGCTGTCGCCAGCCGGGCTCGGCACCCCCCTCGGATTTCTTGGCCGGTAGGTGCACGATTTTCCCTCGTTCGTTCAAGCCCGGCCCGAGCGGCGGCGGAAGCTCGAGAGGACGCCCAGCACCGTCTGCGCCACGCCCCATGCGGTCTGCGCCGTTCCAAGGGCTCCAGGCATCTTGAGGAGTCCGCGTCCGCGCTTGCCGCGCATCACCATCCACGCGGCTCCGGCGACGCCCGCGAGCCACG
>Ga0105248_10009085_pt1 | contig 10931 bp, 8 predicted proteins | sample KBSS34metaG_FD_81524 | JGI IMG/M metagenome (GOLD analysis project Ga0105248, IMG submission 81524) | Switchgrass rhizosphere microbial communities from Kellogg Biological Station, Michigan, USA - KBS S3-4 metaG | ecosystem: Host-associated > Plants > Roots > Rhizosphere > Soil | place...
GCGCCACGGGGGTTCATAGTTCGGTGCCGACCCACACAACAACAAAAGGTCCTTGATGGCTCGCAGCCCAGCGCGCGAAACGCCGAAGGCCTATCCGCGCGCCGTCCATCCGAGTCGGCGCAACACCGTCGTCCTCGTTGCGCTTGCCGGCCTGTGTTTCGCAGCAACGGCTCGAGCGGAGCCGCAAACCCGCGACTGTGACGCCTGGCGTGCCGAGCTGCTCTCTGCCGAGGGGGTCATCGAGGTCCAGCGCTCGGGTGCAGCCGATTGGACACAGGTCGAGCGCGGAGCGGCCATCTGCCTCGGCGACGCGGTTCGGGTGCGGGCTTATAGTCGCGCCGCACTACGCTTACCCGACGAGACCGTCATCCGGGTCGACCAGAACTCCACGTTGACGCTTGCAGAGCCCGACGACGGTGTTGGCTCGCTGCTCAAGCTGCTGCGCGGCGTGATTCACGTGATCAGCCGCGACCCGCGCTCCTTGCGCTTCAGCACACCGCACATCAACGCAGGCCTCAAGGGAACGGAATTCGACATCCGCGTCGACGACGTCGAGCAGCGCTCCTCGGTCGCGGTTCTCGAAGGCCGAGTCGAAGTCACGAATGCCGCCGGCGGTATCGAGGTGCCGAGCGGCTTCGTCGCAGCGGCGCATGCCGGCGAGATGCCGGCCGCCTCCGCGATACGAGAACCGATCGACTTAATGCGGTGGGCGGCTTACTTCCCCGCGATTCTCGAAGGCCCGCTGCCCGATCCTGCGGCAGAACCGCCCGTATTGCTCGCGAACGACCCGGCATGGCTCGCGTCGCGCGCCGCGGCGCGCCTCGAGCATGGCGATCTCGCTGCCGCCGAAACGGATCTAGCAACCGCCGAACGGAGCGGATCCCGCGACCCGATCGTGCTCGCTATCGGTGCGACTGCAGCACTCGGCCGGGGCGACGTCGCGACTGCACGCGAGCGCGCGCACGCCGCGACGGCGGCGGCGCCCGGCTCCGCACCAGCACTCATCGCGCTGTCATACGTGCAGTACGCCGATGGCGATGTCGCCGGCGCGCTCGCAAGCGTGCGCGAGGCGCTCGTCAGCGAGCCTCGCAACGCGATCGCTTGGGCGCGACGCGCCGAGCTCGAGCTCGGGCTCGGCGATTCCGCGGCAAGCTTCGAGAGCGCGCATCACGCGATCGACCTCGAGCCGTCTCTTGGGCTTGCGCACAGCGTGCTCGGCTTCGTCGCGCTGCGCCGGGTCGACCTCGACGGAGCGATCGAAGCGTTCGAGCGCGCGAGCGCTCTCGATCAAGGCGCACCAGTGCCGCGGCTCGGCCTCGCGCTGGCGTTGATGCAGCGCGGCGACCTCGTCGCCGGCCGCCGGCACCTCGAGATAGCAGTCGCGCTCGACCCATCGAGCTCGATCGTCCGCAGCTACATGGGCAAAACGTACGATGCCGAAAACCGGTCAAAGCTGCCCGAGAGCCAGCTCGAGCTCGCGAAGCATTTCGATCCGGCCGACCCGACGCCGTGGCTCTACGACGCGTTTTCAAGGTTGAGCCGCAATCAGCCCGTCGAGGCGCTCGACAATCTGCTCGGCGCGATCGACCGCAACGACAACCGCGCAGCGTTGCAAGGGCGGCTCGCGATGGATGCGGATCTCGCGACGCGCAGCGCGGGGACCGCACACGTGATGCGTGAGCTCGGGTTCGAGCAGCTCGCCATGGTGCAAGGCTGGACCGCAACGCAGGCCGATCCGGCCGACTACGCCGCTCATCGTTTGCTCGCCGACGTGTACTCGACGGAGCCTCGGCATGAGCTCGCGCGCGTGAGCGAGCTGCTGACGTCGCAGCTTCTGCAACCGCTCAACCTCACGCCGATTCAACCGCAGCTCGCGCAAATCGGCTCGCTGCGCGCCGACCGCACCGGCCCGAGCGAGCTCGCGTTCACGGAGTTCTCGCCGCTCGTAACGGCCAATGGTTTGCGTTTTGAAATGTCGTCGGTCGCAGGCGCCAACGACACGTTCGGCGACGACCTCGTCCTCTCGGGTTTGCACGACCGTCTGTCGTATAGCATCGGTCAGTTCCGCTACTCGAGCGACGGGATCCGCGACAACAACGACCTCGACGAGCGAATTTACAACGCATTCGTTCAATTCAGCCCCAACGATCGCTCGAGCGTCCAAGCGGAGCTCCGCTCGAACGACTTCGAGCGCGGCGATCTCGCGATGCGGTTCGATCCGAGCATCCATATTGACACCAGGCAAAGCGACTCGGAGGACACGGTGCGCTTGGGTGGCCGCACGCGCCTCGATAACGGCGACACGCTGCTCGGCACTGTGGTGTATCAGGAGGCCAACGCCTCGACGACCGGCGCGCCGGTCTCGATCGACACGCGTGTCCACATGCACGGCGCGGACATTCAGCACATTCATACGGCACCGCGCTGGAACGTGCGCAGCGGAATTCTCTCGATGCGCCAAAGCGGAGTCGCGGACACCCGCTCCGCGATCCTGCCGCCGAGCCAAACCAACCTCGATGCTCGCCAGGATTCGGCGTACTCGTATGCGGACATCGCGCTCACGCCGAGGCTCTCGCTCACCGCGGGGGCAGCAGCGGACGCGGTCAAGGACGTCCGTGACGATCTCACGAGAATCGATCCGAAGCTCGGCGTGACCTGGATGCCGAATGACGCGCTTACGCTGCGCGCCGCGGCGTTCAAGACGCTGTCCTACAATTTTTCGACTTCGAAGCAGAACGCGCAGCCGCGCCTCGAGCCGATGCAGGTTGCGGGTTTCGATCAATTCTTGTTCACGTCGAACGGCGACACGGCGACGGTCTACGGGGTCGCGCTCGATGGGAGGGTGTCCCATGCGATGTTCGCCGGCCTCGAGCTCGTGCGACGCGATGTCGAGGCCCAAGTCTTCGACGTGACGACGTCCCCGCCCAGCCTCGTCCGCAGGCCGGGGCAGGAGAAGAGCGCCCGCTCCTATTTTTATTGGACTCCGCTGCCTATGTTGAGCTTCAGTGCGCGCTACGAGGTCGGCGACTTCACCGCGGACAAGTTTTCTCCCTACTACTTCACGGAGATGAAGCTGCGCCGCTTGCCTCTCGAAGCGCGCTACTTCGGCCGCTCGGGATTCAACGCAGGCTTGCGCGTCGCGCACTACCATCAAGAGGGCTTGTTCGTACCGTTCAGCGGGATCTCCGAGCCCGGCCAGGACACCTTCTGGACGACCGACGCGACGCTTGGGTTTAGGCTGCCGAAGCGGCGCGGCGTGCTTTCGCTGGGCGTCGACAACCTGTTCGACAAGGACTTTCACTACCAGGACATCGACCCGGAGAACCCCGGGGTGGTGCCGGAGCGGTTCGCATATTTCAGGTTCACTCTGTCGTTTTAGCGCGCTGGGATAGGGAATGTGGTCCCAAAATCGAGTTTTTACTGGACGAGCCCCGTTGCATGTGGCGTAAGATCGTCGCGGGGTCGAACTATCTATCTGCATTGGCAGAGCACATTCCAAGAACGAAAGCGCCGTCGACAATTGGCGGACGCGAATAACAAGGGGTAAGCCGGTCAAATGCCTGCACAACGACACGCGGAGAGCGAAACCTCCGAGATTGCAGCTCAACTGCACGATCAGTTCTCGCGACTCACACGCCAACTACGCAACATGGAGCTGCCGCAGGGCATGACGCCCGAGCGATTGAGCGCGCTCGCGGTCATCGACAAGCGCGGGCCGATCTCCGTCACGGCGCTGGCGGACAAGGAGATGGTGCGCCCGGCGACGATGTCCAGGATGGTGTCGGCCCTCGTAGACGAAGGACTCTGCAGGCGCAGCGAAGACAAGAACGACGGGCGCGGCGTGCTCGTGAGCGCCACTTCGAAGGGGCGCAAGGCGTACCTACGTGCGCAACAGCAGCGGCTCAATCATCTCGCAAACGCGTTGAGCTCGTTGAGCCCGGACCAACTGTCCGCGATGCGCAGTCTTACGGCGGCGCTCGAGCGGCTGACGATGCTGCTGCTCGACGAGTCTACTGCGGCCGGCAACGGCTAGGATCGCGGGGGCGCGTCGCCGCGCGCGTCGAGAGTCTGACGGACGACGCCCGCGAGCTCGGCCAACGAGAACGGCTTTGCGAGCACGCTGACTCCGCTCGCCGACCCACTCCGGTCGCGCGAGCGCTGGCCTTCCACGGTGACGACGATTTTCATGGCCGGACTCGCCGATCTAGCGCGCGCCAACAAGCCCCCGTCGTCAAGCGCCGGACCGTCGATGATCAGCAAGTCGGCTTGCTTCGCTGCGAGGGCCTCGAGCAGCTCCTCGTCACCGCCCGCGAGCACGACGTCGTAACCGAGCACCTGCAGAATCTGCCGCACCGTGCCGCGCACAGCTTCGTCCGGCGCCAAAACCACGATACGTTCGTTACCCGTCGGCAGCGTCGACAAAGGCATCGTCTTATCCGCCTGCTCGATGACTTGCTCGACCGAGAGCGGCAAGAGCAACGCCACGGTCGTGCCTCGGCCGACGGTGCTGTCGAGCGCAATCGCACCGCCCGCCTGCTCCGCGAACCAGCGAACCATGCTCAGTCCGAGCCCGGTGCCGCCGCGATCCTTCTTCGTCGAGAAGAACGGCTCGAACACCTTGCCGATCGTGTCGGCGGGTATGCCGCTGCCGTCGTCGGCGACGCGAACCGACACGTAGTCGCCGGGTTTCGTGAGGCCCCGCAATGCGGCCTCCGACGACGTGAGGCGCATGCGTTGCACGGAGATCGTCACGGCGCCCTTCTTCTCGATCGCATCGCGGGCGTTGATCGCGAGATTCACAATCACGCTTTCGAGCTGCGCAGCGCTCGCCCGAATCCTGCCTGCCTCGGGCTCCAACTCCACGCGCAGCGCAACCTTGGAGCCGAGCGCTCGACGCAGCAGCGGCTCGAGGTCGCCCACGACCTTGCAAGGGTCGATTACTGCCGTCTCCAGCGACTCGCGCCGCGCGAAAGCGAGGAGCTGCTTGATCAGGTCGGCGCCACGCTTGCTCGCGTCGCGCGCTGATTTGATCTTCTCGAATACCTTCGGCCGGTCGCGAAGCTCCTCCGCGACCAAGTAGAGGTTGCCTACGAGTACGGTCAACAGATTATTGAAATCGTGAGCAATCCCGGTCGTTAGGCTGCCGAGCGCCTCCATTCGCGCACTGTGCTGCACCGCCGCGCGCAGCTGCGCGTCGTCGTTCGCGGTCACGAACACGCCGCACAACGCACCGTTCGAGGTTTTGCGAACGTCGCCTTGCAGCGCGACCGTGGCACCACTTGCCGATCGCAACCGCAGCACGGCGCCCGCGTCGGTCGCGCGCTGCGCCGCCCAGCGCGACCAATCGTCGGGTTGGGCGAGAAACTCGGCAAGCGCACGTCCGCTCAATCGCTCCGCGGCGCCGACCGCAAGCAGCTCTCGCATCCGCGCGTTCGAGCGGACGACGCGCCCGTCCGGCGACAACACGATAGTCGCGACGATCGCGCTTCCCTCGAGCAGCGACCATTCGACGGAAGCCTGTTCCGTGGAATCGGGCCGACCTTGTGCTTGTCGCATCGTCTGTGTGGCGCCGCTCGATCTGCGTGAACGCGCCGAAGTGCTTGATCGGCCTAGAGTAGTACGAACGGCTTTCGCGGTTCTTGAATGGCGTCACAGTTGCGCCCGAGGGTCCCGGGAGCGAGACCTCCCTCACAGGTGGGCCCAGGACCGCACGGTAGAGTAACTATCCCTGCCGGCCACACGGCTGGAGAGGCGCTTTGACGGACACGAAGCTCACTCGGACGATCGCCGGCACCGCGACCCTCAAGATCGCGAACATCCACTCGGAAGATCTCTTTTACACGCCTCTCGAGGAGCGATTCGAGCGCATCACGCGCGTTGCGCGACGAGCGCTGCAAGTTCCGGTGGCGGCGATCACGTTGCTGAACGACGAGAAGCAGTGGTTCAAGTCGGCGGCCGGATGGGGAATCGCCGAGCTGCCTCGAGCACACAGCGTCTGTCGAATCACGGTCGAGGAGAATCGGTTAACGACGATTTCCAACCTGACCGATGACCAACGGACCGCGCAGAGCCCCATCGTCGTCTCGGCGCCCCGCTTTCGAGCCTACGCGGGCTATCCGCTGGTCGACCAGCACAACACCGTTGCGGGCACGTTCTGCGTGTTCGCACTCCAGCCGCGAGAGTTCACGGCCGCGGATCGGCAGACGATGGCCGATCTCGCCGCAATGAGCCAGCGCGAGCTCTTATCCGAACACATCACCGACGCTCACTCCGCACTGACCTCGAAGCTCAGCGTCGCGCGGCGGGAAGCGATGATGGATCCTCTCACGCGGCTTTGGAACCGACGCGGCGCGTCCGTGTTGCTCAAGTCGGCGTTCGAAGGCGCCGATCACCGCAACTCGCCGATGACGATTGCCCTCCTCGACCTCGACAACTTCAAGCGCATCAACGACAGCTACGGCCACCAGATCGGCGACGAGGTGCTGCGCAAGGTCGCGAGCCGCCTGATCGGCGCGGTGCGCAACAACGACGTCGTTTGCCGCATCGGCGGAGACGAGTTCGTCATCCTGATGAGCGATACGGACGCGCCGACGGCCGGCCACATCGCCGAGCGCATTCGGCGCGCGGTTACCGATACCCCGGTGCCGACGCGCGACGGCACGCTGCCGATGAGCGTGAGCGTCGGCTACACCGTCCGGCTGCCGAAGGACGACGCGCCGGTCGATGCGCTGCTCGAACGAGCCGACCAGGCCTTGCTGCAGGCGAAGTCGGCGGGTCGTAACCGGGTCCGGATGACGAGCTGACGCGTTGCCCGGGCCGGCCGTACCGCGCCCCCTCTCTATCGTTACTCCAATCCCTGAGCGCGACCCTCAGAGGCTCGGGGTCAATCCCTTTCGGACCCGCCCGGGGTCGCGGGAACGGCCTCGGGCGGTCTTGCTGGTTAGCTCCATCGGCTTCGTGCGATAGAATATCTGTCTAAGGAATCGCACTCGGAATGCCCGCCACCGACCGGTTTTCCGCTCGGGACCGGGCAAACTGCGGGGTGCATACAGATGGAGAAACTTGGATGACTTGTCGCATGAGTGTCGCGATCCTGGCCGCGCTGGTCGCGCTTGCCGGGACGGCGACCGCCCAACCGACCGCGGCGCAGGCGCCGTCGCCGGAAAAACAGAAGATGACCCAGCTCGGCATCGATCAGAAGACCGCCGTCGGGCTCTACAACTACCTCAAGCAGAAAGCCAACGGCGGCCAGCCGTTGACCTGGAAAACGGTTCCCGATTGGACCGGCGTTTGGACGCGTGAGGCGAACCCGTTTTTCTGGGATCCCGACCAGACCTCGACGACGTCGATGCCGACCGCGAAACTAACGCCGCCGTTCGAGAAGCGCTTGCGCGAGAAGCTCGACGCCGTCAACAAGGGCATCGAGTTCGATCCACTGAGCAACTGCGAGCCGGCCGGCATGCCGCGTTGGATGGTCGAGCCGTTCCTGCGCGAATGGGTCGTGACGCCCAAGGAGACCTATCTCGTCAACGAGATGCAGAACGAGATGCGCCGTGTCTATACCGACGGTCGCGACCACCCGAGCGCCGCCGACGCGTACCCACTGTGGGAAGGTGACTCGATCGGTTTCTGGGACGGCGACAAGCTCGTGATCCATACGGCGCAGATGCGCGCAGGACAGTACCAGCGGATCCAACCGTATTACACGGAGCAGGTCGAAACCGTCGAAATCTGGCACAAGACCGCGGCGGACACGATGAGCGTCGACATCTGGTCGTATGATCCGCCGGCGCTCGCGGAGCCTTGGTACACGAAGCAGGTCTACAAGAAGCTTTCGAACCCCGACAACAGCCTGCGGATCCGTTACTGGGACTGCGGCGAAAACCAAAACAACGCCATTACGAAGACCGAGGAAGGCTCCTCGGACTTCACACACTTCACTTTCACCGACAAGGCCGAGAAAAAGTAAGGCCTAGAGAGTTTGTAAGGAGATCGCAATGAAGAAAGTCTTGGGTTGCCTCTTCGGCGCCATGGTGCTGATCGCGGCACCCGTCTTCGCCCACCACTCGGCCGTGATGTTCGACGAGAACAAAGAGATCACGGTCAAGGGAACGGTGAAAGACTTCCAGTACACGAACCCGCACTCGTGGCTGCTCGTCGACGTGAAGAATGCCGACGGCAGCGTCACCACCTGGGGCTTCGAGGCGGAAGGACCGAGCACGCTCACGCGCGCCGGCATCCGCAAGAGCGACTTCATGCCGGGCACGGAGCTCTCGATCACCGGGCATCCGATGCGCGATGGCCGGCCGGCAGCGTCGTGGATCAAAGCGACGCGCGGCGACGGCAAGGACTTCGACCCGCGCAACGGCTTCGCGATCAAGTAGCCCGCGCGAGCGCTCCATCGAGGACGGTCCGGGCCGCAAGGCTCGGACCATCTTTTTTTACGGGAAGCCCGCGTCGCTGCGCGGCGGCGGGGGTGGCGGCGGCGGTAGATCGGGCGCGCCGCGAACCGTGACGTCGCGCTGCGGGAACGGCACGCGAATCCCTTCCTCGCGAAACCGGTCCCAGATCCGCAGCAGCACGGCGCTCTTCACGTTCTGGACACCGTTGTGCGCGTCGCCGATCCAGATCCTGACCTCGAGGTCGAGGCCGTTGTCGCCGAAGCCCACTAGCAAGCATCGGCACTCCGGCTCGGCCAGCACGCGCTCCGTCCCGCAGGCAGCTTGCACGCAGAGGTCGATCGCCCGGTGCACGTCCGTTTCGTACGCCACCCGCACCGGGATCTTGAGCCGCGTGTGGCTGTTCGTGTGCGTCCAGTTCTCCACGCGCTCGGAGATCAGCGTCTCGTTCGGAATCAGGTGCTCGACGCCATCCCGCGTTACGACCGACACGTAGCGGCCGCCGAGCGCCGTGACCCACCCGTAAGTCCCGGATACCGAGATCACGTCGCCCGGTCGAATCGACTGATCGAGCAGCAGCACGACGCCGCTGACGATGTTGCTGATGACTTTTTGCAAACCGAATCCGGCGCCTAGGCCGAGTGCGCTGACGACGACGGCGATGGCCGTGAGGTCGATCCCCAGCGTGTGGATGCCGATGACGACGGCGAGGGCGACCAGTGTCGCGCGCACCGATTTCGTAAATAGAACTTGGGCCGACGCCGACAGCGTACGGCTCGTGCGGATCCTCGCGCCCAGAGTCCGCGTGAGCGAGCTCGCTAGCGTGAGCAGCACGGCGAGCACGAGTGCCGACTTGATCACCGTATAGATCGACACGCGCAACCGCGGCGTCTCGAGCGCAACGGAATCGAGCATCGCGATCGTTGGGTCGAGTAGGCCCAAGATGCTGAGCGCGGCGACCCACCAAACGGCCCACGTCATCAGCCTCGCCCAGCGAGCGCTCGGCGCCGCCAGCGACAGAATCCGAATCGCGATCCATGCGGTCAGCAAGCTCACCGCAATCTCGATCAGGTGGCTCGGCCGGTGCGCCGCCCTCGCGACGAGCAGCGCCAGCCACGTCAAGGCGAGCCAGATCAACGTCTGCGCGAGCGGCCTCAGCGCATTCAGCAGCGTCGCGAGGGGTGCCAATTGCACGGGCTGCGGCAGCGTTTTGGGCACCCACCGCGAGGCCAAGACCGCGACACCGAGCGCGACGAGAACGATCGCGAGCTGCGCGGCGTTGTCGAGCACGAACACGTTCGCCGCGAGCAAGCGGAGGATCGTGTTACCGAGCTCGGCGACGCGCTGCATATCGAAGAGTTCGCTCATGACGAGATCCGCCCTCGACTCAGGAACGTGAGGCGGAGTCTAGCGGACGCCGGCGCGGGGCGGCACGCTCATGAGTCCCAGCGGTGCGACGTCGGCGCCGATCAAGCCGAGGGCGGCGAGGTGTGCGACAGCCGGAGCGAGGTGCTCGACGCGGATCACGGGACTCGGCGCCCAGCGCGTCGACGCAAGCCACTCGCGTGCGTCGCCCAACTCGAGCCCATAGCGTCTCGCGATCGCGGCGGCTGACCCCGGGCTCGACGCGAGCTCGGCGGCCGCGTCGAGCGCTCGGCTCAGCGCCGCGCCGATCGGCTTGTGCTGCGCCAGCGCCGCGTCCGAAGCGCAGACGACGAACGCAGGCCACGGCGCTACGAATTCCCCGACGCGCCTGAACCGTCCCGAGTCGACGAGCGGCTTCGTCATGAATTTTTCCCAGAAGAAGACGTCGGCTTGCCCGCTCGCAAATGCGTCGATCGCGCCTTGGAGCGTGCCGACGACGACGAAATCGAGATCATCGGTAGGCCAGCCCTGCTCGCGCGCATGCACGAACGACATCAAGTGCGACCCCGACCCGCGCCGGCTGATCGCGTAGCGGCGCCCGCGGACTTCCTCGATGCTTCGGAGATCGGAGCCCGCGGGCACGTGGATCCCCCAGATCAGCGGGGAGACGGTATAGAGGCTGACGATTTTGAAGCCGCCTTGCGCGGCGCCCGCGACCGCGCCTTCGGTCAACAGCATCGCCACATCGAGCTCGCCCGCGCGCAGAGCCGCAGCCATGGCGCCCGAGCCCTCGGGGACGTCGCGCCAAGTGGCGCCGAGATCGTCGAGCGCCCCGGATTCCGCTAGCCGCAGCCACGGCAGATTGAAGTGCTCTGGCACGCCACCAATCTTTATCTCTACCATAGGGTTAAAGACTATTCTTCAGTCGTTACTTTCCGTCCACGCTCAGCGCGAGCACGACGTTGCCCGGCATCCCGCCGCCATGCGGATAGCCCGAGTTCACGATCACGAGACCTCCCGCGATCGCGGGACCTGCGCCGTCTAGCGAGCCGCCTCGGCCGGGGACGCCGTTCACCGTCTCGTACGAGCGGACCGTATCGAAATCCCAGAGCACAGAGCCGTCCGTGGTCGAGTACGCGCGGACATGGCCATCCATAGAGCCGGACA
>Ga0105248_10009087_pt1 | contig 10930 bp, 10 predicted proteins | sample KBSS34metaG_FD_81524 | JGI IMG/M metagenome (GOLD analysis project Ga0105248, IMG submission 81524) | Switchgrass rhizosphere microbial communities from Kellogg Biological Station, Michigan, USA - KBS S3-4 metaG | ecosystem: Host-associated > Plants > Roots > Rhizosphere > Soil | place...
CGGCCGGTCCGGGTCGTACGAGCGGATCATCCGCCGCCGGCGGACGACCTCCCGGAACTCCACCTCAGGCCGCCTGCGCCGTGGGCCGCTCGGCGGCGAGGCCCCCCGGGCGGATCCCCCAGCTACCGCGCCAGGTCTGCCCCGGCTCGAGCGTGATCAGGTCCCGGCCGGAGCGAAAGGCGTCGGCCGGGCAGGTCATCGGCTCGATCGCGACCGCCGCCCGATGCCGGGGACCGGACAGCGTGTCGGAGGTGAAGATCTGCCACCAGGCGAAGGTGGCGTCCGCCCACACGTCGACCGACCGGCCGTCTTCGGCCTGCAGCGACACCGACGATCCGCCATCGGCCTCGCGCATCAGGTCGCCGTACGCCACGTCGTACACGCTGGCGCCGATCCGGCGTCCCTCGGTGAGGTCGTGCTCGGTGCCGGACACGCGGGCCGCGCCGATCGGCAGCAGCCGGGCGTCGAGCAGCAGCCGGACCCGGCCCGGGATCCGCACCGTCAGGTCGTCCACCGCGACCCCGGGGATCACCACGTACGGGTGGGTGGCCAGACCGAACGGCGCCGGCGTGGAGCACAGGTTGGTCGCCTCATGGGTCGCTCGCAGGCCGTCCGGGCCGACCTGCCAGGTGGTACGCAGCGAGAGCGGCCACGGGTACCCGGGCACCGGCACCAGCTCGCAGTCGAGGGTCACCTCGTCGGCCTGCTGGGACACCAGGCGCCAGCGGGACCAGTTCACCAGGCCGTGGATGGCGTTGTGGCGGGCCGGTTCGGTGAGGTTCAGCTGGTACGCCTCACCGGCGTAGGTGTAGCGACCGTCCCGGATCCGGTTGGGCCAGGGGGCGAGCACGGTGCCGGCCGAGCCGGGACACAGCTCCTTCTCGGCGTACCCGTATACGACGTCGGTCTCGCCGACCCGGTAGGCGCGCACGCCGCCGCCCACCTCGACCAGCACGGCCTCGTGTTCGCCGGAGCGGATCGTCCACTGTTGCCCGGACGGGGCCGGTGATTCCATCCCGCGAGGCTAACCGTTAGGCGGGGGCGGTGGGTACCGAAGGCGCCGGCCCGGCGGAGAGGTCGATGGCGCCGTCGGCGACGACCTCGGTGGCATCAACGGTGGCGCCGTCGGTGCGCGGCGGCGGCGTGTACCGCAACAGCGCCGGGAAGGCCAGCGCGAGCCCGGCGGCGACCACCGCCGCGGCGATGCCTCCGCCGGCCCAGGCCACGGTCGGACCGATGACGGCGGCGGTGAAGCCGGCCCGCAGGTCTCCCAGGCGCGGCCCGCCCGCCACCACGGCGATGAAGATGCCCTGCATGCGGCCCTGCAGGCCGTCCGGGGCGTACGTCTGCAGGATGGACTGCCGGTAGACCGCGCTGACCAGGTCGGCCGCACCGCCCACGGCGAGCAGGAGCACCGCGAGCCACAGGGACCCGGCCAGTCCGGCAGCGCCGACCGCCAGGCCCCACACCACCACCGAGATGACCAGGGCCACGCCCTGCCGGTGCACCCGGCGGATCCAGCCGGAGGTCAGTCCGGCCACGACGGAGCCGATGCCGATCGCCGCGTACAGGAAGCCGATCGAACCCGCCCCGAACTGCTGGGCGGCCACCTGGGGGAAGAGCGACCGAGGCAGAGCCAGCACCATGGCCGCGATGTCGATGGCGAACGAGAGCCACAGCACGGGCGAGGCGGCGATGAACGCGAACCCGGCCCGGATCTCCGGCCAGCCGGCGACTCGCCCGGGCGAGCCGTCCGACCGGGACGCCCTGGACTGCGGCGGGATGCTGGGCAGCCGCCACGTGGCCCAGAGCGCGGCCAGGAAGGCGACCGCGTCGACCAGGTAGGCCCACACCACGTACCGGTCCTCGCCGTTGTGCACGATCAGGCCACCCAGGATCGGGCCCAGCACGAGCGCGGCATTGAAGGTCGTCGTATTGAGCGTGTTCGCGGACGGGATCTCCGGAGCGGGCACCAGCCGCGGAAGGATCGCGTTGCGGGTCGGTGCGCTGACCGAGAACGCGGTGGCCTGCACCGCCATGAGGACGAACAGCAGCCACGGCTTGTGCAGGCCCAGCAGCGCCTGCAGGAGCAGGCCGAGCGTTGAACACCACAGCAGCAGCGAGGAGGCGAGCAGCAACCGGCGCCGGTCGACCGTGTCGGAGATGGCCCCGCCCCAGACGCCGAAGACGACCAGCGGGATCAGACTGGCCAGGCCCAGCAGGCCGACGTAGCCCGACGAGTGGGTCAGGGCGTACATCTGCACCTGTACGGCGACGGCGGTGAACTGGAACCCGAAGTTGGACACCGCATTGCCGATGAACACCCGCCGGTACGGCGGATGGCGCAATGGTCGGGTATCGATGCTGTGACGGCGCAGGAAGTCCCGGGCGGTGCCGGCGGAGGTCGTCGTCACGGAGCCAGCCGCTCCACGACCCAGCCGGCCGTGTCGTGCCGGTACCGCAGGCGGTCGTGCAGTCGCCCGGTCCGGCCCTGCCAGAACTCCACCGTCTCGGGCACCAGCCGCAGCCCGCCCCAGTGCTCCGGCGGCGCGGTCGGCCCCTGCGGTCCGAACTCCTCGACCACGCGGGCCAGGGCCTGGTCCAGGTAGGCCCGGTCCGGCACCACCTGCGACTGGGGGCTGGCCCAGGCGCCCTGCCGCGACTCCACCGGGCGGCTGGCGAAGTAGGCCTCGGTCTGGGCCCGGTCGACCGGCTCGACGCCGCCCGCGATGACGATCTGGCGACCGATCGGGTGCCAGCTGAACACGGCGCTGGCGTACGGGTTGTCGGCGATCTCCAGGCCCTTGCGCGAGGTCAGGTTCGTGTACCAGACGAATCCGCGCTCATCGACGTCCTTGAGCAGGACAGTACGCGCGCTGGGGCGTCCCTGCGCGCTCGACGTGGCCAGCACCATCGCGTTCGGCTCGGGCAGGCCGGCCCGCACGGCGTCCTCGAACCAGGCCTCGAACTGGGCCAGCCAGGTGGTCGCCAGGTCGGCCTCGGCCAGCTCGTCCCGCAGGTAGTCGGTCCGCATTCCGGAGAGCTGGGGCTTGCGTGTCACGTGGTCATCTAACCTCGCCGAGCTTTTCCACAGTGCGGCCGGGCCGTCCCAGCGTCTGGGGTTTGCCCCCATGAGTCGGGCGGTTCACGGGAAGATGTCGCGTGTAGCACATCTGGATCGACTCGCCAGGACAATTAACCGACAGGCAAGATGGTCCCGATACCCACCCCGCGCCGGCGCGGCGAGATCCACCGCAGCCGGGAGTCGCCTCCGCCGGGCGCACCCCACCAGACGTCAACAGCCGTCAGGAGACCGAGATGTCCAGCGAGCCATTCAAGCCGGGTCTGGAAGGCGTCATCGCCTTCGAGACCGAGATCGCGGAACCGGACCGGGAGGGTGGCGCGCTGCGGTACCGCGGCGTCGACATCGAAGATCTCATAGGTCGGGTCTCGTTCGGCAATGTCTGGGCGTTGCTGGTGGACGGGAAGTTCGGGCCCGGTCTGCCACCGGCCGAGCCGTTCCCGGTGCCGGTCCACTCGGGAGATATCCGCGTCGATGTCCAGTCGGCCGTCGCCATGCTCGCCCCGTACTGGGGACTCGGCCAGCTGCTCGACATCTCCGACGAGCAGGCCCGCGAGGACCTGGCCCGGGTGTCGGTCACCGCGCTGTCGTTCGTCGCCCAGGCCGCCCGCGGGCTGGGCCTGCCGGCGGTGCCGCAGAAGGAGATCGACAAGGCAGCCACCATCGTCGAACGCTTCATGAAGCGCTGGCGCGGCGAGCCGGACCCACGGCACGTCAAGGCCGTCGACGCGTACTTCATCTCCGCCGCCGAGCACGGCATGAACGCGTCCACCTTCACCGCCCGCGTGGTCGCCTCCACCGGCGCCGACTCCGCCGCCTGCATCTCGTCGGGCATCGGGGCGCTGTCCGGCCCGCTGCACGGCGGAGCGCCCTCGCGCGTCCTGCACATGATCGAAGGTGTGGAGAAGTCGGGCGACGCGGCCGGTTACGTCCGCGGGGTGCTCGACCGGGGCGAGCGGCTGATGGGCTTCGGCCACCGGGTCTATCGGGCCGAGGACCCGCGGGCCCGCATGCTGCGCCGTACCGCCCGCGAGCTCGGCGCGCCGCGCTTCGAGATCGCCGAGGAGCTGGAGAAGGCGGCGCTCGAGGAGCTGCACGCGCGGTACCCGGACCGGGTGCTCGCGACCAACGTGGAGTTCTGGTCCGCGGTGGTGCTCGACTTCGCCGAGGTACCGTCGCATATGTTCACGTCGATGTTCACCTGTGCCCGAGTAGCGGGCTGGTCCGCCCACATTCTGGAACAGAAGAAGTTGCAGCGGCTGGTCCGCCCGTCCGCCATCTACGTGGGGCCGGGCCCGCGCAAGCCGGACGAGGTTGAGGGCTGGTCGCAGATCCCGCACGGGGACTGACGGCTCGACCGCGTGAACTACGTGACATCGGGGACGCCCATCGGGCGTCCCCGATCGCGTGCGTGGGAGGATCCGGGTTACGGCACCGTGGCCGTCGTCCGCGCGTCCCCATTTGGGAAGGGCCTCCCATGACGATCCGCATTCCCGACGAGCTCAAGCCCGCCGACGGCCGCTTCTGCAGCGGGCCCGGCAAGGTCCGTCCGGAGGCTGTCGCGGCCCTGAACTCGGTCGCCACCACCTACCTCGGCACGTCCCACCGGCAGTCGACGGTGCGCGACCAGGTCGCTCGGCTGCGTCGCGGCCTGGCCGAGCTGTTCAGCGCTCCCGCCGGCTACGAGGTCATCCTCTCCAATGGCGGTACGACCGCATTCTGGGACGCGGCCACGTTCGGGTTGGTCCGGGACCGGGCCCAGTTCGCCACCTTCGGCGAGTTCGGCGCCAAGTTCGCGCAGGCGGTGAAGGACGCGCCGTTCCTCGGTTCGCCCACCGTGCGCTCGGCCGAGCCCGGCACCGCTGCCTTCCTGGCCGCAGAGGCGGGCGTCGACACCTACGCGACCCCGCACAACGAAACTTCGACCGGCGTCATCGTGCCGGTGCGCCGGGTCGCCGGGGCCGACGAGGACGCGATCCTGCTCACCGACGCCACGTCGGCGGCCGGCGCGGTCGAGTTCGACCCGACCCAGACCGACGTCTACTACTTCGCGCCGCAGAAGGTGTTCGGCTCCGACGGTGGGCTGTGGCTCGCGCTCATGTCGCCGGCCGCGCTGGCTCGGATCGAGTCGGTGAAGGCGAGCGGCCGTTGGGTGCCGGCCTTCTTCGACCTCGCCACCGCGGTCGAGCAGAGCCGGCTCGAGCAGACCTACAACACGCCCGCGCTGGCGACCATCTTCCTCGCCGCCGAGCAGACCGACTGGATGCTGTCCAACGGCGGGCTTTCCTGGTCGGCCAAGCGCAGCGCCGAGAGCGCCGGCGTCCTGTACGGGTGGGCGGAGCGCTGCCCGGTCGCCACGCCGTACGTCGCCGACCCCGCGCTGCGGTCACCGGTGGTGGCGACCATCGACTTCGACACCTCCGTGGACGCCGCCGCGCTGGCCAAGACGTTGCGCGCCAACGGCATCCTGGACACCGAGCCGTACCGCAAGCTCGGCCGCAACCAGCTGCGCGTCGCCCTCTTCCCGGCCATCGACCCGGCCGACGTGGAGGCCCTGACCGCCTCCATCGACTACGTGCTGGCCCAGACCGTCTGAGGGCCCTCACCGTCCACTGTGTCCTAGTTGACGATCCACACGCTGACCGACCGGCCGGCCGGGCTGATGAGCAGGACGAGGCTGGCCAGCGTGAGCACCGCGCTGACCAGCGCGAGCGACAGCAGGACTTTGTTGCTCCGGGTTCCTTTCTGGGCCAGCAACCTCGCCGACACCAGCAGGGACGCGGGCGCGATGAAGGCTTCCAGCGTGGCGGTTACCGCCACCGCCAACCAGAACGCCCGCCACCACCACGGCCAGACCGATTGGATGTACGGGTCCCCCCGATACGGAACTTCGACAAGCCCGGGAAAGCGGGACGCCTGGGTCAGCGCCGCCCACACGCACACGCCGAACCAGGCGACGTTGATGAGTTCCAGCGAGGTCAGGACCCAGGCCGTACGCGCGGCCTTCCCAGCAATCGGCCTGGCCTGAACCGTCGCCGCCATGCCGGCACCCTACGCCGGATCCCGTGCGCCCGGGGTCCCACCGTCCACAGTGCTCGGTCGAGAAAGATCGACACAACTGCACACACATGTTGTGGCCGGGAGCGCTCCCAGTCGCACTAGGTGCGCGCTGTCGTGTGGATCTTGAAAATCGGTGGACCCGCGCCGGTACGGGTCAGGCGACCAGGGGGCTGCGGCGTTCGAGCAGGAGGACGTCGCGCCAGCGACCACGGTGGCGGCCCATCCGCTGGCGGGTACCGACGACCTCGAACCCGGCCTTGCGGTGCAGCGCCATGCCAGCCTCGTTCTCCGGGAAGACGTGCGCCTGCACGGTCCACAGTCCTTGGGACTCGGTGCCGGCGATCAGCGCGGCCAGCAGCTGGGTGCCGACCCCCCGGCGCTGGGCGTCCGCCCGCACGAACGTGTGGCACTCGACGATCCCCGCGTACTCGCGCCGCTCCGAGAACTTCGACAGCGCCGTCCAGCCGAGGATCTTCTTCGGCTCCTCGACGGCGACGAAGCGGTGGGCCGGCAGGTGGACCCGGTTCCACTCCGTCCACGTTGGAACGTTCGTCTCGAAGGTGGCGTCCGGCCCCTTGAGCGCCTCCGCGTAGATGGCGAGGACCTTCATTCCGTCGGTCGACTCCAGCGCGCGTACCGTGACCGCCAAGTCCCCGCCTCCCTGTCACCGAGGTCTGGGCGCGGGCCGAGGGGGCGGCCAGCGCCGGGACCACCCTACCGAGGGCCCGTTCGGCCGAGGGTAGGCTGCCCGCACGGTGGGTGAATCGTCCGTCTTCGGCGTGCCGATCTCCCATTGCGACGAAGTTGCGCGTACGGTGTCGAGAGCGCGGATCACCGTGCGTTGGAGTGCCGGCCCCAGATGCCGGCCCCGGATGCCGGAGACGGAGGCAGCCGGATGCGGCCCGTACGCTTCGTCGCCCTCTCCGAGGACGGCCAGGCGCTGGTGCTCGCCGACGAGGTCGGCCGCCTCCTCACGCTGCCCATCGACGAGCGCGTTGCGTCCATGATGCGCAGCGACCGCATGGCCGCCAGCCGGGTAGAGCCGGTGATCTCCGACGACCCGCCCTCCCTCGCCCCGCGCGACATCCAGGCCCGGATCCGGTCCGGTGAGTCCGCCGAGGACGTGGCCCGCATCGCCGGCGTACCGGTCGACCGGGTGCTGCGCTACGCCGGCCCGGTGCTGCAGGAGCGGGCGATGCTGGCCCAGCACGCCCGGCGTACCCGGCTCAAGAGCTCCGAGCGGGGCGCCACCCTCGCCGAGATCGTGGACCCGCGGCTGAGCGAGCACGACGTCGAGATGGACAAGGTCTCCTGGGACGCCTACCGGCGCGACGACGGCACCTGGCGCGTGATCGCGACCTGGCCGTCCGGCAAGACCAAGGCGACCGCGGTCTGGGAGCTGGACAAGGCGCGACAGCTGGTCGCCCCGTACGACGACATGGCGCATTACCTGTGCGGGTCGCCGTCGCAGGCCGACCAGCACCGCGGGCACGAGGTGGCCGCCCCCCGCCCGGACCACGGCGGGCACGAGCCGATCTTCCCGGGCGCCCGACCCACCCGCGACCCGATCCGGTCCGGTCGGGAGGCCCTGCTCGCCTCGCTCGAACGGCCGCTGGGGACGCCGACCCGGCGCGCCGAGCCGCTGCCGGTCGACCTGCCGGCCGCGTCCGTCGCCTCCGCCGCCGCGACCGGGGAGGTGCCGCGCCGCCGCGCCGGTGGCCGGGCCGCCATCTTCGAGGACGAGCGGGACAGCGGCATGGAGGTCCCGGCCGTGCCGTCGCTGGCCGTGCTCCGGCCGCGCCGCACCGGGGTCGACGCTCCGAACGCGGACCGCGACCGCCCGGTCAAGCGCGGACCCAACTGGGACGACATCCTCTTCGGCGCCGCGCCCGCAGCGAAGGACGCCTAACCACGCCCGGCCCCCGAGATAGGTTGGGGGCTATGGAGTACACGAATCTCGGCCGGACCGGCCTGTCCGTCAGCCGTCTCTGCCTCGGCACCATGAACTTCGGCCCCGTCACGGAGGAGGCCGACAGCTTCGCCATCATGGACCGGGCCCTCGAGCACGGAATCAACTTCTTCGATACCGCCAACGTGTACGGGTGGAAGCTCGGCGAGGGCATCACCGAGCAGATCATCGGGCGGTGGTTCGCGCAGGGCGGTGGCCGGCGCGACAAGGTCGTGCTCGCCACCAAGGTCTACGGCAGGATGGGCGAATGGCCCAATGAGCAGGGCCTGTCCGCCCGGCACATCGTGACCGCGTGCGAGGCCTCGCTGCGCCGACTGCAGACCGACGCCATCGACCTTTACCAGATGCACCACGTCTCCCGCACCACGCCGTGGGACGAGATCTGGCAGGCGATGGAGCTGCTCGTCGCGCAGGGCAAGGTGCGCTACGTCGGCTCGTCCAACTTCGCCGGCTGGCACATCGCGGCCGCGCAGGAGTCGGCCGCCCGCCGGCACTTCCTGGGTCTCGTCTCCGAGCAGAGCATCTACAACCTGCTCACCCGGCACGTCGAACTTGAGGTCGTGCCGGCCGCCCAGCACTACGGGCTGGGCATCATCCCGTGGTCGCCGCTGCACGGCGGGCTGCTCTCCGGCGCGCTGCGCAAGCAGGCCGAGGGCACCGCGGGCCGGTCCAAGTCGGGGCGCTCCGCCGACTCCCTCGAGCAGCACCGCGCCGCCATCGAGGCGTACGAGAAGCTCTGCGCCGACCTCGGCGAGGACCCGGCCAACGTCGCGCTGGCCTGGCTGTTGTCCCGGCCGGGCGTCACCGCGCCGATCGTCGGCCCACGCACGCTCGACCAGCTCGACGGCCCACTCCGCGCACTCGAACTGACGCTGAGCGAGGAGACCCTGTCCACACTGGACCGTCTGTTCCCGCCGGTCGGGTCGGGCGGACCCGGACCCGAAGCCTGGGCCTGGTAACGCCTCCACGCCTCACCACCAGCACGACCACCGCCACGACCCAGATGCCGCGACCATGAAGCTAACGTCATGATCGCGGCATTTTGGCGCGGCTAACGTCATGGTCGACAACGTCGCCGTGACCCAGCCGGGGAGCCCGGCGGTACGCGAAGCGGTGGCGGCCCGGGTTACTGGGCGCCGTCGGCGAACACCCGGCGCAGGTAGGCCACGAGCGCGGGGTCGCCCGTGATGGTCGCGCGGTCGTTGCCGGCCCGGCCCCAGACCCACAGCAGCAGGTCGGCCGGGTCTGCGTGCACGGTCGCGGCGGCCGTGTCGGCGTCGCCCACGGCCACCTCGATGCCGGCCACGGTCGGGCGGACCAGCCAGGCCGTGTCCGGGGTAGAGAGCCGGACCGCGCGACCGTCGGAGTCGGCGAGCAGCGACGCGTACTCCTCCGGATAGGCGGCCGCGCCGTACGCCACGAAGGCGATGAGGAATTCGTCGATGCCGTCGTGGGCCAGGTCGGACGGGATCGACGCCTGCTCCGCCCCGGCGCCCAGCTCAGCGTCGACGCGGTGGATCACGGTCTCCTGCGCCATCCGCCGGATCCAGAACCCGACGGTCTGATCCGGCTCGTACCAGGTGAATGCGTGCGACTCGGGAGCGCGGGCGGCGAACTCGGCGCTCAGCGCCGGGTAGGCCCGGTCCAGCAGGGCGACGGGATCCTCGCTGTTCAGCCCGGGCGGCGGCCACTCCGCCGGGTGGGTACCCAGGCGCATGGTCTCGACCTTGTGCAGGTAGACCGCTCCGACGTGGCGGGCCAGGTCGGTGACCGTCCACTCAGGACAGCTGGGCACCATCGCGGTCAGGTCCGCCGCGGCCACGACCTCCCGCAGCCGGTGGAAGTCGGCGTCGAGGCACTCCAACAATCGCTTGCTCTCCATACCCGACAGCCTGCCACGCGCCACCGACAAATCGTCACGTGATCGGCGCCACCAAACCGCCGCCCGAAGACGACCGGGAGTCCGGCGGGTCAGCTGGCCGAGGCCGCCACTGGGACCGGCGCCTCGGCCGGGGTCACCACGTAGAAGCGGGGCAGCGGCGACAGGCGGACCCGGATCCGAGCGCCCGATCGGTGCAGCTGGTAGCCCAGGGCCGCGAGCGCGATGATCAAGCTGATCAGCCCGCCGCCCCAGACCGCCGTTCGGGGCCCGAAGTGCTGACCGACCCAGCCCACCACGGGCGCACTCACCGGTGTCGTACCGAAGAAGACGAGGCTCCACATCGCGATCACACGGCCCCGGTACGCGGGCTCGCTACCGAGCTGGAGGCGCTGGTTGCTCGCCTGCGCGAAGTAGACCATGAAGAACCCGGTCGGCACGAGCAGCAGCGCGGTGAGCAGGAATGACGAGGAGAGCCCTGCCACCAGCTCCAGTGCACCGAACCCCACGGCGGCTCCGAGCAGCACGTACACGCTCGGTCGGGAGCGGCGGCCGCTGCCGGCGAACGCGCCCATCAACGCCCCGACCGCGATCGCCGTGGTCAGCAGGCCGAACTGGGACGCCCCGGTGTGGAAGACGTTCTTGGCCAACAGCGGCAAGGTCAGCGTGAAGTTGAAGCCGACGAATCCGATCCCGAGCATCAGCACCATCGGCATCAGCAGGTCGCTGCGCCGCCACACGTACCGCAGCCCTTCGCGCACCCGGGTGTCGCGGAGGGCGCCGCGCGGCGCTCGATGCAGCTCGGAGGTGCGCATCTGGAGCATCATGATGGTCGGCCACACGTACGCCACGGTGTTGAGGAGGAAGACCGGGGTCAGCCCGACGACGTCGATCGCGACGCCGGCGATGGCCGGGCCGATGATGCGGGCGGTGTTGAACG
>Ga0105248_10009090_pt1 | contig 10929 bp, 10 predicted proteins | sample KBSS34metaG_FD_81524 | JGI IMG/M metagenome (GOLD analysis project Ga0105248, IMG submission 81524) | Switchgrass rhizosphere microbial communities from Kellogg Biological Station, Michigan, USA - KBS S3-4 metaG | ecosystem: Host-associated > Plants > Roots > Rhizosphere > Soil | place...
CGCGAGGCCGACCTGCTCGTCACGACAGCCGGCATCAGTGTCGGTGAGCACGACTACGTGCGTCCGGTGCTGGAAGAAATGGGCGCGACCCAGAAGTTCTGGAAGCTGCGGATGCGGCCGGGCGCGCCGGTGGGCTTCGGGCTCCTCGGCGAGATCCCGTGGATCGGCCTCCCCGGGAATCCCGTGAGCACCATGGTCACGTTCGAGCTCTTCGTCCGTCCCGCCATCCGGAAGATGTGCGGTCATGCCCGCCCGTTCCGCAGCAGCGTCCAGGCGACGTTGATGGAACCCGTCACCCTCAAGCCGAAGCTGCAGCACTTTCTCCGCGCTGTGCTCACCGACGGTTCGGCCGGCCTGGAGGCGTGCCTCACGGGACCACAGGGGTCGGGAATCCTGACCTCGATGGTCAAGGCGAACGCGCTGCTGGTCATTCCCGAGGGTCAGTTCGAGACTCCGGCCGGCAGCACCGTCACCGCCATCCTGCTCGACGACCCGCGCAACCAGGCTGAACCCCCCTTCTGACGGCGATGTGGCGCAGCCCTCCATCGCCAACGGCGACCGGGTCGACATCCCGGCCCCCGACGCGCGCAGGTACCTTCCAGTAACCCAGCCAGGAACGCCAACCTGCATCGCCCGTTCGTCATTGGCATCGCCGGCGGCACCGGATCAGGCAAGAGCACGATCGCGCGCGCCATCATCGACGCAGTCGATGGCCACGGCGTGCTGATCGATATCGACTCCTATTACTTCCCGCTCGACCGGATGCCGCTCGCCGATCGCGACCGGGTCAATTTCGACCATCCCGACACAATCGACTTTCCGCTGCTGGTGGCACAGCTGCGCCAGCTGCAGGCGGGTCACTCGATCGAGAAGCCGGTGTATGACTTCACGAGGCATACGCGCGCGACCCGCACCGAACATGTGGAGCCGCGCGCCGTCATCGTCGTAGAGGGCATCCTGGCGCTGGCGTCGCCCGAACTGCGCGAGCTGCTCGACCTCAGGGTGTTCGTCGACGTGCCCGAGGAGGTCCGCTACGCCCGGCGGCTCACGCGCGATTGCACGGAACGCGGTCGCACCGCCGAGAGCGTGCGGTTGCAATACGAGAACACGGTGCGGCCGATGCACCGCGAGTTCGTGGAACCGTGCAAGGAGCTGGCCGACGTGGTACTGCACGAGGGGCCGGGCGGGATCGCGAAGCGCCAGGCGCTGCTGGCGCGTGCTCGTCGGGAGGCGCTACATTTGTAGCCCAAGAAGGGGAGTAGCCCGTCCGCGCAAAAGCGGATGCCGGTATCGTCAAGACTGTCCGCGCAAGCGGGCACGGACCGGCAGGAAGCCCTGGTGGCTTCAGAGCGAGACCTTCGTCCACGCTGCAGGGCGGGCGGACGAAGTCTCGCTCTGTTTTTTTGGCGGCACCGGTGCCGCAGGAGCTGGCGCACGATGAAAAGACCGCGTAACGGGCCCGCGTGACCGCCCACTCGCCGTTGGTATGGATCGGGTTCACCGTCCTGGTCGCCGCCCTCCTGGTCGTCGACCTGTTCGTGCTCAACCGGCGCAGCCACGTCCTGAGCGTGAAGGAGGCCTCCGCCTGGAGCGCGGGGCTGGTCGGGCTTGCCGCGATCTTCGGCGGGTTCCTCTGGTGGCGCGAGGGGGCGCAGCACGCGCTGGAGTACTTCACCGGCTACCTGATCGAGCTCTCCCTGTCGGTCGACAACCTGTTCGTCTTCATCCTGATCTTCCAGTTCTTCGGGGTGCCGGCGCTGGCGCAGCCCAAAGTGCTCAAGTGGGGCATCCTCGGCGCCATCGTCATGCGCGCCATCATGATCGGCATCGGCGCGCTGCTTCTCGCGCGGTTCCACTGGATCATCTACCTGTTCGGCGGCATCCTGGTGATCACCGGGATCCGGATGCTCCGTTCGGGCGGCACCGAGATCGAGCCGGAGCAGAACCCGCTCGTGCGCCTGGCGCGGCGCATCCTCCCGATCACCCCGGGATACGATGGCGACCGGTTCACCTGCAGCACCGTCACCCACAGGCGGATGTTCACGCCGCTCATCCTCGTGGTGCTCGTGGTGGAGTGGAGCGACCTCGTCTTCGCCATCGACAGCATTCCGGCGATCTTCGCGATCACCAAGGACCCGTTCATCGTCTACAGCTCGAACGTGTTCGCGATCCTCGGGTTGCGGGCGCTGTTCTTCGTGCTGGCGGGCGCGCTGGACAAGTTCCAGTACCTCAAGGTCGGCGTGGCGCTCATCCTGGTCTTCATCGGGTTCAAGATGGCGCTCAGCGGGTTCTTCAGCGTGTCGACACCGGTGGCGCTGGGGGGCATCGTGGTGATTCTCGCGATCTCGGTGGTGGCGTCCCTCCTGAAGACACGGCGTGATGCGCCGGGCGCCGGCTGAGTCGCGGAGTCAGCGCGGCCTGCTATGCTTCGGGCCATGACAATCTCCGCACTTCTCGGGCGACTCGGTCTCGACCGGCCGGAGCTGCGCGCCTGGGCGATGTACGACTGGGCCATCTCCGGCTTCCAGACGATCGTGATGACGGCGGTATTCCCGATTTTCTTTGCGCGAGTTCCGGCAGGCCTGCTTTCGCCACCCGAAGCCACCGCGCGGTACGCCGACCTCAACACCCTGTACCTCGCCGTCGTGGCGCTGCTCTCCCCCGTGCTCGGCGCGGTGGCCGACTACATGGGAATCGCGCGCCGGATGCTCTTCTGCTTCATGCTCCTCGGCGTAGTGTCGACGGCGGGATTTGCCCTGATCGGCCCCGGCGACCTGCAGCTCGCCTCGGTGCTGTTCGTGCTCGCCATGATCGGGGCGACCACCAGCTTCGTGTTCTACGAGTCGCTCCTGCCACGGCTCGCCGCTCCCGGCGAGGTGGACCGGGTCTCCAGTGCCGGCTACGCGCTCGGCTATATCGGCGGCGGCATTCTCCTCGCCGTGTGCCTCGTCGCCATCCAGTTTCCCCAGGCGGTTGGTCTCGGTGAAGGAGGCCGTGGCCTCGCGACCCGCCTCACCTTCGTGGCGACCGCGGTGTGGTGGCTGGTCTTCGCCATCCCGCTCTTCCGCCGCGTCCCTGAACTGCCGCGGCTCATCGAAAGGGAAGAAACCCCCGGCGTGAACCCGGTGCGCGCCGCCTTCAGCCGCCTGGGCGAGACCTTCCGCTCCCTCCGGGAGTTCCGCCAGGCCTTCCTGCTCCTGGCCGCGTTCCTCGTCTACAACGATGGCATCCAGACCATCATCAAGATGGCCACGGCGTACGGCGCCGAGATCGGCATCCCCGACAGCGCCATGATGCTTGCCATCCTCATCGTGCAGTTCGTCGGCGTGCCATGTGCCTTTCTCTTCGGCGCCCTGGCCGGCCGCATCGGGGCCAAGCCGGCGATCCTCCTCGGCCTCGCGGTTTACACGCTGATCAGTATCGTGGGCTATAGCATGAGGACTGCAGGTCAATTCTTCGTGCTGGCCGCGATGGTTGGCCTGGTACAGGGCGGCACCCAGGCCCTCTCCCGCTCGCTCTTCGCCTCGATGACCCCCGCCCACAAGTCGGCGGAGTTCTTCGGGTTCTACAGCGTGTTCGAGAAGTTTGCCGGCATCTTCGGCCCGCTCTTCTTCGCGATCTCCATCCGGATGACCGGCTCGAGCCGCAATGCCATCCTGTCGGTCATCGCCTTCTTCGTGGTCGGCGGGTTGCTGCTCCTCTTCGTGAACGTGGACGAGGGCCGGCGCGCCGCGCGCGAGGCGGAGGCGCTGGTTGGCACCTTGTGACGATGTGCGCCGACCCGGCATTCTTGTGCATGGACGTCCTTGAACTCACGCGCGCCCTCGTGCGCATCGACTCGACCACTGGTCGCGAGGGTCCCGCGGCCGAGCACCTCGCCACCTTCCTGGAACAGCGCGGCTGGACCGTTGTGCGGCAACCGGTCCTCGAGGGCCGGTTCAATGTCTACGCCCACCTGGGCCGACCGGTGGTCGTGTTCTCCACCCACCTCGACACCGTGCCGCCCTTCATCGACTTGCGGGAGGACGAAACCTGGCTCCACGGTCGCGGCACCTGTGACGCGAAGGGCCTGGCTGCCGCCATGATCGCCGCCGCTGAGCGGCTCCGCGCCTCGGGGGAAGACCGTACCGGGCTCCTCTTCGTGGTCGGGGAGGAGAACGGGTCGGAGGGCGCTGTCGCCGCGGCGAAGCTGACGCCCCGTGGTCGATTCCTCATCAATGGCGAGCCGACCGAGAACCAGCTCACCATCGGGCAGAAGGGCGTCCTGCGCGCCGACCTGATCGCCGCCGGGCGCGCCGCGCATTCGGCGTATCCCGCCGAGGGCGAGTCGGCCATCGTGCCGCTGCTGGAGACGTTGCAGCGGGTGCAGCGCATCACCCTGCCGCCGCACCCGGTACTCGGCGACATGACGCTCAACATCGGGAGCATCCAGGGAGGACGCGCCCCCAACGTCATTCCCGATCACGCGAAGGCGCAGCTCCTGTTCCGCACCGTGCAGCCGCACGATGCGCTCAAGCGCGCGCTCGAGGCGTGTCTGGAGCCTCGCGTCAGCATCGCCTACCCGCTGGAGATTCCCAGCGTGGTGTCCACCGCGCCCCGGGGATGGCAGACCACCGTGGTGAGTTTTGCCAGTGACCTGCCCTTCCTCGCCGCCTGGGGTGAGGGATACCAGCTCGGGCCCGGCACGATCCGCGTCGCGCACACCGAGGAGGAGCGGATCAGCAAGGCCGACCTCGAGCACGGCATCACGCTGTACGAGAAGCTGGCTCGCGACCTCCTGGCCCGGGACCCGGCATGAGCCGCCGCATTCCCGTCGCCGTACTCGGCGCCACCGGCACGGTAGGACAGAAGTTCATCCGGCTCCTGGCGGACCACCCCTGGTTCGAGCTCGTGGCCGTCGCGGCGTCGGAGCAGAGCGCCGGTCGAAGCTACGGCGACGTCGTCCGCTGGCGGGAGACCACTCCGCTGCCGCAGCGCATCGCGGACATGGTGGTGCAGCGCTGCGCCCCGCCGCTCGAGGCGCGCGTGGTGTTCTCGGCGCTCGACGCCGAGGCGGCGAGCGACATCGAGCAGGCGTTTGCCCGCGCCGGCGCGATCGTCGTCACCAACGCCCGCGTGCACCGCATGGATCCCGACGTGCCGCTGGTGGTGCCCGAGGTCAATGCGCGCCACATCGACCTCATCGACGCCCAGCGGCGCGAGCGCGGATGGAGCGGCGCGATCCTCGCCAACCCCAACTGCTCCACCGCCGCGCTGGTGGTGGCACTCGCCCCGCTGCACGCGGCGTTCGGCCTGGAGAAGGCCTTCGTCGCCACGATGCAGGCGGCCTCCGGTGCCGGCTATCCCGGTGTGGCTTCGCTTGACCTCCTGGGCAACGTGCTCCCGTTCATCAGCGGCGAAGAGGAGAAGGTGGAGCGCGAGACGCTCAAGATCCTCGGCACGCTCTCCGGTGACGGCGTCACCCCGGCGGCGGTGACGCTCACGGCGCACTGCAATCGCGTGCCCGTCATTGACGGGCACCTGATAGTGGTGTCGGCCGGTTTCCGCGACAAGCCGTCGGTCGCGGCCGCCACGCAGGCACTGAGCCGGTTCGCCGGGAGCGAAGTGGTGCGTTCGCTGCCCAGCACGCCCAGCCCGGTCATCGAGATCGAGCAGCGGCCCGACCGGCCGCAGCCCAGGCTCGACATCGAGCGCGGCGGCGGCATGGCGGTGACAGTGGGGCGCATCCGCCCCTGCACCCTGCTCGACCTGCGCTTCGTGGTGCTGGGGCACAATACGATCCGCGGCGCCGCCGGCGCCGCAGTGCAGATCGCCGAGCTCCTCAAGGCCGAGGGGCGGCTCGGATGAGACTCGCCCGATGATCGTCTGCAAGTTCGGCGGTACCTCGGTGCAGGACGCCGAGGCCATGCTCCGCCTGGCGAAGATCGTGGCCGCGCGCGAGCATGAGCAGCCGGTCGTGGTGGTGTCGGCGCTCGCTCGCGTCACCGACAGCCTGGTGTCGCTCGCCGAGAGTGTGCGACAGGGCCATGGCGCGGCGCTGGAGGCGACCCTGGAGACGCTGCACGACCGGCATCGCGTGGTCGCACACGAACTCGAGGGCGGCGAGGCGTCACTCCCGGCCCTCGATGCCGCCTTCGCGGACCTCCGTCGCGTGTTGCGCCCCGCCGTCGGCCGCGTCCTCTCGCCGGCTGAGCGTGACCTCCTGCTCGGGCAGGGTGAGCTGTGGAGCTCGCACCTGGTCGCCGCGGCGCTCACGGGAGCCGGCATCCCTGCAACGTGGGTCGACGCCCGGCAGGTCATCATCACTGATGACCGGCACGGCCGCGCCACGCCGCAGCTCGAGCTCATTCGCGCCGCCGCACAGAAGGTGCTGGCGCCACTGCTCGACGCCGGCCGCGTCCCGCTCACGCAGGGCTTCATCGGAGCCACCGTGGCGGGAAGGCCCACCATCCTGGGCCGGGGCGGCTCCGACTTCACCGCGTCCCTGCTGGGCGCGGCGCTCGACGCACTGCGGGTCGAGATCTGGACCGATGTGAACGGGCTCATGACGGCGGATCCGCGCATCGTCCCCGAGGCGCGCACCCTCGCGTCCGCCACGTACGACGAGGCCGCCGAGCTTGCCACCTTCGGGGCCAAGGTGCTGCACCCCGCGACACAGCTGCCGCTCGCGGCCGCGGGCATTCCCATCGTCATCCTCAACGCAAAGCATCCCGACTATCCCGGCACCATCATCGGGCTCACCCGTGCGTCGGCGCTCCGGGCCGATGGCCCGATCGGGTCGATCTCCTGGAAGCCTGGTGCCATCCTCGTCAACGTGCGGGCGCCCCGCATGCTCGGCGCGTACGGCTTTCTCCGGCAGCTGTTCGAGGTGTTCGAGCGCCATGAAGTGCCGGTCGATGTGCTCGCGAGCAGCGAAGTCAGTGTCTCGCTGACGGTGGAGGATGCGAGCCGCCTCGATGCGCTGGTGCGCGACCTCGCCCCGCTGGGTGAGGTTTCCGTGAGCGAGGGACGAGCCATCGTCGCAGTGGTGGGACATGGCATGCTCTCGTCGCCTGGCCTCGCCGCGCGCGTCTTTGCCGCCGTGCAGCCGGCCATCATCGAGGTCATCTCACAGGGCGCCTCGGCCACCAACCTCACCTTCGTGGTGCGCGAGGCCGATGGTCCCGCCATCGTGCAGCGTCTTCACCGCGAATTCTTCGGGAGCAACTGAGTGCGAGCGGTCGTGATCGGTACGGGCCGGATGGGCCGTTCGGTGCAGGCGGCGCTCGACGCGCGGGGGCACTCCATCGCCGCCATGGTCGGGAGCCATGAGAATGCCGGGGGAGCAGCCCTGGTGCCGGCGCGACTCACCGGCGTCGACGTGGCCCTCGAGTTCACCACGCCGGGCACCGCGCCCGCGAACGTGGCGCGACTGCTCGCCGCCGGCATCCCCGTCGTGTGCGGCACTACAGGGTGGGAGGAACAAATCCCCTCCCTCGAGGCGCTGGCCCGCGCCCGCATGGGCGCGCTGCTCATCGCGGCCAACTTCTCGATCGGCGTGCACGTCATGCTGCACGCCGCCCGCACCATGGCGGCGGCACTCCGGAACCGCCCCGAGTTCGAGGGGCTCATCGTCGAGACCCATCACCGCGCCAAGCGCGATGCCCCCTCCGGGACCGGGCTCGCCATCCAGCGCGCAGCGCGGGAGGCGGGCGGCGGGGACCTTCCCATCACGTCGATACGGGCCGGCACCGTACCCGGCACGCATGTGCTCCGCTACGAAGGCCCGTTCGAGAGCCTCACGCTCGAGCACGTCGCTCGCGACCGGAGCGTCTTCGGCACCGGCGCGGTGCTCGCGGCGGAATGGCTGGTGGGACGCACGGGGGTCTTTTCCTTCGAGGACGTGCTCTTCGGAAAGCGCGCATGACGGCCTTGGGCGGCTGTGGCACCGCGATCGTCACCCCGTTCACCGAGGAGGGCGCCGTAGACTGGCCGGCGCTGAAGGCGCTGGTCGAGTGGCAGGTCGTGGAGGGAATCGACTTCATCGTGGCTTGCGGCACCACCGGCGAGGCGCAAACCCTTACCGATGACGAGCGCGCGCAGGTAGTCGCGACGTCGAAGCAGGCGGCCGGCGGCCGTGTGCCGGTCATGGCGGGCGCCACCAGCAACGACACCCGCCGCGCCGTCGAGGAGACGCGTCGCATGTGCGACGCCGGCGCCGATTTCATCCTGAGCGCCTCACCCTACTACAACCGTCCCACGCAGGAGGGCCTCCGACGCCATTTCGAGGCGGTGGCCGACGTCAGTGCCCGGCCCGTGGTGCTCTACAACGTGCCGGGCCGGGCCGGCGTGAACCTCCTTCCTGCCACTGCCGTGACGCTCGCCGCGCACGCCAACATCATCGGCATCAAGGAAGCCGCGGGCGACATGCACCAGGCGCTCGAACTGCTCCGGGTTCGGCCCGACGGATTCCGGGTCTTTTCCGGCGACGACTGGATGGCGCTGCCTCTCTGCGCTTCCGGCGGCGACGGCCTCATTTCCGTCGCATCCAATGAATTGCCGCGCGAGCTCACTGAACTGGTGCGCCTGGCGCGCAGCGGGGCGCTCGCCGAAGCCCGCGCTCTGCAGTGGAAGCTCATGCCGCTGCTCGATGCCAACTTCATCGAGTCCAATCCCATCCCGGTGAAGGCGGCCCTCGCAATGATGGGTCGCATCCGGAACGTGCTGCGCCTGCCCCTCGTACCGGCACAGCCCGCCACCTCGGCGAGGTTGCGCCAGGAACTCGCGGGACTCAACGTGAGGCTCCCCCAATGACCGGCACGACGCCGCAGGACCTCAAGTCGCGCATCGAGCGCTACGTCAATGGTGTGCCGGCGGGCGAGGAGCGCGCCGCACGCGAGTCGGTTGACGCCCTGCGCGATGCGCTCGCCACCGGCAGTGTCCGTGCCGCCCAGCGCAATGCCGACGGCGAGTGGCACGCCAACAGCTGGGTGAAGGCCGGCATCCTCCTCGGCTTCCGGCTCGGCGCCGTGGTCCCGGTGGCCGAAGGCGGCCCCGTCACCTTCTTCGACAAGGACACGTGGCCCCTCCGGAAGCTCCGTATCACCGACGGGATCCGGATGGTGCCGGGCGGCTCCGCCATCCGGGATGGCGCGTACGTGGCGCGCGGCGTGGTCTGCATGCCGCCGATGTACATCAACGTCGGTGCCTATGTCGACGAGGGCACGATGGTGGACAGCCACGCGCTGGTCGGGTCGTGCGCCCAGATCGGCAGGCGGGTGCACCTCTCGGCGGCGGCGCAGATCGGCGGCGTGCTCGAGCCCGCCAGTGCGCTGCCAGTGATCATCGAGGACGACGCGATGATCGGTGGCAACTGCGGCGTGTACGAGGGAACGCTGATCCGCGAGCGAGCGGTGCTGGCACCGGGAGTCATCCTCACCGGCTCGACCCCGGTGTATGACCTGGTGCACGGACGGATCTATCGCCGGGAAGGCGAACGCCCGCTGGAGATCCCGGCGGGCGCGGTGGTGGTGCCTGGTTCACGTCCCGTTCGTACCGGGCCCGGTGCTGCTGCCGGTGTGCATCTCTACGCCCCGGTCATCGTGAAGTACCGTGACGAGCGCACCGATGCGGCGGTGAAGATCGAGGAACTGCTCCGCTGATCCGTCGCTACAGCGCGTCCCGCACCGGATCCGGCGGCGGTGCCCCAGCCCCGCACCGGTTCGCGTTGGCGAAGCGATAGCGCAGCGAGACCAGGTTCGCTCCCGATTGCTGCGGTGCGGTGCTCAGCGTGATCGCGTCGAGGTTTTTCGGCATCGCCGCGTCACTGATCTTCAGCCATCGCACCTGTGACTTCTCGATGGCGGACGGCTTGCCGTACTTGGCCGTCAGCTGCCCCTTCAGTTCATTGAATACCCGGTCGGCCTCGATGTCAGTGACGCCGGTCGAGTCGATCAGTTTTCCGCCCACCACCTGGCAGAGGCCAGTCGAGTCGCCCACCACCACTGCATACACGTTCAGGTCCGGGTGGGGCTTCGGCACGTGCGCCGCGTAGAAGGTTGGTGGTGTGCCATCCTGGACGGACAACGGACCCGCGACAGCGTCCAGGTCGCTCTTGCTCATCCCCTCACGCAGCCCGAATGGGGTCGCCTGCAACGGAAGCGGCGCCTGTGCTTGCGCCCCTGCCGCGGAGATGGTTCCAGTCATCAGTATCGCGAAGACTACGCTCGTCAGTCTCATTTCATCTCCACCACTGATCCGCCCTTCATGACCCAGGACACCCGCTCGGTCACGGTGATGTCGGTGAGCGGGTTGCCCGGCACCGCGACCAGGTCGGCCAGCCGACCTGCCTGAATAATGCCGCGATCCTCCATCCCGAGCACCTGCGCTGCATACAACGTTGCACCCCGGAGGGCCTCGACCGGGGCCTGTCCAAGCTGCACGCGCGTCGCGAACTCGTGCGCGTTCTGACCCTGGGGTACCACGCCGGCGTCGGTACCGAACCCGATCTTCACGCCGGCCTTGACTGCCCGCTTGAAGCTCTCGTTGGCAGCCGTGATGGCAACCCGGGCCTTGGCGCGGAGCGCGAGTGGCAGGCTGGCGGTGTCGATCGTCTGGCTCAGGTAGAGCGTGAACACCGCCCAGGTGCCGTTGCGCTTGAGCTCCGCGATTGCCTCGTCCGTGAGGAAGGACGCGTGCTCCACCGACGTCACTCCCGCGCGCGACGCGGCGATGATTCCCTCGGTGCCGTGGGCGTGCGCCGCCACCCGGAGGCCGTGCATCTTCGCCTCGTCCACGATCGCCTTCATCTCCGCGTCCGAGAGCTGCTGCGCCCCCACCGGTCCCTCGAACGAGAGCACCCCGGCGGTCGCGCAGATCTTGATCACCCTGGCGCCATGCTTGATCTGGTAGCGCACCGCTTTCACCACTTCGTCGGTGCCGTCAGCGACG
>Ga0105248_10009091_pt1 | contig 10928 bp, 8 predicted proteins | sample KBSS34metaG_FD_81524 | JGI IMG/M metagenome (GOLD analysis project Ga0105248, IMG submission 81524) | Switchgrass rhizosphere microbial communities from Kellogg Biological Station, Michigan, USA - KBS S3-4 metaG | ecosystem: Host-associated > Plants > Roots > Rhizosphere > Soil | place...
CTCAGCAAGCAGTGAAATTACAAACCGCTCACACCCGCGCTGTACGTCGCGCGCTCCACGTCGGCGTCGCTGCTGCCTCGCTTGCCGCAGCGCTTCACAGCACGACAGCCGCGGCCATCGATACCGTAACGGTCGCGCTAGCGATTCCCCCCACCGTCACCGATGGCGGCATCTGGACCATCGGCAACGAGCTCGGCATCTGGAAGAAAGAAAATCTCGACGTACAGACGCTGACCTTCGAAGGCGCCGGCGCGCTGGTGCCGCAAGTCGCGTCCGGTCACGCCACCATCGGCCTGCCGGTGGTCGATCCGATTCTCGCGTCGTACGCGGCCGGCCACCACGATCTGCCGGTGCGCTACTTCTACAACGCGACGCCGGTCTACACGATAGAATTCGCCGTGCCCGCCGCATCGCCGATCAAGACCCTGGCCGATCTGAAGGGCAAGAAGATCGGCGTCGGCGCGCTGACGTGGGGCACCATTCCGAGCTCGCGCGCGGTGTTGAAGGAAGCCTCGCTCAACAAGGGCGATTACAACATCGTGCCGGTCGGCGTGCTCGGCTCCGGCTTCAACGCGCTGAACACCGGCAAGATCGATGCGCTGAACTACAACAGCAGCTGGCACGACATGCTCGAACTGTCGGGCACGCCGCTGCGGCGCATCGCCTATCCGAATCCGTTCGGCCAGATGGCGGGCAACGGCTTTATCGCAAACACCCAGGCCTTGCAGGCAAACCCCGATCTGTACGCGCGTTTTGGCCGCGCCTATACCGAAGCGCAGGTCGCCTGTGCGGCGAATGTGCCGCTGTGTGTCGAGTCGTTCTGGCGCCAGCACCCTGAAGCGCGGCCGAAAAGCGGCGATGCGAAAACGAATCTGGCCAATGCCGAGGAACTGGTGCGCCGCCGTCTCGCGCGCGTGACACTCGATGCGAACGGCAAACCGCGCCGGCCCGGCGAGTTCGACCTCACCGTAATCAGGCAATTCGTGCAGAACATGGCCGCCGACGGCGAATTCGCGTCGGCCAATGTGCCGATCGATACGCTGTTCACCAATCAGCTGGTGCCGCAATTCAGCCGCTTCGATGCAGATGCGATTCGCAACCAGGCGCGCGCCGCCCACTGACTGCTACGCCGCCACTACCCGCAGGCCAATCATGACGAACCCACCCGCCGCTTCGTTGACGGTTGAACCGCGAAGCGCGTTGATCGACGTGCCGCGCCGCATCCACCTTGCGCATTTTGCGCCGCACGAACCGGTACACATCGATGCATCGCTGACGCGCGCGGACGGCAGTGTGTGGCGCAGCAGCGCGCATTTCACCAGCGGCAGCGACGGTTCGCTCGATCTGCGCGACGCGGTGCCGTCAGAAGGCAGCAGCTATCGGCAAGCGGACGAGAGCGGCCTGATCTGGTCGCTCGCACTCGCGCAGGGCAGCGAAGCCGTGCGCGGCGACGAGGCAATCGATACGCGCACGATCGAACTCACCGCGCGCGGCGCTTCCGGCACGCACGCGACTGCGCAGATCGTGCAGCAGCTGGTGGCCGATGGTGTGACGCGCAGTGAAATCCGTGAAGACGGGCTGGTCGGTACGCTGTTTCGTCCGGCAGGCCCAGGGCCGCATCCGCTCGTGATCGTGCTGAATGGTTCGGGCGGCGGCATCAACGAAGCACGCGCGGCGCTGTTCGCGGCTCACGGCCTGGCAGCCTTTGCGCTCGGCTATTTTCAGGCGCCGGGCTTGCCCGGCTATATTTCCGCGACGCCGCTCGAATACTTTCAGAAGGCGCTCACGTGGGCGCGTGATCATCTGGAACCGGCGCACGGTTTTGTCGCGCTACTGGGCCAGTCGCGCGGTGCGGAGCTGTCGCTGCTGCTCGCCGCGACCTTTGGCGCTTCGGTATCGGCGGTCGTGGGCTATGTGCCGAGCTCCGTCGTGCATGGCACGCTGCGCGCAGGCCGCCCCGGCGAAGCGCCGGATGCGCCGGCGTGGACCTTGAATGGCGAGGCGCTGCCAACCGTGTGGGAGCACAACCGCAGCGCCGACTGGAGCGCGTTTAACAGCACCGTGTCGCCGGTACGTCAGGCGCCATCGTTCGTGTCCGCGCTGCGCGATGCCGACGCGGTCGCGCGCAGCCGCATCCGCGTCGAACATATCGCGGGGCCAGTGCTGCTGCTATCGGGAACCGATGATGGCTTCTGGCCGTCGTCGGAGATGGCCGACAGCGTCGTCCGGCGCATGCGGGCGGCCACGCATCGGCATCCAGTCGTGCATCTGCGCTATGAAGGCGCGGGGCATTCGATCCAGTTTCCGTTCGTGCCGACTACCCGCATCGTCAAGCCGCATGCGGTGGCGCGCGTCGATCTGACCGCGGGCGGCACGCCGCAGGCGAACGCGCATGCCAATGCCGATTCGTGGCCGAAGGTCGTGAGCTTTCTGCGCGATGCGGTGCGTGCGGCGGCAGCTGGGTAGCGTGATGAGGCCGGTTATGCCGGCCGTATCGACGATATCGACAGAAGGTTGCGCGAATCGCTAGCTGCGTGCTGCGATTCAGGCCGAGCCCGCGTCGTGCCGCGCGGCGCGATGTTCCACCACTGCGCGGGCAGCCAGCGCCGCGCCCTTAGACCCAATTCTGCGGGGTTTCCTGAGCAGACGGCCCACCGCCCACTGCAGCGTCGAGCACAGCACCAGATACACAAACGCCACGAACAGAAAGATCTGTACCGGATACACCATCAGCCGATTGTTGACTTGCGTGGCAAGAAACGTGAACTCCGGCACGCCGACGATATAAGCCAGCGACGTATCCTTGATCAGCGTCACCCACTGATTGACGAACGACGGCGCCATGATGCGCAATCCCTGCGGCAGCTGCACATAACGCAGTGCCTGCCAGCGCGTCATGCCGAGCGACAGGGCAGCCTGCTGCTGCGCCGCGCCGACCGCCGCAAGCCCCGCCTGCACCGAATGCGACAGGTACGCGCCGCCGATCAGCGCCAGCGCGCATATCACGCAAGCGAGCCCCGGCACGTCGATGTGCAGCAGCATCGGCATCAGGAAGAAGGTCCAGAAGATCAGCAGCAGCACTGGAATCGCGCGAAACAGGCCGATCACCGCAACCAGCAGGAAATGCAGCGCGCCGCGCGTCATCGCTAGCGCAATGCCACCGGCCAGGCCGGCCAACGCCGACAGCAGTGCCGATACGATCGACATCGCCACGGTCAACGCCGCGCCGCCGAGCGGGCCCTGCGGGAACGAGCCAAGCAGCAAATAACGCAGCGTCGGCCACCATTCGTGCAGTTGCTCCAGCACGCTCATCGCGCGCCTCCGTGCCGGCCATATGCGCCGCCGCGGCGCACCACCAGCAACGCGGCCTCGAGCACCGCAATCGTCGCGATATACAGCACCGTGGCCGCGCCGAATGCCTGAAAGGTCTTGAAGGTTTCGGTATCGACCTGACGCGACGCGTACGACAGTTCGGCGAGGCCAATCGCCATCGTCAACGACGAGTTCTTCACGATGTTCATGTATTGCCCAGCGAGCGGCGGCAGCGCGATGCGCAGCGCCTGCGGCAGCACCACGTAGCGGAAGGTCGCGAACGGCGTCAGCCCCAGCGCGGCAGCCGCCTGCTGCTGGCCGCGCGGCACGCCCTGCATGCCGGCCCTGAACTCTTCGCCGACGAAGGTCGTCGCATAGCACGTCAGCCCAACCCAGCCGGCGACGAATTCAAACGACGGCCACGCGAACGTCAGCCCACCCACAGCCAGCGGATGCGGCGTGTTCAGCCAGCTCATCCACGCTTGCGGCAACAAGGTCGCCGCGCCGAAATACCAGAACAGCAGCTGTACCAGCAGCGGCGAATTGCGAAACGTCAACACGTAGAGCGCGGCGGCGCGCGTAATAGCGCGCCGCCGCGCATGACGTGCGAGTCCCAGCAAGAAGCCGAGCGCAGTCGACGAAACGATCGCACACACACTCAGCACGAGTGTGGTCATGAAGCCATGCAGGATCAACTGCGTGTACTTCGGTTCCAGCCAGTTGCCCATCCGCAAGTTCAATCAGTTCGTTTTGTCGGCCGGCGCATCCCGCAGCCGGCGCCGGGCATCAGCTCTTTTGCGCATCGCCGATACGGAACAGCCGCGGCAGCGGCGCACGGCTCGACGGCCCGAACCACTGGTCGTAGATCTTCGCTGCAGTGCCGTTTGCTTCAAGCCCTTTCAACGTATCGTCGACGGTATTGAGCAGACGCGTTTCGCCCTTCGGCACGCCTACGCCTTCATAGTCGTTCGAAATCGCAAACGGCGGAATTTCATAGTTGGTCTTGTCCGGCACATTGGCGAGCAGCGCGACGAGCTTCGGACCGTCCTGTGTAATGGCCTGCACATTGCCGGCGCGCAGCGCGGCGAACGCGAACGGCGTGTCGTCGTACGCGACGATCGTCGCACCCGGGAACTGCGTACGTACCTGCTGTTCGTTCGTGGTGCCCTTCGCGGCGCCGATCCGCAAAGCGTTCAACTGCTGCGCCGACTTGAGCACGCCCTTCTTCGCGAGAAACTGCGTGCCCGACGCGAAATACGGCGTGCTGAAATCCACTTCCTTCTTGCGTTCGTCGGTGATCGTGAAGTTCGCGAACACGAGGTCGACCTTGCGCGACGTCAGGAACGCAATGCGATTGGCCGGATTGGTCGGCTGGATCTCGAGCTTGACGTTGAGCCGCTTGGCCACCGCACGCGCGTAATCGACGTCGAGGCCGACGATCTGATTGCTCTTCGGATCGACGAAGCCGAACGGCGGATTGCTGTCGAAGGTGGCGACGCGCAGCACACCGGCCTTTTTAATGTCGTCGAGGCGGTCGGCATGCGCTGCCCCGGAAACTGCCCATAGTGCGACGACAATGGCTGCGGCTGCGGCGAATGGTTGGAATTTCATGTTGTTGGATCTCCTGGCAGCGGTGGTGAACGCCGCGACGCAGCGCGTTGCATCGAGTGCCTGCGTAGCGGCGAGCGGCGACTTTACCAATCCGGACGCGCGCGGCGAACCAACAAATCGTCAGGTGCTAAGCGTGATGCGTCATATGCGCGCTGGAAGCTTTTGGGGACTCGCATGACGCGGCTCTCGCCCTGACCTCGTCGATTCGCAGCGTGCCGGAGCCTTCAGTGCGATGCGTCCGGAATCCACGCTGCCTGCAGCACATCGGCGCGCCGGAACGCAGCGAATTTCGCGCCGAGTTCGTCGACGTTGTGAATATCGTTCTTCACCAGATCGTCGCGCGTGATCAACGTGGGCTTCACTTCGATATGACGCCCCGGGTCCTGCCCGGCCACCAGCAACGCGGCCGCGCGCACCGATACGGCGCCGACCACGGCGGGATTGGTTGCGGCTGTCGCCACCCACGGGCTGTTCGGCGCGCGAATCGCCTCGATGTCCGACGTCGAGATGTCCGCGCTATAGATGCGCAGCTTGCTCGCCACGCCTGCCTCATTGGCGGCAAGCGCCGCACCCCGCGCAAATTCGTCGTATGGCGCGAACACCACGCGCACGCCCGGATGCGCACGATACGCGGCGGCCGCCTGATTGGCCACCGACTGCGCAATCGGATTGTCGACCGTGCCGAAGCGCGCCACTTCCTTGACCTTCGGATGCGCCTGCTTGAACGACTGCCACACCGCATCGCGCCGGTCGAGTGGCGCGAAGCCGGCCACATACACGTAGGCCGCGTCGAACGCATCGCCGTTGTCCTTCAGCGCCGCGCCGACCAGTAGCGTCGCGAGGTCGTGGTCGCTCTGCTCGATCTGCGGCACTTTCGGGTTCGCCAGGTCCACGTCGAACGCAACGACCTTGATGCCCTTGTCGAGCGCGCTTTGCACGACGTCCTTCAACGATTCCGGCAAGCCGTGATTGACGATGATCGCCGCCACCCCGACGTTGATCGCCTGCTGGATCTGGTCGCGCTGCTGCGTCGCGTCCTGGCGCCCTTCGTAGATGCGCAGATCGATGCCGAGCGCCTTCGCCTGACGCTGCGCGCCGGCCTCATAGGCCTGGAAGAAATCGCCGGTGGACAAGTAGTTCACCAGCGCGATCTTTACGCCGCCGCGGTCGAACGGCGCTGGTGCACCGGCGAGGCCCGCTGCGTGCGCGACGCTCAATGTGCCGAACGACAGCAGCGCCAACGCGAAATTGCGAAAAAAGGAACGAGTCATGGAAGTTCAAATGGACAAGAAGAGGTTAGCGAAAGACACAGCGCCCGGCTCAATTCCACGCATGGCGCGCAGGCTTCACACCATTCAGAAAGTAGTTGCCGACGAGGTGATACTTCCAGCGCACCGGATCGTGCAGCGTATGCGTGCGTGCATTGCGCCAGTGCCGGTCGAGGTTGTGCTCGGCAAGCGTCGACTGCGTGCCCGCGAGTTCGAACAGTTTCTCGCCGGCCAGCAGCGCTACTTCGGTGGTCAGCACTTTTGCTTCGCCAACCGCGACCGATGCGCGGGCGACGTCGTCTTCGTCCGGCGGCACTGCGCGCGCCGCGATTTCGTCGAGCGTGCGCGCCGCGCGCTCGAGCAAGGCCTCGGCCGCATGCAGCTGGATATGTACGCGGCCGATCTCGCTTAGCAACAGCGGATCGTCTGCCGCGCGTTCGACGCCGCTGTCGACCCATGGCCGCGTACGCTCGCGCACGAAGGTGAGCGTGTCGTCGAGCGCCGCGCGCGCGATGCCCGCGTCGATGGCGGCCTGGATGATCTGCGAGACCGGTCCGTTTAGCGTCGGCTGCTCGGACACGCGATACGCGGCAAACACATGCGAAGCCGGCACCCGCACGCCGGCGGCGATCACCGTGCCGCTCGCGGTGGTGCGTTGACCAAAGCCTGACCAGTCGTCGACCACCTGCAGGCCCGCGGTGCCCTTCGGTACGTACGCAAGCCAGCCACGGCGCGATTCGTCGAGGCCGAGAATCGGCACGTAGTCGGCAAACAGCGCGCCGGTCGAATAGAACTTGGTGCCGTCGATGCGGTAGCCGTCGCCATCCTCTACGACGCGCGTACGTAAATCGAGCACGTTTTTCGTTCCCTTCTCCGAGAAGCCGTTGCCAAAACGCTTGCCTTGCAGCACTTCGCCGAAGAAGTATTGCTTCTGCGCAACGCTTCCCGTCAAAGCAATCACGTCGACGAGACCCAGATGGTTTTGCGGCAGCTGACCAATCGAAGGGTCGGCAGCGGCGATGATTTCGATCACCTGGGTCAGTGTCACGTACGATACGCCCGCGCCGCCATAGGCCTTGGGCACCGTGATCGCCCACAAACCTGATTGCGAAAACAGGTCGACTTCGTCGTACGGCAACTGTCGCTCGCGGTCGCGCTGGCTCGCGCGTTGAGCCAGTTGGTGCGCCACTTCGTGCGCGACGGCGAGCGCCTCGGCATCGTCGCGGATTACGCGCGCTGCCGCTCGCGACGCAGCGGCGTGTTGCGATGGTGCGCCGTTATGAGCCGGCCTGCCCTGCGCGTCGTGCGCAGTCGCGGACAACGACGCGCCTGCGTGAACTGTCGTGCTCATGAACTCCTCCTGTCTATTGTTTAGCGATTCAATCTATCAGCGCGGCGCTTGCGGTCCAAACGACCGATTGCGCAAAGCACAGCACGGCGCGCGTATAACGCTTATGCGCGCGAGGGCAATGCGACAAGTCAACGCCCATGCCGCTGACCAATGCTGAAGGTGAATGCAAGCGCTGCAACCAGCAGCCCACCTTTGATGAAATCCTGCATGTAATACGGCGCGTTCAGCATCGTCAGCCCATTCAGCAGCACGCCGACGAACACCGCGCCGGTCACCGCCCCTAACGCGTTGGGCCGCTTCAAGCCCCATACCGCGTAGCCGATCAGCGCGGCGGCAACCGCATCGAGCAGCAGCGAGTGCCCAGCGCCGACGTCGCCACGTCCGACCCGTGCCGCGATCAGCGCGCCGCCCAACGATGCGATCGCGCCGGAAGCCACGTACGCGCCGACCCGATAGCGCGCGGTCGGCGCACCGGCCAACCTGGCCGCAGTTTCGTTGCCGCCGGTGGCATACAACACCCGGCCCCAGCGCGTGAATTCAAGCACCAGCACGGCGGCCACCGTGATCAACGCGAGCACCAGTACCGGCACCGGGACGACGTCTAGCCAACGGGCCCGACCAAATGCGAGAAATGCCGCGGGAAAGGCGCCGGTCGCCTCACTGCCGTCGGGCATGATCGTGCCCGTTGCAAGCGAGCGGCCGCCCGACGGAATGAGCTGCAAGCCGGCCAGCAGAAACAGCGTGCCGAGCGTCGCCAGTTGGTCGGGCACGCGCAGGCGCGTGATCAGCAAGCCATTGAAGAGACCCGCGCCGACGCCTAGCGCCAGACAAGCGGCAAACGCCGCCAGCGCGCTGCCGTGCCATACGACCAGCACATAGCTCGCCGCCATCTGTGCGGTCGCCGCGATACTGCCGACCGACAGATCGAAGCCGCCCACCGCCAGCGTGATCGTCACGCCCACCGCCAACAGCGCGACGATCGACGCCGCCTGCAGGATGCTGAACAGATTGTCGACGCTGAAGAACGCCGGCTCGCACCACGTGAATAGCGCGCACAACGCCACCAGCAGCAGCACGATGCCGCTGCGTTCGAGCGCGCCGCGCAGCCGCGCAAGCGAGAGCCGGGGAAGGGCTGCCTGCGCGTTTGGTCCAACGGTAATTTTCATCGGTCAGGTTCCTGCCAGTGCGTCGTTCAGGTTATCGATACGCAGACGGTCGAAATACAGCACGCGGTCCGCCACTTCCAGGGCTTCTTCCAGATCGCTGACGAACACCAGCGTCACGCGTTGCGCCGCATGAGTTCGCAGCACCTCGACGATCTCGGCACGCGCGCCGACGTCGACACCCTGAAACGGTTCGTCGAGCAACAACATGCGCGCGGGCTCGACGTGCCAGCGCGCGAGCGCGACTTTCTGCTGGTTGCCGCCCGACAGGTTGACCACGCGGTCGGCGGGGCCGCGACAGCGCACCGTCATGTCGTGAATCGCGTCGCGCGCAGCGGCTTGCTCACGCTCGCGCAGCACGCGGCCGCTGCGAAACCAGCGCGCCAGAAAAGGAAAGCTCAGCGTGCCATCGATCGATGCGAACGGCACGCTATCGGGAAACAGCGAGGTGGCCCAGCGGTCCTCGCCGAGCATGAAGACGTTGGCGGCGATCGCTGCGGCTGCGCTAGCGGGACGCCACGGTGTGCCGTCGAGCGTCATCGTGCCGCCGGCCGGCCGCTCGATGCCAAACAGCGTGCGCGCAAGGCGCGATTTGCCGCCGCCGAGCGGACCGGTGAACGCGACGATTTCGCCGCGTGCGGCGCTGAAATCGAGTCCGGGCGCATCGGCGAACAGCTTGAGGCCATCGGCGCGAAAACCGGTTGCCGGCGGTGCATTGACGCGACCGATAGCACGCGTGTGCGCGAGACCGCTTACAGAAGCGCGTTGCACCGCGCGCGCTGACGGGTCGGGTTGCACCGCATGACCTGGGTGGCCTGACGTCCGAACCGGCAACGCGCGTCCGATCATCACGGCAAGCGCCGCATCGCAATCGAGCGGTGCATCGAAGACCGCCGCGCCTCGTCCGTCGCGCAACACCACGGCCCGATCGGCCATGCGCCGCAGATCGGCAGGTCGATGGGATACCAGCAGAATGCCGACGCCCTGCGAGCGCAATGCATCGAGCGCGGCGAACAACACGTCGGCTTCCGCGGCGGACAGACAGGCGGTCGGTTCATCGAGCAGCAGCAATGCGGGCTTTGCATCGAGTGCGCGCGCCAGCGTGACCAGTTGCCGTGTCGCAACCGATTGCCCGGCGAGCGGCGCACGCAGATCGCAAGCGAGCCCAACGCGTGCGGCAATTTCGCGTGCGTCACGCAAACGCGCTGCCGGCGAAGCGAACCAGCGGCCGCCCGCGCGGCTGGTTCGCTCGAGCAGCAGGTTTTCCGCCACCGATAACGTAGGCACCACGGCATCGGCAATCGCCTGGTGCATCGTCGCGACACCCAGCGCCTTCGCGTGCTGCGTCGACGCCGGTTCATAAGCGCGGCCGCCCAATTCGAGCGTGCCGCTGTCGGCACGCAGCACGCCGCTCAGAATCTTGACGACCGTCGATTTGCCGGCGCCGTTTGCGCCCATCAACGCGACCACCTCGCCGGCACGCACGATCAGGTCGAAATGGTCCAGCGCGCGCGTCGGCCCGAAACGCTTCGATAACGCACGTGCCTCCAGCACGACCGGTGCGGTGCTCAAGCGGTCGCCTCGTCGTCCACGTCGTGCGCGGTCGGCTCATAGCGAATCAGCAGCAGAAACACGATCGGCGTAATCGCTGTGAGCGCAACGATCCAGAACATGTCGGTGCCGAAGCGCGCCTGCAGGATCGGCAGCACGAACAGCGCGAGCGCACTGCCGATGCCCGTCAACGAGCGGCCAAAGCCAACGCCGGTGCCGCGAATCGAAGTCGGATACGACAGCGCCGGGTAGATCATCATCTGTGCGCCCGGGCCAAAGCCCTCGGCAAACAGCCACGTGCCGAGCATCAGCAGCGCAACGCCGATGCCGAGCGCTGCCTGCGGGTGTCCGATCAGCGCCAGCGTCACCAGCGAAACGAACTGCAGCGCAAAGCCCGCAATCGCCACATGCCGCGATGGATAGCGATACGCGAGCCGCATGCCGAGCAAGCCACCGGTCAGCGCGAACAGCACGTTCAATGCAAGCGACGCGGCAATCGTTTCGAACACGCCTGCGCCAAGAAAACGCGCGAGAATCGACGGCAGGAAAAATGCGATCGCCGTGTATTCGAACGGAATGCACAGGTTCATCACACTGGCGACGATCGTGCGCTTCAGATACGGACGCTGAAACAGCACACGCAGGCTGACCGGAGGCTGCTTCGAAACGTGC
>Ga0105248_10009094_pt1 | contig 10927 bp, 9 predicted proteins | sample KBSS34metaG_FD_81524 | JGI IMG/M metagenome (GOLD analysis project Ga0105248, IMG submission 81524) | Switchgrass rhizosphere microbial communities from Kellogg Biological Station, Michigan, USA - KBS S3-4 metaG | ecosystem: Host-associated > Plants > Roots > Rhizosphere > Soil | place...
AATCACTTTGCTACACCACGGTTGCACCCGGGCTCAGGGTTTCCTGCTGTCCCCTCCGCTCAGCGGGGCGGAGTTGGGTGCGCTGCTCGCCAAGGGGCGAGTGTCAGCGCAGTTTTCCGCAACTCCCACTGCTTGACGGCGCGGTCCGCGCGTCGCGCATGCCTGCGCGCAGTTGGAGTCCCGAAGCGGTGCAGGTGGGCCGCAGCGGCGACTCGGCGGGCGTCATCTCGAGCAACTCGACTCGGTGGAAGCGGCTCGCGGACTGACCCACGACGCAGACCTGCAGGTCGTCGGAGTTCGACGGCGTGAGCAGCGAGTCGGGGTCGACGGACGGCTCGCTGGACGAGACGACCAGGCCGCAGCGCACCCCGACGGCGAACGGACCGTCCGAAGTGGAGAGCACGACCCCGACGATTCGTCCGTCTTCGAAGACGATCCGGTCCAGCGGACTCGCCTCGTGGATGGCAATGTCGCGCTCGCGCGCCCGGTCGACCACCCAATCAGAGAGTGCGTGGCCAACGGCGAGGTCCGAAGGTTTGATCGATCCGATGGACTGGACCTCCAACGACTGGCCGTCACTGGACCGCATCGGTGTGGTTCGCCATCCCGACACGGTCGAGAACAGCATCCCGTATGGCGACGCCAGGCACTGAGCATTCCAGTCGTGCAACCGCGCTCCGACGAAGGGCTCGACCGCGCCGGACGTGGGCCTGGGGCGCACGGTGCGGACGGTGAGGTGAGCGTCCTCGGGACGAGCGCTCGGCGCGAGATCGTCAGTCAGGGCGGCGAGGTACTCGTGCGTCTCCACATCAAGATCGGGGCGCGCCAAGCTACGAAGAAATCCGCTTACCCGGTGCTGTAGCGCGATACCTGTATGCGACGCTCCACGCTCTCCCTGTGGGGCGGCGACCAACACTTCGCCCCCCGCGTCCGCGGTCGCGATGGCACTGGCCAACGCGCCCAATCCGGCTCCTATGCACGCCACGTCAACTTCGGTATCCCACATTTGCGTTAATAACCTCGGAGTTGCGAATCATTGCTGGGGAAAATATGCGTGTGCCCTCCCGACGGACGGGCGGGCACCTTGCGAGGACGCGCCGACCCGGCGGTTGAATCGTCTTCCGACGGCCATTTCACGAGGCGAGGGGCGTGGTCGTGAGGTCCACGAAACGCCACGAACTGAAACATTTCGTAAAGCGTGCGTGGACCAGAGGACGTTTGCGGCTGCAAACCATGGCTACGCATCGACTCAGACGCGCCGCAGCCGGCCAAAGACCGCCTCCGACATGCTGTTCCGTGCCAGGAGCGACCCGCGTGGGCCCTCTCCAGCATCAGACCATGAGTCATCACACGAAGTACTTTACATACCTTTGGAATGTACAGCACCCCTAGATATGACCTAAAGTCTGTAGCAAAATTGGACACGAGCGGGACCAGAACTTGATTTCCGCGCGGACCAAACGCGGTCGGGCATGGACGGGCAGATGCGGAAAGGGTGGAGGTAGCTGTCGGTGACCGAGGTAGTCGACAAGAAGGCCACGTCCACGCGGCTGGAGATCATCCGTGCGGCAGCACGCGAGTTTGCAGTTAAGCCCTACAGCCTGGTCAACCTCGACGACATCCTCACCCACGCAGACGTGACCAAGGGTGCGATGTACACCCACTTCCGGTCCAAGCACGCACTCGCCACAGCGATCGTCGAACACCAGATAGACGTGGTGCTGACCGCGGTCGACAAACTGCAGACGTCCTACTCGTCGGCCTTGGAGACCTTGATCGACCTCTCCTATCTGGACGCGACCGCGGACATGAGCGACGAGATGGCGCGAGCGAGCTTCAACCTCCTCGAATCGGTCGGTCGGTTCGACGGTTTCCAGGCTACGGTGCTCGAGGGTTGGGTGGCAGCGTTCTCCAATCTGGTCCGCCAAGCCATCGCCGACGGCGATGTGACGGAAACGAGCGACCCCGTCGCCGTCGGCCGCCTCGTCGTCTCGATGTTCCTCGGCCTCCGCCAGACGAGTGACCTCAACGAGCCAAAAACACTGATCGGAGACTTGGAAGCGACGTGGCTGCTCATGCTTCCGGCGTTCGCCGACCCGCGACGACTGGAGTATCTGCGCGGCTTCATCCGGCGCCGCTCCGCACTGGCCATCAGGAATACCGCGCCATTGGTCAACCGCAATCTATGATTCTCGAACACCGCCAACGCCATCGGATTGGATTGACTGAGGTTATCGAGGATGGTGCGCCAAGCCCGATCGGAAGCCACTAGGCAGAGGATCATCGACTCAGCCGTCGATTTGATCAACGAGATCGGCTACCCCGCCGCAGGGCTGGCTGACATCATCGAGCGCGCAGAAATGACGAAAGGCGCGCTGTACTACCACTTCGACTCCAAGGAAGCGCTCGCGTCGGCCATCATGGACGACGGCGGCACCAGGGTGTTGAACGCGTTTCAGGCCGCGGGCCGACCCGGATCACCTGCGATGGAGAACATCATTCACGGTGTCTTCATGGTCACCGACACTGTCCGCAAGGACACACTCGCCCAAGCCGCTTCCCGACTCATGCGGACGTTCGGCGGCTTCAACCCCGCCGCGAAGACTGCGTACGGAGCCTTCCTCGAGGCGATGACCAGCCGCGTGAAGACCGCGGTAGCCGAAGGCGACGTGCGTGCCGACATCGAACCCGAAGTCATCGGCCGCGCCATCTTCGGCGCCATGTTGGGCGCCGAACTGCTGTCCGACGCCCTGTCAGCTGGAACGGACATGGGCAAGCAGGTCGTCGGGACGTGGGAAGTGTTGTTGTTGGCGATCGTCCAAGCGGACTCGCTGAACTACTACCTGGAGTTCCTCTCCCGCCAGTCGTCGCGCGCGGCGACGGCGCGTCCTGAAGACACCTAGAGTTCGTCGACCCAAAGCAGCTCGGTCAAGTCCTGGAACGTCGATGCCACCATCTGGTCGACTGTGCGGCCGACCATCTCGGCAAACGCGCTGTTGGCGAAGATGATGGACGCGCATTACGGTCTTGTCGCTAGGTTTGACGGATGGAGCTGTCATGGTCGGACGAGGACATTCGGTTTCGCGAGGAAGTCCGTGGCTTCCTGCAAGACCGGCTGACACCGGAACTGCAACGGGCGGGCAGGCTGATGACGAGCGTCTACAGCGACCACGATGCCAGCCTGCAGTGGCAACTAATTCTGCACGAGCGGGGGTGGGCGGCACCTGCGTGGCCGGTGGAATTCGGCGGCTGCGACTGGAGCCTGACGCAGCACTACGTCTTCAGCCGCGAGTCGACGCTCGCGGGGGCTCCTGCGTTGTCGCCGATGGGCATTCGCATGGTCGCGCACGCGATCATCGCCTACGGCACGGCCGCCCAGAAGGAGTACTTCCTACTTCGAATCCTCACCGGCGAGGTGTTCTTCTGTCAGGGCTACTCCGAACCCGAGGCGGGCTCTGACCTCGCCGCGCTGTCGATGGCCGCCGTGGACGACGGTGACGACCTGGTCTGCACGGGCAGCAAGATCTGGACGACGCATGCCCAGGAGGCGAACTGGATGTTCGCCCTGGTCCGCACTTCCCGGACGGCCAAGAAGCAACAGGGCATCACATTCGTGCTGATCGACATGACGTCGCCGGGAATTCAGATCCGCCCGCTTGTCATGACCTCGGGCGAGGAGATCCAGAATCAGGTGTTCTTCGACGACGTGCGCGTCCCGAAGCGCAACGTGATCGGCGAAATCGACGACGGCTGGACCGTCGCGAAGTACCTGCTGGAGTTCGAGCGCGGCGGTGGCGCCAACTCCCCCGCCCTGCAGGTGCTGGCGGAGGAGGTCGCCACGGCGGCCGCGGGCCAACCCGGACCCGGCGGCGGACCGCTCATCGACGACCCCGCGTTCGCCCGCAAACTGGCCGAAGCGCGGATACGCACGGAGGTACTCGAGATCCTCGAATACCGGACGCTAGCCACGCTCGTGGGCGGCGGCCATCCCGGCTCGGCGTCGTCGATGTTGAAGATCCTGTCCACCGAACTGAGCCAGTCGCTGACCGAACTGGCGATGGAGGCGGCCGGACCACGCGGGCGGGCGTATCAACCACACGCCACCCACCCGGGCGGCCCGGTCGCGGGCTACGAGCCTCCTCCGGACAGATATCTCAGTGGCGAGCCATGGCAGGCGGTGGCGCCGCTGCGATACCTCAACGACCGGGCGGGCTCAATCTACGCTGGTAGCAACGAGATTCAGCGCAACATCCTGGCCAAAGCGGCGTTGGGGCTCTGATGGACTTCACGCTCTCCCACGAGCAGGACCTGCTGCGCGACGGACTCAACAAGTTCCTCGCCACCCGCTACGACCTCGACAAGAGCAGGACGGCCGTCAAGACCGGGCCGGGCTGGCAGCCCAACGTCTGGAAGGCGTTCGCCGAGGAGCTCGGAATCCTCGGTGCCGCACTGCCCGAGGACGTCGGCGGCATCGGCGGCGGACCCGTCGAAATCATGGTGATCGCGGAGGCACTGGGCTACGCGTTGGTCGTGGAACCCTACGTGGACACCGCCGTCGTGGGCGCGGGCCTGCTTCGCCGGGCCGGCGGTCCAGTGGCGCTCGAGCTGCTCGAAGGCATCGTCGAGGGCACGGCGATCGTCACGCTGGCGGCCGCAGAGGCCACGTCCGGCGACCACTGGGAGCACGTGACCACCACGGCCCGGCGTGACGGATCCGATTGGCTGCTCACGGGTTCCAAGATCATGGCGATCGGCGCCCCGCTGGCGACGCAGCTCTTGGTGACGGCCGCGACCCCCGGCGGCACGTCGCTCTTCCTGATCGACCGCGCTAGGGTCGGACCCGGCCTCGACGTCCACGCGTTCCGCACGATCGACGACCGTCGCGCCGCCGATCTGGTCTTGCACGAGCTGCGACTGCCCGCCGACGCGCTGCTCGGCGAGGAGGGCCGGGCCTGGCCGTCCATCGAGACGGCACGCGACGAGGGCGCCGCCGCCGTGTGCGCGGAGGCCGTCGGCTGCATGCGGAAGGTATTGGCCGACACGGTCGAATACTGCAAGCAGCGCAAGCAGTTCGGGCAGCCGATCGGCAGCTTCCAGGCCCTCGCACACCGCATGGTCGACATGCACATGGAGGTCGAGCAGTCGATCGCCGCGGTCTACCTCGCCGTGCTCAACCTGGAGGCCGAGCCGAACGTGCGGGCCAGGGCGGTGTCGGCGACGAAGGCCACCGTGGGGCGGGCCGCGCGGTTCGTCGGGCAGAACGCCGTTCAGCTGCACGGTGGCATGGGCATGACCGAGGAACTGGCGATCGGGCACTACTTCAAGCGGCTCACGGCCATTCAGTTCGAGTTCGGGTCCACCGATCACCACGTCACCCGGTACGCGAGGCTCACCCGAGGGTGAGCCCTCGCGGCTGGGTGCTCTTCGCCGCGATGAGCATCATCTGGGGCATCCCGTACCTCTTGATCAAGATCGCGGTCGAGGGCGTGTCGGTGCCCGTTCTGGTACTGGCGCGCACGGCGATCGGTGCCGCAGTGCTGTTGCCGCTGGCCTTCTTTCGGCCCGGTTGGGCGCTGGTGCGCAAGCATTGGAAGCCTGCGCTCGTCTTCGCGTTCTTCGAGGTGATCGCCGCGTGGCTGCTGCTGTCGGACGCCGAACGCCAGCTCACCAGTTCGCTCACCGGGCTGCTCATCGCGGCCTCCCCCATCATCGCCGCGGTGCTCGACCGGTTCACCGGCGGGGAACGCCGCTTGGGCGCCAAGCGAATTGCCGGGCTAGGCGTCGGGCTGGCGGGTGTCGCGGTCCTTGCCGGCCCCGAACTCAGCGGAGGGTCGGCCTGGCCCGTGACCGAAGTGCTGTTGGTGGCGACCTGCTACGCGATCGCGCCGCTAGTGGCGGCCCGCTACCTCGCCGACGTGCCGACGCTGCAACTGACGGCAACCTGCCTCGGGGTGGCCGCTCTGGTATACGCGGCGCCCGCGGCAGCGACGTGGCCAGCCGAAATCCCCTCCGCACGAGTGTTGTTGGCAGTGGCGGCGTTGGCGGTGGTGTGCACGGCCCTGGCCTTCCTGGTGTTCTTCGCGCTGATTCGCGAGGTCGGTGCGGCCCGCGCGCTGGTCTTCACCTACGTCAATCCGGCCGTCGCCCTGATCGCGGGAGTCTTGGTATTGAGCGAACCGGTCACCCACTGGCATCTCGTCGGGTTGGCCTTGATCCTCATCGGATCGGTACTGGCGACCCGTCGGTCCGACGTGGCGTCCCATGTGACGGCGCCGAGCTGAGCCGATCTCCGATCACGTCTCGGCTGGCCCCAGCAAACTAGACAACTGTCCAATCCACCCACGTCACTCAGTGCGCAAGTCGCGGCATTAGACGACACCAGAGCGTGGTCATCCAGCGAATGACCAGTTCCACCACCAGCGCTACCGTTTCATTGCCAAGTCTCGGACGGTCGGATAACCTGGACACATGTCCAGTCCAGTGGTGATGCACGTCACTCGCCTGCGGGACCCACACGCTCAACACACGCTCACCTGCCGTCGCGTCTTCGGTGCGGCGGCCGCCATGCTCGACGAATCCACGCAGACCGACGTCTCGGTGCCCGCACTCGCCAAGCGGGCCAGGATCGCCCCCGCCGCGCTCAGCGCGCACTTCCCGTCCCTCGACGCGATGTTCGCCGAGCTCTACCTCAACCGCGTCACCGAGTTGCCCCTCGTCGTGGATCCAGAGGCCACCGTGCAGGCGCGCGTGAGCCACCAACTGCGTGCGATTACCCTCGTCGTCGCCGACGAACCACGACTCGCGGTCGCATGCACCCGCGCACTGGTGCGCAACGACGATGCCGCGGTCGCCGAGGCGCGCACCCGCATCGCGGTCGAGGTCCGCCGACGCATCGCCGCCGCGATGGGCACCGGCGCATGGCCCGAGGTCCTCGAGACGTTGGAGACGCTTTTTTGGGGCGCCCTGCTCCAGGTCGAGTCGCGCGCCGTCGGCTACCGCGCCATGGCCAGCCGGCTCGACACCATGCTCGCGCTGATCCTGCCCGAGGCCGATCATTAGCGAGGCCGAGCACAAGGTGACCTGCCCCTTGTGCGAGGCAATGTGTGGTTTGACGGTTCGCGTGTCCGACGGTCACGTCCGCGACGTCCGAGGCAATCACGACGACGTCTGGTCGCGGGGGCATCTGTGTCCGAAGGGCGCGTCACTGGGCCAGGTGCATCACGACCCCGACCGGCTCCGACTTCCGTTGGTCAAGAAGCGAAACGGCGACCACGAGGCCGTGTCCTGGGACGACGCGCTGGCCGAGTGTGAACGCGTGCTGAGGCCGGTGCTCGACACGTACGGCGGCCGGGCGCTGACGGTGTACATCGGCAACCCCGTCGCGCACAACATCGGGCTGAGCCTGCACGTCGGCGCGCTCATCGGATTCGGCCAGGCCGCGGGCATGCAGGCGTACTACTCCCCAGGCACCGTCGACCAGTGGCCGCTGAACGTGGTCAGCGCGCTGGCGTTCGGCGGCATGTGGAACGGTCCGATACCCGACCTCGTTCATACGGACCACCTCGTCGTGCTCGGAGCGAATCCGTCAGCGTCACAAGGATCGATGTTGTCGTCGCCCGACATCATGGGTGAACTCGGCGCCATCGCGGAGCGAGGCAAGGTCGTGGTGGTCGACCCCCGGCGCACCCAGACCGCGCAGCGCGCGACCGAGTGGATCCCGATCCGTCCCGGCACCGACGCGCTACTACTCTTCGCGATCCTGAACGTGTTGGACGACAACGACTGGCTTCGCCGGCCGGATCACCTCCGTGATCGCGTCAGCGGCCTCGACGAGGTCGTCGCATTGGCGAAACCCTTCACCCCGGAGCGGGTGGCCGACCAGACCGGCGTCTCCGCGCTCACGATCCGACGGATGGCCGCGGAACTCGCGCATGCCGAACGACCGGTGCTGTACAGCCGAATCGGCACGTGCACACAGGAATTCGGCACGCTCTCCACGTGGTTGGTGTTCGTCGTCAATGCGGCGATCGGTGCGCTCGACAGCGTCGGTGGCGCGGTCTTCCCCAAACCCGCCGTCTGGTCGCAGATGTTCATGAAGCCCCCGGACCAGCCAACTGAAGGCTGGCAGTTCGGACGATTCCACAGCAGGGTGCGTGAGTTCCCCGAGGTCTTCGGCCAATTCCCCATCAGCTGCCTCGCCGAGGAGATCGACACTCCGGGCGACGGTCAGTTGCGAGCATTGATCACGGTCGCGGGCAACCCCGTGATCTCGGCACCCGGCGCGCGGCGACTGGAATCCGCCCTCGGCTCACTCGACGCGATGATCTCTATCGACAACTGGCTCAACGAGACGACCCGCTACGCTGACGTCATTCTGCCGGGCCTGTCGCCGCTGGAGCGGCCGCACTCCGACGACCTGTACTGGGCGTACTCGACTGCGTCGTGTCTCAAGTGGTCCGACGCCGTGTTCGCCCCCGAACCGGACCGCCCGGCGGAATGGGAACTGCTTCTGCGCCTTGCGGGTTCGTTGTTCGGCACAGCGGTACCCGAGGTCGACGTGCCTGCCATCGACGATCTATACGTCGGCGGCCTGGTGACCACGATGTGCACCCAACCCCACTCGCCGCTGACTGGGCGTGACCCACAACAGGTCATGGCCGCACTCCCCGACCGCGGCCCGGAACGCCTGGTGGACTTGGGTATTCGGCTGGGCCCGTGGGGTGACGACCTCGGTCTCAGTCCCGGCGACCTGACACTGGCCACCGTTCGCGAGCATCCCGACGGGCTGCGACTGGACGAACTCTCGGGCGGTCGGATCGACGACGTCGTCACCACGCCGTCGGGACGGGTCGAGCTCTTCCACCCCCATCTGGCCGACGACGTTCCGCGCCTGCTGGCCCGGCTGGACCGGGAGACTCCCGAGTTCGTGCTGACGAGCCGGCGCCACCTTCGATCGAACAACTCCTGGCTGCACAACGTCCCTGCGCTGATGCGCGGCAAGGATAGGTGCACTCTGCTCGTCCATCCCGTCGACGCGGAACGGGTGGGTCTACGGACCGGCGACCTCGCCGAGGTCTCGACCTCCGAAGGGTCCCTCACCGTGGCCGCCGAGGTCAGCGACGAGGTGATGCCGGGCGTGGTGTGCCTTCCGCACGGGTGGGGACATGGTCGGACGGGCACCCGGCTGGACACCGCCAACGCGCACCCGGGCGTGAACTCCAACCTGCTCAATCCCCCGGACCTGATCGACGTGCCGAGCAACACGCAAGTGGTCAACGGCGTACCGTGCATGGTTCGCAGTGTCGCCGTCGCCGCTCAATCCTGAAGGGCACCAATCGGTTTACAACAGGCATCTGGACGTCAAGCCTTGGTGAGCTGCTTCTGCTCGTAGAGCTTCGCCCATTCCTTGCGCGGGCGGATCGACACGTCGACGTCGGTCGCCTTGGCGCGCAGTGCACCAACGGTGGCCTGCTCCTTGGGTGTGTGGTTGAACGGGTCCCAGCCGAAGAACCGGCAGGAGTTCTCCCATGTGATCTTGTTGATGTCGGCGTCGTCTGCGCCGGCGGCGTTCAGTTCGGCCAGCACCTGCTCGGGCGCATCGGGCCAGAAGCAGTCCGAGTGGGGGTAGTCGCACTCCCACGCGATGTTGTCGATGCCGATCTCGTGACGCAGCTTCAGCGACGTCTTGTCGGTGACGTAGCAGGCCAGCGAATGCTCGCGGAACACGTCGCTGGGCAGCTTGTCGCCGAAGTCGCGACGCAGCCACTTCTGGTTGGTGTAGTGCCGGTCGCTGCGATCCAGATAGAAGGGGATCCAGCCGATTCCGCCCTCGGAGAAGGCGAACTTCAGATCGGGGTAGTTGCGCATCGCAGGCCCCCACAGCAGATCCTGTGCGCACATTGCCGAGATCTGGGTGGCCAGGATGATCAGGTTGTCGATGGGGGCATTCGGCGCCATGCTGATGGCGCCGAACCCGGTGCCGATGTGGAGGCACATCACGACGTTCTCCTCGGACAGCGTGCGGAACACCGGACCCCAGTAGTCCTCGTCGTGGTAGCTCGGCAGGCCCTCGAGGTGCGGCAGTTCCGGCATCGTCACCGCGCGGCAGCCCTTGGCGGCCGCCCGACGGATCTCGGCACACATGGCCTCGGGATTCCAGGTTGGCAGCACGGCGATCGGGATGAATCGGTCGGGATAGCTGCCCGCCCATTCGTCGATGTGCCAGTCGTTGTACGCCGACACCATGACCAGGGTGACGGGCTCCTGATGCATGTTCAGGTGTCGCGCCGAGAAACCGGTGAACGTCGGGAAGCACATCGACGCGAGGATGCCGTTGCGGCTCATGTCACGGACGCGTTCGTGCACGTCGTAGACACCCGGTCGCATCTCGGCGAAGCCCGCGGGGTCGCGGCCCCATTCCTCCGCGGGCCACGACACGACGGCGTTGAGCCCGCTCACGCCCTGCGGCCTGCCCTGGTACATCCACTGGTCTACGCCCTTGTCGTCGGTGACGACGATGGGCGCCTCGGCCTTGTACTTGGCGGGCACGTGGTTGAGGAACATGTCTGGTGGCTCGACGACGTGGTCGTCGATGCTCACCAGGATCATGTCGTCCTTGTTCATGGGGTCCTCACAGGCTGTGTCGAAAACGGGCGTGGTGACGGGTGCCCCTCAACTAGTACCCTCGGTAACCGTGACCGTCTCTGCGCTTTCGGACAGAGGTTTGGCCGAATCGGCCAACATTGGGCTCGCAACGGCCCGCCCGGTGATCGAGCTGCGCCGGGGTGGGCGGGCGCTGGCAGGCAGTTACCTCTACGAGGGCGACGGGTTGATCACCGGCTGGCACTCTCACGAGGTGCACCAGATCGAGTACGCGGTCGGTGGCGTCGTCGAGGTCGAGACGGCGTCGGCGCACTACCTGCTGCCA
>Ga0105248_10009095_pt1 | contig 10926 bp, 7 predicted proteins | sample KBSS34metaG_FD_81524 | JGI IMG/M metagenome (GOLD analysis project Ga0105248, IMG submission 81524) | Switchgrass rhizosphere microbial communities from Kellogg Biological Station, Michigan, USA - KBS S3-4 metaG | ecosystem: Host-associated > Plants > Roots > Rhizosphere > Soil | place...
CGGATCTGAGGCGTTCCGCTTCCATCGCTCAACCGGATGCCTGGCAACGCATCGTCAGCGATGGGGCGTTGGAAAGTCGTGGCATGATCGGCTGGTCTAAATATCTCGACCGCCAGCAGGTCGACATGATTCGTTTGTTCGTTATAGAACAAGCAAGGACACTGCAACAGTAAGCAATCCGCTTTACTGAAACTCGCGCATCATTCCTGCAACGTTATTTGATGCGGGCCCGGATCCCCAGCCGAATTCGGACATCAGTTGCTTCGAGATCTCGTCCTGACTTTTCTGCTCGCGATTCATGGATCGGACACGTTCCTGAATGGCGACCATCTTTGCGCGAATTTCCCGAACCTGTGGTTTCGTCACCGCCGGGCCGTGGCCCGGAATTGCAGTGTCCCAATCCATTTGGAGAAGGCTGTCTACCGAGCGAGTCCATTCCGCCCAACTCCCGCCATCGTCGTAGTTCACGATCAGGGGGATCGCATCCACTGTGGTCAACAGATCGCCCGTCACAAGAACCCGCGCTTGAGGAAAAAGCACGACAGTATCGCCACGGGTGTGTCCGCGATACTCCATCAACTGAGCCTGCTTGCCGCCGAGAAAAATCGTCGCCTTGCCGGCATAGGTCCATTGCGGCAACCACCCTGGATTTCCCGCCCTGGCCATGTTCTCGCGATCGGCAGTCGTGATGAGAACCTGCGCGCCCTCGGAAGCGAACATCGCGGCGCCCGCGGCATGATCCGCGTGATTGTGAGTCAGGACCAGATACTTCACGGGCTGAGGCGTGAGCGACTTGATCTTCGCGAGAACATCTTCGTGAATTCGCTCGTTCTTCGAATCGACAGCGATCACGCCTTCATCGGTAAGCGCCAGCGTAATATTTCCTCCGTAAGTGCCGATCTCTGCAACGGTCTGACCCGCATTCTCGATGAGATAGATATCGTCACGAACCCTGGTCAGTTTCGGTAGAGCGCCCGGCTGCTGCGGCCCTCCTCTCTGACGCGCATCGTTTATCGAAACAGCCAATAGTGAAAAAACGCCGGCCGCAAGAATCGTTTTGGGAATCGAGAGATTCATCTGTAGTTATCCACTAGTGGCCTCTAACAGAAAGATTGGTACCAGTTGTTCCCTTGTAGGGGCGGTCTATGACCGCCCACAATCCTGCAAGTGTAAAATTCTGGGCGGTCATAGACCGCCCCTACAGAAAGCTGACTGGTCCCGATTCATCTGTTACGGACCCCTAGTAGCGTCCGAGGTCGGCACCGAGTTGTACGTCTCCGGGAAACAGCACGTGAATCGCGTTGAGGTAACCGCGAGCCTGTTCCGGCCCTGTTGGGTTGGGAGCGAAATGCGTGATGACGACGCGCTTTACCTCGGCAGCCTTTGCCAGTTCTCCGACCTGGCTGGGCGTCATGTGATGGGCGTGCATATGCCAATCGAACCCCGTTGGCGTTGTATTGGGTGCACCCGCACGCGCGCCCCGGCCCATGCCCGCAAGCACGGCATCCACGTCGATCATCTCGCTCACCAGAAGGTCGGCGCCGTGCGCGAGCGCAACCACTGCTTTGCTCGGACCGGTATCGCCGGTGTAGACGATCGAGCGGTCTGCCAGATCGAAACGGTAAGACAAGGACACCCCTTCGGCTCGGTCCGTGTTCCCTTCAGGCAGGCTGAAGTGGCTGTTCTCCGCAGCGGTCACCTTGAACCCATCCACCGTGATCACTGAACCATCCTTCATCTCGACTGTCTGGATGTCGGCGCTCCATCCCTGTCCAGGTATTCCATATCCGGCTCGCATGGCGGGCGCTGCGGCGGCGAGCAGACCATCAATGAACGCCTTGGTGCCGGGAGGCCCGTAAACACGCAGCGGCCCCCTCGTTTCGAGTTGCATCCGCAAACCGATGACCGCAAGCATGCCTGCCGTGTGGTCAAAGTGCAGGTGACTCAGGAACACGGCGCGCAGCGCGCCCACGCGGATATTTGCTTTGGCAAGCTGCGCCACCGCGCCGTCGCCGGCGTCGATGAGATACGGTTGTCCACCAACGAGTAACGCGTTCGCCGGTTGTGCGCGGTCGGCCTCGCTATTGGGCCCGCTGGCCGTTCCGAGAATGATGAACTCGCTGCGCGCCTGCGCTCCCGCTCCAGCGACGCCGGGTCCGCGCTGACCTGGATACCCCGACGCGAAAACAACCAGCGCAAGGGACACGATCAATCCACTCCACACTCGTTTCATTTGTGCTCTTCTCCCAAAAAAGGCTTAACCATGACCTGGAGTGAAAACGGCACGCTGTTTTCGGGCCGTCTTGAAATTCAGCGGATTTTATCGCTTAGCTTGTCGGAAGCGATCGAGAAATCTCCGACCAGGAAGAAGTGACGGATTCATTGGCAACTACTCTTTTCGAGATTGGGATCTGGTCGGAAGCGAAAACCGGAATGTAGTACCGATGCCTTCTTTGCTTGTCACCTTTATATGACCGCCCATCGCCTCCGTAAATGTCTTCACGATGGCGAGGCCTAAGCCCATTCCGTCCAGGTTTTCCTGATCGGATTCTCCCTTCTCAAATATCTTGTCGATAAGTTCTGCATGGATTCCCGCACCATTGTCGCTGACCCAGCATTCAACGGAATCTTCATCACGGGTCTCTGCTGCTCCGATGGAAATTTGCCCTCGCGGCGTGTAATTCAAGGCATTGGCAATCAGATTCTGATAGATCCGTTTCAGCAGGCTGGCATCCGCATAGACGACGAGGTCTTCTGGTACGTCATTGATGAGGCAAGTACTGGAGGTTCCCGCAATGGGATGGAGATCGTGAATAAGGGACTCGACGAGGGGCCAAAGATCAAATTCCCTCATTTCCAATTTGATTCCGAGTTCGGTTTGCAGATTCGCGTTTTCCTCAAGCACTTTGGTGACCAGTTTTTCAAGGTGCTGTGCATTCCGACGCAGGGCCTTGACCATCCTGAACGCTTCATCGCCGGCGTTCTGTCCTAAAAGAATTGTTTCCAAAACTCTTCCTGCCAGGGAAATGGCGGTTAGCGGGGTTCGAAGATCATGGGCCACAAATGAAAGGTATTCCTCCCGGCGCCGTTGCACCTCCAGGGCGCGCTGAGTCGCATAGGCTTGAACGGCTGAACCGATCGCATGGTCGAATACTCGGTTGATGATTGTGAAGGGCTTTCCTTGCAGATTTATATCGTTGTCGTCGGCGAGATTGTGGATACATCCGCGGAGAATGTTATATTCGGCGACGACTTCTTCGATATCAAAGGAGTCCTGCAGGCGTTGCAAACCATGAGCCTCGGAAATCTGATTGGCGAGCGCATCCGGAATAGTCTGGTCCACATTTGCATTTAGTTCCCTCACCAACTCATCCACTAACGACGGGATGTGGTCGGTAAGTGTGGGCAAATCGATATCTCGTGCTGAAGGAAGCTCCCTTACCTGCCTGCGCCATTCAAATAGCAACGCGTTACGTTCCTGATTCATAAGCGTCGCCAGTTTCTTGATTTCTACCATGTCGTTCTCCAATTCAAATTAGCCGTAGAGGCTCTGGTCCGGCTGACGAAGGATGATGGCCAGCAGACACCGAGCGGTTGCTGCACGAGACAGCAAGCTGATCTCGATTGTACTCGCGTCATTGGAAAGCGAATGAGCAAGACAGCACGCCCGTCCATGCGGGAGATGGGGGAAAGTGGCGCTGTCGTGATTTCAGTTCAACGCTGGTAGCATATGCCCTCGTAGTGCTGGTTCCCATCAACGAACCGAATCGTCCGGATCGCTGCAAAATCGCGGCAACTCGTGGCGATAGACGCTTCCATCGAAGGCATCGCTCCCGAAAATACACCGCCTTTTCGTGGAAATCGTTAGAAGAAAATGCCTGGTTCGATCCCAATGTCGTGCGGCAGTTTTGAAGCGAAAGGCAAATTGGTTCACCCGGATACTCGGCGGACTTCACGCTAAATATCCGCTGGAGGAAGTTGCAATTTTCGTCTTTTGCGAATCACAGCTGGTGGCTTTAGCGTCACCCTGCTCTTCATTGCGCCTTCCTCAAGGTCCGGTCGAATTTGATTTTGGCGGCCAGGTACCAGAGGACGATGACATTCACCATAATCACAACGGTCCTGATCGTACTGAAGTGTTCAATGAGCTCCATCAGTTCCAGTGGAATAAATGATGCCGTAACAATGGCCGTAAAGTATTTTGCCCACCTCTTCTGCATCAGCAGAGCCGAGCCTTCAGTCAGAAATATACCTGCATAGACGAAGGAACCCACGCCGAGTTCTTTCAGTTGACGTGGATTGACCACAGATGCCCTGAGGAGAACGTCATGGATATGCCGATTGTCGGGATCGAAATGTAACGTGCTAATCCAATGATTTACCACTTCGACGACATCTTTATGCAGAAGTTTGAGTAAGCCGACTCCGGAGGCAACGAGCAGGACTCCCTTGAAGAACTTGAAATAGGCAATGAGCCTAATCCCTCGATCAATGGCCATAACAGGAAAAGCATACTCATCCACTCACAACGTTGTCGACCAGAACCCCTGTGGTCCCCAAAAGTCCGTTCCATAAGTCGGACGCCCTTTCGAACTCCTGGGGAAACGCGAACCGCGCCGTGATCGATCGCATCGAAAAGAGACTGAAACCGGAGATGCGATCGGCAGCAGCGCTTCTCTCGCTGAGGAGAATGCTGACGAATCGGACAGGGTTCTGGAAGGCGACAATGATTCAATATTGTCGCTCCGGCAGTCGGAAACACTCGAGTCATTTGAAGCAGAATCATATCCGCTGAAATGGCTGAACTCTCACTTGCCCTGAATGGAGTTTCGGTCGTCTGGCGGGGGGAGCGAACGCTTCTCCGCATGACACGACTGGCGCCGAGAACATCGGACCTTCGGTCCCGGACTTCGGAAAATGGGTCCGCTCGGATTCGGAAGTATTCTGCGGCGAAACCTAGAATGTCTTCTGTTCAGAGAGAAAGATTTCAGCTGTACACTCACCCCTTCGTCGTTTGACCTGTTTACACATCGGCTTTACACACCGGCTTCCAGTCTTCCATCGACACACGAGACCGAAGGGTTGGACCGGTCTCAATAGAACGAATTCGATGAAGTGGATTGTGTCCCGGCGCTTCGCGCCACCACCCTCACGACGGACACCTTCCTGAAGGGCATCTCGACTCACCTCGAGTTACCCTACCTTGAATGTGTTCACCATGTCTCCGAATGAGTGTTTAGGATGTCTCCGGTCTATACAGCAAAGGAGGGGTGCAGCGAAGCGGCGGGTGGTTCGATCAAAAATCATTACTGGACCAACACCACCCCGGCCTTCAAACTCCCCGCCTCTGCTGAGGAGAGGAGTTTGACAGCGAAATCATCTTGAAAGCAGCTCGCTTTAATACCGAGACGCATGCGCGTTATGGGGATCGGGAATGAACTTATTTCTTCAGGCCGGTTTGCCAGTTCAGCACCATCGTGAACGGTGAAGGAGCGCTTTGCTCCAGCTGTGCGGCGAAGAGAAATCGTTTGCCGTCGGAGGTGGCATCCCAGACGACACCATTGTTGCTGGCCCGGGGTGCCAGAAAAAGCAGTGAAGGTGTTCCGGCGTGAAAAGCGGGGCTGCTGGTTACTTCGACGGCCATGACCTTCGCATCCAGTGTCCGATAGTAAAGTTCCTTCCCGTCGTTGCGCCACCTGGGCTGAAGTCCGCCGGAGGTTGAAACGGGCCACTCGGCGCCGGCGATTATAGATCCGGATGCGGATGGGGGCGTGAAGGCACGCACATATACTTCGTACTGCCCGGATTTGTCGGACATATAGGCAACCGAGCGCCCATCGGGAGAAAACTGAGCCTCTTCCTCATTGAATGTGGATTGCAGAAATGGGATCGGTTTCTTGTCTCCCATCGGGAGCACCCAGATGTCATTCTTTCTGTTCGTATCGAGCACGGTAAAGAGCAGCAACCCATCGCGAGACCAACTGGTTGGTATTTTTTCCTCGCCGGTTTTTAGAAGGAGCTCCTCGTCCCTGGAGCCGTTGACGGGCTTTTCGTACAAATCGGCAGCGCCGTCGTGTCTCGATGCAAAGGCGATTCGGCTCCCGTCCGGAGACCATGCGAATCTTGCGGCGGCCCCGCCGAAAGTAAATCGCGTCCCGGCGCCGCCGCGTGAGAAGTCGAGCAACCATAGGTCGATTGGGCGTTCCGCCGGGTTTTTCGAAGTTAGCACCGCCAGAGCGGCAAGGGTGGAATCCGGCGACAGGGTAACACCACGATAAGAATCTGGCTTGCCAACGACGCCGAGATTTGCTCCCTTTCGGTCTTTCCATGTGAGCTGTACATTTCGAGGATCCGATATCCCGCCTCGCCAATACGCAAGAGCTCCGTTGGCCGAAGCCGAAAAGGCTGCCCATCGGCCTCCGCTGGTGCCGGCCTGTTCGGCGACCGGTATCGGCGATCCTGTCAATTCCAGACGACGGTTATCAAACGGCTGCGCGAATACCGTCCCTTCCTGCATGAACAGCAGATATCCCAGCTTGGGATCGGCTGTCGGCGCATACTGTGCTTCCCAGGCTGTCGTCAGCAGGCGTTTTGGGGATTCGTCCGGTTTGGAATCCAGAGAGCTGAGGTAGATGCCGCTGGTTTCCGATCCCTTCGAGTCCCGAAGATAAATAAAATGCCGGCCGTCGGGCAGAAACGAAGGCATGGAGTGGATGGTCTGCCCATCGCCTGAAGGTAACGCAACCGCCACACCTCCTGCCGCAGGCACGCGATATAGCAACGGCATGCCGCCGAAAAGAATGACATCGTCCTGGTTCCAGGCCCCTGCGTTGAAAGTGCCGTCGGGCAGATCGCATATGGTTTGCACCGGCCCCCCGGTTGCCTCAACCTTCCGGAGCTTTTTGCCCTGAGGGAAGGCAATGAATCGGCTATTCGCGGACCAGAGCAGCGAGACGTTGATCGTGTCGAGAGATTCCGCAGGGCTCAGAGCGCGCGAGTCTCCGGTGCTGGTGTCATGCACCCAGAGCGTGCCGCGGCCGCTGCTCATCGCCACAAAGGCAATGCGCCGACCGTCCGGTGACAATCTCAGATAGGGGCCCAGTGTTAATTTGTCGGGCGCGGCAATATCGAACTGCACGCGTGAGGGTTCAGCCGGTGCCGGTTCGCGAAAATGAACAAAGGCCAGCGCCGCGAGCGCGAGCAGCGACAATGCTGTAAAGACGACGAGCGCGTTTCGGCGTATTCGCCGCGGCGGAAGCGTCGTTGCGGATGGCGCAGTGGCTGGCTGGTCTTCTTCGAGAAGAAACCACGCCTCACCGATATCGCGCAGCCTTTGTTTTGGGTCTTTCTCCAGACAGCGCTGGAGCAACTTGCGAACTCGCACGGGAACCTGATTCAGGTTCGGTTGCCTGGTGGCAATCTCGATTAGCGTGTCCGGAATTGTCTCGCCCTCGAAGAGACGTTTTCCCGTCAGCATCTCAAACAACACCACGCCGAACGCCCAGATGTCGGCACGTTTGTCGACCGGTTTTCCTCGTGCCTGTTCCGGACTCATGTACGCGGCTGTGCCCAGAATCACACCCGCATTGGTGGCCGCCATGCTGGCCACTGTCGGAGAGTTGGATAAAGTCGAGCTTCCTGGACTTGCCTCGTACGCTTTGGCAAGGCCAAAGTCGAGAACCTTCACTCGCCCTTCGCGTGTCAGCATGACATTGCCGGGTTTCAAATCTCGATGGATGACACCCTTGTCATGAGCGGCCTCCAATGCTTCCGCGATTTGCTTTGCAATTCCCAAGGCCTCGTCAATGGCGATCGGCCCCTTCTTGATGCGCGACTCCAGCGTCTCGCCTTCGACCAGTTCCATCACGATGCAACGCGTCTCGCCGGATTCTTCCAGACCATAAATGTGCGCGATGTTGGGATGATTCAGTGACGCGAGCAGTTGCGCTTCACGCCGGAAACGCGACAAACGATCGGGATCGGAAGCGAATGCAGCCGGAAGGAGTTTGATTGCGACGTAACGGCCCAGCCTGGAGTCCGTCGCCTGATACACCTCGCCCATGCCGCCGCTGCCGAGGTGGCTTGTAATTTCGTAGTGCGCTAATTTGGTTCCAATCATGATGTGAAGCAAATACAGCGCGGATTCTACCAGAGCCACCACAAATCTACCGGCCTGTTTGTTCTCCTCATGCTTGTACTCAGCTGTCTGCCGCGCCACCATTATTTGGGGGACTCTAGCGGGTCAATGACCAACGCAGATGTCGCTAAGGAGTTTGAAAAGCCGTCCTCCGGGCTCCTCAAGTTGAAAATGAGACCAGTATCAGCCCGACACTGCTTCGCATCGCGAAGAACTGGAAGCGCCGCCGCGCGCTCAACGGCTGTGGTCAGGCATGAAACGGTCCGTAACAGAGCTTTCGGATAATGGCCCGCGGACGCGCGTACCAACTGGCCCAACCGAGGGGTGAATCTCCGTTCATGTCTTTGGTATCCAGGCGCGCACCTGCATCCAGCAGCAACTGTATCGTGGCCTCGGTACCGAAAGCCGCCGCCCGGTGCAGGGGCGTCTCCCCTTTGGTTCGGCAATCCCGCATGAAGTGATCCGTTGGAGCCGATGGCATGGTCGTGCAATTGGGATTCGCACCATTCGCGAGAAGCACCCGGAGCACGGCGTCATGGCGCTCTCGATTGGCAGTGCAGAGGGCTGCATGCAGCGGCGTTTCCCCAGTATCCGGCTGAGGCTTGTTTACGTCCGCACCTTCCTCGATCAGAAACTGACACAGCTGTGAATGTCCATGAAAAGCGGCCGTGCTGAGCCCGTAGAGATCTCCCAGAGACTGGAGAGACTCTCCATTGGCCAGCAGAAATTTGATGGCGCTGACATCGCCGTAGTAGGAGCACCACTGAAGTAGCGATACTCCGTCCTTGTCTGCCGAAGTCGCCGCGTGGCCCCTGGCGACATAATCGAACACCAGGTCCGTGCGCCCGGCTGCAATTTGATCGAGTATGTTGTCGCTCATATTCCGATGTGCGTGGGAAGGGTGCTTATCGGTCTGCAGCGCCTCTGCTCATTGGCCTTGAGGCGGCTGCCATAACTCGGTCTTGTTTCACTCTGGGTCAATGACCCAGGCAAACTCTCCATAGTCGGATTCCTCGATCTTCTCGAGCACATTGCAGCCTTAAGTGTGGAAGTATAAGAGACCTCGATCACGTATCGCTATTTCCATGTCGCAGTCGGAACCTCATGTGGAAGCGCTGCCGCGCGCTCAGCGGCAGTCGGGCGGCAACGTCCTTGAGAAGAGAACGCGCCTGTTCTCTGCCCGGTATGGTCACAGGAAGCAGCGGCGTGACTGGATTCTTTCATGTAGCGAGCGAGCAAGTGCCGATGATATTGATCCCCTCTGCCTACGACGGTCGGCCGGTAGAAATTGTTCAGCGAAACGTTGGATCTCGGCCGACAGTACCAATTCAGGTGTACGTCCCTCTGTTCACTTACGAGTAATCCCAAACTGCTCCTCAGGAAAAGCAGGATCGTGAACTCGGCTGCGAAACTGATATCTATTGGAAGGCTACAGGTAGCGCGGGAGAGGAGGAACTCCTGTGAGCCTGACAATGCGAGAAGCCCCTCCAACCGCCGATTTCGACGCCGAGCAGGATGAAATTTGAACTCAGGGCGCCGCTAGTTCCCATTCAATCCCACAACCTGTCGATCACAAGGACTGGCATGAACAAGACAGACAAAAATAGACAGACAAAAATTGTGTGTGATAGGGTGCAGCAAATTCCATTACAGGTAGAGCGGCGGGTAGATGTTTTTGGTATCGCCACGTTGTTAATCAGGATCGCAAAACTCATAAGGAGGCCCAGGTGAGACTCATCCGATACGTCTGTCTGCCGATTGTTTTGCTGCTGTTGTCTCTTCCCGCTTATGCGAGTCTTATAACGTTCAGTTCCCTCGGAACGTTCACTGCTGCAGCGCCGGGGCTCCCGGTCGAAACTTTTGAGTCTGGCCTGGTCGCACCCGGCGGGGTGACCATTTGCACCGGTCCGCTGAGCAGCGGGGCGGCAAGCCCGTGCTTTCCACTAAGTGGACTCCTGCCGGGTGTGACGTATAGCTCTATCACGGATCCATTAATGGTTGTACTTGGCCCCGGAGTCGCTGGTAATACGAGTAAGGTCTTAGGGCCGAACTCTTTTATTTCCACGTTCAATCTCACGTTCACGAGCGCGAACGCCATCGGATTTGATGTTTTCCCTGGCCCAAACGCGGGCTCCATCGTTATCTCACTATTCAACCCCGCTGATGTCGCACTCGGCAGCTTTACCGTTCCAGGAGTTGTTGGCGGAAGTTTCTTTGGCGTCGTCTCCACTTCGGATCTCGTGGGGCGAGTGAATATTGCCAGTCAGGCACCGACGCCAGGAGAATTAGTCGATAATCTGAGGTTTGGAACGGTGTCGGCAGTGCCGGAGCCTTCGTCTCTGCTTTTGCTTGCAGTGGGAGTATCGGCAATCGTCTGCTGTCGAAGGAAACGAATACTGCGCGGGTGACCTACCGAGCACCTTCAGCGCCGCCCGCGGTTCCAGGCGAAACGTCTCACGGTGGCAAAGCGGATTCGGAAGGATTTTGATCTCGCTTCGTACGAATTCAGAGAACCCTGTGACGTGGGGATGCAGGCCGTTGCCAGGACGGAGAGAACATGGCGCCTCCACCGCGGTCTCGCTCCACCAGCTTGGGACGGAGTCCGGTTATCGTCAACGTGAGCATTGTTGTCGTCAGGTCGGGCACAGCCAGGGCCCGTACCCTCGCATTTCGCAATCCCATCGCAACTCATGTCAGCGCGATCCCATGTCGCAGTCGGAACCTTATTTGGAAGTGCTGCCTCGCGCTCAAATCATCCCGTCGGCGGACTCCTGGAAGAGATCTCCGAG
>Ga0105248_10009097_pt1 | contig 10926 bp, 11 predicted proteins | sample KBSS34metaG_FD_81524 | JGI IMG/M metagenome (GOLD analysis project Ga0105248, IMG submission 81524) | Switchgrass rhizosphere microbial communities from Kellogg Biological Station, Michigan, USA - KBS S3-4 metaG | ecosystem: Host-associated > Plants > Roots > Rhizosphere > Soil | place...
CGCGCATCGTGGGCGTGCCGGTGGATAGCTGCGGCATGGACGTTGCGGCCGGTATTGCGCGCGAGCCGTCGGCAAAGCTTGCGTATGTCACCGCGGGGCGACACGCGCCGCTTGGGCCGCCGCTCGCATACGAGCGCAGGCTGGCGTTGCTCGGCTGGGCACGCGCACGCGGCGCGTTCGTGATCGAAGACGACTACGACAGCGAATACCGTTTCGAAGGCCGGCCGCTCGCGGCACTGAAAAGTCTCGACGACAGCGGCCGGGTGATCTATTGCGGCACCTTCAGCAAGCTGCTGTTTCCCGCGCTGCGGATTGCGTACGCGGTGTTGCCCGAGCGGCTGGTCGAGCCTTTCTCCGCAGCGCTTTCGCTGACGAGCCGCCACGTGCCGCTCGATCCGCAGGCGACGCTGCACGAGTTCATCGCCGAAGGGCACTTCGGGCGGCATGCACGCAGAATGCGTCTGATATACGGCGAGCGCGCGGCGGCGCTGCGCGAGGCGGCGGCGCGGCATCTGGCGGGCATGCTCGAGGTGCCGCCGATCGTCGCGGGGCTCGACGCGCCGGCCTGGCTGCCGCCCGGCACGGACGATGCGCGGGTGGCGCGACGCGCGGCACTGGCCGGGATCGAGACGCGGCCGTTGTCGGCTTATGCGGTGCAGCGGGCGGCGCCGGCAGGGCTGGTGCTGGGGTTCGCGTGTGTGGAGGTGGCGCAGATCGAAGCGGGGGGGCGGGGGCTGGCGCAGGTGCTGGGTGGAAAGGACGTGCTGCGTGAATTGTGAGCCGGTGCCTCGACTTGCTCGGGATTAAAAGAGGCTACGGGTCTCCAGCTGACAAGCGGCGCGCCACAGTTTTTCGGCGAGCGGATGCCGGGACAACAGACACAGCCAATACATCGTCGATTCCTTGCTGTTGCGAACCCTGTACATCGTGTCGCACACGTGCATTCCTGTGCCTGCCACCAGCGCACTCCAATGCTGGATGAATGCGTTGCGCATCGTCTGCTTCGAGCTTTGCTTCGTGACGGCTGCTCGCCAGCCGGGCGCAAAGTTATCGAGCGGCGATTTCGGCAATTCGAGACCCGAAGCAATATTGCGCTGGATGTCTCCCGTACTCAGATGAACCACGATGTCCATTGACGGCAGCGTTGCAAGTTTCTCGATGATGGAAAAGTGAAGATGCCCTGCGTTGAACGGATCGAGCAGGGTCAGGTGAAGACCGGCGGCACGCAGTTGTGGAATGACCCAATCGACTGTTTGATCGGCGCGTCCAGCTGTCGACTTGACTCCGCTACAAGCGCGCGACAATTCCCCGATTGGACGAGTGGACAATGTTCGGATTGCGAAGGTGATTGCCGGCTACATGCATGTTCGCTTTCGTCGCGCAATCGCGACGGGTACAATCGCGTACAAACTAAACCACGCTGCCGGCAATGGGAAAAGACTCTCGCATCGAATGGACGCATCACACCTTCAATCCGTGGTGGGGTTGCGTGAAGGTGTCGGCGGCATGCGATCACTGTTATGCGGAAACCTGGGCCCGGCGCCTGGGAGAGAATCTGTGGGGGCCGCACGCCCCGAGACGTTTCTTCAGCGATGAGCACTGGAAGGAGCCGCTGAAATGGGACAAGGCGGCAGCCAGGGATAAGGTCCGCCGTCGCGTCTTTTGCGCTTCGATGGCTGACGTTTTCGAGAACCGGGCAGATCTGGTTCAGGAACGGCAGCGCTTGCTCGACCTCATCGCGCAGACGCCCAATCTCGACTGGCTGCTGCTGACGAAGCGCATTCACCTGGTTCGGAAGCAACTGCCCAAAGGCTACGAATTTCCTAAGAATGTGTGGCTAGGAACGACCGTGGAAGACCAGAAAAGTGCGAAGAAGAGAATAAGGCATCTGCTCGAATTCTCATCTCCTTCCGTCAGATTCCTATCTTGCGAGCCTCTGTTGTCCGCCATCGATCTTTCCGACTACCTCGTTCATAACGAAAAAGGTAACCGCGTCGACTGGGTGATCGCGGGGGGCGAGTCGGGTGCACATTCCCGGCCGATGGACCCTGCCTGGCCAACCGCATTGCAGCGGCAATGCGCCAAAGCCAAAGTCCCGTTTCATTTCAAGCAGTGGGGACAGTGGGCACCGGTTGAGCAGGTGGCCGACATGATGAAAAAAAGCACGCCGATTCGTGTGATTCGCCAGGACGGTTCTGAAGTTTCAGTTGCAGCCATAGGTAAAGGCAAAACCGGCCGGACGCTGGCCGGCCAGCACTGGGATCAGCTTCCGCGTACTGCGTTGTAATTCCGTTAGCGTAGCGGACCGCACCCGTCAATAGCCCATACCCAGTTCTTGAGCCTGCCTGGTTAGCTGGTCCAGCGCATCCCGACGCTTTTCATCGATGTGCTCCTTGTACTTGACGACGTCCCGGTAGCGTACGCGGCGTTCGACATTCGCGCGCCGGGACGGAATCCCTCCTTTCTCGAGCAGTTGCATGTCTTCGAAGACGAATCGAAACGACAGAGGTTTTGTCCAGCCGCTTTTGACTTACGTCAAACGCTGAAGCAGTCAATGCGGCTGAGCCAGTTCCGTGCAAGCCAGTTGAGTTGCTCTCGTCGTAGCCGATACTTCTTCCATGCACCGGTAGATACTCTGGTCGCGCTGCAGATAGAACTCGCGATCAAGCGTTGCGCCAGTCGGATAGACTGCGACCGAGACCAGCCGGTAGCCGTTCTGAACCAGGGTTTGCATGGTCGTCAGGTCGTCGGGCTCGCGCCATTGCGACGCATGGCCAACCGATGCGGGCGGTCGGACCGGCGACGTGGGTTCGACGGACGCGGCCGGCGATGCGGCAAACACAGATAGGGCAGATGCGCTGAACGCTGCTGCGGCGAGGGTTCTTTTCATCGACTCTCCGGTGTGGGGCCGCGGCACTGGTGTGGCCGCTTGACGGTGCGCCGGGGAGGGAGGGGTGCCGCGTCGACGGAGCGCGGCACCGAATGCGAGCTATCCCGACGCAGTCCACATTGTGACTGCATTGTGACGCTGCGGTTCACTCATTGAACATCGAAATCAGATTGACCCGCGCAGCCCTCGCCACCCCGCATTCCACCCCAACACCCGCTGCGCCTTCACACTGCACACCTGCGCATTGTCTTCCGCAACATTGAAGACCCCGCCCACCGCGCGCTGCAGCGCAAGCAGCGCTGCATGCGCCGCCGCCTCGACGTGCACCGGCATCACCCCTTGCGGCGCATCGAAGCCGGTGCCCGGCCCGTAAAGCTGGCCATAGCGCAACACTGTACCCATCAGCGGTGGTGTATCGAGCACGCAGGTTTCCAGCGCGGACACGCCACGCACCGTCACGCTGCGCCTGCCCTCGGCCTGCAGATCGAGCGGTTGCGTTTCAACGTACGGCTGCGCGCCCGGCGCATACGCCCATGCGACGCTCTGCGCGACGATCGTGCTGCAGCCCGCCGCGAGCGCCGCGTCGACCAGATTGCGCGTGCCTTCGTCGCGGATCCGCGCGTTGTGCCCGGTCGCGCGCTCCATTTGCGCTGGGTCGAGCGCCGGCGGCAGATCGGTCAGCTGATGCAGCACGTGCCGGGCGCCGCTGCGCTTGAGCGCTTCGGCCAGCGCCGCACGGTCGAACACGTCGACGATCACGGCAATCGCGCCGGCCGCTTCGAGCTGCTGCGCGCGTTCCGTGCGGCGTGTCGTGCCGTACACCGTGTAGCCCGCACGGATCAGCATCGGCACGAGCGCCGTGCCGACCGCGCCGGCTGCGCCGGCCACAAAGACTTTCTGGTTCATCGCATGCTTCTCCGTCAATGGCGAGCGAATTTTTGACGCTTCTGTGAAAAATGGCCTGCCAAGCATAGCGGCGGCGCGCACGCGGCTAAAGCGCCAATATCGACATTTGGATTGAGCCATTTCTGCTGAACGCGAGCGAATGCGCCGAACCATCGCGCATCATCGGCAAGCTCGCGTTAAAGAATCTGCACGCCCGCGCCGATATGACGGTCAACCCATGTCATAAGAGGTGCACGATCATGATCACTCAAGGCATTCCTGGTATCGGCGCGGCTGCTGCGGCGGCATCCGCCAACGTGGATCCGTCGAACGCGAAAAACAAGCCCGCCGGTGCGGCGGCGCAAGACACCACCAGCAGTGCGAATGCATCGGGTAGCGCGACGGCGCAGCCGGGTGCGCCAGCCAAGCCGGCCAGCGCGCACAAGGCGGGCGGCGGCGGAGGCGCGTCGAGCGCATCGAGCGCCGATTCGACCTCGTCGGATCCGGTTGCAGACAAACTGAGGCAACTGATCGAGCAGCTAAAGAAACAGATCGCGTCAGTGGCCGCGAAAATTGCCGTGGCGTCCAGGCAGCGCGGGCCCGGCGGCGGTCCGAACCCGGCGGTAGAGGCGTTGCAGGGGCAACTGCAGTCGCTGGAGGGCGCGCTGATGCAGGCGACCGCGGCGCTCGTCGAATATCTGACGAAGTCGGGGCAAAGTACCGGGCTGCTCAACGAACAGGCGTGAGCGTGCCGCGCGGTCCAGGCTGTTGACTGGCATCAGAGCTATCACCAGCACCAGCACCCGTACTGCCACTGTGCGCCTGGAGCCCATCGTTCCGCACGTCATGCACGACCCGCACGATCCGCACTTCCCATTGCCGCCGCTACCCCTGATCCCCGCCACCCACCGGCAACACACTGCCGGTGATATACGAAGCCTCATCCGAAGCGAGAAACAGAATCGCGCCGACCTGTTCGTCGATCGTGCCGTAGCGGTGCATCGGGCTCGACGCGAGCGTCTGTTCGACGATGCCCTGATACCAACCGGCTTCCTGTTCGCCTTGCGCCTCGCTGTTGCGCGGCACGCGGCGCGGCGGCGCCTCGGTACCGCCGGTCGCCACCGCATTCACGCGAATGCCGTTGCCCGCGTGCTCGAACGCGAGGCTCGCGGTGAGCGCGTTCACGCCGCCTTTGGCGGCCGCATACGGCACGCGATGGATGCTGCGCGTCGCAATCGACGACACGTTGACGATCGCGCCGCGCTGCTGTGCGAGCATCGCAGGCAGCACGGCGCGACTGCACCATAGCGTCGGAAACAGCGAGCGGCGCACTTCAGCTTCGATTTGCGCGGCGTCATAGTGCTGATACGGTCTGGTCCATATCGTGCCGCCGACGTTGTTGATCAGGATGTCGATGCGCCCGAATGCATCGAGCGCGGCGCGCGCCAGCGCAGCGGCTCCATCCCAGGTTTCGAGATCGGCAAGGTGGGCAAGGCAGCGCGCACCGGTCACGGCGATCTCGGCGGCCACTTCGTGCACGAGCGGCGAGCGGTCGCACAGCACGACAGTCGCACCTTGCGCGGCGGCCTTGCATGCCACTCCGCGACCGATGCCCTGCGCGGCGCCGGTGACGATCATGACCTTCTGGTCGAAACGTTTGGTCGTATTCATCGCAATCCACTTCAAGATCAGACTGCCTCGACGGTGAGGGCGGCAGCGTTGCTTGCCACGCCGTCGGCGACCGCTGCAGCCGAGAATTTTTCATAGAAGAAGCCCGCGGGCACGACACCGATCTGGTTCAGCCAGCCGCGCACCGCATCGACCATCGCGACCGGGCCGCACAGATAAATGTCGACGTCGCCGCCGTTCAGCCAACCCGGATCGACATGCGCGGTCACATAGCCTTTGCGCGGATGTGTGCTCGCCGGATCCGCCACGCAGGTGCGGTACTCGAACGAAGCGAGCCTGCGCTGCGCATCGTCGAGCTTGGCCAGCGCGATCAGATCGATCTCATGTGTGACGCCGTACACCATCCGCACCGGCTGCGCCAGGTTTTGCGCGTTCTGTGCAGCGAGCACGTCGAGCATCGACAGCATTGGCGCGATGCCGGTGCCGCCGGCGAGCAGCAGCAACGGGCGCCGCACGTCGCGCAGATAAAACGCGCCGTACGGGCCGGAAAACGCGACCCGTTGCCCGGGCTGCGCGTGCTGGTCGAGCCATGTGCTCATGCGGCCGTCCGGCACGTTGCGCACCACGAACGACACGCGTGTGGCGCCCGGCGCCGAGCTGAACGAGTACGGACGCGACACGTCGCTGCCGGGCAGCTCGACGTTCACGTATTGCCCGGCGAGAAAGCGCAACGCATCGGGCGAATCGACGTCGATCGAAAAGCCGATCGTCGAAGCGGACAGTTTCTCGACCTGCGCCAGCGTGCCTTGGTGCCGCGCGACGCTGGTCTTGCAGGCAGCCGACGAGGCCGGCACGCGAATCACGCAGTCGGAGCGCGGCCGCGTCTGGCACGCCAGAATATGGCCTTGCGCGGCGTCTTCGGCGCACAGCGCTTCTTCGATATAGCTCGACTCCGGCAGATCGTATCGCCCGGACTCGCACAGGCCGCGACAGGTGCCGCACGCGCCGTCGCGGCAGTCGAGCGGAATGTTGATGGCCTGCCGGTAGGCGGCGTCGGCGAGCGTTTCGCCGTCGCGGCAGCCGATAAAGCGGGTGACGCCGTCTTCGAACTGCAAGGCGATGCGGTGTTCCATGGGGAAGCTCCTTCGATGCGGCGCTGCGCGCGAGCGGATGTCGCGCAGGCGTGTTGCTCAGATGTGGTAGATATCGATGACCTGATTGATGTAGTCGTTCTTCAACACGACATACTTGTTCAGGATCTGTGCATGCTCGCCGCGAAAGTCGATCACATAGCGCGACATGCCGAAGTAGCTGTAGTTGGTCTTGTAGCGATGGCTCAGCGTGTGCCAGTTGAAGCGCACCGTCACCACGCTGTCCTCGGCCTGTTCGATTTCAAGGTTCGACAGGTTGTGGCTGGTGCGCGTATCGGGCATCGTCGCGCTCGAGCGCTCGGTCTTGATGCGGAATACGCGGTCTTCGAGGCCCTGGCGGTCCGGATAGTAGATCAGCGAAATCTCGCGCTGCGGGTCGGTGACGAGCTGGTCCGAGTCGTCCCACGACGGCATCCAGAACGATGCATCCGGGTGATAGCAGGCGAGCCACTCGTCCCACGCTTCGTCGTCGAGCAGGCGGCACTCGCGATAGAGAAATGCCTGAATCTGCGCAAGGGTCGGCGTATTGGTTGGCGCGCTCATCTGCGTATTCATCGGCGCATTCATGCTGCGCTCCTTGCGGGAACATCAGCCGCTTCAACCGCGAGCGCCCGGCGGATCGTCTGCACCCAGTAGCGGTGCTGGATCGTATAGAGGCCTTCGTCTTCGGTCTTCACGCCGCTCAACACCGGTTTAAGGCCGATGCGTTGTGCGGCCTCGTCGGCGCCTTCGATCCAGTGCGTGGCGCCGCGGCACATGTCGTTCCATTCGACGGCGCGCGCCGCATAACCCTGCTGGCACGCGCGGAATTCCTCCAGGTCGTCCGGCGTCGCCATGCCGCTCACGTTGAAGAAGTCCTCGTACTGGCGGATCCTGCGCGTGCGCGCCACGTCGCTTTCGCCCTTCGGCGCGATGCAATAGATCGTCACTTCGGTCTGGTTCACCGCGAGCGGCCGCAACACGCGGATCTGCGAACCGAACTGGTCCATCAGATACACATTCGGATACAGGCACAGGTTGCGCGAATTCTGGATCATCCAGTCGGCGGTTTCGCTGCCGCAGCGCGCGGCAAACTCGTCGCGCCGGCTGAAGTTCGGCCGGTCTTGCGGGTTCGCCCAGCGCGACCACAGCAACATGTGCCCATGTTCGAACGCGTAGAAGCCGCCACCCTGGCGGCCCCAGCTGCCCGCATCCATCGCGCGGATCGAATCGGTGTGCGCGTGTTCTTCCTTGCGATGGCTGGTGGTGGCCGCATAGTTCCAGTGCACGGCCGACACGTGGTAGCCGTCCGCGCCATTCTCGGCGGTCAGCTTCCAGTTGCCCTCGTAGGTGTACGTCGACGAGCCGCGCAGCACTTCGAGGCCGTCTTCGGACTGGTCGACGATCATGTCGATGATGCGTGCCGCCTCGCCGAGAAAATCGGTGAGCGGTGGCACCGCTTCGTTCAGGCTGCCGAACAGGAAGCCGCGATAGTTCGCAAAACGCGGCACCCGCTTCAGATCATGCGAGCCCTCGTGATTGAAGCACTCGGGGTAGCCCGCTTCGTTGGGGTCCTTGACCTTCAGCAGCTTGCCGCTGTTGTTGAAGGTCCAGCCGTGGAACGGGCACGTAAAGGTGGCCTTGTTGCCGCGCTTGTAGCGGCACAGCATCGCGCCGCGATGCGTGCAGGCGTTCATCAGCGCCTGCAGTTCGCCCTGGCGGTTGCGCGTGATCACGACCGGCTGGCGGCCGATGTGGGTCGTGTAGTAATCGTTGTTGGCGGGAATCTGGCTCTCGTGCGCGAGGTAGATCCAGTTGCCTTCGAAAATATGCTGCATTTCCAGCTCGAACAGCGCCTCGTCGGTGAAGGCGCTGCGGTGCAGGCGGTAGTCGCCGCGCGCCTTGTCTTCGACGAGGTAGTCGTCGATGTGCTTGAGCGGCCGGCTGCGGTCCGGATAGATCGGGATCATGAGCTTGTCTCCTGAAGCTTCCGCCGTCTTTCCTGGAATCGGCGTTCGATGCCTAGAAGGTATAATCTATAGCGACGGAAGCGGTGAAAAGAGAGTAATCGCCGCACGTTCAGGCCGTCCAACACTGAATGAGTATCGCGTTCATATCCTGGAGGTATCGTCATGGAGCTGCGTCATCTGCGCTACTTCGTTGCGGTGGCCGAGGAGCGCAACTTCACGCGGGCCGCAGAGCGGCTGCATATCGCGCAGCCGCCGCTGAGCCGGCAGATGCAGCAACTCGAAGAGCTGCTCGGCGTCGCGCTGTTCGTGCGCAATTCGCGGCCGGTCGAGCTGACCGACGCGGGTCGCTTCTTTTATTCACACGCGGTGCAACTGCTCGCGCAGACCGCCGAACTCGAATCGATGACACGCCGGGTCGGCAAGATCGAGCGCAGCCTGTCGGTGGGTTTCGTCGGCTCGACGCTATACGGCATGCTGCCGAAGATCATCCGGCGCTTTCGCGACGAACATCGCGCGGTCGAGCTGACGCTGCACGAAATGTCGACGATGGACCAGATCCAGGCGCTGAAGGACGGACGCATCGACGTTGGCTTTGGGCGCATCCGTCTGGAAGATCCGCGCATCCGGCGGGTGGTGCTGCGCGAGGAGCGGATGATCGTCGCGTTGCCGCTCGGGCATCCGCTGCTCGATGCCAAACCGGCGCTGTCGCTGCACGACCTGCTGGGCGAGACGCTGATCATCTTTCCGAAGGCGCCGCGGCCGAGCTACGCGGACCAGGTGCTGGCGGCATTTCACGATCGCGGGTTGAAGCCGGAGCGCCTTTACGAAACGCGCGAGCTGCAGATTGCGCTGGGACTCGTCGCGGCCGGCGAGGGCGTTTCGGTGGTGCCGAGCAGCGTGTATGGGTTGAAACGCGACGATGTCGGCTACAAGGAACTCGACGATCCGAACCTGGTGTCGCCGGTCATCATGAGCATGCGGCTGCTCGACGAATCTGAGGACCTGCGCGCGATGCTCGAGCTGATCTACCAGTTGTACGACGAAGCGAAGATCGAGTATTTGTCGCCGGATGACGAGCGCGAGCGCGGTGGGGCTTAAGGCCGCGCATCTGGCTACGCACAAAGTCACACATCAAGCCGCGCATGAAGCAACAAAGCCCGGTGGGGGTAGCCACCGGGCTTTGCTGTTATTCGGCGTGGGGCCGCACACGCTGCCCCAACCACGCTCTACTGCCGCGTCATTCCGCCGGCTTCAACTGCGCCACCGCACTGCGCAGCGCGGTACGCAAACCCTCCTCAACCACCGGATGGTAGAACGGCATTTCCAGCATGCCGTCGACCGTCAGGTTCATCTGCAGTGCCCACGCGAGCAGATGCGCGATGTGTTCCGCATCCGGCCCGAGCCACTCGGCGCCGACGAAGCGCCGCGTCGCCTTGTCGACGTACACGTGCATCAACCCTCGGTTGCGCAACATCACGCGGCTGCGGCCCTGATCTTCGAAGCTCACCACGCCTGCCACGAAGCTGTCCGGCACCAGATCGACATGGCGTGCACCTACCATCGCGATGCCCGGGTCGGAAAACACCACCGAGATCGGCGCCCGCCGCACCAGCCGGCTCACCAGCGGATAGTGCGCAGCGTTGTTGCCGGCCGCGCGGCCTTCGTCCGCTGCTTCATGCAGCAAGGGCAGCACGTTGTTCGCATCGCCGGCGATGAACACCGCGTGGTTGCCCGCCTGCAGCGTGCGCGGGTCGTACACTGGCACCCCCTGGGCGTCGCGTTCGAGCGTGGTGTTTTCGAGCCCGAGCTGATCCACGTTCGGCCTGCGGCCCGCAGTAACGAGCACATAGTCGAAGCTATCGTCGACCCGCTTGCCGTCGCCGGTGCGATAGCGCAGATGCACGACGTCGCCTTCGCGCGTGGCCGCTTCCACTTCCGCGCGCGGCTCGAAGTGCAGCGCGTCGCGGAAGGTCTTCTCCGCGTACGCCTTGATCGCCGGATCGGTCAACGGGCCGACGCTGCTACGGGCCAGCAGCGTGACGTCCACGCCAAGCCGCGACAGCGCCTGGCCGAGTTCGAGCCCGATCACGCCGGCGCCGATCACCGCGACCTTGCGCGGCAGGTCGTCCCAGCTGAACACATCGTCGTTGACGATCGCGCGGTCGCCGAGGCCGCGATACAGCGCCGGCAGGAACGGCGACGAGCCGGTCGCGATCACGACACTGCGTGCCTGCACGCGGGTGTGGTCGCCGACCTGCAATACATTGTCGTCGACGAATCTTGCGTAGCCGGTCAGCCGGTCTTCGGCCGGAATCCCTTCGACGCTCTCCACCACAAAGCCGACGAAACGGTCGCGCTCGCTCTTCACACGCTGCATCACCTCGCGCCCGTCGATGCGGATCGTGCCGTCGACATGCACGCC
>Ga0105248_10009099_pt1 | contig 10925 bp, 7 predicted proteins | sample KBSS34metaG_FD_81524 | JGI IMG/M metagenome (GOLD analysis project Ga0105248, IMG submission 81524) | Switchgrass rhizosphere microbial communities from Kellogg Biological Station, Michigan, USA - KBS S3-4 metaG | ecosystem: Host-associated > Plants > Roots > Rhizosphere > Soil | place...
GTCAGGGCCTGACCAAGAGCCGCCAGCGCCAAACCTCGGGCCTCGAAGTCGACCGCCGCGTCTTCCTGACGCTCAGCAAGACCTGGTGACCTGACGACGGCCCCGCCGCGCGGCGGGGCCGTCACTTTCTTGGGAGACCGACATGAAATCGCTCCGCTTCGCCGACCTCTCGCTCGTGGTGAAGATGGCGCTCGCGCCGGCTTTCGCCGTTGTCGTTCTCGCCGCGGTCTCCGCCGGCGGGTTCTACACCCAGCAGCTGCAGGGCAAGGCGCTGGACCACGTCGTGCAGCACGACATGACCGTGAGCCTTAAGCTCGCGGCCATCTCCAAGCGCATCACCGCCGCCCACCTGCAGATCTACCAGCTGCTGACGGCCCAGGCTCAGAACCCGGCCACCGGCGCCACCGGCGCCGCCGCGAAGGTTCAGGTCCTGTTGGGCGAGGTGGACGCGATCAAGACCGATCTTACCAAGATGAAGGCCGACATCCCGGCCGACCAGCAAGCGAACTTCGCCAAGGTCCTCAAGGACCTGACCGACTATCGCGGCGGCATCGAGGTCGTGGGCTCGATGCTGGGCGTCGACTTCAACACCGCCGCCTCGTTCGTGGCGCCCTTCGAAGACCAGTACAGCCGCATGACCACCAACCTGGAAGGTGCGGTCAAGGCGGTGCAGTCCGGCTCGGCCACGCGGGCGGCGAAGAGCGCGTCCGACGCCAAGATGGTCGGCGAGGTCGTCCTGGGCGGCTCCCTGCTCACCCTGCTCGGCGTGGTGGGTCTGTCGCTGGCGACCATCCTGGGCACCAAGCGCGGCATCAACGGCATCGCCAGCGCGACCGAAACCCTCGCGGCCGGCGACCATAACGTCGACACCGACAAGCTGGCGCGCAAGGACGAGCTCGGCGCCATCGTCCGCGGCCTGGCGGTCTTCAAGGACAACCAGCAGCGGCTGGCGACCATGCGCCGGGAGCAGGAAGAGGCCCAGGCCCGCGAGGCGACCATGCGCGAGCAGGTCGAGCGCGACCGCGCCAAGGCCGAGGAAGAGCAGGCCTCGGTGGTCCGCGCCCTGGCCGACGGCCTGTCGCGCCTGAGCCAAGGCGATCTGACGCATCGTGTGCACCAGGCCTTCAGCCCCGAGTACGAGCAGCTGCGCGCGGACTTCAACGCCGCGGTGGAGAAGCTGCAGCAGGCGATGCAGGTGATCTCTTCGAACACCTCGCAGATCGGCTCCAGCGCCGACGAGATCGCCGGGGCGTCCGACGACCTGTCGCGCCGGACCGAGCAGCAGGCCGCCAGCCTGGAAGAGACCGCCGCGGCGCTCGACCAGATCACCGCCACCGTCAAGAAGTCGGCCGAAGGCGCCCAGAACGCCCGCTCCGCCGTGCAGACCACCAAGGCCAGCGCGGCCACCGGCGGCCAGGTCGTCCGCCAGGCCGTCCAGGCGATGGGCGAGATCGAGAAGTCGGCCGGCCAGATCAGCCAGATCATCGGCGTGATCGACGAGATCGCCTTCCAGACCAACCTCCTGGCCCTGAACGCCGGGGTCGAGGCGGCGCGGGCTGGGGAAGCGGGTAAGGGCTTTGCGGTCGTCGCCTCCGAAGTGCGGGCCCTCGCCCAACGTTCGGCGGATGCGGCCAAGGAGATCAAGGCGCTGATCTCGGCCTCCAGCCAACAGGTCGGCCAGGGCGTCGACCTGGTCGGCAAGACCGGCGAGGCGCTGCAGCAGATGGTGTCCCAGGTCGAGCAGATCGATCTCCTCGTCTCGGAGATCGCCTCTTCGGCCCAGGAACAGGCGACCGGCCTCAATGAGGTCAACAGCGCCGTCAACCAGATGGACCAGGTCACCCAGCAGAACGCCGCCATGGTCGAGGAATCGACCGCGGCGACGCACGCCCTGCGCGGGGAAGCCAACGAACTGCGCCGCCTGATCAACGAGTTCAAGGTCGGCGACGCGCCGGCGGCGGGCTCGCGGATCGCCCCGGCGACGCAGACCTCGCGACCGGCGGCTTCCGAGCCCCGTCGCATGACCGAGCGCCTCCACAAGGCCTACGGCGGCGGCGCGGCGACGGCCGCGGCGGTCCAGTCCGACTGGGAGGAGTTCTAGGCCCTATCTACCGCCAAGCGTCCGACGGTTCGTCCGGACCGTCGGATGCTTGGGGCGGCCTTCAGGATCGGGCCTTCGCCGCTTCCGGCGCGACCGCGATGGTGAAGCCCGCCGGGGCCATGCCGACCAGCCGCCAGCCGGCCTTCAGCTTGGCGAAGGTCAGCAGGCAGGCCTCGGCCGGGGTCTGGTCGTGAACGCAGACGGTGTTCCGACCGATCGACTTCAGCAGGGCGGCGGTCTGGGTCCGCGAGGGCGCGGCGACCAGGGGCGCGCCGGAGGCCGCCTCGACCAGCCGGAAGGCGTGCGGGGAGATCATCCGGTCCAGGGCGGCGTCCGAGGCGCCGCCTTCCACCGACAGGGTGTTGGCCTGGGCGACCTGCAGCAGCTGGTGGCGCAGGTCGGCGCGCACCGAGGGGCGGTCGACCACCGCCTCGAAGCCATTGGGATCGCCCGACCAGGCCGACGTCAGCAGCGTCTGCACCGCGCCGGCCTCCGCCCGCTCCGCCGGCTTCTGCGCGCACGCCTGCGCTATCACCATCAAGACGGCGAGCGCCGCGACGCAATGCTTACGAACCATCGGCCGGACCATGGCGAGGCCCGTCCGCAGCCGCAAGCGAAGCCGTAGGCTGGAGTTGCGCGGAATGTCGCAGGACCGCTATTCGTCCCCAGCTTTTCAGCGACTGGGCGAAGATGGGGCGCGGATGTCCGACGGCGAGGCCGAGATGGCGAGCATAGAGGGAGCCGGTCCCGCGCGACCCTACGACCCCGCCCGCCCGCTGTTCTCGCTGCATGTCCCAAAGACCGCCGGCAGCAGTTTCCGCAGCGACCTCGAGGGCTGGTTCGGCGCCGAGCACATGGCCTTCCACTATCGCGGCGATCAGGGCGAGCCGCCGGCGCGGGCGCAGCTGGCGCCCGGCCTCTGCGTGCACGGCCATTTCAACCGGCTACGCGGCATCGGCGTGCGACAGTACTATCCGGACGCCGACCAGTTCATCGTCATGCTGCGCGACCCGTTCGACCGGTTCGTCTCTACCTGGCGCTATCTCCACTTCCAGATCCGCAGCGGCGTGGCGGCGCCGGCGTTCGCCGACGCGCCGGACCTGGAGACCTGGCTGGACCGGCGGCGGGCGGCCGAACTCGCCGAAGACCCGTTCTCCTTCCTGGCGCAGCTTGCCGACCCGACCGATCCGCTCGAGCCCGCCGCGGTGTTCGGGCCGCAGTATTTGGCGGTCGGCGTGAGCGAGCGCTACGCCCAGTCGGTCGAGCTGTTCGCTGCCGTGCTGGGTCGCGCGCCGCCCGCCCAGGTCACGCGCTTGAATCGGGCCAGCGATCCGCATCGGGCCGGCGACCCGGCGGAGGACCGGCCGGACCTGCGGGAGGTATACGCGCGCGCCTTTCCGCTGGAATATGCGGTCTACGACGCGGCGGTCGCCCGTCTCGAGGCCGGCCGCCGGGCGATCGGCCTTGAGGGACTCTAGGTGATTGCGTCGGGCGATTGCGTCGGGCGGCCTCATCCGCATAGTGGCGCCAGATGATGCGGAGGCGACGATGAGCGACGAGGTGTTCCCGGTTCCGGCCGAGTGGGCGAAGCGGGCCCTGGTCAACGCCGAGGGCTATGAGGCGGCGGTCAGGCGGGTCGAGACCGATCCCGAAGGCTTCTGGGGCGAGCTTGGCCGCCGGCTCGACTGGAGCAAGCCCTTCAGCCAGGTGAAGGACGTCTCCTTCAACCGCGAGGACTTCCGCATCCGCTGGTTCGCCGACGGCGAGCTGAACGTCTCGGTCAACTGCATCGACCGCCACCTGCCGGCGCGGCAGGACGACGTCGCCTTCATCTGGGAGAGCGACGATCCGGAGGTCTCCTCGACCGTCACCTACGGCCGGCTGCATTCCGAAGTCTGCCGGATGGCCAATGTGCTGAAGGCCAAGGGCGTCAAGAAGGGCGACCGCGTCACCATCTACCTGCCGATGATCCCGCAGGCGGCCTTCGCCATGCTGGCCTGCGCGCGGATCGGAGCGGTCCACTCGGTGGTGTTCGGCGGCTTCTCGCCCGACAGCATCGCCGGCCGCATCCTGGACTGCGATTCGAAGATCGTCATCACCGCGGACGAGGGCCTGCGCGGCGGCAAGGTGGTGCCCCTGAAGCGCAACGTCGACGAGGCGCTGAAGGAATGTCCCGGCGTGACCGACGTCATCGTCGTGCGCCGCACCCAGGCGGACGTGCCGATGACGCCCGGCCGCGACGCCTTCTATTCGGACCTCAAGACCACCGTTGGCGACAGTTGCGACCCTGAACCGATGAATGCGGAGGACCCGCTGTTCATCCTCTACACCTCGGGCTCGACCGGCAAGCCGAAGGGGGTGCTGCACACCACCGGCGGCTACCTGGCCTGGGCGGCCTACACCCACGAGGCGGTGTTCGACTATCGGCCGGGCGAGGTCTTCTGGTGCACCGCCGACGTCGGCTGGGTCACCGGCCACTCCTATGTGGTCTACGGCCCGCTGGCGAACGGGGGCACCAGCCTGATCTTCGAAGGCGTGCCCAACTATCCGACCTCGTCGCGCTTCTGGGAGGTCTGCGACAAGCACAAGGTGGAGATCTTCTACACCGCCCCCACCGCCATCCGCTCGCTGATGCGCGAGGGCGAGGAGCCGGTGAAGCGGACCTCGCGCGCGTCGCTGCGCCTGCTCGGCTCGGTCGGCGAGCCGATCAATCCGGAAGCCTGGCTGTGGTTCCACCGGGTGGTCGGCGAGGAGCGCTGCCCGATCGTCGACACCTGGTGGCGGACCGAGACGGGCGCCTGCCTGATGAGCCCGCTGCCGGGGGCGACGCCGATGAAGCCCGGCTCCTGCGCCAAGCCGCTGCCGGGCGTGAAGCCGCAGTTGGTCGACGCCGACGGCAAGGTGCTGGAGGGCGCCGTCAGCGGCAACCTCTGCATCACCGACAGCTGGCCGGGGCAGATGCGCACTGTCTACGGCGACCACGAGCGCTTCATCACCACCTATTTCACCACCTATCCCGGCAAGTACTTCACCAGCGACGGCGCCCGCCGCGACGCCGACGGCTACTACTGGATCACCGGCCGGGTGGACGACGTGATCAACGTCTCCGGCCACCGGCTGGGCACCGCCGAGATCGAGAGCGCCCTGGTCGCCCACGCCTCGGTCGCCGAGGCCGCGGTGGTCGGCTATCCGCACGCGGTGAAGGGGCAGGGGATCTACTGCTATGTGACGCTCAACGCCGACGCGACGGCGAGCGACGTCCTCCAGGCCGAGCTGAAAGGCTGGGTGCGTCGCGAGATCGGCCCGTTCGCCGCGCCCGACGTGGTGCAGTTCGCCCCCGGCCTGCCGAAAACCCGGTCGGGCAAGATCATGCGCCGCATCCTGCGCAAGATCGCCGAGAACGACCTGTCGAATCTCGGCGACACCTCCACCCTGGCGGACCCGGCGGTGGTGGACGATCTCGTGAAGAACCGCGCGTCCGCCTAGGATGTCGGTCGAGCTTCCGGCGCCGCTTCGCGCGGCGATCGCGCGGGAGCTCGAAGGGGTGTCGCGCAAGGGGCTGGCCGAACGGGCGGCGCGCACCTCGGCCGCCTATCGCGCCGGCAAGGGTTCGGCCGGCGTCATCCGCGAGGCCGACGACGCCCTGGCCTATGCGCTGGCGCGGCTGCCGGCCACCTACGCCGCCTGCGCCAGCGTCTTTGCGGAGGCGCAGGTCCGCGCGCCCGGCTTTGCGCCGCGGCGGCTGCTGGACGCCGGCGCGGGACCGGCGGCGGCCAGCTGGGCGGCGCTGGAGACCTGGCCGGAGCTCGGCGATCTGACCTGGCTCGACGCCAGCCCGCAGTTCCTGGAGATCGCCGCGCGGCTGGCTGCGGCGGGGGCCGAGCCGCTGCGCGCCGCCGAGCGCCGGCGCGCCGACCTCACCGCCGGCGGCGCGGACTGGCCGCGCGCCGACCTGGTGGCCTGCAGCTATGCGCTGGCGGAGATCGCGCCGGAGCGGCAGGCGGCGGTGGTCGCCGACCTCTGGGCCGCCTGCGAGGGCCTGTTGGCGCTCATCGAGCCCGGCACGCCGGCGGGGTTCGCACGATTGCGCACGGCGCGCGCGGCGCTGATCGCCGCCGGCGCGCAGATCCTGGCGCCCTGTCCCCACGCGCAGGCCTGTCCGATGGTCGGCGAGGACTGGTGCCACTTCGCCGTCCGCCTGCCGCGCAGCCGCGACCACCGCCTCGCCAAGGGCGCCGAGGTTCCCTACGAGGACGAGCCCTACGCCTATGTTCTGGCCGCGCGACCGGGTTTGGGCGCGCCGACGGCAGCCCGCGTGCTGGCCCCGCCACGCGCCGGAAAGCCCGGGATCGACCTCAAGCTCTGCACGCCGCAGGGGGTGGAGGCGCGGTTCGCCGCCCGTCGCGACAAGCCGGCCTACGCCGTGGCGCGCCGGCTCGGCTGGGGCGACGGTGTGGCTTGAGCGGGCGGTCGCCGGTACTGGTGGTGGAGCGGCGTGCGCGGCCTGACCACCGCCTCGACGGTGCGCGACGGCTACAGCCAGTCCCGGCGCAACGTTGGGATCTCGCTGACTACGAACCTCAGGGGTGTCCGAGGGTCAGTTATTGCGATTGACTCGCAACAAACCGGCGCCTAGGGTTATTGCGACGCATTCGCAGAAACGATGTCTAGCCACTGCTCCCCTGGCTTTCACATCGACCTTGGCGGCCGGCGCGCGTCTTCGATCAAGCCCGGCCGCTCCTTTTTGGCAGGCTGGTGGCGCGCGTGCGCGCCCGGCAGGAGGCGACGCGCATGTATCCGGATCCCGCCGCGCCGATGGAGCTCTGGCAGCTCGATTATGGCCAACACCTGCTGGTCTGGTCGTTCCGCGCCTATGCGGTCGGCCGCTACCACTGTCCGGTGATCGTCCGCGAATACGGCTCGGCCTGCGGCGCGCTGGCGCGTGAAGCTAGGGTCGCCGTCGAGGTCTTCGCCCAGCAGGTCGAGATCCAGGGCCGCCGGCCGGTCAGCCTCAGCGCGCCCGGATGCATCGACCTGACGCGGGACGAGCAGCTGCTGCTGGCGATCTTCGCCGCCGCCCAGCGGGGCGAGGAGGATCGCTGCCTCGCCCATCTGACCTGGCTGTTGGCGACGCCGCCGCGACCGCCGGTCTACCCGGCCGCTCATGTGGCGACCCAGGCGCTGGCGCTGCACGGCCACTGGCTCGGCGCGATGCCGCAGGTCCAGGCGCTGGGCGCGATCGAGACGCCCGCGCCACCGGAGGCGGAGCGCGCGTCGGCAAAGATGACGCGGCCGTAAGCTTCCCCGGCCGTCCTGGGGTGTTAAGCCTTGCGAGCTCGCTTTTGCAGGACGCCCCATGATCCGCACCCTTCGCGCCGCCGGCCTGGCGCTGTTGTTCGCCACCGCCGCCGCCCCCCTGGCCTGGGCGCAGGCGTCGCCCGCGGCCACCGTCGTGCCGCCGATCCCCTTCAAGCAGCGCACCCTGGCCAACGGCCTGCAGGTCTACACCTCGCTCGACCGCACCACGCCGAACGTCACCGTGCAGGTCTGGTACGGCGTCGGCTCGAAGAACGACCCGGGCGGCCGCTCCGGCTTCGCCCACCTGTTCGAGCACATGATGTTCAAGGCGACCAAGGACCTGCCGGCGGAGAGCTTCGACCGCCTGACCGAGGACGTCGGCGGCTTCAACAACGCCTCCACTGCCGACGACTTCACCAACTACTACGAGGTGGTCCCGGCCAATCACCTGCAGCGGCTGCTCTGGGCGGAGTCCGAGCGGATGGGCTCGCTGGTGGTCGACGAGGCCAACTTCAAGTCCGAGCGGGACGTGGTGAAGGAGGAGCTGCGCCAGCGGGTGCTGGCCTCGCCGTACGGGCGGCTGTTCGCCCTCTATCTGCCGGAGGCGACCTACAAGATCCACCCCTATCACCGCCCGGGGATCGGCTCGATCACCGACCTGGACGCCGCCACCATCGACGACGTGCGCGCCTTCCACCAGGCCTACTACCGGCCCGACAACGCCGCCCTGATCGTCGTCGGCAACTTCGACCCGGCGCAGCTCGACGCCTGGATCGACAAGTATCTGGCGCCCCTGAAGCCACCGAAGACGCCGATCCGGCGGGTCACGGCGGTCGAGCCGCCGCGCACCGGGCCCGGCGTGTTCGACGGCTACGGCCCCAATGTGCCGCTGCCGGCGCTGGCCATCACCTGGCTGGGCCCCAAGGGGTCGGACCCCGACGCGCCAGCGCTGAAGGTGCTCGACACCATCCTCTCCGGCGGCAAGTCGTCCAGGCTCTACGACAGCCTGGTCTACGAGAAGCAGGTCGCCACCGAGATCTTCTCCAACGCCGACCTGCCGCAGCAGCCGGGCAACTTCATGGTCGGAGCGGTGATGGCCTCCGGCCACAACCTGACCGAAGGCGAGGCGGCCCTGCTGGCCGAGGTGGCGCGGCTGCGCGCCGCCCCGCCCACCGACGCCGAGTTGGCGGAAGCCAAGAACGAGCTGGTCGCCGGCAAGCTGCGCGAGCGCGAAACCATCGACGGCCGCGGCTATGCGCTCGGCTATGCGCTGCGCATCCAGGGCGACGCCGCCAAGGCCAACACCGAGCTGGCCGACCTGCAGGCGGTGACCGCCGCCGACGTCCAGCGGGTGGCGCAGAAGTACCTCGATCCGCAGCGTCGCATGACCATCCGCTATCGCGCCGAGAGCGAGCGGCCGAAGGGCCAGACGCCGCCGGCCGAACCGGCGCCGCCAAAGACCGTCGCCAAATACACCGGTCCCGCCTTCGCCCTGGCGCCGCCGGACCAGCGCCAGGCGCCGCCGCCGATCGGCGCACCGGTGCAGCCGGTGCTGCCGACGCCGGCGGAGCGGACGCTGGCCAACGGCCTGCGGGTGATCGTCGCCCGCTCCTCCGACCTGCCGCTGGTCACCGCCGACCTCACCGTCAAGACCGGGGCCTGGGCCGATCCGCCGGGGCTGGCCGGGGCCGCCGGCATGACCGCCGGCATGCTGACCGAAGGCACTGCGACCCGCTCGGCCCAGGAGATCGCCCGCCAGGTCGAGGCCCTGGGCGCCAACCTCGATACCGGCTCGAGCCTGGAGGCCTCCTCGGTCACCCTCAACGTCATGCCGGACAAGCTGGCGGCCGCCCTGCCGATCATGGCCGACGTGGCGCGCAACCCGGCCTTCAAGCCCGAGGAGCTGGAACGCCAGCGCCAGCTCGCCCTCGACAGCCTGCAGGTCGCCTACCAGGAGCCGGGCGAGATCGCCTCCTATGCGGCGGGCCCGGTGGTGTTCGCCGGCACGCCGTTCGGCCACGTCGCCGCCGGCACGCCGGACTCGATCGCGCGGCTGAAGCCGGCCGACCTCGCCGCCATCCACAGCGCCTGGTTCCGTCCGGACAACGCCGTCCTGGTGCTGACCGGCGACATCAGCGCCGAGCAGGGCTTCGCCCTGGCGGAGCAGACCTTCGGCGATTGGGCCAAGCCCGCGAGGCCGCTGCCGGCGCCGCCGGCGATCCATCCGCGGCTGGCGCCGCGGACGCTGGCCGTCGACCTGCCGGGGACCGGCCAGGCCTCGGTCAATGTCGTGGGGCCCGGCATCGCCCGCGCCGACCCCGCCTATTACACCGGCCTGGTCGCCAACACCGTGCTGGGCGGCGGCTATTCGGCGCGGCTGAACGCGGAGATCCGGGTCAAGCGCGGCCTGAGCTACGGCGCCTCGTCCAGGCTGTCGGCCAATCGCACCACCGGCCTGTTCCGCGCCAGCGCCCAGACGAAGAACGAATCCGCGCCGCAGGTGCTGGGGCTGATTGACGAACAGATGAAGAGCCTGGCGGCCGCCCCGCCGACCGCCGCCGAACTCGCCGCGCGCAAGTCGGTGCTGGTCGGCGGCTTCGGCCGGCAGCTGGCCACCACCGGCGGCCTGGCCGACATCCTCGGCGACTTCGCCCTCTACGGCGTCCCGCTCGACGAGGTGACCCGCTACACGGCCAAGGTCGAGGCGGTCAGCGCCGCCGACGTCCAAGGGTTCGCCGGCAAGATGTTCGACCCGGCGGGCGCCAGCGTGGTGGTGGTCGGCGACGCCAAGAGCTTCGCGGGCCCCTTGAAGGCCGCGCGGCCGGATCTGGAGGTGATTCCGGCGAGCGAGCTGGATCTGGATAGTCCGACGCTGAAGAAGGCGGGGAAGTAGAGCGGAAGATGCTCCACCACGCGGTGGGGGAGCTGTCAGCGAAGCTGACTGAGGGGGCCTTGCGGCCTCTCCGCCATCCTCAGGCTAGCGCCGCGGGCCCCCGCCGTCTCGCTTCGCGAGCCACCTCCCCCACTGCGCGGTGGAGGATCTGGAGCCGAGCTATTGCGCCACGACGTGCGGGGACCCGGACCGGACCCGTCAAGCCCCCGACGTCCACCGCTCGACGTTCTTCTCCCGGCCGATCAGCGCCAGGCCCGAGGCGATCGACTCCAGCTCCGCGCCGGCCTCGATGCGCTCGGCCGGGAACCGCCGGTGGAAGACCTGCCGCACCGCCGGCGTCAGCGATGAGCCGCCGGTGAGGAAGACCCGGTCGATCGCCTCGGCCGCCAGCCCGGCGTCGGCCAGCGCGGCGTCGACCGCCTGTTCGATCAGCGCCAGCTCGGGGGCGATCCAGCCCTCGAACTCCGCCCGCGCCACCTGGCGGCCGATGGAGATGTCGCCGGCCTCGAAGCGGAAGTCGTGGACCTCCTCGGACGACAGGGCGATCTTCAGCTCGGAGACCGCGCGGTAGAGCTGGTAGCCGAGGTTCTCGTCGAGGATCTCGATCAGCCGGCCGATCTTCTCCGGCTCGAC
>Ga0105248_10009100_pt1 | contig 10925 bp, 11 predicted proteins | sample KBSS34metaG_FD_81524 | JGI IMG/M metagenome (GOLD analysis project Ga0105248, IMG submission 81524) | Switchgrass rhizosphere microbial communities from Kellogg Biological Station, Michigan, USA - KBS S3-4 metaG | ecosystem: Host-associated > Plants > Roots > Rhizosphere > Soil | place...
CGGCGAGCGCGGTGGCGCCGTCGTAGAGCGAAGCGTTGCTGACGTCCATCCCGGTCAGCCGGGTCATCATCGTCTGGTATTCGTAGATCAGCTGCAGCGTGCCCTGGCTCGCCTCGGCCTGGTACGGCGTGTACGCCGAGTAGAACTCGCCGCGCCCGACGATCTGCCAGACCGCCGCGGGAATGTGGTGTTCGTACGCGCCCGCGCCGGCGAAGTTGAGTTCGATCGCGTCCATCGCCGCGCGTTCGCGCAACAGGCGGTTGGTGTCCATCTCCGACAGGCCCGCCGGCACGCCGGCAAGCGCGTGCACCTTCAGGCTCTCGGGTATTTCGTCGAACAGATCTTCGATGCTGTTCACGCCGATCGCGGCAAGCATGCTGGCAACGTCGGCTTCGGTGTGCGGGATGAAGGGCATTGGGTGGCCGTGAATGGTGAATCGTGAATGGTGAATCGAGAGAAGCAGGATGCCGAGGACGTGGAAGTCAGGCGGACGAACGAGGGTCGCAGGAGCCACACCCCAGTGGGGTCTCGCTGTTGCGATTCACGATTCACCATTCCCGATTCACAGCTCTTTCAGTGATCCTCGTCCTCGATCATCGTGGCGTAGTCGTCGGGATCGAGCATGTCGTCCATCTCGGACGCATCGTCGGGCTTCACCGCGAAGATCCAGCCCTCGCCGTAGGCGTCCTCGTTGATGGTCTCGGGCTTGTCGCCCAGCGCTTCGTTGACCGCTACCACCGTGCCCGACACCGGGCTGTACACGTCCGAAGCGGCCTTGACCGATTCGACGACCGCGCATGCATTGCCCTGCTTGACGGTATCGCCGACGCTCGGCAATTCGACATAGACCAGGTCGCCGAGCAGTCCCTGCGCGTGTTCGGAAATGCCGATGGTGACCCGACCGCTGTCTTCCATGCGCGCCCACTCGTGGGACTTGAGGAACTTGAGGTCGCCGGGAATCTCGTTCATGTCAGCTCCGGGGGAATCGGTCGGTGGGAATCGTGCGCCTTGCGGGCCGCGTCATTGTAGCGGTGGGCAGTGGGGGTTTCAGCAAATCAGATGCCCGCTTGTGCGTTCTAAGTTCGGCATCCTTGCCTCACCAAGAACCCGGCCTCCGCTCCTGCTCCGGCGGCCAGTCTCATGCGAAGTGACTTTAAGTCACTTCGCAGGCACGAGGCTGGCCCCCTCTCTTACAAACGGAAACTTGACCACGCGCACCGGGACTTCCTTGCCGCGAATATCCACGCGCACTGCACCGGGCTCGCCGGCCGGCACGCGTGCGAACGCGATCGCCTTGCCAAGCGTCGGCGAAAACGTGCCGGACAGGATCTCGCCGTCGCCATGCGCGGTCAGCACTTTCTGGCCGTGGCGCAACACGCCCTTCTCGTCCATGACCAGGCCGATCATCTGCCGCGGCGCTCCTTCGGCCTTTTGTTTCTCCAGAACGGCGCGGCCGATGAAATCGCGGCCTGCATCCAGGGCGACCGTCCATGCGAGCGCGGCCTCGTAGGGCGACACGTCCTCGTCCATGTCCTGGCCGTAGAGGTTCATCCCGGCTTCGAGGCGCAAGGTGTCGCGTGCGCCGAGGCCGGCCGGCTTCACGCCCGCTTCGAGCAACCGGTTCCAGAACGCGACCGCCCCGGTTTCGGGCAGCATGATTTCAAAACCGTCCTCGCCGGTGTACCCGGTGCGTGCGACGAACATGCCATCCACTTCAGCGGCTGCGAACTTGCCGAGCTTGGCCGCAACAGTCCGTCCCGCGTCCGACAGCAGCCCCAGCACCTTGTCGCGTGCCTGCGGACCCTGCACCGCGATCATCGCGAAGTCCGGGCGTTCGGTGACGGAGACGTCGAAGGCCTTCGCCTGTTCGGTGATCCAGGCCAGGTCCTTGTCGCGCGTGGAGGCGTTCACCACCAGCCGGAAGAAGTTCTCGTCCCGGTAATAAATGATCAGGTCGTCGATCACCCCACCGCGCGGGTTGAGCATGGCCGTGTAGAGCGCCTTGCCCGACACCTTGAGCTTGTCGACCGAGTTCGCGACCAGGTGCCGCAGGAAATCGCGCACGCGCGCGCCATGCAGGTCGACCACGGTCATGTGCGAGACGTCGAACATGCCCGCATCGCGGCGCACGAGATGGTGCTCGTCGAGCTGCGATCCGTAGTGGATCGGCATGTCCCAGCCGCCGAAATCAACCATCTTCGCGCCGAGCGCGCGATGGGTCGCGTTGAGGATGGTCTTCTGCGTCATCGATCCGGTCTCGCGGGAAGGAGCGCGATTATCGCAGACGCCGTACCGCCCCGCGAATCAATCTGCCGGTTGCACCAGCAACGACATGCCGTGCACGGCCACGACGCGGACGCTCGTTCGCACCGGCAGGTCCGGCCCCTCGACGGCCCAGTACGCGTCGCCGATCTTCAAGCGCCCGCGGCCATCGACGATCGCCGTGTCCAGCGGATGGACCTGCCCCACCAGTTGTTCGGCGCGGCGGTTGAGCAGCGGCTGGTCGCTGTCGCGGCCGGCTTTGCGAAACCACCGCCGCGAAACCTGCACCGAGATCACCGCAAGCACCACGAACACGACGGCCTGCCACAGCACGGCGAGTCCGGGCACCAGCCACACGATCACCATCACCGCCGCCGCGGCCAGGCCCAGCCACAACATGAAAGCGCCCGGCGCGAGCACTTCGCCGATCATCAGCGCCAATGCGAACACCGCCCAGATGAAAACTTCCCAGCGCATGGCTCAGCTTCCCTGGGTTGCCGGTGCGGATGGCGGCATCGGCCGCGCGATGACAGCCTGCTTGCCCAGGCTCTCCTTCGCGAGTTCCGCGATGCCCGCCAAAGAACCAAGAATGCCCGACGACTCCATCGGCAGCAGCACGAACTTCTGGTTCGGCGACTCGGCCAGCGCCTTGAACGCCTCGATGTATTTCTGCGCGACAAAGTAGTTGATCGCCTGCACGTTGCCCTGCGCGATCGCGGTGCTGACCAATTCGGTCGCCTTCGCCTCGGCCTCGGCGGAGCGCTCGCGCGCCTCGGCGGCGCGGAACGCGGCTTCGCGATTGCCCTCGGCTTCGAGGATCACCGATTGTTTCTCGCCTTCGGCCTTGAGGATCGCCGCCTGGCGGAAACCCTCGGCCTCGAGGATGTTCGCGCGCTTCTCGCGCTCGGCCTTCATCTGCCGTGCCATCGAATCGACGAGGTCGCGCGGCGGCTGGATGTCCTTGAGCTCGATGCGGTTGACCTTCAGGCCCCACGGATGGGTCGCCGCATCGACCGCGACGAGCACCTTCGCATTGATCTCGTCGCGCTTGGACAGCGACTCGTCGAGGTCGAGCGAACCGATGGCGGTACGGATGTTGGTCATCACCAGGTTGAGGATCGCGATCTCGAGCGTCGCGACTTCGTACGCGGCCTTGGCGGCGTCCAGCACCTGGAAGAACACCACGCCGTCGACCTTCACGACCGCGTTGTCCTTGGTGATCACGTCCTGCGACGGCACGTCGAGCACCTGCTCCATCATGTTGATCTTGCGGCCGACGCTGTAGGCGATCGGCATCAGGATGTGCAGGCCCGGGTCCAGCGTGCGCGTGTACTTGCCGAAGCGCTCGACCGTCCACTCGTAACCCTGCGGCACCATTCGCACGGCCTTGAAGAAAATCACGATCCCGAAAAAGATGACGATAAGTGCAACGATTCCGCTCATCACGACGTCCCCAATCGATGGTTTGCGACGCCAGTATATGCCGTCGCTGTGTCCGAAATTCTCAGGCGGTCGCCGCCTCGATCCGCGCGACCATCCCTGCATCGAGCTTCTCGAATACCGCCAGCGCTCCAAGGTTCTCGCGCAATTGTTCCGGCCTGCTCGCGCCGAGGATCACGCTCGACACCTGCGGGTTGTGCAGGCACCAGGCGATCGCGAGCTGGGCGGGCTTCTCACCGAGTTCATTCGCGATGGCGACGAAACGCCGCGCGCGTTCCAGCTTCGCCGCGCCCTCGGGCGTTGCCATCCGCCGAGCCAGCCATTCGTAACCCGGCGTCGCCAGGCGCGACCCGTCGGGAACCCCGTCGTTGTACTTGCCGGTCAACAATCCCGACGCGAGCGGCGACCAGATCGTCGTGCCGAGCCCGATGCCGGAATACAGCGGTGCGTATTCGGCCTCGACCCGTTCGCGATGCAGCAGGTTGTATTCGGGTTGTTCCATCGTCGGCGGATGCAGGCCGTTCGCGCGCGCGATGTCCGCCGCCTCGCGGATCGCGACGGCCGGCCATTCCGACGTTCCCCAGTACAGCACCTTGCCCTGGCGGATCAGCGCGTCCATCGCGCGCACGGTTTCCTCGATTGGCGTGTCTGGATCGGGGCGATGGCAGTAATACAGGTCGAGATGATCCACCCGCAGGCGGCGCAGCGCCTGCTCGCACGCCTCGATGACGTGCTTGCGCGACAGGCCCTTCTGGGTCGGTGCAGGATGATCGACCGCACCGAAGTACACCTTGCTCGACACGCACCACGCATCGCGCGGCAGTCGCAGGTCGGCGAGCACGTCGCCCATGATCCGCTCGGCTTCGCCATTCGCGTAGGTCTCGGCGTTGTCGAAGAAGTTCACCCCCGCGTCGAACGCCTGCGCGATCAGCTCGCGCGCCTGGTTGCGGCCGATGCTGGTTCCGAACGTGACCCATGAGCCAAAGCCCAATGCGGAGAGCTTGAGTCCTGACGATCCAAGGCGACGGTATTGCATGCGTTTCTCCAATGGCCGGCTTCCTGCGCGCGGAAGGGTTTCCCCGCACACATATATAATGAGCGCGCCGCCGTCCGGCAAACAGCCTGCCTGCAAACGCGGGTTCGTGCGTCAACAGGCCCTCTATGAATGCATTGCTGGTGTCGTTCGTCGCCATTGCGATCGCGGAAATCGGCGACAAGACGCAATTGCTGTCGCTTACCCTGGCCGCAAAATATCGCCGGCCATGGCCGATCTGCGTTGGTATCTTCCTCGCGACGCTGGCCAGTCACGCGATGGCCGGTGGTGTCGGCGCGCTGCTTGCGCACTGGATTTCGCCGCGCGCGATGCAATGGGCCGTCGTGGCCTCTTTCATCGGCATGTCGGCGTGGGCGCTGATACCCGACAAGGCCGACGACGAGTCGGTGGAGAAACACGCCGGGCACAGGCTGGTCATCGCGACGATCATCACCTTCTTCATTGCCGAGATGGGCGACAAGACCCAGCTCGCGACCGTAGCACTGGCCGCGCAATACCACCCGTTATGGCAAGTCGTGGCCGGCACGACGCTCGGCATGATGGCGGCCAACGTGCCGGTGGTCTGGCTCGGCACGCGTTTTTCCTCGCATATCCCGCTGCGCGCCGCACGCGTGACCGCCGCGCTGCTGTTCCTCGCCCTCGGCTTGTGGAACCTGTACGGACTGCTGAATACGAGCGCTGGTTGACGGATGATGCGCGTGGCACCGCTGCGGGTGCGATCATGATGCAGCGGTCGATCGCCGGAGGCGATGCGTGAGCACATTGCGGGAAACCATGGTCGATCTGCTGCGCACCGTGCGCGATCGGCCGGACGAGATCGTGCTGGACATCGGCGCGGGTGGTGAGCTGCTGGTCGCGCGCATCCGCGTCGTCGCGACCTTGGTGCTGATGCTGATGCCGCTGATCAACCTGCTCGCCGGCGGCGGCGTTTTCGAGAGCCTGGCCGGGTTTGCCGGCACCGGCCTCGGCCTCGCGCTTGCGATGGTGTGGCTCTCGCTCGCGAAGCAGAAGCGCCGCTATCGCTGGCTATCGTTCGCGACCAGCGCATCCGACGTCACCATGGAGACGCTGGTGCTGGTGTTGATCGCGACGCAATCGCCCGCCGCAAGCGTCAACACGCTGATCGTCTGGTCGTGCTATCCGTTGTCGATCTTCATGACCGCGCTGCGCAATGACGGTCGCGTCACCCTGTTCGCCGGCCTGCTCACCATCGTCGAGTACGGCTTGCTGGTGACCTGGGTGTTCGCACAGGCGGGTCCGCACGAAGTGCTCGCGACGGCCGCTTACGGCGAGGTGTCGCTGAGCAACCAGATGCAGCGGCTCGTCCTGCTTCTGGTCGCGACCCTGCTCACCGCCGTCGTCGTCTATCGCATCCAGCGCCTGGTGATGCTGTCGGGCACCGACACGCTGACGGGTTTGCCGAATCGCTCGTTCCTCGTCCATCGCGTGCCGCAGATGGTCGAGGAGGCGCGCAAGAACGATATCTCGATCACCCTGGCGATCATCGACCTCGACCATTTCAAGCGCATCAACGACGACTACGGGCATCCGGTCGGCGACCGCGCGCTACGGCACGTGGTCGAAGTGCTGCGCAACGAGCTTGGCCGCGACGAACCGCTCATGCGCGTTGGCGGCGAGGAATTCGTCCTGCTGCTGCAGCGTTCGATGGGACCGGCGTGGGAGCGCATGGAGACGCTGCGCAAGCGGGTAGCCGCGGCCCCGTTCATGCTCGACGAGGAAGGCCTCGGCAGATCAGCGCGTGAATGCAAGCTCACGTTCTCCGCGGGCCTCGCGAGCTGTCCCGTCGATGCGGTCGACATGCCGAGCCTGATGCGGCGCGCCGACCAGAGGCTGATCAAGGCCAAGCACGGCGGTCGCAACCGCGTCGTCGCGCGCGAATAACGAGGCGCGCCTTGAGCCTGAAACTCCGCCTGGTCGTGATGAACTTCCTGCAGTTCTTCATCTGGGGAGCGTGGCTGCTGACGATCGGCGCGTACTGGTTCCAGGGCCGGCATTGGTCGGGTGCGGGGTTCGGCGCGATCTTCTCGACCATGGGCATCGCATCGCTGTGCATGCCGTCGATCGCCGGCATCATCGCCGACAAGTGGATCCATGCCGAGAAGCTGTACGGCCTGCTGCACGTCTGCGGTGCGATCGTGCTGTTCGCGATCCCGACGATCGACAGCCCAGCCGCCTTGTTCTGGGTAATGCTGCTGAACATGGCCTGCTACATGCCGACGCTCGCGCTCGCAATCGCGGTTTCCTACAACGCGCTCAAGGGCGACGGCCGCGACGTGGTGCGCGACTATCCGCCGATACGCGTATGGGGAACGATCGGCTTCATCGTCGCGCTGTGGACCATCAGCCTGCTGCACCTGGAAACGTCCGCCGGGCAATTCCGCGTCGCTTCCGCCGCTTCGCTGCTGCTCGGGCTATACGCGTTCACCCTGCCCGCCTGCCCGCCGAAACTCGGCAAATCGCAACGCCGTTCACTGGCCGATGCACTCGGACTCACCGCGTTCGCGCTGTTCAAGGACCGCCGGATGGCGGTCTTCCTGTTCTTCGCGATGCTGCTCGGCGCCTGCCTGCAGCTCACCAATGCCTATGGAGACACCTTCCTGCACGACTTCGCCGGCGTCGACCGCTACAAGGGCCTGCTCGCGGTACGCTATCCGGCGGTCATCATGTCGATCTCGCAGGTCTCCGAAACCTTGTTCATCCTTGCCATCCCGTTCGTGTTGAAGAACTTCGGCATCAAGCGGGTCATGCTGATCAGCATGTCCGCGTGGGTGCTGCGCTTCGGCCTGTTCGCGTATGGCGACCCCGGCCAGCGGTTGTGGATGATCGTGCTGTCCTGCATCGTGTACGGCATGGCCTTCGATTTCTTCAACATCTCCGGTTCCCTGTTCGTGGAATCGCAGAGCGATCCGAAGATCCGCGCAAGCGCGCAAGGCCTGTACATGCTGATGACCAACGGCATCGGCGCCGTGCTGGGCAGCACGCTGAGCGGACTCGCGATCGACCGCTGGTTCACCGGATCCGACGGCAGCAAGGATTGGCACGGCATCTGGCTCGCATTCGCGCTCTGCGCGCTGGCGATGACGGTGCTGTTCGTGGCGCTGTTCAAGTACCGGCATGCACCGGTCCTGCAACAGGCGCAGGAGCACGCCGTCGATGCCTGAGTCCCGCGCCAGCGGCCGCGTCGTCGTCGTCGGCAGCTATGTGCAGGACCACGCATGGTTCTGCGACACGTTCCCGCAGCGCGGGGAAACGCGGATCGCGGCAGGCTTCAACACCGGACCCGGCGGCAAGGGCTTCAACCAGGCCGTCGCCTGCCACCGGCAACGCATCGACACCACGTTCATCGGCGCGATCGGCAACGACATGCTGGGCGGTTGCGCGCGGCAATTCGCACAGGACGAAAACCTCGATGCGCATTGGCAGATTGTCCGCGACGTGCCGACCGCCGCTTCGAGCATCGTCGTCGATGCGCGCGGCGAAAACAGGATCGTGGTCAGCCTCGGCGCGAACGAACGGCTCGATCCGCTGTTCGTGCGAAGGCAGTGCGACAGCGTCCGTTCCATGCGCATCGTGCTGTGCCAGCTCGAGAACAGCCTGGACACGGTCACCGCGGCCTTCGATGCCGCGGACGCCTGCGGCGCGCTGCGCATGCTCAATCCCGCGCCGATGCATCCGGCATTTGATGCCGCAATCCTGGATCGCATCAACATCGTGACCCCGAACGAAACCGAGTTCGCGCTGCTGCTGCAGCACTGCGAACATGCGGATATCGATGCCGATGAGCTGGCTGCCCTCGACGACGCGACCCTGCACGCCCTCGTGTGCAGGCTGCCGCTGCGGACCACGGTGATCACGCTCGGCGCGCGCGGCTGCTTCGTCTCACATGCGCAGGATCGTCGTGGCGATGCCCAAGCCTACTACCGCATCGCCCCCGAAAAGGTCCGTGCGATCGACAGCACGGGCGCAGGCGATGCGTTCAGCGGCGCGCTCGCAGCGGCGTTGTTGCGGTTCGACGGCGAGCCTTTTGCAACGGCCGTGCGGCATGCGAATCGCGTCGCCGCGCTGTCGACGGAAGCCATCGGCACCGCGCCGGCGATGCCGACGTTCGCCCATGTCGCGACACGTTTTGGCGACGTCCAGAAGGCGTAATCTGGCATCGTCCGTACGAGGAGCGCCGCCATGCCACTGCCGCCGTCGTATGCCATTGCCATCGCATTCCTTGCGATCGAGGCAACGATCTCGTTGACGCGGCGCCCGTTGCCGAACGCGCAAGGCAAGGATCGCGGCACGTTCCAGCTGATCTGGATCGCGATCACAGTCGCCATCATGCTGGGCATCTACGCAGACATCGCCGTGCCTGGCGCGCGCCTGCCGGAAGCCGAAGTGATCTATCCCATCGGCTTGGTCGTGTTCGTGCTCGGCGTCATCGTGCGCCTGTGGTCGATCTGGACGCTCGGCAAGTTCTTCACCGTGCAGGTCGCAATCGCCAGCGACCACAAGCTCGTCGAGAACGGTCCCTACCGCCTGCTGCGGCATCCCTCGTACACCGGCTCGCTGCTGATGTTCGTCGGCTACCTGCTGTGCTTCGGCAACGCGCTGACCATGGCGATCGTGCTGGGCGCCGTGCTCGCGGTCTTCGTCCGTCGCATCCTGGTCGAAGAAGCCGCGCTCGCCGAGGCGTTCGGCGAAACGTGGCGGGCGTACTGCAAGCGCACCTGGCGACTGGTGCCACTGATCTATTGATGGGCTGGAGGCGTTTCGGCCGGTAGCCTGATCGACGCCTGCCCGAACGTGTAACGCCAGCCCTGCGGCGTGCGCAGGTACACATCGCTGAACCACAGGCTGTAGTCGAACGGCTGGCCCTTGTCCGTGCCCGCGACGTGCAACAGCGCGGTCACGACGGCGGTGTCACCCCAGACGCGCACGGTCTGTTGCGTGTCTTCCTGGTGGGTGAAGACAAGATCGCCACGACGTTCCTCGGCGAGCAGGTCAGGCTTGCCGAAGACCTTGCCCTTGCCGGACACGAGCACGAAGTTCGCCGGCAGCAACCGGTCCATCGCCGCTACGTCCTTCTTGAGGACGGCAGCCTGGTACTCGGTGTCGAGCGCGGCAACGATTTTCTCGTCGTTCGGGGATGCGTGGCATAGCGCAGGCATCGCAACGAGGACGATCCCAAGTGCATGGATACTCGAAATGGTTTTCATCGATGGACTCCCTGGTGTGGCGATATCGTCACACGCGCTGGGGATCCGCGCTGGCCGTTTTCGGACAGCATCACCCGGTCGCTCCTGGCGTCCTGCGTCGTCGAACCGGACCTGATCCCGGCGCCGATTGCGTGCGAAGAATTGCGTGACAGACCCGGATCGGTGCAGAGTCGATTCCATGAGTCAACCCACCTCCGACCAGACCCAGGTCATCGACGTCTCGCGTCCTCTTGCGTGGTTGTCGCCGGAGGAGCTGAACATCGACCTGGCCGATGCGGCGCAGCGCCGCTTCGGCGATTACGAACTGATCGAGAAGATCGGCCAGGGCGGCATGGGCGTGGTCTATCGTGCGCGCCAGCACGGGCTCGAGCGCGACGTCGCGATCAAGCTGCTCGCTGCGGGCCCATGGGCTTCGGAGGAATTCGTCGCCCGCTTCCGGCGCGAGGCCAGCAGCGCCGCGCGCATGCAGCACCCGAACATCGTCGAGATCTACGAATTCGGCCATCGCGATGGCCTCAACTATTTCTCGATGCGCCTGATCGATGGCCAGACCCTCGCGCAACGCCTGTACGACAAGGGACCGATGCAGGCCGGCGATGCGGCAAGGCTGCTGCGCACGCTCGCCGAAGCGATGGACTACGCGCACCGGCTCGGCGTGCTGCACCTCGATCTCAAGCCGGCGAACGTGCTGTTGGCCGCGAACGGCGTGCCGCTGATCGCCGACTTCGGCCTCGCACGCCGCATCGATGCCGGCCACGACGGCGGCAATGACGAGATTTCCGGATCGCCGAGTTACATGGCGCCCGAACAGGCGATGCTCGAATCGCATCCGCTCAGCGCCGCCACCGACATCTATGGACTCGGCGCGATCCTCTACGAAACGCTGACCGGGCGACCACCGTTCATGGGCAAGGATGCGCAAGCAACACTGGAACGCGTCGTGA
>Ga0105248_10009101_pt1 | contig 10924 bp, 10 predicted proteins | sample KBSS34metaG_FD_81524 | JGI IMG/M metagenome (GOLD analysis project Ga0105248, IMG submission 81524) | Switchgrass rhizosphere microbial communities from Kellogg Biological Station, Michigan, USA - KBS S3-4 metaG | ecosystem: Host-associated > Plants > Roots > Rhizosphere > Soil | place...
ATCACCGGCCAGCCGATCCATCCGGCCATCGTCTGGCAGGACCGGCGGACCGCCGAAACCTGCGAGCGCCTGAGGCTGGAGCGGCATGAGCCGCGAGTGACCGAGCTCACCGGCCTGCTGCTCGACCCCTATTTCTCCGGCACGAAGATCGCCTGGCTGCTCGACCATGTGGAGGGCGCCCGGGCGCGCGCCGGGGCCGGCGAGCTGATGGCCGGCACGATCGACACCTGGCTGATATGGCGGCTGACCGGAGGTCGCGCCCACGTCACCGACGCCACCAACGCCTCGCGCACCCTGTTATTCGACATCCGCGCGCAGGACTGGTCGACCGAGCTCGGCGGTATGCTGGGAGTGCCGCTGGCGATGCTGCCCAAGGTGCTCGACTGCGCGGCGGACTACGGCGAGACCGATCCCGCGATCCTGGGCCGATCCGTACCGATTCGCGGCGTGGCCGGCGACCAGCAGGCGGCGTTGATGGGCCAGGGCTGCGTCAGGCCCGGCGAGATGAAGGCGACCTACGGCACCGGCTGCTTCCTGTTGCTGAACACCGGCGAGGCCGCGCCGGTCTCCTCGGCCCGGCTGCTGACCACGGTGGCGGCGCGGATCGGCGGGCGCGCCTCCTATGCGCTGGAGGGGGCCATCTTCGTCGCCGGCGCCGCCGTGGAGTGGATGCTGGGACCGATGGGCGTCGCCGGCGGGCCGCAGGCGGTGGAGCAGCTGGCCATGTCCGCGCGCCCGGGCCACGGGGTGATGCTGGTGCCGGCCTTCACCGGTCTCGGCGCGCCCTGGTGGGACCCGGCCGCCCGCGGGGCGGTCTTCGGCCTGACGCGGGACGCCGGCCTGGCTGAACTGGCGCACGCCTGTTTCGACGCCTGCGCCCTGCAGACGCGCGACCTCGTCGAGGCGATGCGCGCGGACGCGCCGTCGAGCTTGCGCGGGGAGGTCGAACTGCGCATCGACGGAGGCATGTCCAAGAGCGCCTGGTTCGGTCAGCGGCTGGCGGACCTGACGGGCGTGGCCGTAGCGCGCGCGCAGTATCGCGAGACGACGGCGCTGGGGGCGGCGCTGTTCGCCGGCGTCGGCTGCGGCCTGTACTCCGACGTCGAGACCGCCGCCAAGGCGCGCCCCGAGACCGAGCGCCATGCGCCTCAGCTCGACCCGCATGAGCGGGAGGCGACCTATGCGCGATGGCTGGACGCGGTCGAGCGCGTGCGAAGCTGACGCCGGAAAAAAATCTGGCCTTCCCGGGGGGCGGGAAGGCCAGTTCATCCATGACGTCGAGTGGAGGAGGGTTTCCGCCCGCGTCGCCCATGCGGAGAGTTGGGGATCCGCAGGGGCTTGTCGACGACAGATGCAAAGTCTCGACGCCTGGAGCATGCGCCCGGCGCACACACTCGTCAAGGTTGCCGTCTGAAACTATTACGCCTAACGGGAGAGTGGGCTTATTTGTTCACCATCAGGTAGGCGATGATGTCGGTCCGGTCCTTGGCGTCCTTCAGCCCGATGAAGGTCATTTTCGTGCCTGGAACGTCGGCCCGCGGATCGGTCAGCCAGCGATCGAGGCTAGCGCCGTCCCAGACGATGCCCGAGGCCTTGAGAGGATAGGAATAGTTGTAGTCGCTGAGCGACCCGGCCTTGCGGCCGACCACGCCATGCAGATGCGGGCCGGTCAGGTTCGGGCCGTCGGGCGCGATCGAGTGGCACGAGGCGCAGAGGGCGAACTTGGCCGCGCCATTGGTCAAATCCGCGGTGTTGTAGGGCGCGGGCAGGCTGGCCTGGGCCGCCTTCATGTCCGCGGCTGTCGGGGCCGGCTTCGCCGGCTGGCTGGGCGCGGTCGAGCTTTCGCCGCCTGACTTGCCGCAGGAAGCTGCAAGCGCTCCTAGGCTGATGACCAGGGCGAACGTGGACAGTCGGCGCATGGTGACACTCCCAAAAAACCGCGGCGAAGCTAGCGGAAGGCCGCGCTCGCGCAAGCCGGGGCTTAGCTTGAAAACGCCCGATCCGCGACCTGGGCCACGCGTTCGATCGCCGCGCCCCATTGGCCGCCCGGACCGGCGCGGAAGACCTCGACCGTCGGATGCCAGGCCTGGGTTCGTCCGCCCACGGCCAGGCTCCAGTGAACATCATGGGCGGGCGCCAGCGCGAGCGTCGGCCGTGACAGCCCGCTGGCGAGTTGGGTCAGGTCGGGATCGGCGCTGATCACCAGATCGCAGGCGCACATCTGCGCGGCGACCTGGGCCAAGTCGCTCTCCGCCGACAGCATGATCGTCGCCTCGGGCGCGACGGCCGCCAGGCGCGCAGCGGCCTTGGCGGGAAGCGCGCCCGGCGCAAGCGCGATTCGCCGCCCGCGGCGGACCTCTGCGGCGGCGCGCAGGGCCGGGGCCGGCGGAGCCGAGCCTGGCCTCAGCGTCGCGTGCAGCGAGGTGATCATGGTCCAGGCGTCCGGGTCCTCGAATTGCACCTCGCCGGTGGCCGCCACGATGGCGGCGCCCGGAAAGCTGTCGGCGAACAGCCGCGTCAACGACGGCGGGCAAAACAGGGTGATCGCGACGCCTTCGGCCTGAAGCTTGGGCACATAGCGCGACGCGAGCAGTTGGTCGCCGAGGCTGAGTTCGGGGAACAGGGCTAACCGCTTGCCGGCCAAAGCGCCGCCCCGCCATTCGGGATAAGGGAAGCCCGCCGGCTTGCGTGCGCCCAGGCGCGGGAGATCGAAGCGCGCCTCGGCCAGGGCGGCGCCTTCCGGGCCCCGTCCAAGAGCCAGCAACGCCAGGCCCAACGCGTGACGGACCTCGGCGTCGGCAGGGCTCGCCACCAATGCTGAGCGGAGGGCGTCAGCGGCTTCGGCCATTCGCCCGTCGCGCGCCAGGGCCAAACCCGCCCGGCGGCGGACGGACGGCGCGCGGGTCGCCTGGGCGGCGCGCAGCAGCATCGCCGTCGCCAAGGCGAAGGCGCCCTGCGCCTCGGCGGCGTCGGCCTGCGCCAGCAGGTCGTCGATCCAAGCTTCGGCGGCTGGCGGCGGGGCGGTCTCTGGGGGCATGACCGCAGCCTCTAGCGACCGGAAGGGGCGTCGTCACCTGTTGAGCGCCGCGCCAGCCTTGCGGGCCGCGCCGGCGCGCGGCAAACCACGGCCATGGCGCGCATCGTCTATCTCGCCTTTCCGACCGGCGCCGTGTCCGGCGGCCAGAAGATGATCCTGCGCCACGTCGAGACCTTGCGCGACCTCGGCTTCGGGGCGGTGGTCTGGCGACGGGCGGATGCGGCCGCCCCCGCCTGGCTCGACCATGGCGCGCCGATGGAGGCCGGCGGCGGATTCCGCCCAGACGACATCCTTGTCGTGCCCGATGACGCGCCCAACGCCCTGCGCCAGACGCAGGCCCTGCCCAACCGGCGCGTCGTGCTGTGCCAGAACCAGTTCACCTTGGCCTCACTGGGCGTCGAGGCGCTGCCGCCCGCGCCCGCGCCGACCTTCCTGACGGTGGGGCGCATCGCCGCCCAGGCGATCCGAAGCCTGTATCCCGACGCGACCATCGAGGTGGCGCCGTGCTTCGCCGACGAGCGGCGCTTCGGCCCCGCCGCGAAGGCGGACGCCGTGGTCTATTCGCCCCGCAAGCGGCCGCTGGAGGGACGGGCGATCCGCAACCTGCTGCCCCGCCTGCATCCCGCCCACGCCGCCGTGCCTTGGATCGCGCTGGAGGGCGCGCACGAGGCCGAGGTGGCGCGGGTCATGGCTGGGTCCACCCTCTTTCTGAGCCTCAGTCGCCTGGAGTCGGTGGGCATGACGCCGCTGGAGGCGATGGCGAGCGGCTGCCTGGTGGCCGGCTTCACCGGGATTGGCGGCGAGGACTACGCGACGCCCGAGAACGGCATCTGGGCGCCGGAAGACGACTGCTGGGCGGCCGCCCACGCGCTCGCCCAGGCCGCGGACCTCGCCAGGACGGGCGGTCCGGCGCTGGCGGCGCGCATCGAGGCCGGCCGCGCCACGGCGGCGGCTTGGTCCTACGCCAATTTCCGCGAGGCGTTGGAGGCGGCCTGGATGCGCCTGGCTCCCGAGGCCAGGCTCCGATCGGGGGCGCTCGAATAGGGGCGTCGGCCGAGAGGAACGTGCGAGCCGGAGCGTGGTGCCGGATGCAGGACTCGAACCCGCGACCTTCGGTTTACAAAACCGCTGCTCTACCAGCTGAGCTAATCCGGCTTCCGCGACCCGCGGCCTGCTTCTCCCATAGCCGCCCGGAGGGGCGTGCGACAAGGCGACGTCACCACCTCGTCGGGCGGGCGAAAGCTTGTTATGACCAAGCGAAAGCGGGCGACCGCCACGGGGGGGCAGCGAGGTGCGGCGTGTATAATCGTGTCGTGATCGCCTACGACGGCACGCGAGAGGGCCGCATGGCGCTGCGCGAGGGCCTTTTGGTGGCGCACCATTTCGGTTCGGAGCTCTATGTGCTCGCCGTGGTGCTGGAGTCGCCCGGCATCCGCATGGCCGAGGGCGCGCATGCCGGCGTGATGGCGCATCAGGACGAGGCCTATCGCGCGATCCTCGACGAGGCGGTGCAGGGCTTGAGGGATTACGGCTTCAAGGTGAAGGGCAAGCTGCTGCGGGGCGAGCCTGCGCCGTGCATCGGCGCTTACGCCCGCGAGATCAAGGCGGACCTGGTGGTCGTCGGCCATCGCAAGCAGGGCTTTCTGCAGCGGTGGTGGTCGGGGCCCAGCGGCGCCTATGTCTCAGACCTCGTCGATTGCAGCATCCTGGTGGCGCGCAACTTCGTCAGCGAGGAGCGCGTGCGAGAGGTCCTGGAGTCCCCGCGCAACCAGGCCGCGCCGCCTTCGTCTCGCGCCTGAGCCCCGCCATGCCGAACGCCTGGGCCGCCGCGGGCCCCGTCCTGATGCTTGTGGCGTCCAACGTCTTCATGACCTTCGCCTGGTATGGCCAGCTCAAGGTCGAGCACCGCCCACTGTGGGCGATCGTGCTGATCGGCTGGGGCATCGCCTTCTTCGAATACTGCCTGGCGGTCCCGGCGAACCGTATCGGCCGGCTGGTCTACGAGCCGGCCGAGCTCAAGGCGATGCAGGAGGTGATCACCCTCGCGGTGTTCGCGGTCTTCTCCGTCGCCTGGCTGGGCGAGCGGCTGACCGCCAACCATGTGGTGGGCTTCGCGCTGATCGCCGCAGGCGCCTTCGTGGTGTTCAAAGGCCCCTTCTGAGCCTTCAGCAGCACGAGAGGACAGCGTCCTTCACCTGGGCGGCGGTGGCGGTCCAGGTCAGGCGCGAGAGGGCCCGGGCGCCGCGGGCGCCGCGGGCGCGAGCCTCCTCGCGGTGGGCGTAGGCGCGCTCCAGCAGTTCCACCACCTCGTCCACGTCGCTCTCGCCCCAACCCTCGGCCGCCCCATGCCCGGCGGCGCCGGGTTCGTTGGTCACCGGACGCTGGTTGGTGAGGGCGAAGCAGTTGTCCTCCTCGATCAGGTCGAGATGGCCGGTGTTGGCCGACAGGATCACCGGCACGCCGCAGGCCATGCACTCCATCGCCACCAGGTTGGTGCCGCCCTCGCAGCGGTTGGGGAACAGCGCCACGTCCGCCTGCCGGTAGAGGTGGGGCATGAACGCGTTGGGGGTGCGCCCGGCGTCGAGGAATTTGTCCGCGGGCACGCCGTTGGCGGCCGCCCAGGCGGCGGAGTCCAGTTCGCCCTTGTCGGTGAAGGCGACTGGCGCTGCGAGCCCGGTCTTGTCGATGCTGCGGGCGTAGGCCGGCCAGGGACTGTGCCAGGCCGCGACCAGCAGGGCGTCCGGCCGCCGCTCGGCGAAGCGCCGGAAGCCCACGAGCGCGATGTCCTGGCCCTTGCGATGCTCCAGCTTGCCGCCGCTGAAGACCACGAAGCGGTCGGACGCGGGTTCGGGCCGCGGCGCGGGGTGGAACAGGCTGGGGTCCACCCCCTGCAGGATGGTGCGCACATTGGTCAGGCCATAGGCGCGCAGCACCCGCTCGTTCCAGGTCGAGCCGGTGATGATGAGGGGATAGGTGGCGGCGTTCCGGACCGCGGCCTCGTCCAGCACCGCGGTCTCGAAGAAGGTGACGCCCAGGGTCGGCTGTCCGCTCATCTTCACGCCCTGGCTGACGACGATACGGAATTCGTGGTCGAGGATGGCGAGCATCGGCCCGCGGACCGTCAAGGCCTGGCCCTCTTTGTCCTTCAGGACAGCGTCGAGGGCGGCGGAATTCTGCAGGAATGGATGCAGGGTGCGGAAGCGGACGGGGTCGATCGCCAGGTTGGACGGGTTCACCGGCAGGCCGCAGACCAGGCCGACCTCGGGATCGTTCGCCCAGGCCAGCGCCAGGTTCAGCCCATAGACTCCCCAGCCGAAGAAGCTGGACACGCCCCAGTTGATGACGACGTTTCGACGCAAGCGGCGGACATCCCCTGAAGCCGGCCTGCGCCGGCGCTTGTCGCGGGCGCGCCCGCCGTTTACCGGATTGCGGATGACCCAAGCCGTCGACAACGACCGCGAGCTGGCCGACCGCTACCGTCGCCTCGACGCTTTCCTCGCCAAGTTGCGCGCCGACATCTATCCGGAGCCGCCGAGCTTGGTCCACACCAACCTGTCGCAGCACATGTTCGGGCGAGTCATGGCCGCCTATCCGGAATTGGCCGGCGGCAAGGTGCTGGACGTCGGCTGCGGCCAAGGCGTGGCGCTGGAGCTGTTTCGCGACGCCGGCATGGAGGCGGTGGGCGTGACGCTGGGCGAGGACGCGGCGGTCTGCCGCTCCAAGGGCCTCAACGTCGTCGAACAGGACTTCGCCTTTCTGGACTTCCCCGACGAGGGCTTCGACCTGGTCTGGTGCCGCCACGCCATCGAGCATAGCGTCTTCCCGTTCTTCACCCTGTCCGAACTCCACCGCGTTCTGAAGCCGGGCGGGGTGCTCTACCTGGAGGTCCCGGCGCCGGACACCGCCTGCAACCACCAGCGCAACCCCAACCACTACAGCGTGTTCGGCAAGAGCGCCTGGCTGCAGCTGATCGGGCGGCTCGGCTTCGCCGACATCAAGGCGCTCGACCTCAGCTTCCAGGTCCATGCCGGCCCGGACACCTATTGGGCCTTCCTGCAACACAAGCCTGCCTGACGCCGCTTCCGCCAGCGGGGGGCGGGCGTCTATAAGCCCCGGTCTTCAAAGCCTCGCCCGGAGCCGCCCGTACGCCATGTCCCGCATCCTGATCACCTCGGCGCTGCCCTACATCAACGGGATCAAGCACCTGGGGACGCTGGCGGGCTCCATGCTGCCGGCGGACGTCTATGCGCGCTTCCAGCGGGCGCGCGGCCGCGAGACCCTATATATCTGCGCCACCGACGAGCATGGCACGCCGACCGAGCTGGCGGCCGCCGAGGCGGGCCAGGACCCCGCCGCCTTCTGCGCCGAGCAGCACGCGGTGCAGCACGACCTCGGCCGGCGGTTCGGCCTGTCCTGGGACCACTTCGGCCGCTCGTCCTCGCCGCAGAACCATAGGCTGACCCAGCGCTTCGCGCGTCAGCTCTGGGAGGCGGGATTCCTCGAGGAGCGGGTCACTCAGCAGGTCTACTCCAACGCCGACAAGCGGTTCCTGCCCGACCGCTACGTCGTCGGCGTCTGCCCCCACTGCGGTTATGAGGCCGCGCGCGGCGACCAGTGCGAGAACTGTACGCGAGTGCTGGACCCGGCCGACCTGCTGCACCCGCGCTCGGCGGTCTCCGGCTCGTCGGACATCGAGATCCGCGGCTCCAAGCACCTGTTCCTGCGCCAGAGCCTGTTCGCCGACAAGCTGCGGGCCTGGATCGAGTCCAAACGCGCGCACTGGCCGAACCTGGTCACCTCCATCGCGCTGAAGTGGCTGGACGAGGGGCTGCAGGACCGCGGGATCACCCGCGACCTGGAGTGGGGGGTGCCGGTTAACGCCTTCGAATGGGGTCCCGACCCCAAGGGCCGCCTGCCGGACATCGAGGGCCTGGCCGGCAAGGTGTTCTACGTCTGGTTCGACGCGCCCATCGAATACATCGCCGCCACCTGGGAATGGGCCGACCAGAAGGCGGCGGAGGCCGGCCGCGACCCTCCTGCGGACGCCGACTGGGAGCGGTGGTGGCGGGGTCCTGAAGCCGCCGACGTCACCTATGTGGAGTTCATGGGCAAGGACAACGTGCCCTTCCACACCGTGGGCTTCCCCTGCACCCTGATCGGGGTCAACGAAACGCGCGGGGAGGATGGCCGCTGGTCGCAGGCCGACACGCGCCCCTGGAAGCTGGTCGACCAGCTCAAGGGCTTCAACTGGCTGGACTATTACGGCGGCAAATTCTCCACCTCGCAGAAGCGCGGCGTGTTCATGGACCATGCGCTGGAGCTGCTGCCTGCGGACTACTGGCGGTGGTGGATCGTCGCCAACACCCCGGAAACCTCCGACTCCACCTTCGCCTGGGAGCCGTTCCAGGCCCAGGTCAACGCCGACCTGGCCGACGTCCTGGGCAATTTCGTCAACCGCATCTGCAAGTTCACCGAAAGCCGCTTCGGGGGCGTGGCGCCGGAGGGCGGCGAGGCGGGGCCGCTAGAAGCGAAGCTGGAGGCGGATGTCCTGGAAAAGCTGCGCGAACTCACCGCCTTCCTGGAGGAGCGCGAGTTCCGCAAGGCCGCCGCGGCGCTCCGCCAGCTGTGGGTGCTGGGCAACCAGTACCTTACGGAGGCGGCGCCCTGGACCGCCATCAAGACCGACCCCGACCGCGCCGCGGTGGCGGTGCGCTACGGCCTCAATCTCGTGGCCCTGTTCGCCAAGGTGAGCGAGCCGATGATCCCCTTCGCCGCCGAGAAGATCGCGCTGGCGGTGGGAGAGCCGTTCCCGGGCCGCTGGCCGGCGCTGGACGGAGCGGGCCTGCTGCGGACGGTGGAGCCGGGGCGCCGCGTCCAGGCGCCGGAGGTGCTGTTCCGCAAGGTCGAGGACGCCCAGGTCGCCGAATGGCGCGAGCGGTTCGGCGGCCCCGAAGCGGGGTGAGGCGCGCGAACGGCGCTAACGCGCCCCATGTCGCGCTTCTTCAGCGGGCGAAATGTCCAGCGGCTTGGGCATCGCGGCGTTGTATTCCGCGGTGTGTCCCAGGTCGACGACCACCGTGCGGTGGCCTTGCCACATCATGTGCAGCGCCACGTAGAGCACGATGAGCAGCCCGAGGTAGCCGATCCAGCGGTAGCGATGCAGCAGCCGCGCGATCCCGGTGGCCGCCATCCCCATCAGCGCGATCGACAGCAGGAGGCCGAACACCAGGACGGCGGGATGCTCGCGCGCGGCGCCGGCCACCCCCAGCACGTTGTCCAGCGACATCGAAACGTCGGCGACCAGGATCTGGGTGAAGGCCTGGCGGAAGGTCTTGGCTTGACGTCCCTTGGGCTCAGTCGCCGGATCGGCGTCGAGGACCGCCGCGGCCGAGGCGTCGTCCGGCTGGGCCTGCGCCCGCAGCTCGCGCCACATCTTCCAGCAGACCCAAAGCAGGAGCAATCCGCCTGCGAACAGCAGGCCGACGATGGCCATGAGCTGGGCGGCGATCAGGGCGAAGCTGATCCGTAGGAACACCGCGGCGATGAGGCCGTAGAGGATCGCCCGGCGCCTCTGGTGCGGCGGAAGCCCGGCCGCCGCCAGGCCCACGGCCACGGCGTTGTCTCCAGCGAGCACCAGGTCGATCATCAGGACTTGGAAGAGGGCGGCCAACGCGCCCCCGCTGAAGAAGCTTTCGAGCATGCTGCCGCCTCACATGGGCCAGCCGGCCATCGGCTGCAATGGTTCAGCCGCGCGGACGCCCGGCTTCGTAGAGCGCCACCGCGGCGGCGGCCGAGACGTTCAGGCTTTCCAGGCCGCCGGGCATCGGGATCTTCGCCAACTCGTCGCAGTGCTCGGCCACCAGCCGGCGCAGGCCCTCGCCCTCCGAGCCCAGCACAAGCACGACAGGTCCGCCGTCCAGCACTTCCGTCAGGGCCCGCTCGGCCGAGCCGGTGAGCCCGACGGCCCGCCATCCCTGGTCGGCCAGGGTCTCCAGGGCGCGAGAGAGATTCACGGCGCGCGCCACGGGCAGCCGCTCCACCGCGCCCGCCGCGGCCTTGGCCAAGGCGCCCGAGAGCCGCGGCGCATGCCGCTCCTGCAGCACGACGCCCGCCGCTCCGAAGGCGGCCGCCGAACGCAGGATGGCGCCGACGTTCTGCGGGTCGGTCACCTGGTCGAGCATCAGCAGCACCGCGCCGGGCGCCGCTGCGAAGTCCTCCAGCGCGACGTCGGGCAGGGGCGCGGGGCGCATCGCCACGCCCTGGTGCGCCGCCCCCTGCGGCAAGGTCTGGGCCAGGGTCGCGTTGTCGGTGGTCTCCAGCTCGTTCGAGCGGCCGAACCGCGCCTCGATCTGTCGCGCGCGTTCGGGCGTCGCCAGGAGGCGGATGGGCGCGCCGCGAGCCGGGTTGGCCAGGGCCGCCTCGACCGCGTGCCAGCCCCAGATCCAATCGTCCGCGGGGGCTTCTGGACGGCGCTGAAAGCGGTGCGGACGGTGCGGTTTGCGCCCGTTTCGGCCGTCGTTGCGTTCGGGGTGCGAGGCCACTATAAGACGCGCTCCAAATTGGGGCCGAGGTGCTTGGACCCCCGCAATTCCCTAGAGATCGGCGCTCATAGCACCGCATCCGGGGGGTGGCGGAGCGGTTTTCGCCTTGGCGTCGAGGCGGCTCCGTGCGCTTGGGGGAATGTCCCGAGTGGCAAAGGGGGCGGACTGTAAATCCGCTGCTGTAATGGCTTCGTAGGTTCGAGTCCTACTTCCCCCACCACGCACGGTGAGAGCGATCGAGAGATGCGCCGTCTTGGACGGGCGGGTATAGCACAATGGTAGTGCAGCAGCCTTCCAAGCTGAGGATGCGGGTTCGATTCCCGCTACCCGCTCCAACTCTCTAGAA
>Ga0105248_10009104_pt1 | contig 10923 bp, 8 predicted proteins | sample KBSS34metaG_FD_81524 | JGI IMG/M metagenome (GOLD analysis project Ga0105248, IMG submission 81524) | Switchgrass rhizosphere microbial communities from Kellogg Biological Station, Michigan, USA - KBS S3-4 metaG | ecosystem: Host-associated > Plants > Roots > Rhizosphere > Soil | place...
CAAGGCCGCCAGCAGGTTGGAGCTGCGCGCTTCCAGCAGGGCATCCTCGGTCAGCGTACCCGGCGTCACCAGCCGCACCACCTCGCGCTTCACCACCGATTTGGCGCCGCGCTTCTTGGCCTCGGCCGGGTCTTCGACCTGCTCGCACACCGCCACGCGATGGCCTTTGCGGATCAGTTTCTCCAGATAGGACTCCGCGGCATGCACGGGCACGCCGCACATGGGAATATCTTCGCCCTGATGCTTGCCGCGCTTGGTCAGCGCGATGTCCAGCGCCTCGGCCGCTTTTGCTGCGTCCGCGAAGAACATCTCGTAGAAGTCGCCCATGCGGTAAAACAGGAGATAGTCCGTATGCGCTGCTTTTAACGCGAGATATTGCGCCATCATGGGGGTGGCGTCGCCCGCCCCCAGCGCTTCCGCTGGCTGTATACCGAGGTCCATCTCGCTCATGCGAGCGACCATAGCAGAGCAGGGCGCCCGTCTGCGTCACCGAAGCTTGATGCAATCGCCGCATGCGTGGTTATCCTGTGGAAAATTCCAATAACAAGGCCCGTAACAGGGCCAGTCAGCAGGTAACCGATGTCCCGCCCGTCCTTCACCGACGAAGAAGCCCTGGCGTTCCATGCGGGCGACAAGCCAGGGAAGCTGGAGGTGGTCCCCACCAAGCCGATGGCGACCCAGCGGGACCTCAGCCTGGCCTATTCGCCGGGCGTGGCGGTTCCGGTGCTGCGCATCGCGGAAAATCCGGACGCTGCCTACGACTATACCGCCAAGGGTAATATGGTGGCGGTGATCTCCAATGGCACCGCCATCCTGGGCCTGGGCGATCTGGGGCCGCTGGCCTCCAAGCCGGTGATGGAAGGCAAGTCGGTGCTGTTCAAGCGTTTTGCCGACGTCAATTCCATCGATCTTGAAATCGACACCAAGGATGTGGACGCCTTCATCGGCGCCGTGCGCTATCTGGGCCCGACCTTCGGCGGCATCAACCTGGAAGACATCAAGGCGCCCGACTGTTTCATCATTGAAGAGAAACTGCGCGAATTGATGGACATTCCGGTGTTCCATGACGACCAGCATGGCACCGCCATCATCTCCGCCGCCGGGGTGATCAATGCCGCCCATCTCACCAACCGCAAGCTGGAAGACTTGAAAGTAGTGTGCAATGGCGCGGGCGCGGCCGGCATCGCCTGCATCGAACTGCTCAAGTCCATGGGCGTCAAAAGCGACAATGTGATCCTGTGCGACACCAAGGGCGTGGTCTATCGCGGCCGCACCGAAGGCATGAACCAATGGAAGTCGGCGCATGCGGTGGATACCAAGGCCCGCACCCTGAGCGACGCCATGCAGGGCTGCGACGTGTTCCTGGGATTGTCGGCCAAGGGCGCGCTGACAGCGGACATGGTGCGCAGCATGGCGCCCTCGCCCATCATTTTCGCCATGGCCAATCCCGATCCGGAAATCACCCCGGAGGACGCCAAGGCGGTGCGCAGCGATGTGATCGTCGCCACGGGCAGGAGCGACTATCCCAACCAGGTCAACAATGTGCTGGGCTTTCCCTACATCTTTCGCGGCGCGTTGGATGTGCGCGCCACCACCATCAATGAAGAGATGAAGATCGCCGCCGCCAACGCCATCGCGGCCTTGGCGCGCGAGGACGTGCCCGACGAAGTCGCCGCCGCCTATCGCGGCGCCCGCCCCGAATATGGCCCGGAATACATCATCCCCTCGCCGTTCGATCCGCGGCTGATCAGCCATGTGTCGGCGGCGGTGGCGGAAGCGGCGATGAAAAGCGGCGTCGCCAGGAAGCAAATTCCCGATTTGGACGCCTATCGCTACCAGCTGTCGGCGCGGCTGGACCCTTCCGCCGGCCTGTTCCAGATGGTCACCAACGCGGTGCGCGCCAAGCCAAAACGGGTGGTGTTCGCCGAAGGCGAAGAAGATGCGGTGATCCGCGCCGCCGCGGCCTTCCAGAATTCCGGCATGGGCAAGGCGATCCTGGTTGGCCGCCCCGATGTCGTGAAAGCGGGCCTGCGCCGCGCCGGCATCGACGAACATCTGCTGGAAATCCGCGTCCCCCATTCCGCCGAAGAGGCCGCCCCCTATATCGAGGCCTTTTACAGGCGGGTGCAGCGGCGCGGCGCGCTCTATCGCGACGCGGCGCGGATGGTGACCAACGACCGCAACATCTATGCCGCGTCCATGCTCAAGGCCGGCGATGCCGACGCCATGGTGACGGGGGTGACGCGCAATTATGCCAATGTCCTGGCGGATGTGCGCCAGGTGCTGGACCCGCCACAGGGCCAGCGCCCCATTGGCATGCAGGCGATCTTCGCCAAGGGGCGGGTGGTTTTGATCGCCGACACCTCAGTCACGGAAATGCCAACGGCCGACCAGCTGGCCGACATCGCCATCCAGGCCGCCGCCACCGCCAGGCGTTTTGGTCTGACACCGAGGGTGGCGCTGCTCGCCTCGTCCACCTTCGGCTTTCCCCGAAGCGAACGCAGCGACCGCATAGTCGAGGCGGTGCAGATTTTGGAAAATCGCGGCGTGGATTTCGAATATGACGGCGAGATGGCGGTGGACGTGGCGCTGGATAAGGACAAGCTGGCGCTCTATCCCTTTGCCCGCATCACCGACACCGCCAATGTGCTGATCATGCCGGCGATCCACTCCGCCTCCATCTCCACCAAGCTTTTGCAGCAGATGGGCGGCGCCAGTGTGATGGGCCCGATGCTGGTGGGGCTGGAGAAATCGGTGCAGATCGCGCCCCTTGGCGCCAAGATGAGCGAGATCTATAACGCCGCGGTGATCGCGGCTTATGATATCAATCGCTGATGGACTTTCGCCGTCTTGCAGCTTTCATGGACCGCGTCTGGGATGAGGACATCATCCCCGTCCTGACCGATTACATCCGCATCCCCAACAAGAGCCCGTCCTTTGATCCTGATTGGGAAGAGCACGGCTATATGGAGCAGGCGGTGGCGATGTTCGCCGCCTGGGCCGAAGGCAAGCTCAAGGCGTTTCCCGGCGCCGCGTTGGAAGTGGTGCGGGCCAAGGGCCGCACGCCGCTGATCCTGATCGAGATACCGGCGACGGCCCCGGACAAGAACGGCGGCACGGTCTTGATGTACGGCCATCTCGACAAGCAGCCCGAGATGGTGGGCTGGGCCGAGGGTACCGGGCCCTGGCAGCCGCTGCTGAAGGACGGCAAGCTTTACGGCCGCGGCGGCGCTGATGATGGCTATGCCATGTTTGCCAGCCTCGCCGCACTGCTGGCATTGAAAGAACAGAATGTCGCCCATGCCCGCGCCGTCATCCTGATCGAGGCATCCGAAGAATCCGGTTCCCCCGACTTGCCCTTTTATGTGGATCATCTGAGCGCGCGTATCGGCGCGCCCGATCTGGTGGTGTGCCTGGATTCCGGCGCCGGCAATTACGACCAGCTCTGGCTGACCACCAGTTTGCGTGGTGTGGCGGCCGGCAATCTCACGGTGCGGGTGTTGACCGAAGGCGTGCATTCCGGCGCCGCCAGCGGCATCGTGCCATCCTCCTTTCGCATCTTGCGCAGTCTTTTGTCGCGTATCGAGGACGAGGCAACTGGGCGCATCACCCTGCCCGACCTGTTTGTGGAGATTCCGCCCGAGCGCCAGAAGCAGGCTGAGGACACCGCCGCCATCCTGGGTGACGAAGTCTGGTCCGGTTTGCCTTTCGCCGGCGACACCGGGCCGATGCGCGAAGGAAATGCCGAACTGATCTTGGAAAAAACCTGGCGGCCGCAACTGGCTGTGACGGCGATGGACGGGTATCCCCTTCCCGCCAATGGCGGCAATGTGCTGTTGCCGTTTTCCACCGCCAAACTCAGTGTCCGCCTGCCGCCCACCCTGGATGCTGAAAAAGCGCGCGCGGCAATGAAAAAAGCGCTGGAAGCCGATCCGCCCTATGACGCCCAAGTGGCGTTCGACGCGCCGCGCGGCGACGATGGCTGGAACGCGCCGGCTTTGGCGCCATGGTTGGAAACCTCGCTCAACCGGGCCAGCATGGCGGCGTTCGACAAGCCGGTGGCCTTTCACGGCGAAGGCGGATCGATTCCCTTCATGGCGATGCTGGGCGAGAAATTTCCCGGCACCCAATTTGTGGTGACCGGCGTGCTGGGGCCGCATTCCAACGCCCACGGCCCCAACGAATTCCTGCACATTCCCTTTGCCAAGAAATTGTCGGCCTGTATCGCGCAAATCCTGTCGGACCATGCTGCGCGATGAGCTTTCTGGATTCGTCTGAAGACCCAAAGACTGCCGACCGCCGGCCGCTCTATTTTTTCCTGATCGCCACCCTGGGCACGGGTGCTGTGGCCAGCCTCTTCATCACCCCGCAGATTCCGAGCTGGTACGCCTCGCTGAATCGTCCCTCCTTCACCCCGCCCAACTGGCTGTTCGCCCCGGTCTGGACCGCTCTCTATATTCTGATGGCGTTTGCGGCCTGGCGCGTGTGGAAAAAGACCGGCCTCCGGTCCCTGGAGATGGCGATCTTCGCGCTCCAATTGGCACTGAATTTCGCCTGGAGCGTTCTGTTCTTCGGCCTGCACCGACTCGGTGCCGCGCGGATTGAAATCGTCGTCCTGGACCTGACGGTCCTGGCGGCGCTTTTTCTGTTCTTACGGCGCGACCGGCTGGCCGGGATATTGTTATTGCCTTATTGGGCCTGGAGCCTGTTTGCCACGGTCCTGACTCACACTTTTTGGCGGCTGAATTAGTTATACACTGCGAAGCGCTCACGGCTGTCAGAGCCATGAAGATCACCGTTGCGGTTTGTGCTCTCTCCTTGGGCCTTGCCTTGGGCGGCTGCAGCACACCAAGTCCGCAGTCGCTGGCCGACAACGATCCGTTCGAAAAGACCAATCGCGACATCTTCGCTTTTGACGTGTGGGTCGAGCATAATGTTGCCCGCCCCGTGAATGACGGCTATCGCACCGTCGTTCCGCCGCCCGCCCGCGACGGCGTCCACAATCTGGTGACCAATCTTCATGCTCCGATCGTGCTGGCCAATGATGTGCTGCAAGGCGAAGCCAGCAAGGCTGCCGACACGTTCGGCCGCATCCTGATCAACTCCACTGTTGGGCTAGGCGGCCTGATCGACGTGGCGGCCAAGCTGGGCATCGCCTATCACGACAATGATTTCGGCGTCACATTGGGCCAGAACGGCGTGGCGGAAGGGTCCTATCTGGTGCTGCCCTTGGTCGGCCCGCTGCCACCGCGGGACCTGGTGGGCACTGGCGTGGACGGCTTTTTCGATCCCTTGTCTTATGCGCGCTTCCCCGGCAAGGGCAGCTGGATGTTAGCGCGTTCGGGGTTGCGGGTGCTGGATGTGGTGGACCGGCAGCGAGACCAGTTCGACACCATCGAACGGACCTCGATCGACTTCTATGCCACCACCCGCAACCTTTATCGCCAGAACCGCAACGCCAAGATCCGCGGAACGGTTACAGACGATGCGGCGCTGCCAGAGTTTTGAACGCCTCTAAGCTTTGAAGACTTCGACAGCCTGGGAGCGGCAGAATCGCGCCAAAGGCTTGGCAAGTCGCCCCCCTGTCCCTATATACCCCCATGTATAAGCATGGCTTTGGCTCATGGCTTATTTTGTCAAAGAATTCAATGGGATGGACCGGAGGGCGCCCTTGGGGGCCAGGACCCCATGCCCAATGAGAGGATCATAGAATGGCTAAAGTAATTGGCATCGACCTAGGCACTACCAACTCCTGCGTGGCCGTGATGGAAGGCTCCGCCCCCAAGGTCATTGAGAATGCGGAAGGCGCCCGCACCACGCCTTCGATTGTCGCCTTCGCCCCTGACGGCGAACGCCTGGTCGGCCAACCTGCCAAGCGCCAGGGCGTCACCAATCCCGAATACACCTTCTTCGCCATCAAGCGCCTGATCGGGCGCCGCTTCGATGACCCCATGACCCAGAAGGACATGGGCATGGTGCCCTACCAGATCGTCAAGGCCGACAATGGCGATGCCTGGGTCCAGGGCCGCGAGGCACGCAAATATTCCCCCAGCGAAATCTCCGCCTTCATCCTCACCAAGATGAAGGAAACCGCCGAAGCCCATCTGGGCGAGAAAGTCACCCAGGCGGTGATCACCGTTCCCGCCTACTTCAATGACGCCCAGCGCCAGGCGACCAAGGACGCCGGCAAGATCGCGGGCCTTGAGGTGCTTCGCATCATCAACGAACCCACCGCCGCCGCGCTGGCTTATGGCTTGGACAAGAAGTCCAACGGCACCATCGCGGTCTATGACCTGGGCGGCGGCACTTTCGACGTGTCGGTGCTGGAAATCGGCGACGGCGTGTTCGAAGTGAAGTCGACCAATGGCGACACCTTCCTGGGCGGCGAAGACTTCGACACCCGGGTGGTGAATTTCCTGGCCGACGAATTCAAGAAGGAAAACGGCATCGACCTGAGGAGCGACCGCCTGGCGTTGCAGCGCCTCAAGGACGCTGCCGAAAAAGCCAAGATCGAACTGTCGAGCGCGCAGCAGACCGAAGTGAACCTGCCCTTCATCACTGCCGACGCTTCCGGCCCCAAGCATCTCACCATCAAGATCACCCGCGCCAAGCTGGAAGCCCTGGTCGACGACCTGATCCAGAAGACGGTCGGCCCGGTGAAGCAGGCGCTCAAGGATGCCGGCGTCACCGCCTCCCAGATCGACGAAGTCATCCTGGTCGGCGGCATGACCCGCATGCCCAAGGTGCAGGAAGCGGTGAAGCAGATCTTCGGCGGCAAGGAGCCGCACAAGGGCGTCAATCCGGATGAAGTGGTCGCCATCGGCGCCGCGATCCAGGGCGGCGTGCTGAAAGGCGAAGTCAAGGACGTGCTGCTTTTGGACGTGACCCCGCTGTCCCTGGGCATCGAGACCCTGGGCGGCGTCTTCACCCGGCTGATCGACCGCAACACCACCATCCCGACCAAGAAATCGCAGATCTTCTCCACGGCGGAGGACAACCAGACCGCCGTCACCATCAATGTGTTCCAAGGCGAACGCGAGATGGCGGCCGACAACAAGTCGCTGGGCCGCTTCGACTTGCAGGGCATTCCGCCGGCACCGCGCGGCGTGCCGCAGATCGAAGTCACCTTTGACATCGACGCCAACGGCATTGTGTCGGTGACCGCCAAGGACAAGGCCACCAGCAAGGAGCAGCAGATCCGCATCCAGGCCAGCGGCGGCCTGTCGGAAGCCGACATCCAGAAGATGGTCAAGGACGCCGAAGCCCATGCCGGGGAAGACAAGAAGCGGCGCGAACTGATCGAAGCCCGCAACCAGGCCGATGCCCTGGTCCATTCCACCGAAAAGGCGATGGGCGAGCATGGCGACAAGGTGGGCGCGGACGAAAAGACCGCCATCGAAGCCGCGGTTGCGTCGCTGAAAGACGCAGTCAAAAGCGACGACGTCGACGCCATCAAGGAAAAGACCAATACCCTGGCCCAGGCTTCGATGAAGCTGGGTGAGGCCATGTACAAGGCGCAGCAGGCGTCCGGCGCCGCTGCCGATGCCGCCGCTGACGGCGCCGGCAACAAGCCCGACGAAAACGTTGTCGATGCCGACTTCGAGGAAGTCGACGACAACAAAAAAGGCGCTGCGTAGAGCACAGGCCCGCCTCCCCCTTCGTGCGAAGCACGAAAAGGGGGAGGTGGCCGTAGCATCGCGACGCGCAACGCGCGGAGCAAAGATGCGAAGGCCGGAGGGGTTCAGAGGTAAAGTCGGGGCATGAAGCGCTGTTATTACGAGACTCTGGAATGCCAGAAGGGCGCGACGGCTGACGTCTTGAAATCCGCCTATCGCAAGCTGGCGATGCGCTTTCATCCCGACAAAAATCCCGGCGACCACACCGCCGAAGTCAAATTCAAGGAAATCAACGAAGCCTATGACGTCCTGAAGGACGATCAGCGGCGCGCGGCCTATGACCGCTTCGGCCATGCGGCGTTCGAAAACGGCATGGGCGCGCGCGCCGGCAATCCGTTCGGCGACTTCTCAAGCTTCGGCGATGTCTTCGAAGATATCTTCGGCCAGATGATGGGCGGCATGGGCCGTGGCAAGCGCCAAAACCGCGGCCAGGATCTTCGTTACAATCTCACCATCACCTTGGAAGAGGCCTTCACCGGCCGCGCCGCCGAAATCAAGGTCCCCACCCAGATCGCCTGCGAAGCCTGTTCCGGCTCGGGCGCCGAGCCGGGCCACAGTCCTGAGACCTGCCCCACTTGCGCCGGCCACGGCAAGGTGCGCGCCACCCAGGGCTTCTTTACCATCGAGCGAACCTGTTCGTCCTGTCGCGGCAGCGGCAAGATCATCCGCAATCCCTGCAAGGCCTGCCGCGGCGCCGGCCTGGTGCAGAAGGAGCGCATGCTGAATGTGGACGTGCCGCCCGGCGTGGAAGAAGGCACCCGAATCCGGCTGTCCGGCGAAGGCGCGGCGGGCGTCAATGGCGGCCCGTCGGGCGATCTCTATATTTTCCTGTCCGTCGCCGAGCATTCCATCTTCCAGCGCGACGGCCATGACCTGCATTGCCGTGCGCCCGTATCCTTTGTGACCGCGGCAATGGGCGGCAGCATTGAGGTGCCCACGCTCGATGGTGGCCGCGCCAAGGTGGCAATCCCGGAGGGTGCCCAGCCCGGGCGGCAATTCCGCCTGCGGGGCAAGGGCATGCCGGTCTTGCGCAGTGCCCAAAGGGGTGACCTTTATGTGGAGCTGGCGGTGGAGACCCCGGTCAGGCTCACCAAGCGGCAAAAGGAATTGCTGCGCGAATTCGAGGCCGAAAGCCAAGCCGGCACCCAGCCCGAAGCCGAGGGCTTTCTTGCGCGTTTGAAAGAATTCTGGAAGGCCTGTGAGAAGTAACCGCTTTCGCCGGGCGGTTTTTTTGGCTTAGTCTCTTCATCCGTCAATCAGGGCAAGGCCCACCGTGAGCAACACCCTTGCCGACAATCTGCGCTTCCTGCGCGCCCTGATCGCCCGCCCCAAGAATATTGGCGCGCTGATGCCGTCGAGCCCCGCCTTGGCCGAAGCCATTGCCCGCCAGATCGATCCGCAGGCGGCCTCTGTGCTGGAAATCGGACCCGGTACCGGCGTGGTCAGCGAGGCCATATTGGCGCGCGGCATCCCGGCGGAAGGTCTGACCCTGGTGGAATATGACGAAGACATGGCCCGGCATCTGGCGGCGCGATTTCCTCGCATCCATGTCATCCAGGGCGATGCCTTCGAATTGGATCGTCTGTTGGGATCGCGCTACAGCGCGCCCTTTGCCGCCATCGTCTCCGGCATCCCGCTGCTCAACCATAGCGTGGCGCGCCGCCAGGCCTATGTCGCGGGCTTGGCCAGCCGGCTGATGCCGGGCGCGCCCCTGATCCAGTTTTCCTATGGCGCCCAGGCCCCGGTGACGGCGCCACCCGGCTATACCGTGACCCGCACCGCCACCGTGCTGGCCAACATCCCCCCCGCCAAGGTCTGGGTGTATCGGAAGAGCTAGGGCGCCTTTTTGGTCGCTCCGGCTCGCGCCTACGCTCCTTTGCTGCACTCCATGCTGCAGCAAAAGGTGCAGCAAAGGCAGTTTATGCTGCACCTCATGCTGCGCGGTAAGTAACTGATTTTGCTTGTAACTATCCAAATGTGATTTCTCGGACCCGCTCGGAGGCGCAGGGGTGCGGGACAATGCCCTTCGCAAGAGCAACAAAGCTGCCTTGCGGGCGGGCTGGGGCGACAAAAGGGTGCTTTGGCCGTATGGAATCCGCATGCTGAACGACGAAGAACTGAGCCGCTATGCCCGCCATCTGGTACTGCGCGAAGTAGGCGGGGTGGGGCAGGCCAAGATCCGCAACGCCCGGGTGCTGATCGTGGGAGCCGGCGGGCTGGGCAATCCGGCCGCGCTCTATCTGGCGGCGGCGGGTATCGGCAAGCTGGGGCTGGTGGACGACGACGTTGTCAGCCTGTCCAACCTGCAACGCCAGATTCTGTTCCGCACCGCCGATATCGGCCGTCCCAAAGTCGAGGCGGGGGCGGAAGCCCTGAACGCCCTGAACCCAGGCGTCCAGGTCCAGGCCCATGCCGTGCGGCTGACCCCCGCCAATGTGATTGGGTTGATCTCGGGCTATGACATCATCGCCGACGGGTCGGACAATTTCGCCACCCGCTTCCTGCTCAATGACGCCTGTTTCTTTGCCCGCAAGGTGCTGGTGTCGGCCGCGGTGACCGAATTCGAGGGCCAGCTTGCGACCTATAAGGGGCATGAGCCAGGCCTGCCCTGCTATCGCTGCCTTTTTGCCGAGCCGCCGCCGCCCGGCACTGTGCCCAACTGCTCCGAGACAGGGGTTTTGGGTGCCGCAGCCGGGGTCATGGGATCGCTGCAAGGCCTGGAAGTGCTAAAGGAGGCGGCCGGATTGGGCACCGGCCTGGCAGGGAAAATCCTCACCTACAAGGCGCTTACCGCGGAGTTCCGCACCGCCCGCCTGCCCAAGGACCCAGATTGCCCTTTGTGCCGAGCCCACCCCACGATCCGCGATCTTTCGGGCCATCCCGGCGCTATTTAGACCTCGGCCTGTAGGGTTAACTCCCTTTAAAGCAGCCCGCGGCAACATGGCGGGATGGGACGCGAAATCCATTACGAAATCTTCCGGCGGGTAGGCGCACGGGGCGGCTGGACCCTGCACGAGGTGGCGTCCTCCCGCGACGTCGCCCTCAAGATGGCCAAGGACCTGATGACGTCCGAGCAGGCGACGGGCGTCAAGGTGGTCAAAGAAACCTACAACGACGACACCGGCGACTATCTCACCTTGAAAATCTTCGAGGACGGCCACAACCAGATGAAGCTGGCCCCGGCGCAGGAAGACGCGCCCAGTGCGCTTCCCTGCTTCAAGCCCGAGGACCTCTATTCCTATCACGC
>Ga0105248_10009105_pt1 | contig 10922 bp, 12 predicted proteins | sample KBSS34metaG_FD_81524 | JGI IMG/M metagenome (GOLD analysis project Ga0105248, IMG submission 81524) | Switchgrass rhizosphere microbial communities from Kellogg Biological Station, Michigan, USA - KBS S3-4 metaG | ecosystem: Host-associated > Plants > Roots > Rhizosphere > Soil | place...
CGGATCGAGAGGCTCTAAAATCGGTCCGTGTCGGATCGTCTGGCTGACGCGCCGGCGGGGTTCGATCGGAGCGCCTTCCTGCCTTGCTATGGCATGGCCGAGTGCTCGCTGGCCATCAGCTTTGCCGAGGTCGGCGCCGGCGCCCGCGGCGATGCGATCGACATCGACCGCCTGGCACGGCATGGTGAAGCACGGCCGGTCGCACGGGGCAAGACCTTCATCGACTGCGGCCGGCCCTTGCCGGGCTACGAAGTCGAGATCCGCGACGAGCTCGGCCGGCACGTGCCGGAGCGACGCTGCGGACGCATCCATCTGCGCGGCCCCAGCGTCATGTCGGGCTACTTCCGCAATCCGGAGGCCTCGGCCGAGGTGCTGTCCGCGGACGGCTGGCTCGACACGGGGGACATCGGCTACATGGTCGGTGGCGCGCTGCACGTCACCGGGCGCGCCAAGGACCTGATGATCATCAAGGGCCGCAACATCTGGCCGCAGGACCTGGAGCATCTGGCCGAGCAGCAGCCGGAAGTCCGTCCGACCGACTCCTCGGCGTTCGCGATCACCGACGCCGACGACGAGGAGATGGCGGTGCTTGTGGTCCAGACGCGCGAGAGCGATCCGAGCAAGCTGGCGCTGCTCGCCGACCGGCTGCAGGAGAAGATCCACGCCGAGTTCGGCATCCAGTGCCTGATCGAGCTGGTCACGCCGCACACCCTGCCGCGCACCTCCTCGGGCAAGCTTTCGCGCAGCTCGGCGCGCAAGGAGTTCGTCGAGCGCCGGCGCCACGACGACGACGAATCCCCGACCTGCTTCATCACCGACGAGACGCTCTTCCGTCCCCTGGCGCGCGCGGTCGCGCCTGTGCTTGCCCTGACGGCAGGCGGCTGAGGTCCGGGCGGATGGAAGATGCTGCCCGCGAGGTCGAGCAGGTCGTGCGCACGGCCCTCGTCCGGATCCGCCCCGCCGCCGCAGGACTCGACCCGGACGCCGACCTCGCGGCCGAGGCCGGTCTCGACTCGGTCGAGGTGATGGACCTGGTGATGGCGATCGAAGACCGCCTCGACATCTCGATTCCCGTGGAGACCCTGTCCCAGGCGCACACCATCCGGGGGTTATGCTCGGGCATCCTCGGTTTGAGTCGCAGCCGGACCTCGTGAGTCTGTTCGACAAGTTCGCACCGCAGCGAGCCCTCCAGGCGAGCCTTGCGCAGAGCGGCGCGGTCCTGCCGATCGCGACGCCGATGGACGCCGTGCACTCGGCGACCACGGCGACCATCGGCGGCAAGCGGGCGGTCCTCGCCGGCACCAACAACTACCTCGGCCTGACCTTCGACGCCGAGTGCCGCGCCGCGGCGATCGCCGCGATCGAGGCCAGCGGCACCGGCACCACCGGTTCGCGCATGGCGAGCGGCAACTACGCCGGCCATCGCGAGCTCGAGCGGGCCCTGGCTGACGCCATCGGCTGGGCCGCGGGCATCGTCTTCTCGACCGGCTACCAGGCCAACCTCGGCGCCTTGTCCGGCCTCGCCGGCAGCGACGAGTTCCTGCTGATCGACGCCGACAGCCATGCCAGCATCCACGACGGCTGCCGGCTGAGCAACGCGACCACGATCCGCTTCCGCCACAACGACGCCCAGGACCTCGACCGGCGCCTGGCCCGCCTCGGCGCCGACGCCCGTCGCACCTTGGTGGTGGTCGAGAGCCTGTACAGCACCCGCGGCGACCGGGCGCCGCTGCGCGAGATCGTCGAGATCAAGAAGCGCCACGGTGCCTGGCTGCTGGTCGACGAGGCGCATTCGTTCGGCGTGTTCGGGCCGCGCGGCCTGGGCCTGTGCGAAGAGCTCGGCCTGCTCGACGACGTCGACTTCCTGATCGGCACGTTCTCCAAGAGCCTGGGCGGCGTCGGCGGCTTCTGCCTCAGCCGCCATGCCGACCTCGAGCTGCTGCGGATGGTGAGCCGTCCCTACATCTTCACCGCCTCGTCGGCGCCACCGGCGATCGCCGCCACCCGGGTCGCCCTGCGCAAGGTGCTCGAGGGCCAGGCGCTGCGCGAGCGCTTGTGGCGGCATGCGCATCGCCTGCACGACGAGGCGATCCGGCTCGGCTACCGGCTCGGCGCCGACGACGCCGGCCCGGTGGTGGCGCTGCTGTTCGAATCGCGCGAAGCGGCGCTCTCGACCTGGCAGGGCCTGCTCGACGCCGGCGTCTACACCAACCTGATGATCCCGCCCGCCACGCCGGCGGGGCTCAGCATCGTGCGCATCAGCCTGAGCGCGGCGCACAGCGACGACGACCTGTCGCTGATCATCGAGTCGCTGGCCCAGCAGGCCGGGCGGCTCGATTCCGCCCGCTCGCTGCTGCACGCCTAGCGGCGCGTCTCAGCGCAGCAGCACCTCGTTGATCTTCGCCGAGAGGCGGGCCGCGATCTTGCGGTAGCCGCCGAGGTTGGGGTGGATCTCGTTGATCCAGTCGTTGCTGTTGCCGCCTTCGGTCGGGTTGGCCCGCACCAGGGTGTTGCGGGTGTCGATGACGTGGAACGCGGGCAGAGCCTTGCCGACGGCGCCGCTGTCCGAGTCGAGGACGAGCAGGGCATCGGCGAGCCCGTCGGTCAGCAGGTCGGCGATGCGTTGCTGCAGCCCGATCTCGAGGCCCGAGCCGGCGAACGCCTTGAACAGCCACGGTCCGGCGATCGGCACCGCGCCGACGAAGCGCGCCGGGGCGTTGCGCGGCGTCGCGTAGTCGTAGGTGTGGACGAAGGCCGGGCTGTTGCGGCTCAGGCTTTGGGCGGAGTCGCGCACCGAGAGGATGGTCGCGAACGCCTCCTGCACATTCAGCAGCAGGGCGGCGAAGGCTTCGTCGTCGATGTAGCTTTTCGGCTCCGCCGGGTCGCTGCCGGGGCGCGGCTCCTTGCGGATCAGCTCGCCGACGTCGTTGATCAGGTCGTTGCCGCCGCCGCTCAGCAGGAGCGCGTCGAAGTGGCTGCAGAAGTTCTTCTTCGCCAGGAAGCGGTTCAGGTCCTTGTTGCTGACCAGCTTTTCGATGTTGCGCAGGGTGTCGCCCGGATAGGCGAGGTTGAGGATCTGGGTGAAGCGGGCCAGGCGCAGCTCGAGCAGCAGGTTCGACGACGGGATCGCGGCGATGGTGAACCAGGAATCGCCCTCGGCCAGGAAGTGCCAGGGGTAGGTGGGGTCGTCCGGCGACTCCGCGTTCTCGCCCTCGCCGACGTCGCGCGGGTTGATGACGTCGACGGTCAGCTCGGGGTGCTGCGTTGCCATGTCGTGCTCCTTTTCCGGAGGCGGGCGGAGTGCACGGCGTCTTCACCGATCTTTACCGCCCGGCCACCCCTGCATTACGGCGCGTCGCCACCATTCTTGCAAGGCCTGATGGTCAGGCACTGGAGCAAGACGATGACGAGCAAGACAGCAGGCGCCGCGCAGGGCGCCCCCGGAGCCCGGGTCAGGCTGGTGATGGTGGGAATGGTGCTGACGCTGCTGGCGGCGATCGGCGTGTCGGCCTGGGCGCAGACGCCGCCGTCGGCCTCGCAGCCGAGCATGGGCATGCACGGCATGCACCAAGGCGGCATGGGCGGCCCGGGGATGATGGGCGGCTCGCCCGAGCGCATGGGCCGGATGATCGACCACATGCTCGACGGCCTGAACGCCACCGACGCGCAGCGCGCCCAGATCAAGCAGATCTTCGCCCAGGCTGCCACCGACCTGAAGGGCCAGGGCGCGGCCGCGCGCGACCTGCACCGCAAGGGCATGGAGGTCCTCACCGCCCCGGCGGTCGACGCCAACGCCGCCGAGCAGGTGCGGCTGCAGGCGATGCAGCTGCACGACCAGATGAGCCGGCGGATGACCCAGGCCATGGTCGCCGCGGCCAGTGTGCTGACGCCCGAGCAACGGGCGCAATTCGGTGCGCACCTGAAGGACCGCCAGGCGCGCATGGAAGAGCGGACGAAGCGGATGGAAGGGGACGGCAGCCGTCGATAATCGCCGGCGCCATCCACCGAAGGGCCCGGGCTCCGCGAGGAGCCCGCGCCGTTTTTTCGTCAAGCCCACGCCATGACGCCTCGCATCCTCCTGATCGACGACGACACCCGGCTCGCCTCGATGGTGGCCGAGTACCTCGGCCACTCCGGCTTCGAGGTCGAGACCGCCGGTTCGCTCGCCGCCGGCCGCGGCAAGCTCGCCGCCGGCCACTACGACGCCCTGGTGCTCGACCTGATGCTGCCCGACGGCGACGGCCTCGACCTGTGCCGCGAGCTGCGCAGCGAAAGCCGCACCCGGCACCTGCCGCTGCTCATGCTCACCGCCCGCGGCGAGCCGATGGACCGGATCGTCGGCCTCGAGCTCGGCGCCGACGACTACCTGCCGAAGCCGTTCGAGCCGCGCGAGCTGCTCGCTCGGGTCAAGGCGCTGCTGCGCCGGGCCGCGCCGCAGCCGGCCGACGACGACGTGCTGCGCTTCGGCCGCCTCGAGATCGACCTCGGCGCCCGCGTCGCCCGCCTCGACGGCAAGGTCTGCGACCTGACCGGGCACCAGTTCGACCTGCTGGTGGTGCTGGCGCAAAGCCCCGGCCGGGTGCTGACCCGCGATCAGATCATGGATTCGCTCAAGGGCCATCCGCTCGAGGCCTTCGACCGCTCGATCGACGTCCACATCTCGCGCATCCGGGCGCTGATCGAGGACGACCCGAAGGCGCCGCGCCGCGTCCTCACCGTGCGCGGCGCCGGCTACGTGTTCGCCCGCAAGCAGGACGCCGAGGACACTACCCAGTGATCGAAGATCCGCCGGCCGGGCGCCGGGCCGCTCCCAAGCCCGGCCGCGCCCCCTCGGGGGGCAGCGCGGCCGCGCCAGCGGCAAGCGTGGGGGCACACTGAACACTCTCTACCTTCGCATCTACGCCACGGTGGTGGCGGTGCTGCTGCTGTTCGCCTTCGCCTCGGGCTTCCTGGTCGAGCAGCACATCGACAGCGAACGGCAGCGCAACGAGTCCGCGGCCAACGAGCGGCTCGAGGCCTGGGGCGACCTGATCCAGCGCTCCCTGCCCGCCGCCGATGCATCCCGAGAAACCCAGGCGACGGCTGTGCGCGAGTGGTCGCAGAAGCTGCGCTTCCCGCTCGCGCTCGACGACGCCAACGGCGAACGCGTCGGCGCTTCGGACTCGTTCCTGCGTGTCATGGAAGAGGGAACGATCAAGCCCTACCCGGTCAAGTTCGACGACGGACGCACCCTCTGGACTTTCCGCCCCGGGCAGCTGCGGCAGATCGGGAACAACGCCCGTCGCGGCGGGCCCGACCGCCGGGCGCAGCCGCCGCCGCCGTGGCCGCCGCTGCCGGGCAACCTTCCGCGCGGGGCCGGCCTGGCGATCGTCCTGGTGGTGCTGTTCATCGCCATCGCCGCCGGCGCCTATCCGGTGGTGCGGCGGCTGACCCGCCGGCTCGAGTCGCTCAAGCAGGGCGTGGAGCAGTTCGGCGCCGGCCAGCTCAGCCATCGGGTCGAGGTGAGCGGCAACGACGAGGTCGCCGCCGTCGCCTCGAGCTTCAACGTCGCGGCGCAGCGGGTCGAGGCCCTGGTGCAGTCGCACCGGTCGCTGCTCGCCAACGCCAGCCACGAGCTGCGCTCGCCGCTGGCGCGGATGAAGATGGCGGTGTCGATGCTCGATGGCGCCGCGCCGGCGCAGCGCGACAAGCTCAAGGCCGAGATCGACCGCAACGTCGGCGAGCTCGACGCGCTGGTCGAGGAGGTGCTGCTCGCCAGCCGGCTCGACGGTGCCCAGGATCCGCTGCATCGCGACCGGGTCGACCTGCTCGCCGTCGCCGCCGAGGAAGCGGCGCGGGTCGATGCCACGGTCGATGCCGAAGGCCAGACGATGATCGACGGCGACGAGCGGCTGCTGCGCCGCGCCCTGCGCAACCTGCTCGAGAACGCGCGCCGCTACGGCGGCGGCGTGATCACCGTCTTGCTGCGCCCGGCGGCGGCGAGCGCCGGCGAGACCACGATCCAGGTCTGCGATCGGGGCGCAGGCGTGCCGGCGGAGATGCGCGAGCGGATCTTCGAGCCGTTCTTTCGCCTCCCGGGCCATGCCGAGCAGGCGGGCGGCGTCGGCCTCGGCCTGTCGCTGGTCAAGCAGATCGCCGAGCGCCATGGGGGCAGCGTCCGCTGCGAGCCGCGCGAGGGCGGCGGCACCTGCTTCCGGATCACGCTGCCGGCGGGCTAGGGCCCGTCGGCACCGCCCGGGCCGCGGCCGCCTCCTCGCGCTCGCGGCGCAGCGTCCAGCCGAGGAAGCCGGCGAGGCAGAGGGCGGCGAGGGCGACGCCGAGCGTCGCCATCGACCAGAAGCCCTGGGCACCGCGCATCCAGGCCGGCCCGACATCGAGCTCGAACACCGCGACGTAGCCGCCGCCCAGGCCGATCGCCCAGATCGCGACCGCGTAGACCACCAGCGGCACGGTGGCGATGCGGTGGGCGCGCAGCACGAACGCGGCGACGGTCTGCGCCGCGTCGGCGACATGGAACAGCACCACCCAGGCCAGTAGCGGCAGGGCCGCGGCGATGATCACCGGGTCGCGGGTGTACAGGCCGATCAGCGGCTCGCGCAGCAGGTAGACGGCGCTGCCGAGCACGGCGGCGATCAGCACGCCGATCTCGACGCCGGCCCAGCCGATCCGGCCGGCGTCGTCGCTGTCGCCGGCGCCGATGCGCTGCGCCACGAGGACGCTCGAGGCGTTGGCGATCGACAGCGGCACCATGAACATCAGCGAGACCATGTTGACCGCGATCTGGTGCCCGGCGACCGGCGTCGCGCCGATGCGCGAGATGAAGAAGGCCATGAAGGTGAAGCCGGTCACCTCGATCAGGATCGACAGGCCCATCGGGATGCCCAGGCGCAGCAGCGCTTTCAGGCTCTTCCGGCTCGGCGGGGCGAGGCCGTGGCCGAGGCCGAAAGGCGCATAGAACGGATCGCCGCGCACCACCATGATCGCCGCCAGCAGCTGGCACCACATGACGATCGCGGTGGCGATGCCGCAGCCCTGGGCGCCGAGGGCCGGCAGGGCGAGCGTGCCGAAGGGCGTCGGCAGGGCGAAGCCGAAGACCAGGAGGGCGTTGATCGGCACCTTCAGCGCCAGGCCGCCGAGCTGCAGCACCATCACCGCCTTCGGCCGCGAGACGGCGACGTTGAAGCCGCGATAGGCCATGAACACCAGCGAGGCGGGCAGGGCACAGGCGAGGCCGCGCAGGTAGCTGCGCACCTTCTCGGCCACCGCCGGCTCGGCCCGCGCCAGGGCGAGGAAAGGCTCGGGCAGGAGCAGCACGGCGCAGCCGAGGACCGCCAGCGCGAGCGCCAGCCAGACTGCCTGTTCGGCCTCGTGGCCGCTCTCGCGGTGCTTGCCGGCGCCGAACAGCTGGCCGGCGATCGGCCCGACCGCCAGGATCACGCCCATCAGGCCGACGAAGACGGAGATGTAGACCGAGCCGCCGATCGCCAGCGCCGCCAGGTCGAGCGCCGAGGCGCGGGCCGTCATGACGGTGTCGACGGTGCTGAACGCCAGCACGGCGATCTGGCCGACGAACACCGGCCAGGCGAGCGGAAAGAGGCGGAGCGCGCTTTCCTGGAGACGCGGCCGCGTCATGAGGCCGCGCGGGCCGCGGGCTCGGCCGGGGCGGGCGCGTCGGCAGCGGCCGCCGCTCCGCCCGCGCCCGGGAAGGCGCGCTCGGCATAGCGGTTGAAGCGCCAGGCGGTGCCTTCCTGGGTGATGCGGCGCCAGGTGGCGCGCTTCTCGGCAGGCGACATCGCGGTCCAGCGCTGCACCTCCTCGAAGCTGCGGCCGCAGCCCTTGCAGATCGCGTCGCCCTGGCTGGTGGAGCAGATGGCGATGCAGGGTGCGTCCGGCGTGGTCGCGTACCAGGCGAGCCAGGCGGTCTGCGCCGTCGGCGGCATCGAGGCCTCGTCGCATTCGGCCTCGTGGTAATAGACCATCAGCGCATAGACCTCGGCCAGCGCCAGCACCTCGGCGCAGGCGGTGATGCCGTCAGGCGAAGGCTTCTCTTCCCGCCACCAGTTGATGGCGGATTCGATGTCGGTGATGTGCAGGGCGGCCACGGCGCTCGCCGGAAGGGGAGGCGAGGATAGCGCAGCCGTCCGCCGGCCGAGGCCGGTCGGAGGACGATGCCGCCGGCGACTCAGGGCGCGCTGGCGGGCGACGGCGCGGGGGTGGGCGTGGCCGGGATCACGATCACGGCGCCCGGGGTGGTGGTGGTCGTTTCCTTGATCATGCCTCCGCCCTCGACGCTGCCCGAGGTGGTGACGCGCTGGTTCGGCCCTTGCGGACCGACGACTCGGGCCAGGCAGTCGGCCTTGTCCTTGGCCGGCACGACGTTGCAGCGGTCGGTGGCATTGGCCGTCGGCGAGCCGCTGTTGTCGAGCTTGCCCTTCTTCTTCTCGTCGAGCGCTGCGCCGGCTTCCTTCAGGCAGGTGGCCCTGTCCTGGGCGGTGTTTCCGGCTTCGCAGTTGGCTCTTTCCCGGAGGTAGAGCGATTTCGCATCGTCGGTCGCCACCGGGTCGGCGGCGAGCACGGCGGCGCTGGCGCCGAGCAAAGCGGCCGTGATGGTCAGGGATGTCCGCCGCCGGCCGCGGGGCTGGAAAATACGTGCGCTCATCATGGTCTCCAAGACTTCATGTCCATGCCGGCAGCGTAGGTCTCGCCCCGGACCGGTGCCGTAGGACGGCGCCGCCCTCCGGCGCCGCACGACTGCCCGTATCCGCCGCAGACGAATGGGACAATCGAGCCGTCCCATGGAGGAATCCGCCGATGAAACGGCCGTCGACCGAATCGCAGCTCTTCGAAGCCCTGGCCTTCGCCGCGCACAAGCACCGCCGGCAGCGGCGCAAGGATGTCGAGGCGAGCCCGTACATCAACCACCCGATCGCCCTGGCGCGGACCCTGTCGGTCGAGGGCGGGATCGTCGACACCAAGACCCTGATCGCCGCGGTGCTCCACGACACGGTCGAGGACACCGACACCACGTTCGAGGAGATCCGGGCGATGTTCGGCGCCAAGGTCGCCGACACGGTGCGCGAGGTCACCGACGACACCTCGCTCGACAAGGCCGAGCGCAAGCGCCTGCAGATCGAGCACGCGCCGCAGATGAGTAAGCGCGCGGCGCTGGTGAAGCTCGCCGACAAGACCTCCAACCTGCGCGACGTCGCCGCCAACCCGCCGCGCGGCTGGCCGCTGGAGCGGCGCCGCGCCTACTTCGACTGGGCCAAGGCGGTCGTCGAGCAACTGCCGCCGGTCAGCAAGCGGCTGCGCGCCGCCTTTGACGAGGCCTATTCGAAACGGCCGTAAGCAGGCGTCAGCAAGTTCTGCCGTTCATCGCCGTCGTCGCCCGCGGGCCGGTCACGCCGGCCAGGATCGCACCGACAATCGCAGCCGGCCCGGCCGCTGGGCGCCGGGCGAACGGAGCGTCGCCATCCCGTCCTGCCTGACCGAAACCGCGCACCGGCCCTGCCCGACCTGGCGGCGCCGGCTCGCCGCCGGGTTCACGATGATCGAGCTGATGGTGGTGGTGGGCATCATCGCCGTGCTGGCGCTGCTCGCCGCGCCGAGCATCTCCGACAAGATCGTCCGCGACCAGATCGTCGAGGCGTCCAAGCTGATCGAGTTCGCCAAGCCGCCGATCCAGGTCTCGTGGGCGACGCTGGCGGCGATGCCGGTCGACAACGCCAGCGCCGGCCTGCCGCCGGCGACGAGCATCGTCAACAACTTCGTCAGCTCGGTGGCTATCGAGTCGGGGGCGATCCAGGTCACCTTCGGCAACCGCGCCAATGCCGCGCTGCGCGGCAAGATGCTGAGCTTTCGTCCCGGCGTCGTCGAGGCCTCGCCGATCGTGCCGATCACCTGGGTCTGCGGCCACGCCGGCCCGCCGGTGCCGATGAACGCGCGCGGGCTCGACAAGACCAGCATCCCCGACCGCTACCTGCCGCTCAATTGCCGGGCCGCCGCTCCGGGCGCCTGAAAGCGCGGCGGCGCCGCGAGGCGTTGTTAGCATGACCGCGTGATCGCGCTGCAAACGTCCGGCATCGACTATGCCCGACTCCGCCATGCCGGGCGAGACGTCCTCTCGCTCGCCCTGATCGACGCCCGCAACCGCACCCTGGCCTGGGCGGCGCTGCTCGAGGAGGCGCCCGGCGAGATCCTGACCCTCGGGGGCGGGTTGCCGCCGGCGGTCGCCGCGAGCCTCGATCCGCCGCTCTGGACGCTGGGCGCGATCGGCTGGTTCCAGGAGTACTGGATCGGCCGCAACGTCCAGCGCGGCCGCGGCGAGGCGGCCGATGCGCAGGGGCCGCGCCTGGCCTCGATCCTGCCCAGCGCCGATGCGCTCTACGACCCGGCCACGGTGGCCCGGCCGACCCGCCGCGGCCTGGCGGCCGACGGCCTGCCGGATCTGCAGGCGACCCGGCAGTACCTGGTCGAGTCGCTCGAGACCACGCTCGATCTGCTCGACGGCATGCGCGAGGAGGACGACGCCGCCCTCTACTTCCACCGCCTCGCCCTGTTCCACGAGGAGATGCGTCTGGAAGACTTCGCGGTCCTGGCGCAGACCCTGGGCGTGCCGGTGGGCGAGGCCTTGCTGCCCCGGGTCGCGACCTTCGCGCCGCGGCCGCCGCTGGTCTTTCCGGCGACGCGATGGCTGCTGGGCGCCGACGCGCCCGGCTTCGTCTTCGACAACGAGCGTGCGCCGCATCCGGTGGCGATTCCCGAGTTCGAGATCGACGCCCAGGCCGTCACCTGGGCGCAGTACGGCGAGTTCGTCGAGGACGGCGGCTACGACGATCAGGCCCACTGGAGCGAGGCCGGCTGGGCCTGGGTCGGGCGCGAGTCGCGGCGCACCCCGCGCCACGTCGACCAGATGCGCCACG
>Ga0105248_10009111_pt1 | contig 10918 bp, 6 predicted proteins | sample KBSS34metaG_FD_81524 | JGI IMG/M metagenome (GOLD analysis project Ga0105248, IMG submission 81524) | Switchgrass rhizosphere microbial communities from Kellogg Biological Station, Michigan, USA - KBS S3-4 metaG | ecosystem: Host-associated > Plants > Roots > Rhizosphere > Soil | place...
CGCCGCGTCGACCGAGTGCGGACCGTAGACCGGACGCTCCCCGAGCGCCGTGCCGCGCTCGATCTCGAAGCCGCCGTCGAAGCTCGCCTGGAGCCCAAGGTTCGCGGCCGTGATCTGATGACACACCGTGCACGACACGCCGTCGAAAGCCTTCGGGTGCGCGGGCGCAGCGGGCGAGATGTTCGCGAACACCTGGCCTCGGTCGCCGCGCGTGACCGCGTCGAAGCGCGCCATCGGCATGTGACAGGTGGAACATTTGTCCTCGATCGCGGCTTGCGCGCTCGGATGGTCCGTAACCTCCCGGCGCACGCCGGCGTGCCAATACGGGTCGCGCGCCGAATTCGCCATGATCGTCGAGCGCCAGTCATAACCGATCGACACGTCGTCGCCCTGCGACGTGTGCAACCCGCTGTGACACGCGATGCAGCGGTCCGACGTGACGAACGCCGTCGTGTCGACGGGCTCGCGATGGGCCGCGACGGGTAGCACGGCGAGCGCGATGGGCAGAATGAAAACGATTCGCAACCGCATGATTTGCAAACTGTTTGCGCGGCGAGGCGCTCACTATACTGCGCGCGATGTCTTGCACAACCGAGATTCCACGTTCGTGGATCGTGAGGGCCGCCGCGATACTCGTCGTCGCCGCACTCTGCGCCTTCGACGTAGCGCGCGCCGAAACGATCGAGGCCACGCGGCTGTTCGACGCCGATTGCGCCGCGTGTCATGCGAGCGACGGCCGCGGGAAGAGCACGGCCGAGGTCGGTTTCGATCTGCCGCTGCCGAACTTCACGGACTGCCGCTTCGCGACGGCCGAGCCCGACAGCGATTGGTCGGCGATCATCCATCGCGGGGGCCCACAGCGCGGCTTCGATCGCATCATGCCCGCGTTCGAAAAGGCGCTGTCCGACGAGGAGATCGACGCGCTGATCGACCACCTGCGCAAGTTCTGCACGAACCCGCGCTGGCCCCGCGGCGACCTCAACATCCCGCGCGCGCTGTTCACCGAGAAGGCATTTCCGGAGGACGAGGCCGTCGTGACGACTACGATCGTGACCGACGGCCCCGACTCGCTCGAGACCGATTTCTCGTGGGAGCAGCGGATCGGCATGCTGAGCCAGATCGAGGTGAGCTTGCCGTTGGAGCGCGCCGATCTCGGCGACCCGACCGGCTGGAAGACCGGCGCGGGCGATCTCGCGGTCGCGTTCAAGCACGTGCTGCATCACGACCTCGAGCGCGGGTCGATCCTGAGCGTCGGGGCCGAAGTCGCGCTCCCGACCGGCGACGAGACCAACGGCTTCGGCGCCGGCACGACTGTGCTCGAGGCGCAGGTGATGTACGACAAGCTGCTGCCGCACGACTCGTTCCTCGAGGTGCAAGGACTCGCGCGCTTTCCGCATTCTGGGCTCGAGAACGAGGCCGAGCTGAGGCTGGCGCTCGGCAAGACGTGGACGCGGGACGGCGGCTTCGGCCGAGCCTGGACGCCGATGCTCGAAGTGCTCGGCAACCGCGAGCTCGTCGGCGGGGCGGAAACTGAATGGGACCTTGTGCCGCAGTTCCAGGTGACGCTCAGCGCGCGTCAGCACATCATGGCGGCGGCCGGCTGGCGAATCCCGGTGACGCGGCGCGATTCGCGCGTCAACGAGTTCGTGTTCTACCTGCTCTGGGACTGGTACGACGGCCGCCTTCTCGAAGGCTGGTGACGGCCTCCGCAGCCCGCGATACCGCCTTGGTTCCTCGCCGCTACCATTAAGGCCCTGTTCAGCTCATATCTATTAATGTCCCGTCCGACAAGGGGATTTTCGGTTTCACACCGGCCCCCATGGAGGCGGTTATGGCAACTCGAGCTAGCTTGGGCGTAGGCATCATCGGGTCCACGGCGAAGGCCGTGATCTGGGTCGCGCTGATGACATTGGCGCTCGGAGCCGTCGGCGACTACGCGTTCGCGCAACAGCCGACACCAGCGCAGGACGACAAGGTCCTATCGAAGAGCGAGCTCAGCGCGCTCGTCGGCAAGATCGCTCTCTATCCAGACGACCTCGTCGCGATCGTGCTGCCCGCGTCCACGTATCCGCTGCAGGTGGTCGAGGCCGAGCGCTTCTTGCAGGAGCGCCAGAAGGATCCGAGCCTAAAGCCGAGCGACAAGTGGGACGACTCGATCGTCGCGCTGCTGAATTACCCCGAGGTCGTCAAGCTGATGAACAACGACCTCGACTGGACGTGGAAGCTCGGCGACGCCGTGATCAACCAGCGCGGCGATCTGCTCGACGCGATCCAGAGCTTCCGCACGGAGGCCGCCGCGGCCGGCAACTTGAAGACTGACGAGCACCAGGTCGTGCAGAACGACGACCAAGGCGAAGTCTCGATCGTGCCGGCCGACCCGCAGGTCGTGTACGTGCCCTACTACGATCCGCAGGAGGTCGTCGTCCAGCAGCCCACGCCCGTTTACTACTATTACCCGTACGGCTATCCGCTGTATTACTACCCGTATCCGTACGGCTATTCATTCGCGGCGGGTTACTTCTGGGGCGTGACGACCGCGTTCGTGATCGGCTGGCACAGCCACTACGTGCACGTCGTGCATTGCGGCTATCCGGGCCATCCGTACTACGGTCACACCTACTACGACGGTCACTACGCGCACGGCGGTTACTACGTGCGCCACGACGCGAATGCTGTCGTGAGCCATGGCAACTACGTCTGGGAGCCGCACTATCGCTCGGGCGGTCAGCCCTTCACGCGCAGCGACGGCCGGCAGCTCGCGATTGCGCATCGCGATCCGAACGCGGGCGGAGCGCCGAGCGGCTATCACAGTGCCGACCGAGGTACGGGCTATCGCCCGGGCTTTCACGACGATGGCCGCAGCAGCGACTCGCATGGCAACAACGGGTACGGCAATGGCCGCGGCAATGACGGCCATGTTGGTAACGGCTACGGCGACAACCGCGGTAATGACGGTCACGGCAACGACGGCCACGCGGGCAATGGCTACGGCAACGGTCATAGCAGCGACGGCCACAGCAACAACGGCTCTGGCAGCGGCCACGGCAACGACGGGCACGCCGGCAACGGCTATGGCAACGGTCATGGCAACGACGGCCACGCCGGCAATGGCTATGGCAACGGTCATGGCAACGACGGCCACGCCGGCAACGGCTATGGCAATGGGGGTAACGGCGTCGGAGCGAACGGCTCGCGCGACGGGATGAAGCAGATTCAGCCGATTCGCAACGATCCGCCGACTCAAGCCGCGATCCGCAACGGGCTGCGCGAGCACGCGCCGGGCCAGAGCGCCTTCAGCGGCCGTAACGCGATGCCGCCGTCGCGCAGTGTCTATCAATCGCCGAATCAGAGTGCGTCGTTGCGCGAGCCGGCGATTCGCAATTCGCCGCAGGCGCCGCAGTACCGCAACGCGCCGCAGGCCCCGCAGTTCCGCAACGCGCCGCAGACAGCGCAGGCCCGTAACGTGCCGCAAGCGGCGGCTCCGCAGATGCGCACGATGCCGATGCCGAGCTCACCGCAGATGCGGACGATGACGGCGCCGAGCGGCGGCGCAAGCTACACGTATCGGTCGCCGTCGATGGCGATGCCGCAGGCGAGCACCGGGCACGCGCCCGCAACTCATCAAGGCGGCGGCGGGTCCCACAGCTCGCAAGGCCACGGCGGCGGCCGCGGTTCCCGCTAGGTTTTTCTAGTGCTTGAAGGCCCGCGCGCGTGGAGCGCGCGGGTCAACCGTAAGCACCGACGTGTAACGCAATCAGCGCGCTGAGCTCGAGCATCAGCGCGTAGGCCCGCTCGATCGGGTCGAAGATCTGCGCGTGCTCCACCGCATAGCCTGAGCTCGCGCGCGCGTACGTATCGCGCTCCGCGTAGACCTCCGTCTCGTCGGCCGCCCGCGCGGCGGGGAAAATTCGGCGCAGCGTCGCGACGGTTTCAGGCACGTCTAGATACAACAGGCGCTCGAGAAGCTCGTTGAGCGATACCTCGGTCAGCGAGCTGAACTGCGGGATCTCCATCGCCTTCAAGTAGATCAACTGGATCAACGCGAGCCGCAGCGTGTGCAGCCGAGCGAGCGCGTCCCCCGAGGACCAGCCGCCGTCGGCCTGACGCTGCTCGAGCACGTCGTCGAGATCCGCCGCATCGCGGCGCAGGCGGCGGACGAAGCGGCCAATCGAGTCGTAGTCGAAGACGTCGCCGAGCACCTCGGAAACGCGGCGCAGCACGCGGTTCCAGCCGCGATCGAGCGACTGGGTCGTGCGGTCGAGCCAGTAGTTGGCGTTCATGAGCTGCACGTACGCCTCGAACATCGTGACGTCCGAGCGCACGCGCGCCGCGAGCGCGAGCGAGAGGATCCGCTCGAGGCGCTCGGAGCCTTCGAGCGCCGCGAGGAACGTCTCGGGCGACTGGCTCGTCGCGAGCCCGAGCCCCGCGAAGCTGTTCACGAGGTAGCCGAGCTGATGCAGCACCGCGTTGTTCGGAATCGCGCGCAGGTCGGCGATCGTCTCGATGCCGGCGCCCGAGCGGCCCCCGCCCTGCCGTTTCGCGGGCCGCGAGCCCGTCGGATACAACAACTTGCGGCCGAGCGTATTGATCAGCGCGAGATAGCCGCGATGGCGTCCTAACCGCTCTTGGTATTCCTTGAGCGTCAAGAAGAAGTCGAGAGCCCAACCGCTCTGGCTGTACAACGCGTCGGCACGGTCCGGAGACGGCCGGGTGAGCCGAGCGCTGAGCAGATCCGTCGCGACCGCGAGTGCGGTGCGCTCCGACGCGAACCAGAGATACCCCTCGCCGCCCTGGAAGCTCACCTCGTGCTTGTGCGGCGTCGCGAGATCGTTCAAGTGCCGGCGCACTTCGCTCGAATGCGTGTAGAGGAACCGGTCCTCGAGGCTGCGCGGATGCGCGCCGCGGCCGATCGATTCGCCGTGCGTGTCGAAGAACAGGAGCTGCACGCTCTGAAGCCCGCGCGCCTCCCACAGACGGATCAGCCGCAGCTTGAAGCGCTCGATCGCGAGCGTGGCGGCGGGTTGGCCGATGTAGCGCCCCGAGTCCGAGAACCCGAGCTGCACGCAGAACCGGCCTTGCGCTCGGACGTAGCCGAGGAAGTGCCGGTTGTCGAGCAGCTCGCTGATCACGCGATCGCCGTGATGCATCCCGTCGGCGGTCTCGAATAGCGGCGAGATCTCGACCTGGCTCTCGACGCCGAAGAGCCGCGCGTAGTAGAGCGCCGCGAGCAGCGTGAACGGCGTGTCGGATTCTGCGACCAGCATCCGCACCGGCGTGCGGCCGTCGAAATGCTTCTGGAACTGAGCAGCGAGCATGAACACGCGCTTTGCCGTGGTCTGCTCGCGCGCAACGGTGCCGTAGTGCACGTTCACGGGCTTCACGTCGTCGAGCAGCTTCGTCACCGCGGCGAGGAAGTGTCGCCGCGACGGGCTCTCGCCCGGCGCCGCGTCCAGCGCGATGTCGGGCCGGATCGCGTTGTGCAGCTGCACCGAGTTCAGCCGAAAGTGCAGCCGCGCGAGACCGAGACCCAGACCCAACCACTCGGCGCGAAAGACGAGCACGTCGCGGCACTGGCCCTCGCTCAGGTCCGACTCGAGCAGCGCGGCGAGCGCGGCGTCGATCGCACCGATCGCGTCCTGCTTCAGCGCGCGCTTCTCGAGAGCTAGGCGATTGAGCCTGCCGAGCCGCGGGGTGTCTTCGGTCTCTCGCCCGAGTGCCTCGACGCCGATCTCGAAGCACTCGGTCAAAGCTGCGAGCGCGCGCGCGATCGCGTCGAACGCCTCCGCTAGGCGCGTCGTCGCTTCGGCATGGCGCTCGCGCATGTCGCGGAGGCTGCTGTGCAGCTCCTCGAGCCCAGCGACCGCGAGCTGATAGCGGCAGCTCAGGCTCCGGTTCCAGCCGATATCCGTGCGGCCGTCCAAGTCGAAGCCGACCCAGGTCGCGGCCGTGAAGAACTTCGGCACGAGCCGCCGGTAGTCGTTCGGGTAGAGCTCGGCGGCGACCTCGACCGCGACGCGCAACACGCGGCGCATCGCTTTGCGTAAGTTGCGGATCGCGACCGTCGACGCGTCGGCCTCCTGTTGGAGCGTCGGCGCAATCGCGCGATGCACGGTCACGCGTCGCGCCTGCGCATGGCCGTTGTTCGTACGTGTGCCGGCCGAGCTCGCGCGCATGAGCTCGAGCGCGATCTCGTTCGCGTCGGCGGACAGCGAGAACGTCGGATGCGCCGTGAACACGATTCCGGCGAGCTCGGTGCCGAGCAAGCGCTCGAAGACCGCGAATTCAACGCGCCGGCGTTGATCGTGAGCGAGCTCGTGGAACAGGCGGCGAAGACGCGCCTCGTTGTCCTGCTCGTCGTGGAAGCTCAGCTGACGAACGAGGCCGTCGATCCGCGCCTGGAGCGCCGGCAGCGCGGCATCGGCGACCTGCTTCGCGATGTCGTCGAGCGTGAGCCGGCCATGCAAGAGCTGGAACACGATGGTCCAGGACTTGTCGAGATGGTTGTCGCGCGGGGCGAGCACGTGCTGAGCACCCTTTCGTGCTTTGGGTCTTTCGAGTTTGCGCTATCTTCCGGAAAGGCGGTGCAGCTTCTATGCCACACGTGACGACGTTGGTGCGGAGTTAGCAATCGCGTGCCGGCGCTCGTTCCGATCGAGGCGCGAGCGGGGCGGCAGCCGGAACGCGCCGGAGGCACGCTGCCGGAAGGTGCCAGACGCACGGGCGGTGTGCTCACGAACCGTGCAGCGATGCACTGCTTTGCTAGGAGCCGGTGCACGCGCGACACCGCGACTCGGTGCCGCGCCCGGTTAGAAATCCGTCGCTTGGGCGACGGTCAGTACGCGACGCCGAGCTCCTGCGACAGCTGCGTCTGTATCTCGGCCGGCGGGTCGAGTGAGCCGATCGTGACGCCCGTCGGCGCCCCGGCCGCGATCCACCAGCGAATGATCGCGACTTGGCGCGGGTTCAGAGGCGTCTTGCCTTCGGCCGGCATGAACTCGTCGTCGTCGCGCGGTAACGATATCCGGCGCAGCAGCTCGCTCTGCTCCGTGTCGCCCTTCACGATGACCTTGCCGCTGTCGCCGCCGCGCATCGCGGTCTGATACGACGTGAGATTCAAGCCGCTCTCGCGCTTGTCGGCGTTGTGACAGCCGCCGCAGCGGGCCTGAAAGAACTTACCGACGGCGTCCTCGAACGGATCGGCGTCGTGCACGCTCGTGACCACGCGCCGCGGCGCGAGGCCCGCGAGCGCGCGGAGCGGCTGCGGCGCATAGTCGACGAGGTACGTCGAGCCGTGAGTGAGGTTGCCGCCGAAGTGCCCTGTGATCGCGACCAGCAGCAGCAGCAACACGGACGCCGGAAAAAACACCGGCTTGTAGCTCGCGGCAAAGCTGCTGGTACGCAGGAGCGCGACGACCGTCGCGATCAATGCGACCGCCGTCCCGAAGTTGCGATGCTGAAGTCCCGACGAGCCGAAGTTCCCTTCGCTGAAGTGCAGGTAGCCGAGCGTCACCGTCACGAGCGCCGTGAGCGCCATCGCTCCCCACAGGAACGGGGACGCGGGCTCGAGGTAGCGGTACTTCTCCTTGCGCGCGAGCCACTCGAGCACGAACAGCGCGCAGATGATGCCGATCGGCAGATGGAGGACGAGAACGTGGAAACGGCCGAGAAAATAGAGAAAATCCATCTGCCCGATATCCTGCCCTTCAGCGTGAGGGTGCGTACGATAAATCAGCGGCGCCGCGCACTTCCAGCCTGACGCGCGCGCCGCGCGCCGCAACACCTAAGCGCGGCGCGGCCGGATGCCGTCCCTAAAGGGCGCGAGTCAGACGGACAGCGTATCCGCGAGATGCGCCTCGAGCCGCTCGGCCTCGCTCGCGAGACAACGGAAACCGATATAGCCGTCCGGACGCAACAGGTACAAGCGATCGCGCGTGTCGTTTCCGTACTCTTTCGCGACGGCGGGAGACGGCGACACCACGTGCGCCTCGACGAGTCCGTGAAAGCGCTTGGTGACGTGGCGCAGCAGCTCCGCGCGCGCGGGTTGGCGGTCCGCGCTCGCCTCGAGCAGCAGCAACGTGAAATTCGTGTGGCGCGTGAAGTCGTAGAGCGCTTTGCCGCCGCCGAGGTCCGCATCCGGCGCGCGGTCTCCCACCGCCGGGCCCGCGATCTCTGCGAGACCTTCGCCTTTCGGCACGTAGTCCCGATAGGTATACGAGAGGCCCGAGCAGCGGCTCACGATTGCGTCGAGGAACGCCTTGTCCTTGATCTTCGTGGCGCGCTCCGCGATGTCCTTGCCGTGCCCCATGAAGATCTCGTGCAGCGACGACGCGGCCCAGATCACCTGCTCGGCGATCGGCCGGCGCTCCGTCACGTAGGTGTCGAGCAGCTTCGCGGGCGCCTTACCCTGCACGACGAGCGCGAGCTTCCAACCCAAGTTGTACGCGTCCTGCATGCAGCAGTTCATGCCCTGCCCGCCCGTCGTCGAATGCACGTGAGCGGAGTCGCCCGCCAGGAACACGTTGCCCGAGCGGTAGGTTTTCGCGAGCCGTACGAAGCTCTGCCACTTCGAATGCCAGACGATCTTGCCGAGCTTCACGCCGTCGAAGTGCTTGTCGACGAGCCGCATGAAGCCCTGCTCGGGCGTCACGTTCGCGGCCTCGCCGCGATCACTGAGCAGCATCCGATAGAACCCGCCCGGGAGCTTCACGATCATGATGAAGTGATCGGTGCCCGCGCAGTAGTGAACCCAATCGTCCGCGTCGGGGAAGCCTTCCAAGAACGCGTCCATGTTCTGGAGCACGGTGCCCTTGTACTCGCTCTGCTCCTGCTCGAGGTTGAGCGCTCGACGCACCAAGGAGTTGATGCCGTCGCACGCGACCAGATAGCGACAGCGCACGTCGCGGCGCTTGCCGTCGGTCTCGAGCGTCGCCGTGACGCCGTCGGCGTCCGGCGTCACGCCGACGCATTGCGTGCCCCACTCGATCGACGCGCCGTAGTGCGCGCCCGCGTACTCGCGCAAGTATTGCTCGGTCTCGCTCTGGCGATTTACGAGAATGAACTTGTAGCGCGAATCGAGGCCACGGAAGTCGATGCCGGGCCGCACCTCGCTGCGCTTGCCCGTGCCGTCGACGAAATGCAGAACGTAGCCGACGTTGTGGATTCCGCGCTCGAGAAAGCGCTCCGCGAGCCGCTTGTCGATGCGCTCGAAGATCTCGAGCGACCGTGCGTGCACGGTGATCGCGTTGGACGTCTCGGACGCCTTCGGCAAACGGTCCACCGTGAGGGCTTTGACGCCGCGACGTGCGAGCTCGAGCGTCAGCATCGTGCCGGCGGCGCCGCCGCCGACGACCAGAACCGGTACCTCTTTCATCTCGCCTCCTTTCTCGTCGAGCCCACGGTCAGTTCTTGCAGCCCGCGCGAAACGCTCGCTCGACCTTCTTCGGATCGGAGCGCGTGTCGAAAAACTGATTGATGTAGACGGTTGCGCCCGCTGCTTCGCGCTTTTCGAGCCCGGAGCCCTCCGAAAACAGCTCGAGCAGCTGCGGCTTCACGGCATCGAACTTCGCAAACCGCGGCTCCAAGGTCGCCAAGCTCTCGCAAGAGGTGCCGCGGTAGAGTCGCTGGCGGACGGAACTGATTTTCAGCCGCTCGTTGGGCAGCGCATAGGGCGTGTTGACGATGCCCGAGCTGTCGAAGTCGTACGGCACGGGCACGAGCACTCCGTCGGGACGCTGATAGGGCACGATGTTGTGGCAGCAGGGCGAGCCTTGTGAGCCCAGCGCTGCCGACCAATCCGTGTTGCCGATGAAATACTCGAACATGTTCAGGAGGCCGAGCGCGTCGCTGTCGTACTGCTTCGGCTCGATCCGCGTGAGCTCGACCTGCGTCAGGCGCTTGCGCTCGGCGAAGGCCTCCTCGTCTTCGATGAACAGCCCAGGCCGCACGTCGAGCTGACGCTTCCGGTCGGTGTCGTAATACGTCACGGTCAGCGGACGCGCGCGCAGGCTCATGTCGGTGAGCAGGTTCAACGTGCGATAGCTCAAGTATTCGAGCCGCAAGAATTGGTCGAACGTGCTCGTCGCCATGCAATGCGTGACGAGCTTGAGCTTGTTCTCGCCCTCGAGCACGGAGCCTTTCAGATCGCTCGTCTTGAAGTTCAGAAGCAGCGGCGGGAAGTCGCAGACCTCCCTACGCGAATGACCCCGCGCACGCACGCGCACGTCGAACGTCTTCTCGACGCCTCCTTCCTGGAGCTTCAGCTGGCCGTCCACGTACTCGGGCTTCGCCTTCTTGTTCTTGATCGTGCTGAACGGCGCCTCGAGGCGTAGAACCAGCGGCTCGTTCGACGCGAACAGGGTGTCGTCGGACGCGTGGGCGGCGTCCGCGAAGAGCACTGTCGCGCTCAGCAGCGCGGCCGCAACCGGCAGTCCGCGAACGCGGCGTGACTTGCTTGCAGTGAACATCTTTCGTTCTTTCGACATGAAGCCGAGCCGCGAAATCATAGTCGCGCGCGAACTGGCCGAGCAACGAGGCCGGCGCGCGGTTTCAATCGCGGCGCGGCGCGAGCAACAAGTCTCGGCGCGCGAGAATGGCCTGGACGCGGCGCGCGTCGAGCACGTCGCCGAGCGCGGCAGCCGCGGCCTGCGCGTCGAGCGCGCGCAGACGCGCGGCCAATGCCGCCGACACGTCGAGCGGCTGCGCGCGCAGGTACCCGGGGATCGACGTCGAGGTCGCGAACAATCGCCGGTTCCCGGTCAGCGCAAGCTGCCAGCTGCCAGGGCTGTAACGGAGCTCGGCCGGCAAGCGGCCCGAGCCGCCCGCGAGCGCGTCGAACACAGACATCGACGCGAACTGGTCCGCAAGCGGACACCACGCGTCGGCGCCCTCGCGCTGAGCGACGCGCGCGGTCTCGTCGGGC
>Ga0105248_10009118_pt1 | contig 10914 bp, 6 predicted proteins | sample KBSS34metaG_FD_81524 | JGI IMG/M metagenome (GOLD analysis project Ga0105248, IMG submission 81524) | Switchgrass rhizosphere microbial communities from Kellogg Biological Station, Michigan, USA - KBS S3-4 metaG | ecosystem: Host-associated > Plants > Roots > Rhizosphere > Soil | place...
ACTCGCTCTGAATCTCCGACAATAAAAGCATGACCCAGCCAGTAACCCGGCGGCGGATTCTCCAGCTTGCCGCCGCGGCCACCGCCGGAGCCGCCACGTCTGCCGCCGCCCTCGACCCCGGCTTCTGGAAAATCTGGAGCGACGGACAGGCAGAGGTCTCCAGCTACGATCTGACGGTTCCCTTCGAAAGTGAAAACCGCCGCGGAATCGCCATCGCCATCTTTACCGCCGATACGTTTTCGAATTCGCTGCGCATCAAAGCGGAACCCGGAAAGCTCGCGAAGACCGACGAATTTCCGGTGATGAAGTTTGAACTCCTGAAAGACCTTCAGACCGGAATCTCCAACTCCCACGAGCAACTGTCCGCCTTCCTCGCCCTCGCGGCTGTCAACGGACGGGCGGCCGGTTTTGCTACGAAAATCGCCTTTTCCCGCCAGGGTTGGCAGGGTTCGTCGTATCAGCAAATGCTGTTTGACCGCACCACCATTCGCGCCTCACGCCATAGCGCGTTCGACGGCGATCAGCAGCAGGAGGTTCAATATCCTCCCGCCGCCACCAGCGCGGATGCCCTGTGGTTCTGGGCCCGGCAGATGGCCGAACCCTTCGTGAAGCGCGGAGAGTTCCGTCTGGCGCCCGTGTTGACGTCGCTCGAGTCCCGGCAGGCGCCCCAATTTAAGCAGTCGAATTTCACGCGATCGCCTGTGAATCAGAAAATCACTTTACCCGCCGGAAGCTTCGACGTGGAGCTGTGCACGGTGCAAATCGAAGGCGACATTCGCAAATTCTGGGTCGAGCGCGAAGTTCCTCATCGCGTGATTCGTTGGGAAACATCGTCGGGAGAGCGCGGTCAACTGCTGGCATCAGAACGGATAAAGCACTGGCAGATGACCGGCAAAGGCGGAGAAGAAAATCTGCGCCGTCTAAAACTTTTGCCTCGTCCACCCCGCACTACTTAAGGAACTTTACTTGGGGAAATTCGCGAATCACCTAGTCAAACCCCGGTCCCTGTGATACCTTAAAACACATTTCGTAACGGAGGGTGTCATAGGGTGAAGTGTCTTCTCGCTATTTTGATGTGTCTGCTGAACTTGCCAGCGTTTGGGCAATCGACGTTCGGCGAAATTCGTGGAACGGTGACCGACCCCAGCGGGTCGATTGTCGTCGGCGCCACGGTCACGGCGCGTAATACCGCCACCAACGAAAAGCGATCGGTCGAGACCGATAACGCCGGCAATTATTCCGTGCTGAATCTGGACGCGGGTCCCTACGAAGTCCTGATCGAGCAGGCCGGATTCCGCAAGACGCTGACCAAGGACATCAACCTGCGTGCGCGCGAAGTAGTCCGCGTCGACATGCATCTGGAAATCCAGGGAACCACCACCGAAGTCCTTGTCACCGGCGTCGCGCAGGTGATTACCACCGACCAGGCCACCATCGTCGATTCGAAATCCGCCGAGCAGATCCAGAATCTCCCGGTGAATTTTCGGGCCGGCACAACCAACTCGGTGTTCTTCGCCATTTCGACCGCGCCCGGCGTTCAGCCCAGCACGGCCGGCGGCGAATTTTCGCTATCCGGCGGAATGCCCTTTATGGCTACCGCCTCCGTCGACGGAATCTCCACGATCAGCGTGCGCTCCAACGGCCTGATCACCGAAATGTTTCCGTCGGCGGACTCGATCAGCGAGATCAAGGTCAGTTCGGTCAGCAACAACGCCGAATTCGCGCAGGTCGGCGACGTTACCACCACCACCAAGAGCGGCACCAACACGTTCCACGGAGCGCTCTACTGGTATCACCAGAACGGAGCCTTCGACGCCCGCGACTTCTTCTCCATCCGCAATGGAGCACCTTTCAAAATCTCGAACGATTTCGGCGGCGCGTTCGGCGGACCGATCATCAAGAACAAGACCTTCTTTTTCGGAGCCTACGAAGGACTGCGCTATCGCGCGCTAAGCCAGATTCAAGCCATCGTGCCGCCGGACGCCTATCGCACAGGCGATCTGTCGAGCGTGACGAATCGCGCGATCAAAGATCCGTCGACGGGCCTGAACTTCGAGAACAATAAGATTCCGCTGAGCCGGATTAGCCCTGTATCGCTGAAGATTCTCGACCTGCTATATCCGCGGCAAACTGTAACCGGTACTGGAATTTCGGCAAACAATTTCCTGATGCAGCTGCCCGCCGGAAACGCGAACAATCAGTACGACATGAAAGTCGACCACGTGTTCAACGAGAAGCAGAACATCTTCGGCCGCTACTCGTACAAGGACGTCACCACGCTGACGCCCGCCACGCTGATCACCCGCGGCGACGCGCGCGAAAATCGTACGTCGCAGAATATTGTCGTAGCGCACAACTACGTGCTGCGCGCGAACCTGATCAACGAATTCCGCAGCGGCTGGTCGGATCAGCCCCGCATCGTCGATTTCGGACCGAACGGCACGAGCCTCAACGGACCAGCCATTGTGAAAGCGCTCGGCATCCAGGGTCTGCGGCCAGATCCGCCGCAGGTCGCGAGCATCCCCGACATCGGAATCACGGGCTTCCTCGGCACCGGAGCCTCCCGCGGATTCACGCAGCTGAGCCGCACGCTCCAGTTCACCGACAACCTCACCTGGACCAAGGGCCGCCACACGTTCAAGTTCGGCGCTGACTTCCGCAAGCTCGACTTCCGCGATAACGTCTCGTTCTTCTCCGGCGACGATCTCGGCGAGTATCGCTTCAACGGATCCTACTCTGGCAATGCGTTCGCTGACTTCCTGCTGGGCTACCCGAATCGCACGCGTGTCGCGAACACCGGTCCGGACGTCGCGCCGGTGGCCTACCATCAGGGCTACTACGCGCAGGATGACTTCAAGGTGAATTCGCGGCTCACGGTCAATTTCGGCGTGCGCTATGAATATCACCCGCCGTTCGTCGATCCCACGCTTCAGGTAGCGAACTTTGACCGGGATTTCCCGGGCGGCCGCGTGATCGTGCCGAATGCGGAATCGCTCGCGCTGACTGCTCCCGGCTTCCGCGCCTCTATCGGCAGCACACCGATCGTCACCGCGGAACAAGCTGGCATTCCGACGAGCCTTCGTTTCGCGGACAAGAACAACTTCATGCCGCGCTTCGGATTTGCGTATCGTCCGTTCGGAAACAAGACCGTCTTCCGCGGCGGCTACGGAATCTATACGGTGACGGTGCTCGGCAACGTGGCGTATTCGTTGGTCGGAATCCATACCTCCGACACGCGGACTTTCGACAACACCACCGTCAACGGAGTCCCGCAGTTGTCGTTCCCGAATCCCTTCGGCAGTGGCCTCGGAACGGTCGTCGCGGTCGGCAACGCGGACTTCCGTCGCGCCGTCGAATTCCACCAGCGCGACCCTTATGCCCAGCAGTGGAACTTCACCATCGAGCGCGACCTCGGCTGGAACACCGGTATGCGGGTCACCTACACCGGCATGCACAGCATCGGCCTCTACAACAGCCCGGATCTGAATCAGGTGAAGGTCAACACGGTCGGCTATGCCACCGCGAAGCTTTCGCGTCCGTTCCCGAACTGGGCCATCGTGTATAGCCGCGACACCGGCGGCTCCGCGAAGTACAACGCGCTTCAGACCGAGGTCCAGAAGCGCTTCTCGAACGCGCTGTCGTTCCAGTCGTCGTGGGTCTGGGCGAAGAATCTCAGCAACGCGGCCGGATCGAATCCGACCGGCTTCGCCTCCGACAACGGCAGCGTGCCGACCGATCGCTTCAACCTCGGCCTGGATGTTGGCAACGTCTCAACGACGCGCCGTCATCGCTGGCTGACGACCTTCACCTATCAACTGCCCGGCGAAAGCTGGAAACCCTCGAGCGTTGCCGGACAGGCTGCCAAACTCGCGGCGGGCGGCTGGCAGCTTTCGGGAATCCTGCTGTTCCAGACCGGCCAGTTCCTCACGCCGATCACCGGCGGAGTCACCGATCCCAGCGGCACCAACGTCGACGCGCGCGCAAACGATCGCCCGGATTACGTCGGCACCAGCTACGGAAATCTTCCGAGTGATCAGCGGTCGATCACCAACTGGTTCGATAGAAACCAATTCCGGACGCCCGCGAGCAACGTCGGGCGCTTCGGCAACGTCGGACCCGGCAGCCTGATCGGCCCCGGCACGAGTCTCTTCTCCGCCAAGGTGCAGAAGAAGTTCTACATTCGCGAGCGTCTGTATCTGCAGCTCGAAGGGTCCGCCACCAATCTGCTGAATCACACCAACTTCGGCCTGCCGGCGCAGAATCTTTCCGCGTCGTCGTTCGGCCGCATCACGACCACGCAATCCGCGGAAGGCGCCGGAGCTCGACAGTTGCAAGTCGGCGTCCGGCTGAACTTCTAGTCGCGCAACACCGACGTCCTGGTGTTCGCGGAGCCTTGCTACTGAAAACCCCGCCCGAAAGGGAGGGGTTTTCTTTGTCTAACTCTTCCTCTTGTACGGCCGCGAAAGGTACCCCTTCGCTTCCTTACCGGCGCCGGACTGCGGGGATAGTGCGACTGCCTCTTTGTAGGCAGCCTGCGCTTCTTTGCGCTGACCCTTTAAATCGTGCAATTGGCCTAAGCGCATCCACGCCAGGACGCCGGTGTTGAGATCCACACGGTCCACGTGGGCCACTACGCGTTTCATGTCGGCGAGCGCCGCGTCGAAATCGCCGTACCAGAACAGCAGGTTGCCTCGTGAATAGGCAATCTTCTCTTCGGCCAGATTCGCGAACCCCGCGAAGTTCTTCTTTCGCAGGGTTTCAATCTCCTCGAACACGCCCAGCGCGGATTCCTTGTTGCCGGCGTCGCCGTACATCTGCGCGAGTTCCATGCGGAAGATCGGGTTGCGGGGACACGCCGCGATCATCGTTTGCACCAATGGAATCGCGTCGCTCGAGCGCTTCTCGCGCCGGTAAATAGCGGCCAGCATAATGCCCGCGTCGAGGCTGTTGCGGTGCCCCTCGTTATAGACCTGCTGCAAAATTCGGATACCGCCTTCGCGATCGCCGCGAAAACCGCCCAGAAATCCGAGCATCCGGTACATGAAGTTGAGATTGCCGACCAGGTATGCGTAGACTCCCTGCGTCATCTTGGCGTCGATAAAAGTGGGATCGAGCTCGGTCGCCTTCGCGTGCGCTTTGCGCGCGGCGGTCGCATCCTTTAGCGCATCCACCCACGATTTGCGGACCAGGAAGAGGTACGACGAGCGCAGTCCGTGCGCGGCGCCCAGCGAATAGTAGGCGTCTTTGTCCCGCGGATTCGCGTCGATCTTTGCCTGCGACAACTGCAGGGATTTTGCGATCAGCTCGTCAAATTCGCGCTGGTCTTCGACGCTCGGATTCACGCCGGCGCGGCGCACGAAGGGATTGTTTCCGGTCACCAGTTCGGTTTCGAGTGCGCCCACCTTGTAGAGCTCGCGATACAGAATCGACTGCGCCAGGTGATTGTGCGCATCCGCCGACGTGGGACTCGCGGCGAGTTGCTTGCGGAATTCCGCGATCGATTGGGGAAATTCCAGATTGTAGAAGTGCTCGAAGCCGGGGTTCACGATGGCTTCGGTCAAAATGCCCTGGCCGTAGCACAGGGTTCCGGCCTGTGTCGCCAACAGGAGAGAGACCACCAATAGAAAATGCAAAGTCATCCTTATACATGCACGCGGGCCATCGAGGCGCGCACGTAGCGAGGCAACGGCGAGCGAAGTAAGCGCTTCTCCCGCCAGCCAACGCTTCATGATTCCCTCTTTGTGGGCGCATTCGACCGCGCGATCGACACATTCCGCTCGAACCCTTCATACTTGGCGCGGCTCACCGGCGTTCGGCGAAACTGCGTGCGAAATTCGTCCCGCGTCAGTGCGCTCAAGTCCTCGATCCGCGGAGCCACGTGCGCCGGCGTGAAGCGCGGATCCTCTGTCACCGGAGGCTCGCGATTCCATGGGCACACGTCCTGGCAGATGTCGCAGCCGAAAACGTGCGCACCCATCGAGGCACGGAATTCCTCTGCGATGTCGCCTCGATGTTCAATGGTCAGATACGAAATACAGCGGCGCGCATCCAATTCCCAACCACCCTTCGCGGAAGGAACCAGGGCCGCCGTCGGACACGCATCGATGCAGCGCGAGCAGGTGCCGCAGCGATCCGGCGGAGGGACGTCGCGTTCCACGTCGAGTGACAAAAGAACTTCACCGAGAAAGAACCAGCTCCCGCGCGGCTCGTTGATGAGGCACGTGTTCTTGCCAATCCAACCCAGACCCGCCTGGCGCGCGTAGCTCCGCTCTAGCAGGGGCACCGTATCCACCAGCACGCGATATTCGCAGCCCGTGCGTTCCGCGATCGTGCGCGCCACGCGTTCCAAATCTGCGCGCATCACGTCGTGGTAATCGGTATCGAAGATTGCGTAGCGCGAAATCCACGCGCGGCCGTCGAGTTCGATGTCCGTGGAATACGGAATTGGCGTGTTGTAGAGCTTGCCGACGCAGAGCATCGAACGCGCCGACGCCAGCAGTTGTCGAGGATCGCTCCGCACCGCGGCGCGATGATCCGCGAGATACCCCATGTCGCCATGCAGTCCGCGAGCGGTCCAGTCGAGAAAGCGCTCGTGATCCGAATGCGGCTCGATGCCGGTGATTCCGGCCAACTCGAACCCGCATTCCAGAGCGATGTTCTTGATATCGGCCGCCGTCACAACTCCATGGTAGCGGCAAGCCTAGTGACCACAGCTAACGAGTCGAGGCGCGCACGCAGCGGGACGAAGTCCCGCGAAGTAAGCGTCTTCAGTGAGCCCGCCCGCGAGCTTCGTAGAACTGGCCTACATCGCCGGTGTCATCTTGAAATTCGAGAAATAGGCTTCGGTGCCTTGACCGATCCACAATGCGACCGCTCCTTCGACATCGCCCTTTTTCAGATCCTTTACGATCAGGCAGGGCTGCGATGCGTTGTTGACGAAGAATTCTGCGCGGACCCCTTTCACTACGATCTTCAAATGCGTCCAGACGCCGGGCTCGATATCCACGTAGGATTCGTACACGCCCGGATTCTCAGAGCGCAGCTTGTGCCACGGAAATTCCGGCTCGGAAATGTATTGCGTGGCGTGATTCCGCCGCAACTGATCGTCCGCGCGCCCATTTGTCGGACGCAGGTAGAACGATTCATAGGTCCGATCGTCCTTCACCCGGAACGCCAGTCCCGCGAATCCACGTGACCCTTCCGGGGCCCCTGCCGCAGGCTGCGCCGCCACATCCACTTCGAGCGTGCCGTTGTGAAATTTCAAAGTCTTGAAGGTCGCTAGGTCGCCATTGCCGTCGTCGACGATCTTCACTGCGTCGCGGCCTTTCCACTTTGTCAGCGTCGGACCCGCTCCCCGCCGCGTCAAGCCATCCGCGCTGCGCAGCGGGTTGCTCACCACTTTCGAATCCGCCGCGGACAACAGCCCGCCGGCCAGCACCACCACAAGCCCAAGTCGCATGGCGGTAGCGTATCACCAGCGATCCTTGAATCCATCCGGTTTGTGGCTAGTCGATAAATCCTTCACGTCCAAGGCCCTTTCCCAACTGAAAGACGCGAGAATGGCGCGCTGCCGGCCGCGAACGAGCTCGACGTCCCGAACTCTAACAAGCGACTCAATCGCGCCAGACACGATTCCGTCACCCAGGGCCAAGTTCCATCGAACAATCTCCTCCATCCATGTTTTATCCACACAAGATCCACCGGGGGAGCAGTATAAGTGGCTCATTCCAAAGGACAACTAAGTTGAGGGAAACCCGTCATCGAACTGCATTTTTCCTTGACCCAAATCGAAATCGGGTGCATTCTGAATTCGGTTCCAAGAGGTTCATGGAACAGCGAGCCTGGCAGGAAGTAGCGGACTCCGAACGATGATCCGGTAGCGCAAGTGATTAAAAGCGGCGCAATCGGGGAGCGAAGAGATATCGGGCGACTTGCAAAGGCACGCTTCTGAATCCGAAGCTGGACAGAGCCCTACGAGCCTGAAGGATTGAGAAGTCCTGAAGGGGAGGGGAAGATCAGCGGCGAGTTCGGAGCCATGGAGAGCGGAAGCGGTAACGGCCGGTTGGTGAAGAATCACCCCCGCCGCCTCAAAAGGGCGGATCGCAGTCAGCGAAAGGGTGAGGAGTCAACAGGGCGAACGGATCGCGGAAGCATTCCAGGGTGGTAACGAAGTAGTAGGTCGGGAGCTTCGACCCTGCCACGGAGGCGACTCGCAAGAGAGCATTCGGTGCAGGCGAGCGAAAGGCCGCTTCGAGTTACCAGCGTCTATCAGAAGAGTGAGCGCGGGCGAACTCCAGAGCATTGATCCGCCATCGGCACAACACCGGAGGCGGGGAGCGAAGGACCAAACGTCACGACAACTTCTGACTGCCAAGTTTCGACCGTGCATGACGGTCGGGAGACGAGCTGGTCCGGTGGGTCACTTGGAACCATTTTTATTTTTCCTCCCTCCCTTTTTCTGACGTCGTGAGCGTGAATCGCTCTATACTGTTTGAGGCGGCGCCTCAAAAGGGCCCGCCGCATCGATACCTTTGGACGCAAGGCGCCATAAGGCGCGTACACCGCCGGTCCGGATATGAATCCTAGCCCGGCGCCTTGTTTTTTCCCCCACGTCTGTCCGCAAGCGCCCCTCGTATCGAATCTGGATCTCCATCGACAGCACGCCTAGTGCGCCGGGAATTCGTGATGGTGAACTTACGAGGTTTTTTGGAATGCCACGGCTGACGCCCGGGGGTGTTAGTCGCGGAGTCCCATCGCTGCCGCTCGGGGTTCAAACCGACATAAGCTAAGCGCGACCTGACGAGTCCGTGTGAAACCAGAATTGTGGCTCCGCTTGCTGACGCGCGCGGCTCGGTGCTGTCGCAGTGAGCACGACTTGGCTAGCGAGCGCGACCTCACGGTCGCTCCCGGTACCCGCTCGCCCCGCGTGCGATAATCGCGTCTACCTTGCGACTCCGATATCTCGTTCCACTCCTCGCGGCGACGCTGTCCGCCCAATCCATCGACTGGCCGAAGGTACAGGCGGAAAGCCTCCGCTACTACGTCGACCTGATCCGCATCGATACCAGCAGCCCTCCCGGTAACGAGACCAAGGCCGCGAAGTATTTGCAAGCCATCCTCGAAAAGGAAGGCATCGAGGTGAAACTCTTCGGTCCCACTCCGGACCGCATGAGCCTGGTCGCGCGGCTTAAGGGCAATGGCTCGAAGAAACCCATCGCTATTTTCGGGCACCTCGATGTCGTCGGAGTCCAGCGCGATCGCTGGTCCGAGGATCCGTTCGCCGCCAAGATCATCGACGGTTTCGTGTGGGGGCGGGGAAGCGTCGATGACAAGGACAACGTCGTCGCCTCACTGATGACCATCCTCCTGCTGAAGCGCAGCGGGGCAGTCCTCGATCGTGACGTCATCTTTGTCGCGGAGGCCGACGAAGAAGCCGGCGGGCGCGAGGGCATCCTCTATCTCGTCAAGGAACATTGGCCCGACATCGAAGCCGAATACTGCCTCGCCGAGGGCGGAGGCTTCGTTTCAAAAGGCGGCAAGCTGACGCACCAGAACATTCAGCTAGCCGAAAAGAAGGTGCAGACCATGCGCCTGGTCACCACCGGAACCGCCGGCCACGGTTCGCAGCCGCGTCCGGACAACGCGATTGTCCGACTGGCGAACGCGGTCGCGAAGATCGCGGCCTGGCAGCCTCCGATGCGCCTGAACGATATTACGCGTTCCTACTTCGAAAAGCTGGCGACGATCTCGAGTCCGGAAGAAGCCGCTCGTTTCAATGGCATCACCAATCCCGCGAAGACCGCCGCCATTCAGGAGTATTTCCGCCAGAACGATATCTTCCACAACTCGGTGTTGCGAACCACCATCAGCCCCAACATCATCACGGGCGGCTTCCGCTCGAATGTCATTCCTTCCGAAGCGAGCGCGACTCTGGATATTCGCGCGTTGCCGGACGAGGACATGGAGAAGTTCAAGGCTGAGATGGCTCGCGTCATCAACGATCCGCTGGTGAAGATCGTGCAGGAGGGAATCCAGAACCTGCCCGCTCCGGCCGGCACGATGAATACGGAACTCTACCGCGTTCTCGAGTCGGTCCAGAAACGCCTGTTCCCCGGTACTGTAAGCATTCCGCTGATGCAAACCGGCGGCACCGACATGGGAGCCCTCCGCCGCAAAGGAGTCGCCTGTTACGGAGTCGGCATCGAGCGCCCGGTAGAAGATGCCACTCTCCACGCCGCGCATTCCGATAACGAACGAGGCAAAGTCTCCGGGCTTCATGATTTCGTCCGCTACACGTACGAAGTCGTCGGCGAGATGGCGAAGAAGAAATAGCACAGGGTGAATCCAACAGAGCCGCGACCGAAGGAGCGCGAAGGGCTCCGAAAAGCGGTCTCCGAATCCATAGACGCGCGCCGTGACCGCGCCCTTTCGCGGCCCTGCGGGCTGCTTCGGTTGCGGCTCTGATTGCCGACCGCGCGGACCGCGCCCTTTCGCAGCGCTTCGGGCTGCTTCGGTTGCGGCTCTGATTGCCGATTGCGCGGACCGCGCCCTCTCGCAGCCCTGCGGGCTACTTCGGTTGCGGCTCTGATTGCCGGCCTCTCGCGGCCCTGCGGACTGGTTCGGTTGCGGCTCTGTTGACTTGGGTCCCGGATGTGACGCCCGGCAGTCGAGCGGGGTATCATCTTGATTCATTCCGCCCGCGCCGAATTTGCGTCTGATTTCTGCGGGCTTCGAAAGGCAATCATGATGCTTCGCAAGCTCGTTCCCGGACTCCTGCTCGCTATTCTTTGCGCCGCCGAAACCTACGACGCGTACTATTTTAAAGCCCTCAAGTGGCGTTCTATCGGTCCGCAGCGTGGAGGCCGCTCCATTGCTTCTGCCGGGAGCGACGCTCGCCCGCTCGAATACTATTTC
>Ga0105248_10009119_pt1 | contig 10914 bp, 13 predicted proteins | sample KBSS34metaG_FD_81524 | JGI IMG/M metagenome (GOLD analysis project Ga0105248, IMG submission 81524) | Switchgrass rhizosphere microbial communities from Kellogg Biological Station, Michigan, USA - KBS S3-4 metaG | ecosystem: Host-associated > Plants > Roots > Rhizosphere > Soil | place...
ACTCCCGCCGCTGCTACCCAACCGCCAAGACCCTAGGCTCCGCTACGACAGCGATCTCGCCGAGAATGTGATCGAGCAGCAGCCGGCCGCGGGCTGTAAGCGCCATGCGAGAGCCATCGCGACGAAGATGCCCCGAGCCAACCAGCCGCTCCACGCGACGCCAGTCGACAACGGCCTCCAATTCGAAGCGATCGGCGATGGCCTGGACGTCGATCCCTTCGGCAAGCCGCAAGCCCATTACGAGCGCCTCGTCGGCGACTTCGACCGCAGACAATGGGGCTTCCTCGGTAATTCCATGACCATTGCGCGCGACACCCGATAGGAAGTTTTCGGGCTTCTTGTGCCGGACCGTCCGTCGCCCGAGCCTGCGTCCGTGAGCGCCGGGCCCGATCCCCGAATAGTCGCCGTAGCGCCAATAGGTCAGGTTGTGGCGGCTTTCCTGGCCCGGGCGCGAATGGTTGCTAATCTCGTAGGCCGGCATGCCCGCGGCCGACGTCATGGCGTCGGTCAGTTCGAACAGCGCGGCAGCCGCGCCGGCTCCGAGCGGCTCGAATTCCCCGCGGGCGACCATGCTCGCGAAGCGCGTGCCGGGCTCGATCGTCAGCTGATAAAGCGAGAGATGCGACGTGCCGAGCGACAAGGCTTGCGCAAGCGTTGCGGACCAGCCGTCCTCGCTATCGCCGGGCAGCGCATAGATCAGGTCGAAGCTGACGCGTCGGAAGTGCTTCTGTGCGATTGAAAGCGCGGCGAAGCCCTCGCGCGTCGAATGCGCTCGACCAAGGAAGGCGAGGGCCCGGTCGTCGAAACTCTGAAGCCCCAGTGAGATGCGGTTCACGCCCGCTGCCGCCAGATCGGCGAAACGCGCCGCCTCGACCGAATTTGGATTGGCCTCGAGCGTGATCTCGATCCTGTCGTCAGCTGGCCAATACTCGCGAGCAGCAGCGATCAATACCTCGACCGTCGCAGGCTCCATCAGCGACGGTGTCCCTCCCCCGAAGAAGATCGACGTCAGCTGCCGGCCGGGCAGTAGGCGCGCCTCGTGAGAAAGGTCGGCCAGCAGGACCGCGCGCCACGCATCCTGGTCGATGGTCGCGCGGACGTGACTGTTGAAGTCGCAATAGGGACATTTGCTGACGCAGAACGGCCAGTGGACGTAAAGCGCCAGCGCCTCGCCGGTCATTCGTTGAGTGCCGCCACGAGCTTGCGGAATGCGTCCGCCCGGTGGCTGATCGAATGCTTCAGCTCGGGGTCGAGCTCGCCGAAGGTCTGGTCATAGCTCACCGGCACGAACATCGGGTCGTAGCCGAACCCGCGTTCCCCGCGCGGCGGCCAGACCAATGTTCCGTCGACGCGGCCCTCGAAGGTCTCGGTCTGCCCGTCGTTGGGCCAGGCCACCGCCAGCGCGCAGACGAAATGGGCGGCCGGCGGACCATCGGGTTCGGTCGCCTGAACTTCGGTCCAGGCTCGCTCCATCGCGCGCATCCAATCGCGATTGCCGTCCTCATCCTCTGCCCAGCGGGCGGAAAAGATGCCCGGGCGCCCCGCGAGCGCCTCGATGCACAGGCCGCTGTCGTCGGCAAGCGCCGGAAGCCCGCTCAGATCCGCGGCTTCGCGCGCCTTGAGGTCGGCATTGTCGGCGAAGGTTACGCCGATCTCGTCGGGCTCGGGGAGGCCAAACTCCTCCGCGCCGACGCAGGCGATGCCCAGCGGCTCCACTAGCGCGCTTATCTCGCGCAGCTTGCCCGGATTGTGGGTCGCGATGACCAGCCGGTCGCCGATCGGCCTCATCGACCCGTCGCCCTGAGCTGGGCCTGGAAGATTTCCTCGCAGCCGATGCGGGCGAGCCTCAACAGCCTGAGCAACCCTTCTTCGTCGAAGGTCTCTCCCTCGGCGGTCAATTGCGCCTCGACGATCGCGCCGTCGGCGGTGAGCACGAAATTGCCGTCGCTCCCCGCGGTCGAATCCTCGTCATAGTCGAGATCGAGCACGGCCGTGCCCTGATGGATGCCGCAGCTGACGGCGGCGACCTGCGTGCGGATCGGGTCGACCGCGAGCGCCTTGCCTTCAATCAGCTTGTCGACCGCAATCCTCAGCGCAACCCAGCCGCCGGAAATGGCCGCGGTACGAGTCCCGCCGTCGGCCTGGATGACGTCGCAGTCGACGATCACCTGGCGCTCGCCGAGCCCCTTGAGGTCGACAACAGCGCGAAGCGAGCGGCCGATCAGCCGCTGAATCTCCTGAGTGCGCCCCGACTGCTTGCCCTTTGCTGCCTCGCGGCTGCCCCGCGTGTGCGTGGCGCGAGGGAGCATGCCATATTCGGCCGTCACCCAGCCCTGGGCCTTGCCGCGCAGGAAGGGCGGGACCTTGTCCTCGACACTTGCGGTGCACAGCACGCGGGTGTTGCCGAAACTGACGAGGCAGGCCCCTTCGGCATGGACCGTGAAGCCGGGTTCGAACGTCAATTCTCGCATCTGGTCGGGGGCGCGTCCGGATGGGCGCATCGATTGAGCTCTCCTGATACTGGTGCGGGTGCGTCCCTAGACCGGCGGGGCGGGCAATCCTAGATGAATGTCATGACCCAGCCGATCGGCGAACTCACCGACCGCATGCGCGAGATTTTCGGCCTGGTGGTCGACGCTTATCTCGAGCGCGGGCTGCCGATCGGCTCCAAGGCGCTAGCCGGAAGCGTCAGCCTGTCGCCAGCGTCGATCCGAGGCGTGATGCAGGAGCTGGAGGAGCGGGGGTTGCTCACCCATCCGCACACGTCGGCCGGACGCATCCCGACCGAGAGCGGGCTACGCTTGTTCGTCGACGGCATCATGCAGGCCGCCGCGCCGAACCCCAGTGAGCGGCGGGAGATCGAACGGCAGATCGTTCGCGACCAGCCCATCGAGGACGCACTCGCGGCGGCATCGGCGGCGCTTTCGGGCCTGAGCCAGGCGGCGGGCGTCGTGCTGGCGCCGAAGCGCGAGCTTCGGCTCAAGCAGCTCAATTTCGTGCCGCTGAGCGAGACCCGCGCGCTCGCCGTGCTCGTGGGGACGGATGGAAGCGTCGAGAATCGCATCGTGTCGCTGGAGCGCGGGGCGAGCGCCGCGGCGCTGACCGAGGTCAGCAACTTCATCAATGCGCGCCTTTCGGGCCTGACGATTGCCGAGGCGGAGGGGCGGCTGCGCGCCGAAATCCGCGAGCGCAAGGAGGCGATTGACGCCGCAGCGGCCGAGCTGGTCGCCTCCGGCCTGGCGGCGTGGAGCCAGGACCATGCCCGGCGACCGGTGCTGATCGTCCGCGGCCAGGCCAACCTGATTGATGCAAGCGCCGCCGAAGACCTCGATCGGGTCCGCCGCCTGCTCGACGAGTTGGAAGAGGCCCAGGAAATCGCCCATTTGCTAGAGGGCGCTCGCGACGCGCCCGGCTGCCGGATCTTCATCGGCTCGGAGAACCGGATGTTCGCGCTGTCGGGCTCGTCGGTGATCGCGGCGCCCTATCGTGGGAGCCAGGGTGAAGTGGTCGGCGTTGTGGGTGTGATCGGACCAACGCGGTTGAACTATGCCCGCGTGGTGCCCATGGTAGATTTCACTGCGAAAGCCCTGACGAGATTGATGGCATGAGCGAAGGCAAGTTGCACGACGAGGCGGAGGAAATCCGTAACGAAACGGCGGAAGACGCTCCCGAACTGCAGGAGCACGACCGCGTCGCGGAACTCCAGCGCGAGCTCGAGGAAGCGAAGTCGAAGGCATTGTATGCCGCCGCCGAGACGCAGAACGTCCGCCGCCGGCTCGAAGCCGAGAAGGAGCAGGCGTCTAGCTATGCCGCGGCAGGATTCGCGCGGGACATGCTGGCGATCAAGGATCATCTCGACCGCGCGCTTGCGGCGGTCGGCGACGACCTCCGCGCAGACAAGACCGCGGCCCAGTTCCTCGCCGGGATCGAGGCGACCTCGCGCGAGCTGGAGGCGGTGTTCCAGCGCAACGGGGTGACCCGGATCAAGTCGGTCGGCGAAGCGCTCGATCCGCACCGTCATCAGGCGATGGTCGAGCTGCCGAGCGAAGATGCCGAACCCGGCACGATCGTCGAGGAGCTTCAGCCTGGCTACATGATGAAGGACCGGCTGCTGCGCCCAGCCCTGGTCGGGGTCGCGAAGAAGCCGGACTAATGCACCGCGCGGCGGTGCCTCTCGCTCTTGGTTGCGAGGCTGAAGCGCGGTTCCGGTTTAACTGAGCCGTCGAGAAGGCCCGCCGCGCAGCGCCCGACCTCCGGCCCATGCTTGAAGCCGTGGCCCGATCCGCCGCCGACCAGGATGACGTTCGACCAATTCGGGTGGCGGTCGATCAGCAGGTCGCCGTTGGAACTATTCTCGTACTGGCAGACCTCCGCGCCGGTCAGCTGTGCTCCTTGCAGGAGGGGAAAGCGCTGGTCGCGGTAGGCAATCACTTCATCCAGCGCGCCCTGGGTGAATCGCCGGTCCTGGGTGTCCGGATCCACCTCGACGCCATGTTTATCATAGGCGATCTTGACGCCGCGACCTTCGATGTCCGGCATTCCATAGAACATGTCGCCGTGGTTGAAGTCCGCCCAGCCGGGCATTGTGCCGGGCGCGAACCGCGCGTGCCCGTCGGGCGGCGCAAAGTAGAAGACCTCTTGGCGAGTGGTCCGGATTCTCGGTCCGATGACCTCTGGAAACAGTTTTGGCAGCCAAGGTCCGGCAGCGAAGACGAAATGATCGGCAGTGAGGCTTTCGCCCGATGACAGTCGGATCTCGAGAAGGCGCTGTCCTGGCGAAGATGGCGGCTCAACGAGTGCCGTCAGGTAGATGCCGCCGACCCGGACGGCCCGATTCACCAATGCCTGGACCGATCTTCGTGCCAGCAAGGCGCCGAACGCGGATTCGTACAGGCCCAGCTCGATGCCCTCGAAGTCGATCGCTGGGAACCGGCGCGCCATTTCAACGCCGGTCAGGACTTCGGTCGGGAGGCCAAGCTCTTCGTGTACCGCCAGCGTGTCCTTCGCGTACGGCTCTTCGCCCGCGAAAAAGAAGAGAATTCCGCAAGGAACGAAGATAGGCAGGCCCGCGGCGTCGCTCAGTTCTTTCCATTGGGGAAGCGAATCCCGAGCCATCCGCGTGTAGATTGCGTCCGGCCCGTAGGCGCCGCGGATTAGGCGGGACTCTCCTCCGGAGGAAGCGCGACTGTGGGCGGGCCTAACGGCGTCGATCAGCGTGACTATATGCCCCTGACGCAGCAAATGGTGCGCAGTCCAAGCGCCGAACACGCCTGCACCAATGACGACGACGCTTTCCGTCACTCTCGCCACTCAGCTGGCAATATCGTCTCGAGTTGCGATCGCGGCGGCACGCCCGGTACCCCGATTCCGTGCCGCATCATGAAGGCGTGGCTGACGATCTCGGCCTGCTGCTCCAGTCCATAGCGTTCGAGCGGCCAGCCGGCGCGTATGGCATAGTCGTAGCGGCAGAAGGGATGGCGCATCAGCGGCAGGTAGAAGCGGCCCTTCTTCTGGGCCTGCCAGACGTGAGTCATTTCGTGGATGAACAGGCCCTGGAGCGCCATGCTCTCCTTCGAGAAATCGTCCGACCAGGCGTTGCCGTGGGGATGGAAATGAAGGTTGCCGCTCGGCGTCATGATATAATTGCGCGGCTGCAGCGGCCACCATTTCCGCTTGATCATCCGGACGCGCGAGTAGTCGATCGCATCGCCAAAGACGGATCGGGCCAGGTCGATCTCCCCGGAGGCCAGCGGACGCTCATTCATCGCCGAAAGCCTAGCGGGGGCCGACTGTGGGCGCTACTTGCAGCGCAACAAGTGCGCCGCTAGGGCAGCGGGCAAAGAACAAACGGAGGAAGCCCCACATGAGCGAGACTGCCGATCGGGTGAAGAAGATCGTCGTCGAACATCTCGGCGTCGAGCCGGACAAGGTGACCGAAGACGCGAGCTTCATCGACGATTTAGGCGCCGACAGCCTCGACATCGTCGAGCTCGTCATGGCCTTCGAAGAGGAATTCGGGGTCGAGATTCCGGACGATGCCGCGGAGAAGATCACCACGGTCCGTGACGCGATCGATTACATCGACCAGAACAAGGGCTGATCGGGTAACCTGATCTGCCGCCCGTGCGCCGTAAGGGCGGCATCGAACGGCTTCCCGAACCTATCGGGAGGCCGTTTGTTTTGGAGGTATGAACGGAGTGGATAACATGCGCCGTGTCGTCGTGACGGGCCTCGGGCTGGTGACGCCGCTGGGAGGCGACGTCGAGACCACTTGGCAAAATCTAATTGCGGGAAAGAGCGGGATCGGTCCGATCACTCGCTTCGACACCAGCGACCAGAAGGCCAAGATCGCCGGCGAAGTGAAGCCCAAGGATCACCCGTTCGGGTTCGATCCCGACAAGCGCGTCGATCACAAGGTCCAGCGCCAGGTCGACCCATTCATCATCTACGCCATCGACGCTGCCGGACAGGCGCTCGAAGATGCCGGCCTTACGGAGATGGACGATGACCTCAAGGAGCGCACCGGCGTCTCCATCGGTTCGGGCATCGGCGGCTTGCCGGGAATCGAGAGCGAGTCTCTGGTGCTGGCCGAAAAGGGGCCGGGGCGCGTCAGCCCGCACTTCGTGCACGGTCGCCTGATCAATCTGACGTCGGGCCAGGTCTCGATCAAATATGGACTGATGGGACCCAACCACTCGGTTGTGACCGCCTGCTCGACGGGCGCGCACTCGATTGGCGATGCGGCGCGGATGATCAAGGACGGGGACGCAGACATCATGCTCGCGGGCGGTGCCGAAAGCACGATCAACCCGCTGGGCGTGGCCGGCTTCGCCCAGGCCCGCGCCCTCAACACCGCGTTCAACGATCGGCCCGAGCAGGCCAGCCGGCCCTACGACAAGGGACGCGAGGGCTTCGTCATGGGCGAGGGAGCTGGCGTCGTCGTCCTCGAGGAATATGAGCACGCCAAGAAGCGCGGCGCGAAGATCTACGCCGAGGTGGTCGGCTACGGCTTGTCGGGCGACGCATACCACGTGACCGCACCCCATCCGGAAGGACGCGGCGCCGAGCTGGCAATGCAGATGGCGCTCAGGAAGGCGGGGCTGAAACCCGAGGACATCGACTACGTCAACGCCCACGGCACCTCCACCATGGCCGACACGATCGAGCTTGCGGCGGTCAAGCGCGTCCTGGGGAACGACCTCGGCGGCGCGTCGATGAGCAGCACCAAGTCGGCGATCGGCCACCTGCTCGGCGGCGCCGGCGCGGTGGAGACGATCTTCTGCATCCTTGCGATCCGTGACCAGATCGTGCCGCCGACGCTCAATCTAGACGATCCCGACGAGGGCACCGAAGGCGTCGACCTGGTGCCGCACAAGGCGAAGAAGCGGCGGGTCCGCGCCGCGCTCAACAACAGCTTCGGCTTCGGCGGGACCAACGCCAGCGTCATCGTGAAGGCTGTGTGAGGCGGTCCACGCTTGCGGTCGGGGCACTGGCCCTGGCCGCGGTCATCGGCATTTACCTGTTGTGGTGGGGACCCGGGCCCAAGGCTGGCCCCCAGACCGTCACGATCCAGGAAGGGTCGAGCCTCGGGACGGTTGCCAGGAAGCTCGAGAAGGCGGGGGCGATACCGGGCACGGCCAGGACCTATTATGTGATGGCGCGGCTGTTCGGGTCGCACGACCCGATCCAGGCCGGAGAGTTCGAGATCCCCCGGGGGATGGGCGGCGCGGCGATCCTCGACCTGCTGCAGCATGGACGGCCGGTCCAGCGCCTGATCACCGTGACCGAAGGCATGCCGGCGATCATCGTCAGCGAGCGCCTTGCGGCCAACCCCTATCTCGCCGGCCCGACGCCGGAGATAGCCGAAGGATCGCTGCTGCCCGACAGCTACGGCTACCAGCGGGGCGAGACCCGCGCTGCGCTCGTCGGGCGGATGGAGAGGGCCATGCAGCGCACGCTGGCGGAGCTGTGGGCCAGGCGCAGCACCGACTGCCCCGTCGCGACCCCCGATCAGGCGGTGATCCTCGCCTCGATCGTCGAGAAGGAGACCGGCAAGGCCGCCGAGCGCCCGATGATCGCCGGAGTCTATTGCAACCGCCTCAAGATCGGCATGAAGCTGGATGCCGACCCGACCGTTATCTACCCCGTGACAAAGGGAAAGCCGCTCGGCCGCCGGATCCTCCGCTCCGAGCTCAACGCCGACAACGGTTACAACACCTATCGCCGTTCGGGCCTGCCCGAAGGGCCGATCGCCAATCCAGGCAAGGCGAGCATCGCCGCGGTCCTCCATCCCGCGCAGACCAAGGCACTCTACTTCGTCGCCGACGGCAGCGGCGGCCACGCGTTCGCGGAGACGCTGGCGGAGCAGAACGCCAACGTCGCCAAGTGGTACGCCATCCGCCGCCAGCGGGGGCAGATGTGAGGAAGCGAATTTGAGGAATCGGGGCATCGGCCGGGCCCGGATGTTCATGGGCGGCCTCATCCTCTTCGCCGCCGCCGTAACCTGGCTGACGGGCCTGATGATGAGCCCGCATGGCGATTCGAGCGCGCCCGGGACCGAGCATGTCAAAACCGTCGTCGTCACCTTTCTCCGCAACAGTGCGCTCGGGACGCTGGTCCTGTCCGCGCTGTCAGCCTGGCTGCTGTTCCCCGCGCGTCGCCCGAAATGGCCAGCCCGGGACTGGACGATCATCGGCCTCGTCGGCCTGATGGTGGCGACCAGCGTCTACCAGCTGATCTGGCTCAGAGGCATGACCGGCTAGTCGCCGAGCGCGTCGTGGCGGACATAGCCGACGCGGCGCTCCTCGCCGGCGTAGCCCCAGGCCCAGCCGAGGCTGTCGTCGAGCATCGCGAACGGTTCTCCCGCCGCCAGTTCGCGGATCACTTCGCCGTCGTCCGACGGAGCGCTGCGCAACGCGGTCGCGGTGGCGATGCGGCAATCGAGCGGCTCGGCATAATGGGAGGCAATCACGGTGCCGGCGAGACACACGTCGGCGAGGTCCTTGCGATAGGCGTTATAATCGGGGTCGGGCAGCCTGGAGGGGCCCGAGAGCGAAAATTGCTCAGCGGTGAGCGTAGGCGGGGGCTTGGCCGATGATCGGCCGGTGGGAGGCCGAGCTGATGTCGCCCTCCCGGAGGTTGCGCTTGAATCCTTCAAGGAAATCGGCCCCGCTGTTGGTGCGGACGACGAACACGTTCCTGCGGTCGTCCTGGTCTCGTTCGCGGCGCAGATAGCCGAGCGCGCCAAGCGTGTTCAAGGCGCGAGTGACGACCGGTTTCGAAACGCCGAGCACCCGCGCGAGGCCCCGCACGGTGTGCGGCCCGGGTGTCAGATAGACCAGCATCAAGAGTGCCATCTGCCGGTTGGTGAGGTCCGGCTCGCCCGACCGGACATAGGCGATAAGCGCCTTCATCCAGCCGGTAAGGGATACGTCGGCCATTGCCGCAAACTCCGTGCCGTGTCGCGTCAGCTCGGTTCCTAAAACCGGTAAGGACGTGAAATGTTGCAGTGAAACGACAGGAATTACGGGAAAATCGGGCCAAGGCTGATTACACCTATGTCAGTCACCGACCGCCGAAGCGCCCTTCGAGCATGCGGAAAATCGCCCTGAGGCCAAGCGCGTCGCCGCCCTTGGGGCGCCCGGGGGACGCTGCATCGCGCCACGCATAAGTGTCGAGATGAGCCCACTCCAACCCGTCCGGAACGAAGCGCTTCAGGAACATTGCCGCGGTAATGCAGCCGGCCATCGGCGCTCCGCCGGCATTGGCGAGGTCGGCAATCTCGCTCTTCAGCATGTCATTGTACGGCTCCCACAGCGGCATGCGCCACAAGGGATCCTCGACCTCGCGAGCCGCGGCCAGCGCATCGCCGGCAAGCTCGTCACTGGTGGCGAAGAGGGCGGGGAGGTCGGGCCCGAGCGCGATGCGCGCCGCGCCGGTCAGGGTAGCGAAATCGACCATCAGCCGCGGCTTGTCCTCGGCCGCGCGGGTGAAGGCGTCGGCGAGCACCAGGCGCCCTTCCGCGTCGGTATTGTCGATCTCGACGAACGTCCCAGCGCGGGACTTGATCACGTCGCCGGGACGGTAGGCGCCGCCCGACACTGCATTCTCGACAGCGGGGATCAGCAGGTGCAGCCGTACGGGCAGCTTGGAGGCGATGACCAGCCGCGCCAGCGCGAGCGCGTGGGCCGCGCCGCCCATGTCCTTCTTCATCAGCCTCATGCCGCTCGCGGTCTTGAGGTCGAGCCCGCCACTGTCGAAGCAGACGCCCTTGCCGACGATCGCGACGCGCGGATCCGAGGTCTTGCCCCATTCGAGCTCGATCAGGCGCGGCGCCCGCGCGTCCGAAGCGGCCCCGCCCACGGCCTGGATCAGCGGGTAGCCGGACGCGAGCTCCTTGCCCGCCGTAATCCGGACCTGCGCGCCGAGCCCGGTCGCGGCCTCGCGCACCGCCTGCTCGAGCTCGGCCGGGCCGAGGTCGCCGGCCGGCGTGTTGACCAGGTCGCGCACGAGCGCGGTCGCCTCCGCCAGGCGGACCTGGACATCGACCAAGGCGGCCCCGCCGGTCAGCAGCACGCGTGGCCCACGCTCCGCGTCGTCCTTCTTGCGGTAGGCGTCGAAGCGATGCTGGCCGAGCAGCCAGCCGAGCGCCGCGCTTCCCGGCTCGCCTTCGGCAAGCTTGTAGGTGCCTTCGGGCAGGCTCTCGGCGAGCTTCGCGAGGCACCAGGGCGTCAGCGCCTCGGCCGATTTCACCGCCGCCACAACCTCGAATTCGTTGCCGCGCGGCAGCAGCGCGAAGGCGTGCGGCTTCTTGCCGTCGAAGCGATGCGCCTCGAGCAAGGCGCGGTCCTCGGCCGGCCGCTTCTTCAGCCAGGCGGCGAAGCTCGCCTTGTCGACGAGGTGGATCGGGCGGGC
>Ga0105248_10009120_pt1 | contig 10914 bp, 9 predicted proteins | sample KBSS34metaG_FD_81524 | JGI IMG/M metagenome (GOLD analysis project Ga0105248, IMG submission 81524) | Switchgrass rhizosphere microbial communities from Kellogg Biological Station, Michigan, USA - KBS S3-4 metaG | ecosystem: Host-associated > Plants > Roots > Rhizosphere > Soil | place...
ACGGGACTTCTTCAACAACCGCAACGAGACACGGAATGACAAGCTGACGTGTCCGCGTTGCAAGCGCGTCAACGAGTATCAGATGCGCTGGGTCGTGCGGACCCGCAAGGATCGCATTCCGTCGGGCGCGGACGAGCGGGACCGCGCGCTTTACGCGAAACTACGCGACTACATGATCCGCATGGACGATAACGTAGTTTGCAAGACCTGCGGCAAGCGCTTCGACATTCCGTCCCAGCATTCCATGGTCTTCCTGCAGCAGGCCGGCGGAATGAAGGAAAACTAGTACAGATACGGGACGATTTTCCACCTCACGTCCCGCTTGTACTTCGCATAGCCCTCGCCAAACGCACGCTCCAGCGATCGTTCCTCCCATGGCATCGCGACGATGAGGTAGGCCGTCGTAATGATGGCGTAGGCGACGCGATCCCCGGTCATGTGCGGCGAACCGAACACACACAACAGCCAGCCCAGATAGAGCGGATGACGGACGAGTCCGTACACGCCGTTGCTCTGTAGCGCGTCGATCGGGCGTTCCGGATGGATCCCAGCCAGCTCGAGCGGATCGATGGCCCGCACGGAATTTGCAATCGTCCAGACGCCAATGAGTTGCGCGGCCACGAAGAGCCACATCGCCCATCCCGTGACGCGGTACGCCTCGCCTCCGACGTGCCGCCACAGAAGGCAGACCATGATCAGCAGCAGGCTTGCGATCCATACGTATACCGATCGCAGGAGCCGATCCGGAACCAGGCGGCTCATGGCGCGTTTCATCGCATCGCGGGCAAACAGGCTGTGGTGCAGGGCGAAGAGGGATATAAGCAGCGCGTCAATCGCCGCCGCGGTGAAGTTGGGCGAGGGCGTGGCTGTGGCGAAGGCCCAGAGATATGTCCACGCCGTGAGCATGAGCGACGCGACGAACACGGTGCCGCCTGCCCAGACGAAGATCCGCTCCAGAGACCTGCTCATTCCAATACTATAGGTTCGCCATGCCTCACCCGCGTGTTGTCATCACCGGCGTCGGCGTTGTCTCTCCGTTCGGCGTGGGTCGAGAACGCTTCTGGCAGCACATCAGCCGGGGCTGCAGCGGCACGCGCGCCATCACCGACTTCGACACGACGGGATTCGCGTGCCGGGTCGCCGCCCCGGTCACCGATGTGACCTTCGACCAGGCGCCGGCGGTTGAGGGCGACGATACCCACGATCGCGAACATCGCGCCGATCCGCGCCGGTATTCGAAGGCTGCGCTGGTCGGGGTGATCGCGGCGCGCGAGGCCTGGAACGATGCCGGGCTGAAGGCGGGGCACGAGGGGGCCGGCGTCATCATCGGCAGCGGCGGCGGCGGCATCGACGTCGGCGAGAAGCAGTACTACGACTTCTTCGTCGAGGACGGCAAGAAGGTCACGCCCTACGCGATTCCGATCTCGATCGTCGGCATGATGTCGAGCGAGCTGTCGATTTCGCTGCGGCTGCACGGCGTCAGCCACGTGTTGTCGTGCGGCTGTACCAGCTCCACCGACGCGATCGGTTACGCGGCCGCTCTGCTCAAGACCGGCGAGGCCGATGTGGTGCTGTCGGGAGGCGCGGACGCGTGCGTCACGCCCGGGATGATGTTCGGGTTTTCGCGGATGCGGGTCATGTCGACGGCGTACAACGAGACGCCGGCGGAGGCGTCGCGGCCGTTCGATCGGGCACGTGATGGGTTCGTCCTCGGCGAAGGCGCCTGGATGGTCGTGCTCGAGCGCGAGGACTACGCGCGGGCGCGGGGGGCGCGCATCTATGCGTCGGTGGACGGTTACGGATCCACCTGCGACGCCTACCACCGCGTGCAGATGGCGCCCGACGGCCGGGAAATCGTGCGGGCGATGGATCTGGCGATCGAGCGCTCCGGCTACGCGCGCGAACAGATCGGCTACGTCAGCTATCACGGCACCTCGACGTCGCTCAACGACGCGGTGGAATCGCGATCGGTCCGCCACGTCTTCGGATCCCAGGCCGATCGCCTGCCGGGATCCTCGGTCAAGTCGATGATCGGGCATCCGCAGGGCGCGAGTGGCGCCGCGGGCGTCGTCACGGCGGCGCTGGCGATCGACCGCGGGTTTCTGCCGCCGACCATCAACCAGCGCGAGTCCGATCCGTCGTGCGATCTCGACTACATCCCGAACCATGGAAGAGCCGCCGAGGTTGAAGCGGCGCTGTGCAACTGCCTCGGGTTCGGATCGAAAAACAGCGCGCTGGTCATCGGCCGGGTGCTATGAGACGGGAAATTGCAGATTGTAGAGTTCAGACTTCAGATTTCAGGCTTCAAGGCGACCTGCAATCTGAACTCTGCAATCTGAACTCTGAAATGTCATGAATCTTGACGTCATCGTCGCTGGCGCCGGACCGGCCGGGGCGATCGCCGCCACGCTGCTTGCCCGGGCGGGAGCGCGGGTGATGCTGCTCGATCGCGCCGTGTTTCCCCGGCCCAAGCTGTGCGGAGACACGCTCAACCCGGGCGCCCTGTCGATTCTCGAGCGTCACGGCCTCGCAGACGGCGTGGAGCGGCGCGGGCTGCGGATCGACGGCATGGTGGTGACCGGAACCGGCGGCGTGCGCGTCGAGGGACGCTATCCGGGCGGCCTCCACGGCCGATCGATCCTGCGCACCGAGTTGGACACGCTGCTCCTCGACCAGGCGCGCGCGGCCGGCGTGGAGTTCCTTGACCGTACGATCGTGCGCGAACCGATCGTGGACGATCGCGCATCGTCGCAGGTGCTGGGCGTGCGGATCGGGACCGGCGGCGCGTCGCGCGAACTGCGTGCGCCCGTCACGATCGCCGCCGACGGCCGCCACTCCGTGCTGGCGTTCGGTCTGGGCTTGACCCGGCATCCGCCGGCGCCGCGGCGCTGGGCCATCGGCGCGTATGCGACCAACGTGGCGGAGACCTCGTCGTGCGGCGAGATGCACATCCGCCCGGGACACTACGTGGGCGTCGCGCCGCTGCCGGACGAGGTGACGAACGTCTGTCTCGTCAAGCCGCTGCAAGTCGGCGGCATGCGCGATCCCCATTCGGCCCTGCAAGCGGCGATTGCCGAGGATCCTGATCTTCGGCGGCGATTCGCCCGCGCCGAGTTCATCGGCGCGCCGGTCGTCCTCGGACCGCTGGCGATTTCGCCCGTCGCCGGCGCGGTGCCGCCCGACGGATTGCTGCTGGCGGGAGACGCCGCGGGCTTCATCGACCCGATGACCGGCGATGGCTTGCGCTTCGCGCTCGGCGGCGGCGAGCTTGCGGCGGCGTCGGCGCTCGAGGCGTTGCAGCACGGGTGGGCCGGCGTCCAGGCGCGGCTCGGCCGCGCGAGGCGGCGGGAGTTCTCGGCGAAGTGGCGGTTCAACCGCGCGCTGCGCGCCCTGGTCGGCTCGCCGGCTGCGGTCCACTTGGCGACGTCCGGCGCACGCATCGTCCCCTCGATCGTCCGCGCCGTGATCGTGCGCGCGAGCGATTGCGACATCGCGCGGGCGCGGTCGCGTCAGCAGCCGGCCGAATACGCCGGCGCGTTTCGTCTCACGCTGTGAGTCTGCTCGTTACCGCCGCGTTCGTCTTCGGGTTCATACTGATCGAGGCACAGCGCGCGGCGCGCAACGAGCGCGCGCAACTGGCACGCGGCGGGATCGAACCGCCGGGCGACGTCTATCGCCTGATGCAGGTCGCGTATCCGGGGATCTTCGTGGCGATGATCGCCGAAGGCGCGTGGCGCGGCGCGCGCGGCGACGACGCCTTCGCGGCGGCCGGCCTGGCGCTCTTTGCGGCCGCGAAGGCGCTCAAATGGTGGGCGATCTTTTCGCTCGGGCCGGCCTGGACGTTCCGCGTGATCGTCGTGCCCGGAGCGACGGCGGTCGCGACGGGCCCGTATCGCTACCTGCGTCACCCGAACTACGTGGCGGTCGTCGGCGAGATCGTCAGCGTCGCGCTGATGACCTCGGCGCGCGTCACCGGACCGCTCGCGCTGATCGTCTTCGGCGCCTTGCTGGCGCGCCGCATCACAGTGGAGAACCGCGCGCTGGATGCTATACTCCGGCGCAAGTGACGCGCGCGTGACGCGCGCCGTTCCTGCATGTCCTCTCCGGCCTCAGACGCGCCATCGCTTCCTCGCTGGGCGCGCAGCGTCGACCTTCTCTGTCTCCTGCTAATCGCGCTGGCCCTGGTCGTCGCCGGGTGGGGTGGATTTCGCGAACGGATCGCCGGCATCCGCGTTGCGCTGACCTCGCCGGTGCGTCTGCTCGCCGCGGCAGCCGTGCTGGCGATCCTCCGGCACGTCCTCGCGCCGCGTCCGTCGATCCTTCACGACATCCCGCAGCGCATCAAAGCGGCCTGGAACACGCCCGCCGGCCGTGCCGCCGGCTTCGCGTTCGTGGGGACCCGGCCGATCATCCTGTTTGTCGGCTACTTTGCGGTGATCACGTTCGGCTACATCAACGACAATCGCCCGCCGCTGCGTTTTACCCACAACGAGTTCCTGAATCTGCAGGGCAAGTGGGATACCGCCTGGTACATGAGCATCGTCGTCGACGGCTATCGCTACAAGACGAGCGACATGACGCAGCAGCAGAACATCGTGTTCTTCCCGGCGCTGCCGATTGCGACGCGGATCGCCGGCCGGCTGTTCGGCGGGGAATCGCCGGCCTTTCTGTGGGGCGGTTCGCTGGTGGTGTTCGCCGCGTTCTTCTGGTCACTGGTCTACGTCTACAAGCTCGCGCGCGAGTTTCTCGACGAGGACTCCGCGCGATGGGCGATCTGGGTGACCGCGTGCTATCCGTTCGCGCTCTTTTACAGCGCGCTCTATACCGAGTCGTTCTTCCTGCTCGGATCGGCGGGCGCGATCTATCACTTCCGGCGCCGCGAATGGTTCAAGGCGTTCGGCTGGGGCGTGCTGGTCGGTTTGACCCGTCCCAATGGATGCCTGCTATCGATCCCGCTGGCGATCGTCGCGCTCGAACCCTGGATCCCGCAGTGGGCGGCGGGTGGGGCCGAGCACGATCCGGGCATCACAGTTGTCGAGGTGTTCGCGTACCTGGCGAAATCGATGCTCGCCGCGGCGGGACCGGGCATCGGCATGCTGATCTATTCCGCGTTCCTCTGGCACCTCACCGGCGATCCGCTCGCATGGCTCGAGGGCCACGCGGCGTGGGGAAGGCAGTACAGCGGACTGGTGCCGCTCGCCGAAAAGTACTACGGCTACATGGCCGAGTCCGGTCCGTACATCTTTACCGTTGCGCTGCCGTTCGAGACGCTGAACGCGCTGGGCGCCATCTTTGCGATTGCGGCCGCGTTTCCGGTGTGGCGCCGCTACGGTCTGGCCTACGCGGTCTTCATTCTCATCAACATCCTTCCGCCGCTGGCGGCGGGCGGCTTTCTCTCCACCGGGCGCTTCTCAGCGGTGCTGTTTCCGGCATTTATCTGGTTCGCCGCGGTCGTGCCGCGCGCCCATCGTCCCGCCTGGCTCGGCTCGTTCATGGCCTTTCAGTCCCTGAACGCGGCGTTGTTCTACACCTGGCACGAAATGTTCTAGCGTCCCTCGTCACGGATCAGCGTGACGCGCGATTCCCGGCTGATTTCGCCCGAAAACGGTCCTATATAATGTGCGAATGATGCGGAAGGCGATCGGTGCTGCCGCCGTGCTCGCTGTGCTGTCGGTCATTACCGTGGCCGTCGCCCAGTCGCGCCGACCCCAGCCGCCCGCGATCGAACAAGCCACCCGTGCGCTTCTCGAAGGCCGGTACGATCAGGTGCCGGGCATCGTCGAGAAACTCGACGCCCAGGACCCGGCCGTGGCCGCCCTCGTCGCGCGCGCGTCGATTGCACGCGGCAAGTATCAGGAGGCCGAAACGGCGCTCCGCCCGATCGCCCAGCGCGCGCCGACCAGCGACGCCGCGCTGGAACTCGGACTCCTGCTGAAAATGCTGGGACGGCCGGACGCCAACGCCGTTCTCGAACGGGTCGCGATCATGGCGACGCGGGCGACGGAGGGCGGCGACCTGGCGCGCGGAGCGCGCGCGCTGCGCGCGCTCGGCCGCTTCCAGGAATCGAAATCCGCATTTCTGGACGCCGAGACCGCCTCGCCACGCGATCCGGCGATTCAAACCGCCTTCGGCGAGCTGTTCCTCGAAAAGTACAACCGGGCGGAAGCGTTGAAGTCGTTCCAGGCGGCGCTGAAGATCGATTCCAAGTGGACGCCGGCGCTCCTCGGTGCGGCGCGCACGCTCGCCGACGAGGATCCGAAGCAGGCGAACGCCATGGCCAGGGCGGCGCTCGACATCAATCCGTCCGATGTCGGAGTGCTCGTGTTCGTCGCCGGCGAGTCGGCGGACGCCGGCCACAACGACGAGGCGCGCAAGGCGCTCGGGGCGGCGCTCGACGTCAACCCGTCGAGTCTCGACGCGCTCGCGCTGCTCGGCGCGGTCGCGTATATCGAGGACAAGGCGCCGGAATTCGACGCCCAGATCGCCAAGGCGCTCGCCATCAACCCGCATTTCGGCGAGGCCTACCGCGTCGCCGCGCAGTTGACCGCTTATAAATATCGATTCGACGAAGCGCTCGTGCTCGTCCGGAAAGGGCTCGCGCTCGACCCGCAGAATCCGCGCAGCCTCTCGGATATGGGCGTGTATCTGCTGCGCACCGGCGACGAGCCGTCGGCTCGCGCGGCCATCGAACGGTCGCTCGATCTCGATCCGTTCGACGACATCCTGCGCAAGAACCTGTTGAGCATGCTCGACACGCTCGACACCTACGCGACGGTGCGCGACGGTGATCTGATCCTGCGCCTCCACAAGGACGAGGCGCCGGTGCTTCAGGACACGGCGATTGCGCTGGCGCACCAGGCGCTCGACACCCTGTCGAAGAAATACGAGTTCACTCCCCGCGGCCCGATCCTGATCGAGATGTTCTCGAAGCACGACGACTTCGCGGTCCGCACGCTGGGATTGCCCGGTATGGTCGGCGCGCTCGGCGCGTGCTTTGGCCGGGTGGTCACGCTCGACTCGCCGCGCGCCGTGCCCCCGGGAGAAATGCAGTGGGAGGCGACGCTCTGGCACGAACTGACCCACGTCATCACGCTGCAGATGTCGAATCAGCGGCTGCCGCGCTGGCTGTCGGAAGGCACGTCCACCTACGAAGAGAAGATGGCGCGGCCGTACTGGGCCCGCACGTCGGACATGCAGTTCGCCGCGATGCTGAACCGCAAGGAAACGTTGAAGCTGAAGGATCTGGAAGGCGGCTTCAGCGACGGGCGGACGATTTCGATGGCGTACTTCCAGGCGGGCGTCCTGGTCGAGCACATCGTCACGACCTACGGTGACGCCGGTCTTCATAAGCTCATTCGCGCGTATGGCACGGGCCAGGACACGACCGCGGCGCTCAAGTCGGCGCTCAATATCGACATCGACGAACTGCAGGCCGGTTTCGACAAGACGACCGATCGCATGTTCGGCAAGCTGAGTACGGCGCTCGCGCGTCCGGCCGAGGGCACCGACCTCGCGAAAATGCCGCTCGACGAGCTCAAGACCTACGCGAGCGGCCACGAAGACAACTTCATCGCCCAGACGGTGCTCGGCGAGGCGCTGCGCAAGTCCGGCGAACTGGACGAGTCGATCAAAGCATTCGAACGCGCGGCGGCCCTCGCTCCGGTGGCGACCGGCGAGGACGCGCCGAACGCGCAGATTGCCGAAGTGGCGCTGCAGAAGAAAGACACCGCGCGGGCGATCGTTGCGCTCGAAGCAGTGCTCGGCGCGGATTTCGACAACATCGGCGCGGCCCGCCAGCTGGCGGGGCTGATGAAGGAGTCGGGGGTGACCGATCCGGCGAGGCTGCGCCCGGTCTATCAGCGGATCGTCGCGGTCGACCCGTTCGACGCCGATGCGCACACCATGCTCGGCCGGCTGTCGATGCAGATGAACCAGCCGGACGTCGCGGTGCGCTCCTTCAAGACCGTCGTCGCGCTGAAACCGGTCGATCCGGCACTCGCCTACACCGAGCTGGCCGAGAGTTACTTCCGCAGCGGCAATCGCGTCGAAGCGCGCCGTCAGACGCTGGCCGCACTCGAAGTCGCGCCCAGCTACGAGCGAGCCCAGGACCTGCTGCTCAAGATCGCCGAAGGCCGCCCGTGAAGGTCCGGATCGCGATCGTGCTCGGTCTGCTGTTCGCGATCGCACCGATCCTGCAACCGCGGGTCGTCGCGCAGCTCCAGAGCGTCGCCGACGATCGATTCGCGGGACTCCAGTGGCGCTTCGTCCGCATCAAGTATCACTACGTCACCGAGAACAGCGCCGTGCAGCAGGATTTCTACGGCGAGCCGTGGCTGATTGACGGTCCGGCCGCCGAGCAGAACCTGTCGCGCCGGGTGAAAACCGCCACCTCGATCGACGTGCAGGATCCGATCGTCCTTACGCTCGACGATCCGCGGCTCTTCACCTACCCGTGGATTTACTTCGTCGAGCCGGGCAATCTCGCGCTCACCGAGAGCGACGCCAAGACGCTGCGCGAATTCCTGCTGCGCGGCGGGACGGCGCTGTTCGACGATTTCCACGGTCCGTTCGAGTGGGATCATCTCGTCGGCGAGCTGAAGAAGGTGTTCCCCGAACGCGAGGTCGTCGACTTCCCGAAAGATCATCCGGTCTTCAGCTGCTTCTACAAGCTCGATGGTTATCCGCAGATCGCCGGTCTCGGCTCCTTCCTGCAGGGCCGCAGCTGGGAGAAGGGCGGGTTCGTCGCCCATCTCCGCACGATTTTCGACGACGCCAATCGCCCCATGCTGTTCATCAACTGGAACACCGACATGGGCGACGGGTGGGAATGGTCCAACGCCGAGGACTATCCCGGCTACATCAAGTACACGTCCATGGCATACCGGATGGGTATCAACGAAGTCGTCTACGCTCTGACGCACTGAACTCAGATCCTGGAGCTGCTGTGGACCAACTTTCGAACGCGCCTGCCGCTGGCGCCGAGCGGGTCGCGGAAGGCCGCGAACGCATCCTCACCGAACTGCGCAAGGTCATCGTCGGACAGGACGACGTCGTCGAACAGGTGCTCATCGCGCTGTTCACCGGCGGACACTGCCTGATCACCGGCGTGCCGGGCCTGGCGAAGACGCTGCTGATCAAGACGCTCGCCGACATCCTCGATCTGGATTTCAAGCGCATCCAGTTCACGCCCGATCTGATGCCGTCGGACATCACCGGGACCGAGATCCTGGACGACGAGCAGGGCAGCCGGCACCTGCGGTTCGTCAAAGGGCCGATCTTCGCGCAGATCATCCTCGCCGACGAGATCAACCGGACGCCGCCGAAAACGCAGGCGGCGCTGCTCGAGGCGATGCAGGAGCATCACGTCACCGCCTACGGCCGCACCTACGCGATGGACGAACCGTTCTTCGTGCTCGCGACCCAGAATCCGATCGAGCTCGAAGGCACGTATCCGCTGCCCGAAGCGCAGCTCGATCGCTTCATGTTCAACGTCGTCATTTCGTACCTGAACGAAGACGATGAAGTGGCGGTGGTGACGCGGACGACCGGCGCCCGGCGGGCGAAGCCGGAGCGCGTGCTGGGCGGTCCCGACATCCTGCTGTTCCAGGAACTGGCGACGCAGGTGGTGATTGCCGAGGAAGTGGCGCGCTACACCGTGCGGCTGGTGGATGCGTCCAGGCCGGGGCGGCCCGGCGCGCCGGACTTCGTCGAGAAGTGGGTCAAGTGGGGCGCCGGCCTGCGGGCCTCGCAGGCGCTGGTGCGCGGCGCCAAGGCGCGCGCCTTGATGCACGGCCGCTACCACGTGTCGATCAAGGACATTCAGGCGCTGGCCAAGCCGATTCTGCGCCACCGCGTGATGACGAATTTCTACGCCGAGTCCGAGCGCATCAACTCCGACTCGATCATCGAACGGCTGCTTGCCGCCGTGCCGGTCCCCGCCAGCGGAATGTAAGCGATGGCCCCCAGCGCGCGCGAACGCCAGTTTCTCGATCCGGCGGTGGTGGCGCGCCTCGGCACCCTCGAGCTCAAGGCGCGGACCATCGTCGAGGGATTCCTGACGGGCCTGCACCGCAGCCCGTTCAAAGGCTTCAGCGTCGAATTCGCCGAGTACCGCCAGTACATGCCCGGCGACGATCTGTCGCAGATCGACTGGAAGGTCTACGCGCGCAGCGATCGGCACTACGTCAAGAAATTCGAAGAGGAGACCAATCTCAATTGCCACGTGATGCTCGACGTGAGCGGATCGATGGGCTATGGAGGGTCGCGCGGCATCACCAAGTTCGAGTACAGCCAGTGCCTGGCGGCGTCGCTCGCGTATCTGATGAATCGTCAGCGGGACGGCTCCGGCCTCACCGCCTTCGACGATCGCATCGTCAGCATGCTGCCGGCGAGCGCACGGCCCGGGCATCTGCACGCCATGCTGGTCACGCTGGATCGACTGGCGCTCGGTCAGCACACCAACGTCGCCAAGCCGATGCACCAGCTCGCCGAGTCGATCAACAAGCGCGGCATGGTCGTGCTGATCTCGGATCTGCTCGATGAACCGGACCGGGTGATTCGCGGCCTCAAGCATTTCCGCTTCAGCGGTTCGGACGTCATCGTGTTTCACGTACTCGATCCCGACGAGCTGTCGTTTCCCTTCGAGCGATCCACGCGGTTCGAGGATCTCGAGACCGACGATCACGTGCTCGCGATTCCGGTCATGGTCCGCGAGCACTATGTGAAAGCGATGCAGGAGCTGATCGAGCGCTACCGGCGCGAGCTCGGCGCCGCGGGCATCGACTACCACCTGCTTACGACCGACCAGCCGCTCGAACTCGGGCTGATGGCGTATCTCTCGACCCGGGGAAGGGCGTTCTGATGTCTTTCCTGTCGCCGCTCTTCCTGCTGGGCGGACTCGCCGTCGCGGTGCCA